>Ga0066710_100003733_pt1 | contig 13133 bp, 13 predicted proteins | sample GraSoiAngelo_159_FD_79666 | JGI IMG/M metagenome (GOLD analysis project Ga0066710, IMG submission 79666) | Grasslands soil microbial communities from the Angelo Coastal Reserve, California, USA - 14_1009_16_40cm | ecosystem: Environmental > Terrestrial > Soil > Grasslands | place: USA...
GCGCCGATCGCCCCGGAAGCGACCTGGACGGCCCTCTACCCGGCGCTCTACCCCCAGGACCTGCCGACGTCGGGCCTGATCCCCCAGCTCGCCACGCTCGTCCCCGCCGCGCGCACCGACCCGGAGATCCTCCTCCGGAAGCCGGACGCGATCGCCGGCACGAACCTCGCCGAGCTCCACCAGCTGACCGACTCGCGCTCGGTGCGCGGCAAGCTCAGCTCGCTGACGACGCCGACCCTCATGCTCCAGGGCCGGCGGGACTTCCTCTTCGACGTCGACCAGGCGCTCACGGCGTTCAAGGAGCTTCGTGGCCCGAAGCGGCTCTACCTCGGCGACTTCGGCCATGCGCCCTCGTCGTTCGCGAGCCCCGACCTCGAGTACATGGAGACCGAGGCGCGGCAGTGGTTCGACCGCTTCCTGAAGGACGAGCCGAACGGGATCGACAAGCGGCCGCCGATCGAGCTCGCGAAGAGCCCGTTCAGCGGGACCGTGCAGTACGCCCGCCCGCCGGTGCTTTCGAGCTACCGGTTCGCCGCGGCCGGAGGCTCGTTCGGCTCGGGCTCGCTCGTCCGGACCTTCCGGCTGCCGAAGCAGCGAGTCGAGACGTTCGGGGACGCGACGGCGACTGCGTCGGTGACGACCGCCGCGCCCGTGGCGCACCTCGTCGGCGTCCTGAGCACGATCGCGCCAGACGGGACCGAGACCCTCGTCAGCGACGGCGGCGTCCCGTTGCGAGCGCCGGCGAAGTCGCGCAGGGTGACGATCCGCTTCATGAACGAGATCGTGTCGCTCGCACCGGGCTCGCGCCTGAAGCTGACGCTGGCGAGCACCTCGGGCGCGCAGAGCGCCGGGAACCTCCTCTACCTGCTCGGAAACCCGCTCGGGACGCAGATCACGGTCGGGAAGGTCCGCGTGGTCCTCTCGGTCCTGCGGACGCCGATCTCCCGATGACGCGCATCCTCGCGCTGGCCGGCGCCGCGCTCGCGCTCGCCGGGGGCGGCACGAGGCCGGCGGCGGATCCCGGCGTGACCTCGGACAAGGTCGTGATCGGCGGGACGGTCCCGCTCTCGGGCCTCGCCTCCGCCTTCGGCTCGGTCGGCCCGGGCGCGAAGGCGTACTTCGCGTACGTGAACGCGCGCGGCGGGGTGAACGGGCGGCAGATCGACTACCGCTACTACGACGACGGCTACGACCCGACGAAGACCGTCCTGCTCACGCGCCAGCTCGTCCAGCAGGACCGGGTGTTCGCGATCTTCAACACGGTCGGCACGGACAACAACATCGCGATTCGCTCCTACCTGAACGAGTCGAAGGTGCCGCAGCTCTTCGTCGGCGACGGCTCGAGCGAGCTCCAGCAGCCGCGCAAGTACCCGTGGACGATGGGCTTCCTGCCCAGCTACCGCGGCGAGGGCGCCGTGTACGGGCGGATCCTCGTGAAGACGCGCAAGCACGCCCGGATCGCGGTGATCTACGAGAACACGGACCTGGGCGACGACCTCGTCGCGGGCCTGCAGGGCGCGATCAAGGGCAAGGGCCCGCGAATCGTCGCCAAGCAGTCGTACGAGTTCACCGACCCCGACATCTCGTCGCAGATCGCGATCCTCAAGCGCTCGGCAGCCGACACGCTGATGATCTTCGCGACGCCGAAGTTCGCGATCCAGTCGTTCTCGACGGCGCACAAGCTCGGCTGGCGCCCCCGGGTCTACGTCAGCTCGATCTCGATCGAGCCGGGGATCATGGCGATCTGCAAGGCGATCGCACCAGAGCTGACCCGCGGCGCGCTCTCGATCGCGTTCGTGAAGAACCCGGACGATCCGATCTGGGACAAGGATCCGGCGACGAAGCTCTACCGGACGATCATGCGGCGCTACGACCCCTCGGGCCGCGAGACGGACGTCTACAACTGGTACGGGATGACCGTCGCCTGGACGATGGTCGAGACGCTGAAGAAGGCCGGCCGGAGCCTGACGCGCGACGGTCTTCTTCGCGCCGCGCAAAGCCTCGACCTGCGTGGGAACCCGTTCCTCTTGCCCGGGATCCGGCTCAAGACCTCGAAGACGCTGTACTTCCCGATCCGGCAGGTCTTCCTCTATCGCTACGACAACAAGCAGTGGGTGCGGGCGTCAAAGCTTCTGGACGCTCGCGCCTGAAGGCGTAGGGTTGACCAGGAGAAACGTCGACAAGGGAGGAGAGATGAAACGCATCGCGCTGCTCCTCGGCGCCGTCGCCGCCGCGCTCGCCTTCGCGGGCAGCGCGCTCGCGGCGTACACGCCGAAGATCGTCGTCTCGCACAACCCGCTGACGCCGCAGGGCGGCGGGAAGACCGACATCGCCGTGTCCGTCAACCAGAACGACGACGCGACGGCGCGGGTGCTCATCTACGCGCCGGTCGGGTACACGGGGTCACTCGGCACGCCGGGCCAGCAGGTCGGGACCGCCGAGGCGCAGGTGCTGACGTCGATCGCCCCGACTCAGCCCATCCCGGTCACGGGAGCCATCATGGCGGACGACCCGGCGAAGTACACGACATCTGCAACGCAGTGCACCGGAACGCCGACCCACGCCGCGGTGTGGCTCCTCCAGCTCGAGGCGGCCGGCCAGCAACTGACCGTACCGGCCTACGTCGACACCTTGACCGCCCCTCCGGAGGCGGCGCTCGGCAGCGTCAAGATCACGGTCTGCCTGCCGTCCCCGTACATCCCGCCGTCGGCGGGCGGGGCGACGCTGGGCGCGAAGCTCGTCAGCGCGACGCTCCACCTCTCGAACGTCTTCGTCCTCCCGGCCCAGAGCGGCAGCTACGGCTGGACCCTCGTCGCGACCCCGTGGACGGTCGGCACCGGGACCGTGAATCCGGCCGGCACCATGCAGGCGCGGGCGTTCGTGAACATGCCCGTCCTGCTCGGATTGACCGCGAAGTACGTGAAGAAGACGAAGTCGTACACGCTCTCGGGGAAGCTGACCGAGAACCTCGAGGGGCTGGCGGACGTCGCCGTGGACATCTTCTCCGGCCCGAGCGCGTCGAAGCTGAAGAAGACGAAGACGCTGACGACGAACTCGAGCGGCGGCTTCTCGCTGAAGGCCGGCGCGAAGAAGACGCAGTACTTCCAGGCACGCGTCACCGTGGCTGCTCGGGACACCGACTGCACCCCGGCCGTGCCCGGGATCCCGTGCGCTTCCGGGACGATCGACCCGTTCTCGGCGAAGAGCCGCACGGTCAAGACGGCGAAGCACAAGCAGGGACGCGAGGGAGCGGGGCTCCGCGGGGGCCCCGCTCTCTATGCTGGTCGGAGTGGCCGCGACGATCCGGATCGGCACCTGCAGCTGGGCCGACGAGTCGCTCTCGAAGCACTGGTATCCGAAGGGCGTGTCGGCGCGGGCACGGCTCGAGTTCTACGCGCAGCGCTTCGACACCGTCGAGGTCGACTCGACCTTCTACCGGCTCCCCGGCGAGGAGATGGTCGCCGGCTGGGCAGAGCGCACGCCGCCGGGCTTCGTCATGCACGTGAAGGCGTTCGGCCTGATGACCCGCCATCCGGTGAAGGCCGAGGTGCTCCCGCCGGACCTGCGGGAAGCGGCCCCGGTCGACGACCGCGGCCGCGTCGACCGCCCGCCGCGCGAGCTCCGCGGCGAGGTGTTCCGTCGCTTCATCGAGGCGCTCGAGCCGCTCCGCTCGGAGGGAAAGCTCGGCGGCATCCTCTTCCAGCTCCCGCCCTACGTGGTCTTCAAGGACCTGTCGCTCGAGTACCTCGAATGGGCGCGGGCGCAGCTCGGAGACGACGAGATGCTCGTCGAGTTCCGCCACCGGAGCTGGCTGGACGACGAGAACCGGGCCGAGACCCTCTCCTTCCTGGAGGGCCTGCCCGCCACGCACGTGATCGTCGACGCGCCGCGGTCGGAGACGGCACGGAACCTCGTGCCGACCGTGCTCGCGCTGACGAGCCCGACGGCGTACGTGCGCCTCCACGGCCGGAACCTCGAGACCTGGAACAAGCGCCGCGGGAGCGCGGCCGAGCGCTTCGACTACCTCTACTCCGAGGACGAGCTGCGCGAGTGGGTCGAGCCGCTCCGCGAGCTCTCGCAGCAGGCGGAGACCGCCTACGCCTTCTTCAACAACAACGCGAGCTCGCCCGGTCCGGACGGGAGGCGCGTGGCGCAGGCCGCGACGAACGCGTTCCAGCTCCGGAAGCTGCTCGACGTCGCGGGCATCCCGGCGACCGGCGGCGTCGAACCGGCACGCGAGCCGAGCCTCCTCGACTAGGTTTGGAAACGTGCACGTCCTCGCGCTGATCCACGGCGGAAGATCCCGCTCGGGCGTCTTCGGCGAGGCGGTCGAGGCCCGTGGACACGAGCTCGACGAGTGGAGCCTCGCCTGGGGCGAGCCGCCGCCGAGGCCGCTCGACGACTACGGCGCCGTGCTCGTCTTCGGCGGCTCGATGCACGCGGACCAGGACGATCGCCACCCCTGGCTCCGCGAGGAGACGCTCTTCCTCCATCGGCTGCTCGACTCGCGGACCGCCGTCCTCGGCGTCTGCCTCGGTGCCCAGCTGCTCGCGCGCGCGGCACACGCGCCGGTCGGGCCCGCGGACGAGCCGGAGATCGGCTGGTACGAGGTCGAGCTGACGCCCGAGGCGGACGACGACCCCGTGCTCTCGCGCCTGCCGCCTCGTTTCGAGGCGTTCCAGTGGCACTTCTACATGTACGGCGTGCCGGCCGGTGCAGTCGAGCTCGCGCGAAGCGCGGTGTGCACGCAGGCGTTCCGGCTCGGCGACGCGGCCTGGGGAATCCAGTTCCACGCCGAGGTGACGAGACCCCAGATCGCGCGCTGGCTCGCCGAGGACCCCGCGCCCGGATTCGACCTCGAGGCGATCGCCCGCGCAACCGACGAGCGGATCGACTGCTGGAACGACCTCGGCCGCGAGCTCTGCGGCGCGTTCCTCGAGGTCGCCGAGCGCGTCGCCACGCCGGTCTAAGCGCGACAATCTGCGGCGACGTGGTTTCGCTTCTCCGTTCCGTCGCCCAGCCGTGGTCACCGACGCGGGTCGGCGACGAGCTGCTCGGAGCGCTCGAAGGCCCGTTCGATGAGCTGACGGCGGCGGTCGGATTCGCCAACGCCAGCGGAGTAAGGCACGTAGCTCGAGGTCTGCGCGCGGCGAGGGACCGGGGGTCGAGGATCCGCGTCGTAGTCGGCGTCGATGGGGCCGTTACGTCGGCAGCGGGCGTGCGCGCACTCCTCGAGCTCGTCGACGACTTGTGGCTGTTCCGGCACCCGGCGCGGCCGCTGTTTCACCCGAAGACGTATCTCTTTCGCGGCGCCGAGCGCGGGATTGCGTTGGTCGGGTCGCCGAACCTCACTGAGAGCGCGCTGTGGGTCAATTACGAGGACCTCGTCGTGCTCGAGCTCGACCTGCACACACACGCCGATGCGACCGCCTTTTCGGATCTACGGCGCTCGTTCGACGGCGCGATCGGGAGCCCGAACGCCAGACCTGCGGATGAAGGCTTGATCGCGGCGCTCGAAGACGTGGGCCTGCTCCCGAGCGAGGTTCGGAGCCGGCGCCGCGGACGGCGCCGCAGCGAAGCCGCAACCCGAAGCTTGACCACCGAAGGCATAGCCGACGTTTTCCCGCCCACTGCGACTGCACCTCCACCCTCGGTTCCGCTCTTGCCCGAGGAGATAGCCGATGCAGCTGCCAATCCCGCGCCCGCACGACAGAACGAAATCGTCGAGGCGATGCCTCCGGAGAGCCGATACCGAGTCTTCGTCATGCGCTTAGGTCACCGTGACGCCGGGAGCCGCTCGGGCTTTTCGCCAGACGTGTTCATCCCGCTCGCCGCCGTCGACGCCGCCGAACGGTTCTGGGGCGACTTCGTCCGCCACGAGACGGCCGCGGGGCACGAGTACTTCGAACGGTATCCGGCGATTGAGTTCCGCCGCGCGCTTGGGCAGACGGAGGTGGCGAGCCGTCGGCTCTACCAGTATCCGCGGCGCGCGGAGTTCCGTCTCAACAGCTCAGAGATCCACAACGACGCGGAGGAGGGCAACCTCCTTCGGCTGGAGATCGCCGAGCCGGGGCTCGGGATCGAGTACCACGCGCAGGTCGTTAAGCCGACGGATCCTCTGTACGCCGAGCATCTGGCGATCGCTTCGAACCCGGTGCCGAACAGCGATAAGCGTTGGGGCTTTCGCTAGACCTCCGAACGGCGCCTGAAAAGCAGGATCTCCTCATGCGGGATGCCGTTGCGCTGGTGCGGGAGGTAGGACGCCTGGCCGCCCATCGGGATCCGCTCCAAACAGTCGAGACCGGCATCCGCCGCGATCGCGCAGAGAAAGTCGCATGTGCGGATGCGCATCCTTTCGCCCCCGGCGACTGTGTGGCTGTCACCGACGACCATGGCCAACAAGCCGCCGCGACGGAGCGCGCGCGCGGCGCGCTCGATCACGACTTGCATGTCGACGAAGTACCGGTAGAGCAGCGCAGGGAGGTTCCGGCGCCGGAAGCCAACCTCGACTCGCTCGTTGGCCGCCTTGATCGCGCGGATATCCGCCACGACAACGGCTGGCAGGCTGGCGGCGTTCTCCGCGAGCGCCTGCTCAAGCTGGCGACGCGGGCGGGTCAGGATCTCGCGGGTTCCGACCATGTCCCATTCGAGGCTCGACCGCGTACTGACCTCCGCGAGGCCGAGGCAGAAGATCGAAAGCCGGTCGGTGTCGATGTACGGCAGCGCCGTCGCGTAAGGCGGTGATGTGACCACAGCGTCGACGGTCGCTGCCCCATCCGGCCACGCTGTGCGATCCCGGCTGTCTCCGGCCGAGATGCGCGCTTCGGGCAATGCAATCCCGAGCTCCTCGACAAGCCTCACGCCGATGGCCGCGCAGGCCGCGAAATCATCGAGTTGGCCGCAAAACCGCCTCAGGAGCGCAGCTCCGGAAGGCGAGTCGGGCCTGCGAAAGATGCGCAGCTGACTGGGCTCCTGAAGCGACCACGCTCGGAGGTGGTTGCTGAGCGCGAGCCGCGCCAGATCCTTCATGGGACGCGGCGCGTCGGCTTCGTCGACCGCTCCGAGAATCCGAGCGACCACCTCGAGCACGTCTGGCTTGAACCACCGCACGAGGTACTCCCTGTTCGGCAGATCCTGAGAAGCCGCCGCGCCGACGCGCGCGACGATCGCGTCACGCGCCTTGAGCACCTCCCCAGCCGTCAGCCTGAGGACGTCGAGCTTCGTCCTCGCGATAACCGCCGCGAGCGGATTCCGGTCGATCCCCACACCCGTGGCGCCGAGCAGAGCCGCTTCGAGCGTCGTCGTGCCGCTGCCGACAAACGGGTCCACGACGACGGAGCCAGGCCCGGCCTCCGCATGGTTCAGAAGCGACCGAACGAGCTGCGGGAAAAACTTGCCTTTGTAGCTGTGGAGGCCGTGCGTGAGGTAGTTGTGCGCTTCGCCCCGATGCCCGTCCCGCACGTCGACCGCGAGCTCGACGAGCGCCCGGCCGCCGGACGCGCCGTCCCGGACCAGCTTCGCGAATCGGTCGAAGTAGAACTGGTGCGTCGGCTCGCCGCCGACGCGCACCGTGAACGCCAGTCGTCGAGCGTCGACAGCCGACGTCTCGAGCTCTGCCAGCCGAACCTCGAACGCCTGAAGCGGGTATCCGGGCTGCTGGGTCGCGTCACGCACGGAAGACCACGACGTGCTCGGAGCGGATCTTCCCGATCTTCGGGTTGAACGCCTTTCGCTTCGGATCGATCAGACGGACGATCGCAGCCAACCGTACGAGGCCTGCGGCCTCGGCGGCCCTTGTGACTATCTCGTCATTCCGAACAAGCTCGCCACGGACAATCGAATCGCCGACGACGACCACGACATGCGCGTCCGGCCTCAGCGCGGGAAGGAGTGCGCCGAAGCAGGCTCCCATGTCGTCCTCGAAGGTCGCGCCGTCGCTCCCGTTCGCAGCCGAGTACGTGCGGTGGTTTCCGATCTCGCGGCTCTTGAAGAGCCACGGATCCGCGCCGAGCCAAAGGATGCGGTTCTGGTGGTAGAGGTGGTAGCTCCACGCGTTTGGGTAGGGCGGCGACGTGATCACGAGCGAAACGGTCTCGGGCTCCAGGTACCCGCATTCGCGCGCGTCGCCCTCGGAAACCTCCGCCGGAGCCGGGAAGCGCGGTGCCAGATCGGCAAGAGCGTCGGCGGCGGCATGGATCTTCCGCCGAAGGAGGCGCGGCGCCGTCCCGGCAGCGACGTCCTTCGCGCGGCGCACGTAGCGCGTGTCGCTGTCCTGCCAGGAGACGGTGACGACGATCGAGGAGAGGCACCCCTGGAGGATGGCGCGGAGGTCAGGGTCGCGCTCGCTCCCGCAGATCTGCGCCAGCGCGCCGAGTTCGTACGCGACGTCCTCGCTGAACCAGAACCTCAGCCCCTTGAACCGCTGGCCCGGCAACGGGTCCCACTCCGCGGGAAGGTCGACCGCGTCGCGCGCGAGCGCATCGGCAACGGCGCCGTCGACGTCGTCGGCGAACCGGTGCAGTCGTCGGACCTGCTCGGCCGAAAGGAGGCGCGTCTTGGCGCGCGAGCTGACCACGCCGACGGGGTTTAGGTCTCCGCCGACGGCCAGACGGCCTTGCCGAAGCGCCTCGACGAGTGCTGTGCCGCTTCCGCAGAAGGGGTCGGCAACAAGGTCGCCCGGATTGGACAGCCGCTCGATCACGGCCGCCGGCAGCGCTGGCACGAACTTCGCGGGGTACGGGTGCAAGCCATGGATCGGGTGCTGCCGTTCCGCCTGCGCGAACGACCAGTCGAGGCCGCCGAGGCGGTCCAGCACGCCTTGCGCCGAAGCCGCAGCAGCACGCATCACGCCTGCGACCCTAGACAGAGGGACGGACAGACCGGCGCACCTCGACGCGCCCTTCAGCGCTCGAGCGGCAGCTCCGGGTGACGCGACCACTCGTGCCACGAGCCCGCATAGTTCCGCGCCCGGTAGCCCGCAGCCCTGAGCGCTAGCGTCGCCCGGGCCGAGCGCGAGCCCGAGTGGCAGTACGCCACGATCTCGGCGCCCTCGGGCAGGCCGACCGCTGCGCGAACATCTGCCGCCCCGCGGGGGCGGCCGTCGTCCTCGAAGAGGTCGCCGAGGTCGACCCTACGCGAGCCCGGGAGATGTCCCTGCCGCGGGTCGCACGGATACCCGGCGCGGCCCGAGTGCTCGTCGGGCGTCCGGACGTCGAGGATCGCGAGCTCCGGGTCGTCGAGCCGCGCGAGGAGCTCGTCACGCGTCGGGAACGCGGCGAGCCGCGGCTCCAGGCGAATCTTGACCGGCGCGAGGTCCGTCGGCCCGAGCTCCAGCTCCCCCGGCCACTCGGCGAGACCGCCCAGCAGGACGGCGACCTGCGGATGGCCCGCCAGCTCGGCGAGCTGCGCCGACACGATCGCCCCGAGGCCGTCGCCGCGGTCGTACAAGACGAGTCGCTCCTCGCCGGTCACGCCGTGGCGGCGGAGCCGGAGACCGACCTCGGCCGCGAACGCGCTCACCGTGTCGGCATCCGTCATCGGCGGCGGCGAGCCGACGACGAGGGGGCGCGAGCCGGCGATGTGGCCCCGCGCGTGGGCGTTCGGCCCTCGGACGTCACCGACGACGAGGTCCGGCTCCCCGAGCCGTGGCGCCAGCCACTCGGCGTCGACGACGGGCGGCAGCGGCTCGCTCATCCGGTCTCGCCCAGGAACCGGAGCAGCTTCGCGTTGAACTCGGCCGGACTCTCGAAGCTCGGCAGATGGCCCGTCTGGTCGAAGACGAGCGCCTCGCCGTGCGGCGCGACTGCGGCCAGCTCGCGCGCGTAGTCGACCGAGTTGATCGGGTCGTGGTCGCCCACCGCGACGAGAAGCGGGACGTCGAGCTGCGCGACGACCGCAGTCGAATCGGGCCGGTCGCGGATCGCCTGCACCGCGCGCAAGAGCCCCTCCGCCGGCTGCTCGAGCGCGATCGCGCGCAACCGCTCGCGCAGCTCGTCCGGCACGATCTCGCCGGCGACCACGGGCTTCATCTGCTCCCACATGCCCTCGGCGCCCTCGCGCTCGATCCACTCGATCGCGACCTGCCGCGCCGCCTTGCGCTCCGGCGAGTCGGCGTCCGCACGCGACCCCGCGAGCACGAGGCCGCGCACGCGCTCCGGCGCGAGCTTCGCGACCGCGAGCGCGCAGTACCCGCCCATCGACGCCCCAACGAGCACGAGCTCGCCCGGCACGCGCTCGAGCAGCGCCGTCGCCCACTCCTCCATCGACGCACCGCCGAGCGCGTACAGGTTCGGGGCCTCGACGCTATGTGGGCCGAGCGCGTCGAGCTGCGGCTGCCACATCCGCTCGTCGAGGGGAAGCGCATGGAGCAGGAGGATCCTCATGCGAGCGCCGCGACGAGCTCGAGCTCGGCCGCGACGGCCGGCCGCTGCCAGAGCCCCTCGAGCCAGTCCGCGAGCGCCGCATAGACGCCGAGATCGACCGCGAGGTTCTGCCGCGCGCGCACGATCCACGGGAGGTACGCGACGTCGGCGAGGCCATATGCGTCGCCGGCGAGAAAGCCGTCTCGGCGCACAGCCTCGTCGAGCTCCGCGAGCTGCACCCCGAGCTCCTCGCGCGCCCGCTCGTCGCCGCGGCGGAGCGCGTAGTACGCATCGCCGAAGCGGTCGAAGCGGAAGATCCGCAAGCGCGCCTCTGCACGCGCGGCCCGATCGGCCGGCAGGAGCGGGGGCTCCGGGAAGCGCTCCTCGAGGTACTCCATGATCACCGCCGACTCGGGCAGGCACAGCCCGTCGCCCTCGAGCACGGGCACCTTGCCGAGCGGGTTCTTCTCGTAGATCCACGCGGGGCGATCGGCGAGGTCGATCGCGACCGTATCGACCGAGACGCCCTTCTCCGCGAGCACGATCCGGACGCGCGCGCAGTACGGACAGCGGGCCGCGTCGTAGAGGCGGAGCATGCCGCGATCGTAGCCGCGGTCTATGAGTCTGAGCCGTAGCCGTGGTCGGCGCCGGCGAGCCCGAGGACATCCGCGATCTGGGCGAGGAGCTCGGACGCGCGAGGAAGCTCCGCCGGCGAGGCCGCCGTTCGGGCGACCGCACGCACCCGCGCGGGATCGGCGCCGGTGAGACGCGCGACGAGCGTCGGGTTCGCGGCGAGCGCGAGCTCGTCCACCCGCGGCAGCGGCCCGTAGTAGCTCGGTACCGAGAGGTACTCGTCGACCATCCGCCCGCGGTCGAAGAGCAGGAACCGGACGACTGCGCCCTCCTCCAGGGCAAGCGCGACGACGGCGGCTCCGAGCCGTTCGGAGAGCTCGCCCGCTAGGCGGCGCTGCGCGGCCCGTTCGAGGTCGCAGAGCTCGTCGTAAACCGTGACCCAGCCGTTCCGCGCCTCGGTGACCGTCGTTCCGCCGGAGCGGCCGAGGCGCGGCACGAACTGGTCGATCGCACGCCGCACGGAGCGCTCGTCGTCGGTCTGGACGTGGATCGAGCCGAACGAGGGCGGCCGTTCGGCCTCCGCCACCCGGGCGGCGAGCGTCTCGAGCTCGGTCACCATCGTCCGCTCGACCTCGCGGAAGCCGAGCCGCTCCCAGACGGTCCGGGCGTCCGCGTTCGAGGTCAGCACGTCGAGCGAGACGTAGCCGACTCCGAGCTCGGCGAGCTCGGCGGCCACTTCGCGGAGGAGTGCCTTCGCGACGCCGTGCCGGCGGCCCCGCGGCCGCACGTAGACGTCGGTGACGTGCGCGCGGCCGCGGTCGGGAGCGGCGACGATCGCGTGGCCGACCGGCCCCTCGTCGTCCTCGGCGAGCAGCACCACTCCGCTCGCGATGTGCTCGCGAATCTCGCGCCAGGCCTCCTCCCAGGTGTCGGCGACGAACCCCGGGGGCTCGGGGACCTCGGCCTCGAACTCCTGCCACAGCTCGCGGAGGACGCGCTCGTCGGCCTCAGTTGCGGGCCGGACGTTCACCGCGAGAGGAGCGCGAGCAGGAGGTAGTGGGCGGTCAAGTTCTGGAACGGGTGGAAGCGCTCGCCCGCGGCGCGGGCGTCGTGGAGCTCAGGGTAGAACGCGGCGAGCGCCTTGCGCAGCGCGAGGTCGCCCGCAGGCCAGGCCGTCGGCCGGGCGAGGTGGCGCGCGAGGAACCAGTCCGCGGTCCACTCGCCGATCCCCGGGAGCGCGATCAGCCGTGCGCGCACCCCGTCGTCCGGGAGCGCGGCGAGCCCGTCGAGGTCGAGGTCGCTCCGCGCGAGCCCAACGACGTACGCGGCCTTTCGGCGCGAGAAGCCGAGCGCGACGAGCTCGTCCGGCTCGGCTGCAGCGAGCGACGCGCGGCTCGGGAAGGCGTAGGCGTGCACGGCGCGGCGCCCGAAGCGCTCGATCAGGCGGTTCCGGATGGCGACGGCGGCATAGAGCGAGACCTGCTGCGCGGTGATCGAGGTGACGAGCGCCTCGAAGGGGTCAGGCGCGAGCGGCGGGCGGAAGCCTGCGAGCGACGCGGCGATTCGCGCGAGGACCGGTTCCGCGCCTGCAGCAAAGGCGGCGAACGCCTCCAGGTCGAAGGGCTCGCCGACGAGCGTCCGGAGCGTCGGCTCGGCCTCCGGCTCGAACGGATCGACGTCGACACCGCCGGGCGCGGCCGGGATCCGCACCTCCACGCGGCGCACGACGCGATGCAGCCCGCCCTCGTGCCAGAGGTTCGCGAGGTCGGCGCCGAAGGCGCGGAACCGACCGGTCGAGCGTTCGAAGTCGTACGGCGCTGAAAGACTAAGGAGCGCCACGACCGGCCAAGCCTAGCCAGGACAAGGGAGGAAACGTGAAGAGGATCGCCGTCTCGCTCGCCGCCGCCGCGCTGCTCGCCGCCCCCGCCGGAGCCGCAACCGCCGCGTCGCCGCCGAACGCGCAGGCGGCGCAGATCAAGGCGCTCCAGAAGCAGGTGACGACGCTCCAGAAGCAGGTCCGGCTCCTGACGAACGAGCTCGAGGTGAACTTCGCCTACGACCAGTGCCAGACGTCGATCGTCTCCGACATGTTCCAGTGGACGTGGGTGTACGCGGACAAAACCGGGTTTCCGTTCTTCCAGGGCGCCGTGACGCCGCAGGTCGACGACAAGACCTCGTGCGGCGCGATCAATGTGACCC
>Ga0066710_100003734_pt1 | contig 13130 bp, 7 predicted proteins | sample GraSoiAngelo_159_FD_79666 | JGI IMG/M metagenome (GOLD analysis project Ga0066710, IMG submission 79666) | Grasslands soil microbial communities from the Angelo Coastal Reserve, California, USA - 14_1009_16_40cm | ecosystem: Environmental > Terrestrial > Soil > Grasslands | place: USA...
TTGAACAATGATTTTTGCGACACCACGATTTTCACTGGCGTTATTGACACTGCCGATCCCGCGGTGGTGGCTGACTCGATTGCCGACTGGTCGGTGACCGGCGCGCAGGGCGAAAAGAACTGGTTCTACGGCTACTACAATCGCACTGCCGATCCCGACCATACATATCAAGCGGCGAATTTCGTTGCTTTTCCGCGCGGAGCTGGACCGGCCAGCCCAAACAACTTCTGGGACGGCGACAAATGGAACTGGTTTGCCGGCGAGCCGCCATTCGACCAAATCCAGCAGTATCGAATGCGCCCCAATGGCACGAACAGCGGCGCCGAACACTGGGTCATCCGCCGCTGGGTCAGCAAGGTCAGTGGCCGGGTCTCTATCGACTGGCGGTTGTTTAAGGAGGCCGTCACCGGCTTCGATGGCAACGGCGTGACCGGGCGAATTTTTCAGAATGGCGTGCAGAAGGCCAGCGCGGTGATTTCCGGCGAGGACACGCTGGGGGTTATACGCACGCTGGTGCTGCCGAACGTTCAAGTGGGAGACGTGATCGATTTTGCCGTCGATCCCACGGGAACTGACGGAACGCGCGACGATACCGCAGACCGCTGTTATTTCAGCGCTGTAATCTACGGCAGCCCCACGCTGACCAGCCAAATCGCCTCCGATTTCGCAGCCAGCATGCGCAACGTCAATGCTACGGCCTATCTGCGCATCCCTTTCACGGTGGCCGACCCCTCGGCGCTGAATTCACTGACCTTGCGCATGAAATATGACGACGGGTTCATCGCTTATTTAAATGGAGTGCAGGTGGCCAGCGCTAACGCTCCGCTCACGCCAACTTGGAATTCAGCCGCCATCACGACGCGCTCGGATACGGATGCCAGCGATTTCCAGGAGTTCAACCTTAGCACCGGGCTGGGACTGTTGCGTCCGGGGGAGAACGTGCTGGCAATCCAAGGCTTGAACGCCAGCGCCGGCGACTCGGATTTTTTGATTTTGCCTGAACTGGTTGCCACCAGCATTCAATACGATCTGGCCTCGCGCCGCTATTTCTCCACCCCTACGCCAGGTGGACCGAACGGCTTTGGCAACACCAACCTCGGCCCGCTGATTGTCAGCGCCGCGCATACCCCCAAAACGCCGCAGGACAATGACGACCTCCACGTCACTGCGCAAGTGTTGCCGACCTTCCGCCCGCTGCAGTCGGTGAGCCTGCTCTATCGGGTAATGTACGCCAACGAGGTGAGTGTGCGCATGTATGATGATGGCCTGCACGGCGACGGCGCGCCGGGTGACGGCATTTTTGGCGCGACCATTCCTGCCAGCGCCTCGTTGCCGGCCCAGATGGTGCGTTATTACATCTATGCGACGGACACGTCGGCTAACAGCTCGCGCTTCCCGGCATACGAAAACCCGGACGATTCGCCGCAATATCAAGGCACAGTCGTATCCGATCCCACCGTCACCAGCACGGAGCCAATCCTGCAAATGTTCGTGCAAAATCCCACCCTGGCCACCAATTACAGCGGCACGCGCTGCTCGATCTTTTACGGCGACGAATTCTATGACAACCTGGACGCTCACCTTCACGGCCAGACCACTGCGTTTGTTTTCTTAAAGAAGAGCATCGACATCGGCCTGAACCGCGGCCACAAATTCCGTTGGAGAAATGACGCCCCGCGCGTCTCCGCCTTTCACCTGCTCACGCCGATGGCTGAAAAGGATTACGTGCGCCAGATCATGGCCTACGAAACTTTCACTCAGGCCGGTGTGCCCACGCATTTCGCCTTTCCCGTCCGCGTCCAGCAAAACGGCTCGTTTTACGGCGTGTTCCATTTCATCGAAAGCGCCGATGACGATTTTCTGGCTCGGCTGGGGCTCGATCCCAATGGCGCGCTCTACAAGATATATCTTCCGCTGTATGACCCATACACGGGTGCCGAAAAGAAGACCCGCAAGAACGAACCCAATGACGATTTGCAGGCCCTGATCGACGGCACCAGCCTCACCGGCGACCTCCTGAAGCGCTACTTGTATGATAACATCGATATCCCTGAGCTGATCAATTTCCTGGCCATCATTCAACTGGTGCAGAACGAGGACTGTTGTTACTATAAGAATTATTACCTCTACCGCGATACCCAAGGCACCGGCCAATGGCAGATGATGCCTTGGGACCTGGACCTGACCTTTGGACGCACTTTTCATTTTTTCCAGGATGCCAACGGCAACACCATCAACGGCTACTTCGATACGAATATCTACTGGATGAATGCCTACTACACGCAGAACCGCACGAACATGGATTTCATCGGCGAGTTCCAGCCTCTGGTCGATGCGCTCTTCCGCACGCCGGAGACGTTCGACATGTTCCTGCGTCGCTGGAGCACGGTGCACGACCAATTTCTCCAGCCCAGCAGCACGCATCCGGTGCTGCTGCACTTTGAGCGGCGCGCGGACGAACTGGCAGCCATGATCGGCGCTGATGCGACCCTGGACCTGAACAAATGGGGCAGTTGGCCGCCGGTCCAAACCATGGCCGTGGCCCTGGACGTGCTCAAGACAGAGTATTTCGCCCACCGCCGCGGTTGGATTTTTAACACTCTTCAATACGCTAACGGCGGTCCTTATCTTGGGCCGCAGCCGACCAACGCCTCCATTGTCTTCGGCAACATCGAGTTCAATCCCGCCTCCGGCAATCAGGCGGAGGAGTATTTTCAGCTTCGCAATCCCAACACCTTCGCCGTCGATATTTCCGGCTGGAAGATCAGCGGCGCGGTCGATTTCACCTTCAAAGGCGGGACGGTCATGCCTTCCAATTCGACCCTTTACGTTTCGCCGGATGTGAAGGCATTCCGCGCCCGCGCTTCCAGCCCGACGGGCGGGCAGGGCCTGTTCGTGCAGGGCAACTACAAGGGCCAGCTTTCCGCCCGGGGCGAGACGCTGCAACTGTCCGATCCCACCGGACGCTTGGTCCGTTCGACCAACTACCTCGGTAATCCCACTGCTGCCCAGCGCTATTTGCGCATCACCGAAATTATGTATCATCCCGCCGCGCCGCCGCCGGGCGTGGCAACCAACGCCGAGGAATTCGAATATATTGAGCTGAAAAACATCGGCCCCAGCGCGCTCAACCTCGTCGGCGTCCGTTTCGCCAATGGGATTGACTTCACTTTCACCGGCGGCAGCGCGGTGACCAATTTGGCGGCGGGACAATCAGCAGTCGTGGTGCGCAATGCCGCAGCCTTCGTTTCGCGTTACGGCAGCGGGCCGAGGGTTGCCGGCCAATACGCCGGTTTTCTGGACAACGCCGGCGAGAACATCCGGCTCGAAGATGCTGGCGGGGAGAAGATCCTCGATTTCGATTACGATAACAAATGGTATCCAATTACCGACGGACTCGGTTTTTCCCTCGTCATCGTCGATGAAAATGCGGCCTGGGATACGTGGGGTCTGAAGGCGAGCTGGCGACCGAGCGGCACCGTAGGCGGTTCGCCGGCCGCGAGCGACCCGCCACCCACCGCGCTCGCGCCCATTTTGGTCAACGAAGTTCTTTCGCACACCGATCCGCCAACCGTCGATGCCATCGAATTATTCAACTCCACAGCCGGCGCGGTGAGCGTCGGCGGCTGGTTCATCAGCGACGACTTCAACACGCCGAAGAAATTCCGCATTCCGAACAACAGCTTTATCGCGGCGGGCGGGTACTTGGTGTTCGATGAGACCCAATTCAATACGCCCTCAAACGCGCCAACCAGCTTCGCCTTCAGTTCCCTCGGCGATGAGGCCTATTTGTTCTCCGGCGATGCTAACAGCAATCTCACCGGCTATTTCCACGGCTTCCATTTTGGCGCGGCGGAAAACGCCGTTTCCTTTGGCCGCTATGTCACGAGCCTGGGCGACGAACATTTCGTGGCGCAGCAGGCTAACACGCTTGGCCATGCCAACTCAGGGCCAAAAATCGGGCCGGTGGTGATCTCCGAGATCATGTTCCACCCGCCGGACCTGCCCGGAGGCGCAGACAACCAGGACGACGAATTCATTGAACTGCGCAACATCACGGCGGCCAGCGTGCCGCTTTATCACGTCACATTCCCGGCGAACACCTGGCGGATTCGCGGCGGGTTGAGTTTCGATTTTCCGGCTGGCGTGGGCCTGGGCGCGGGCAGGCGTTTGCTGGTGGTCAATTTCGACCCCGCCGATGCTACCAAGCTGGCCGCCTTTCAGGCGAAATACGCCCTGCCACCGAGCCTGCCGATTTACGGTCCGTGGAGCGGCAAGCTGGCCAACGACACGGACCGCGTGGAGCTGTACAAGCCCGATGCGCCCAACGCCGACATCACGCCCTACATTCTGGTCGAAGCAGTGAGTTATAAAGACTCCGCGCCGTGGCCGGAGGGCGCCGACGGCACGGGCGCTTCGCTCCAGCGCCGCAATCTTGCGCAATACGGCAACGACCCGATCAACTGGGCTGCGGCCGCGCCGAATCCCACCGGCGACTTCGGCGGCGGCACGGCCCCGTCCATAACTCAGCAGCCGGACGACCAAACTGTGCTCGCCTTCAACAGCGCGACGTTCCAAGTTGCCGCTACGGGCACGGCGCCGCTGAGCTACCAATGGCGGGTCAACGGAGCAAACATCTCCGGCGCGACAAACGCGACGCTCGTTTATCCTCAGGTGCCGGCGTCGCTCGACGGAGCGGCGATCAGCGTGGTGGCGTTCAATTCTGCCGGCACAGCTTTCAGTTCCAACGCGACGCTGCAAGTCGTCCTTGGGCCGGGTATTTTCGCGCAGCCACAAAGCCGCACGGTTTTTCCTTTCAATAGCGCCAGTTTCTCTATTAACGCCGCGAGCCTCACCCCGTTGCAATACCAGTGGCGGCTCAATGGAGGTAACATCGGAGGCGCCAACGGCCCCAATTATACCATCGGCAGCGTTCAGCCCGGCGACGCTGGCGACTATACTGTGCTCGTGACCGACAGCGTAGGCACCGTGACCAGCGCGGCTGCCAGGCTAACAGTGCTGTTGCACCCAATCTTTACTCTGGAGCCGGTCAGCAAGACGATCGTTTACCAGCCACCCACTAGCACGGCCTTCTCTGCCTCAGCCACCAGCAGCACGCTCATTCATTTCCAGTGGCTTTTCAACGGCGCCCCGATTGCCGGTGCGACCAGCGCCACCCTCACTCTCAACAATGTGCAGCCGTCAGACGCCGGCAATTACGCCGTCACAGCCACGGACAGCTTCGGCTCCATCACCAGCTCGAATGCGACGCTGACCGTCATCTTCCCGGACGCGGACGGCGATGGCATACCGGATGATTGGGAAATCGCCTATGGCTTCGATCCTAACGATCCGAACGACGCCAACGTCGATTCCGACGGCGATACCATGACCAACTATCAGGAATACATCGCTGGAACAAATCCCAGGGACCCGCTCAGCTATCTCAAACTCGACCAGCTCACCGTCAACGGCCCCGCCACGCTGCGGTTTATGGCCTTGTCAAACAAGACCTACACCGTCCAATACAAGAACACTCTGATTACGCCAACCTGGCAGCGCCTGGCCGACGTTGCCGCTCGCACGACCAATCGCGTCGAGACCGTCATCGATCCCAGCTTCGTCCCCAGCCGCTATTATCGCCTGGTCACCCCAAAGCAGCCGTAGAATCTGGCCTGTCCCAGGCGGCACGCGGAGCAGGCTGTAACTTAGGATGTTTTTTCGAGATCGAATTGAGGCTCACTTCAAAATCCGAAATCCGAAATGGACAGGGCCTCCTTACGTCGGCTGCTACGATTTCTCGAATCGAGCGTGGCCGGCTGCAAAATTTTCTTCATCCCTTGGCTGATCTGCTCCATCTTAACGCTATGGAACCGCTCAACGCGGAGGAAATTCGGCGCGCCGTGCGCGTGGCGCTCGAGGAAGATATCGGCAGCGGCGATGTGACGACGCTCGCGACCGTGCCGGAAAACGCGACTGCCGGCGCGGCGATGGTTGCGCGCGAGGGGTTGGTGTTGGCTGGAATTGGACTGGCGGAAGCCGCCTTCGCGGAGCTTTCGCCCGCAGTGCAAACCAAGCGCCTGCTCTCCGATGGAGAGAGGGCTGCTGCCGGCGCCAAGCTACTGCAGGTGTTAGGCCCGGCGCGAGCAATCCTTACGGCGGAGCGAGCAGCCTTGAATTTTGTGCAGCGGCTTTCCGGGATCGCGACTTTGACGGCCGATTTTGTGCAGGCGATTAAAGGCACTCCGGCTAAAATCCTCGACACGCGCAAGACGACTCCCGGCTGGAGGCGTCTGGAAAAATACGCCGTGCGCTGCGGCGGAGGACAGAACCATCGCTTCGGGCTTTTCGATATGGTGCTAATCAAGGACAACCATCTGGCGGCGCTTCGGGGAGAGATGCCGAATCCGATCACAGCCGCCGTGCAGCGGGCTCGAATGCGCTATCCGCAATTAAAGGTCGAAGTCGAAGCTGAGAACCTGGACCAGGTCGAGCAAGCGGCGGCTGCCGGCGCGGAGATCATCCTGCTCGACAATATGAATCCCGGGCAGTTGCGCGCGGCGGTCAAGCTCGTGCATGGCCGCGCTCAAACCGAGGCCAGCGGCGGAATCAACCTTGCCAATGTGCGGGCGATTGCTGAAACCGGTGTCGATTTCATTTCCATTGGCGCGTTGACTCATTCCGCGCGCGCTATGGATATCGCCTTGGACTTTGAAACCGTATGACCATTGACGCACAAATCCTCTCCGCGTTGCGCCGGGCGCACGACGGTTCTGTCTCTGGCGCTGAGCTGTCCCAGCAATTGCGAATCAGTCGCGCTGCCATCTGGGCCCGTATGGAGGAACTCCGCTCTCTTGGCTACGACATCGAGGCCAGTCCGCATCAGGGTTATCGGCTGGTGAATGTTCCGGACGTGCTGCACGCGGACGACTTGCTCTCCTTCGTCGAACAGAACAAGGTCATTGGCCGCGACATCCGCGTCTTTCAAGAGACAAGCTCGACCAATGATATCGTGGAGAAGTTGGCCAGGGATGGTGTTAGCGAAGGGGTGGTGGTGTTTGCTGAATCGCAAACCAGGGGACGCGGACGCCTGGGCCGAAAATGGCTGTCGCCCGCGCGCAAAGGCCTGTGGTTCTCTGTGCTGCTCCGGCCCGACCTGCGCCCGCAAGCTGCGACCCAGCTCACCGTGGCCGCGTCCGCCTCCCTGGCGCGAGCCATTCGCCAATGCACCGGATTGATACCGGAGATCAAATGGCCGAATGACATTCTCATTCGCGGCGAAAAGGTCTCCGGCATCCTCACTGAATTGAGCGCGGAGCTGGACCATATTAAGTATGTCATCCTCGGCATCGGGGTGGATGTGAACCTCAACGCGACTGATTTTCCCGCAGAGCTGCGCAAAACGGCAACTTCTCTGAAGATCGAAGCAGGACGCGCCTTGCCCCGCGCCGAATTGGCGGCGGCGATTTTGCGCGAGTTGGACGCGGATTATGACCGGATTGATCGCCGCCAATTTTCGAGAATCAGCGAAGAATGGCAGCAGCTCTGCTCGACGCTGGGGCGCCATGTGAGCATCCGCCTCGGCGACCGCCTCATACACGGCCTGGCCGAATCGCTCGATGAAGATGGCGCTCTGCTGTTGCGGACCGAGCACGGCCACCTGGAGCGAATCATCGGCGGAGATGTCACCTTGGAGAAATGATTCTTCTCTTCGACATCGGCAACACGCACACCCATCTTGGGCTGGCTGACGATCATCGCGTCGTCAGACAGGCAAATATTCTCACCACCGGCTGGTTTAATGGCAGTGCGGGTCAACAGGTCGAGAAGTTCGTAGGCAAAAGCCGGCTCGAAGGCGTCGCGCTGTGCAGTGTGGTGCCGGTCGCCACTCCACTGGCCGAGCGACTGGTGAAAGACCGCTGGAATCTCCTTTCGCTTGAATTGACGCCCTCGACCCTCAGGGGAGTCGGCATTGATTATCCTAATCCAAAAACCATTGGCCCTGACCGCCTGGCCAATGCCTTGGCTGTGCGCCACAAATTCGGCGCACCCGCGGTCGTGGTCGATTTCGGCACGGCTGTGACGTTCGACGTGGTGAATGCGAAAGGCAATTACATCGGCGGGATCATCGCGCCGGGGCTCTCAGCCATGACTGATTATCTCCACGAGAAGACTGCTTTGTTGCCGAAAATACGAATTCGGGAGGTCAAAGCGATCATTGGAAAGAGCACCGAGCAAGCCATGCTCATCGGCGCCGTGCATGGATACCGCGGATTAATCCATAGCCTGGTGGTTGAATTGAAACGTGAATTGAAGTGCAAGCGTCTGCCGGTCGTTGCTACTGGCGGCTACGCGCAACTCATTGCCGCCCGGATGCCCGAGATAACGGCCATCGAGCCGTTGCTCACCTTGGAGGGGCTGCGCCTGGCGTGGAAAGTTCGGTCAGTGTCAGGTTGGTAGATCTCGGATTTCGGATTTTTGCCCGCCATTCCTGCCAAACCGGCGGCGTCCAGCAGAGGAAAATATGGGTAAAGACTAGCCGTTGAGCCAGGGCGCGAAAGGCGCTTTTCGCTCGTCTTTCTTAGCGGTTACGGTTAAAGTAGGAGTATGAAGCACCGTGTTGCCCGCTGAAGGACTGCTGATGAATCCGCAGGATCGAGAGCATTCCTTGGGACTGGCAGCGTCTGCTGCTGCCCCAGCCGAGGATGTCAAAGGGCCAGTCAGACAGGAAATGGTCTCCACGGCGCTTGCCGGCTCGCTGCCCTCGATTCCGGTATCCCAGCGGGTTGCAGACGCCTCGGGGGCAAGACCAGTGGCCGAGCGAGCCGAAGGAGTTGGTTCCCTTGCCGAGGATCTCCGGCTGCATGCCAAGAAAGCTATCGGCTGGCCGGCCTGGCAGAAGCTGCGCGAGCTGTTGGAGGAAACGGCCCCGGAGCCGGAGCAGATGCGGTCGCGCCTGCTGACCATCGAACGGGACATCATCTTGCCAATCAAGGCAGTAGTGGTTGGGCTGTTGCTCTATTCGGGGCTGTTCTTCCCGCATTTGTTCGTCGATGTGACGACTCCGCGATCGATCGCGCAGGAGGTGATCCATCGTTTTTTTCTCATCTATTTGATCTTCAACGCAGCGGTCGCGGTGGTGGTCGTGGTGCCGCGCCGGCTGCCTTTCGTGTTGGTCCAGCGCATTATTTTCGGCGCCAGTTTCGTCGATGGGCTGTTTCTGGCGGCGTTGACGCTGGTTACCGGGGGATTTGACAGCGTTCTGTATTGGCTGTTCCTGGGGTTGATTGCGCGCAATGCCGTAAGCCTGCCCCGGGCTGTGCCACAGATCATCCTCAATTTTTCGGCTAGCTTCTGCTATCTGCTGGCGGGGGTATTGGACGTGATCATCACCAATGCCATGCTGGACTTTGAAGAGACGGGCCGCAAGTTGAGCAGCATGCCGATGATGCCAGAGAACCCCACCGAGCCCTTTTTGCTGCGCCTGATCGTGCTTTGGTTCATGACCGTGTGCTGTTATGGAGTGCAAGTATTGTTTGAAAAGCAACGCCGGGCAAGCGAGGAGGCGCGTGAATTTGATAGCCGCCAGGCGCAACTGCACTCGGCCGGCCGGCTGGCGGCGCAAATCGCGCACCAGATCAAAAACCCGCTTGGCATTATCAATAATGCCGCCTATTCGCTGAGTCGGGCTGTTCAAGACGGAAAAACCATGGGCTTGCAGCAGTTGGAGATTATCCGGGAGGAAGTGGAGCGGGCGGATCGGATCATTACCCGGCTGATGGGCTATGCCCAGTTGGCCGAGGGCCAGGTGGAACGACTCAGCATAACGGAGGAGCTGGACCGGGCATTGAGCGAGGTGTTTCCGCCGGGCGCCAAGTACGAGGTGGAAATTCAGAAGGATTACTCACTTCATCTACCTCTGCTGATGATGCAGCGAGGGCATCTTTCCGAAATCCTGGTCAACCTGCTGCAAAACGCCCGCGAGGCTATGGGCGGCCAGGGCTACCTCAAAGTTAGTGCCCGGCATGGCCAGGAAAACTCGGTGATCGTGTCCGTGAGCGACGACGGGCCAGGCATTGCCAAGGACCGGCTGGATAAGATTTTTCAGCCGTACTATTCGACCAAAGAGAAGGGCACCGGGCTTGGGCTTTCGATCGTGAAGCATAACACCGAGATTTATGGCGGAGCGGTGCGAGTGGAATCTGAGCTTGGAAAGGGGTGCCGGTTCATTGTACAACTGCCTACCAGAACGTTTATGAAGTTGCAGACATGAGCGCCGCGCTGCCGCCAGTCCTTGTGGTCGATGACGAAAGGAATATGCGCCTTTCTCTGGAAACAGTGCTCGGTGATGAGGGCTACAAAACCAAAGCCGTGGAGAGCGCCGAAGATGGGCTGGACCTCCTGGGACGCGAGAAAGTCTTCATGGTGATTACCGATGCGCACCTCGGGGGCATGACGGGCTATACGTTTCTAAGCCGCATGCGCCAGTCCTGGCCTCAAGTGCCGGTGCTGATGATTACGGCCTACGCCACGCCAAAGCTGGCCGTCGAAGCGATCAAGGCCGGAGCGATCGATTATCTCTCCAAACCGTTTGCGCCGGAAGAATTGCTGCACGCCGTGGCGCGCTGCGCCGAGCGTTACCGGCTGCTGGAGGAGAACGCGCTTCTGCGCGCCCGCAGTGGGGCTGAGCCATATAGGCTGGAGCAAATCATCGGCGAATCCCCGCGCATGGTTGAACTGCGCAAGCTTATCCAAACGGTGGCGCAGGCCAATGCGACGGTCCTGATCCTGGGGGAGAGCGGTACGGGCAAGGAACTCATTGCCGGAGCTTTGCACAGTCTGAGCCAGCGGCGGGAACATTCCTATATTCGCATCAACTGCGCCGCGATCCCCGAAGCGCTGCTGGAAAGCGAACTCTTTGGCCATGAGAAGGGCGCCTTTACCGGCGCGATCAGGCAGAAGGCCGGCCGAGTCGAGGAGGCGGAGGGTGGAACGATTTTCCTGGATGAGATTGGGGATATGAGTCGCCCATTGCAGGCAAAATTGCTCCGCTTTTTGGAGGACGGCACCTTCACGCACGTGGGTGGCAATGAAGAGTTGCGGGTGGATGTGCGGTTAATCGCGGCCACCAACCGCGACATCATCGAGGCCATTCGGCAGAATCAATTTCGCGAGGACTTGTTTCATCGTTTGAATGTGGTGCAATTCTGTCCGCCGCCATTGCGGGAGCGCCGGGAGGATATTCCGCTGCTGGCGGACCATTTTTTGCGCATGTTCAGCTCGGCCATGAACAAACCCGTCAAAACGATCTCGCGTGAGGCCCAGCAGAGGCTGATGTCGCACAATTGGCCCGGCAATGTGCGCGAGTTACGAAATGTGATCGAACGGGCGGTGATCCTGGAAACCAGCCCGGAAATCCAGCCGCGCAGCCTGCCGGATTTTCATTTGGAGAGCCGGCTGCACAAAGAGGATCTGCCGGTGGTGACGGGCCAGCAGTCCATCGATGAACTCATGGGCGTCTTCGAACGCGAGTTGATCGTACACACGCTGGAACAGAACCGCTATAATTTGAGCAAAACCGCCGAACAACTCAAAATCAGCCGCCACGCCTTGCGTTACCGAATGCACCGCCTCAATCTGGATATCACGGAGGCCGATGAGGATGCCGGCCAGCCGCATGGCAAGGAGGTTTCGCCATGCTAAACACGCTGCTCGCCGCGGCGGTTGACCCGCTGCTGAACAATCCAATCCCTGACGGTCAAGCCACAAAGCTCTTCGGACTGAATTTGCGGGACATCTTTTTGGTCATAGGAGTGGCGATGGTCCTGGGGCTGCTCTTGTTTTTGGGGGCGTATTTGACTCACCGAGGCCGGCGTCACCGCTCCAACCATCGCAGTTCCAAGCCGATTCCTGGCGCGCAAAAACCGTCGCCGGAGGCAGCCGCCTACCGCGTAAAAGTTCGCAAGCGGCGCCGGGATCATCCCGAGAATCTGCCGCGCAATCCGACATTGGGAGAAACCGGCGGCCTGCCGCCCATCCGCTCTGAAGAGCCGCCCGCTGCGCAACAGCAGCAAGGATGAAGGAATGACCAATGACCAATGCCCAATGACCAAAGAAGCTCGGATCTCGAATGATCTAAGCAACGGCGGTCTGCAATCACTGACCCTTGGGATTTGGTCATTCACTGGTCATTGGTCATTGGTCATTGGTCATTCATTGGTGTTCGGCCGTATATTATTGCGCGGGGCGTAAACCGGGTGCAAGACAGCCAAACCATCACGCGCAAGAGTGCTTCCAATCTGGCGCTCGCGTTCGTGCTTTTGCCCAAGGCCAAGCGCGCCGGGATGTCGGCGCTCTACGCGTTTTGCCGCGAAGTCGATGACGTGGCCGACGATGAGACCGTCCCGGTGGAGGAGCGGCGCGCGCTGCTGGCGCTCTGGCGTGCTGATATCGGCAGGGCGTGCGCTGGAGGCGCCCCGCAATTCCCGGTCAATCGGGACCTCAAACCGTTTATCAGTCAGCATCGGCTGCCTTATGAGTTGTTCGATGAACTCATTCGCGGCGTGGAAATGGACCTGGACATCAAGCGCTATGAAACTTATCCCGAACTGGAGCAGTATTGCTATCGAGTCGCATCGGTCGTGGGCCTGCTCAGCATCGAGATTTTCGGCTATCAGAACCCGGCCTGCCGCGATTACGCCAATTACCTCGGCAAGGCCCTGCAACTGACGAACATTCTCCGTGACGTGCGCACCGACGCCGAGCGAGGACGCATTTATCTGCCCGGCGCCGAGCTGGCGCGTTTTAAAGTATCGGAGGAGGAAATTCTCCGCCTCCAATACAGTGATCGGTTTAGAGAGCTCGCCGCGAGCGTGGCGCAGCATGCGCGGGAATTCTATCGACTGGCCCAGCAAACCTTGCCGCCTGAGGAGCGCCGGTCCATGGCGGCGGCGGAACTGATGGGATCGGTCTATTGGCGGCTGTTGCACAAGCTCGAACTGCAAGGTTTTGATGTGTTTGGGCCACACCCGACACGACTGGGCAAAGGACAGAAGTTTCTGCTCATCCTGCGCACCTGGTACCGGCTGCTCTCCGGAACGATGGTTCCAAATTATGGTGTGCGCTGAAAA
>Ga0066710_100003737_pt1 | contig 13126 bp, 10 predicted proteins | sample GraSoiAngelo_159_FD_79666 | JGI IMG/M metagenome (GOLD analysis project Ga0066710, IMG submission 79666) | Grasslands soil microbial communities from the Angelo Coastal Reserve, California, USA - 14_1009_16_40cm | ecosystem: Environmental > Terrestrial > Soil > Grasslands | place: USA...
CCGAAGTTGATCACCGCGCTGCGCCGTGCACTCAATATCAAGGAGCTCCAGAACCGCATGGAAGAGGCCGCGTAATCACACGATGGAGCCGCGTAGATTTTCAACTAAGAATGGGCTTGACTCATCCGGAGCGACGGGAAGGGTGACCGTGCTGTCGGGCAGGCGCACCGGCTCGAGCACGTCCATGCCCCGCTCGCCCTCCAGCAGCCGCGCGTAACGCGGGTCGCCCCGTCTCAGTTGCGCGATCCACCATCCCAGATTGGCGGTCGGGAGATTGATGACGGTGACGTCCCTGCGAGCTCCCTCGACCTCCTGCAGGTACCAGAGTGGGAACGTGTCGTTGTCGCCGTTGGTGAGGAGGATCGCGTCCCGCTCGAGCGGCTCGAGCAGGTTGCGGCCGAATGTCTCAGCGTAGCGGACGCGGGCGAGATCGCAGGCCCGCCGGTTCACCGCCCAGGACCGGATTGGCGCGATCGCGAGGAGGCCACCCAGTCCGATCGCGAGCGCCGGCCCCGCGAGGCCCCGCGCCCCGATCGCGAGCCGGAGCGATGCCGCGCCCCCGGTTGCCATGAAAGGGGTGAGCAGGACGAACGATGGCAGATAGTGGCGGTCGAGCGTGCGGAACCAGTGCTCGGGAAGATTGAAGTACAGCACCGAGCCGAGACTCGCGCACAGGAAGAACCCGATCAGCCCGAGGCTCCGGCGCGGCGAGCTCCTCAGGGCAACGGCGCATCCGAGCGCCGCCACGATCGCCGGAACGTAGGCCAGGGCTCCCGGCAGCGGCACGGTCAGGTTCCTGCGGAGGAACCCGGCGTAGTCGCCGAGCTGGACATGGACGAAATCGGCTCGCCGGGGAAAGAGGTCGATGAGGAAGCCTCCTCCCTTGTCGCTGATCGAGACGTAGGACCAGAGACGCGCGAGACTGCTCGGCTCTCCCTGGTTGAAGGCGGGGTTCCTCGATGCGATCGGAATCAGCAGCAACTGGAACGCGAGCCCCGCGGCCAGCCCGAACCCCACGGCGCCCAAGACGGGTGGGCGGAGGCTCGCGCCGCCCCGGCGCAACGCCACCCACACGAGCGCTGCGGGCAGGAGCAGGCTGTTCGTCCGGTGGACGCTGAAGTCGAGACCGAGAAGCAGGAAGAGAAGGAACAATCTCCCCGCCGAATCCGAGTGCTCCGCGCGCCGCCACCAGCCGAGCGCCGCGAGCAGGATCAGCCCGGTGAAGCAGGCACTCAGAACGTAGGGGGTGAACTGCACGGCGTAGTTCCAGGGCGTTGGAGCGAAGGCGAACATGAGCCCCGCGAATGCGCCCGCGAACCCTTCCGGGGCTCCCGCCTGGCGGCCCTCGGGCACCGAGACTCGGATCCCGATCCAGGTCACCAGCCCCGCCAGAGCGGCGGCGATCAGCGCGGCGAGCAGGTTGAGCTGGAATGCGACCGGATGAACCGCCGGGATCCGGGTCGCGAGCCAGCCCAGGAGCATGAGGATCAGGGACCCCGGCGGGGGTGCCACCCCCAGCGTGTACGCTGCCAGCGGGTAGCTGCTGCCGTCCCACCAGGTGATCGTGCGACAGGCGGTTGCGGCGTAGGAGGCGAAGGCTGCGGCGGCGACCGCCAGGGAAACGAGCGCGGGGATCCCGAGCACTCCCGGGCGCTGCTGACTCTCGGCCATGCCAGGCATCTTATCCGGTCCGAACCGCGATGGGCCCCAATTTCCACCCTGTGCCGGAAACCCGGCGGGGGAGACCCGCGTATTCACCAGTAAGCCGCGGCACACCCGAGGGGGGCCATCATGTTTCGCGTTCCCTTTTTCCTGGCGTTGGGCGTTCTGGTGGTATCCGGTTCCGGGGTCGGCCCCCTTGCGGCCGGCGCGGAATCCTCCGCTTTCCGGCTGCACGTCCGGGGGCATTCGGGCTCGGGCGGCTCGCTGGTCAACATCGACGTGCCCTGGGACTCCGACAAGGCGGGGAGCCCCTTCAATTTCACCGCCGAAGCCTGCGACGACATCGCTCTCGAGCGGCTCCGCTGGGCCTGGGCTGCGCTCCGGAGGATGCCCGAGGGGCGATGGGTGACCATCGAAAACCGATCCGAGTCGATCCGGGCGTCGCGATGGGCGGGTTACCTGGTTCTCGAGCCCCAGCGCCACGATCGGGACGGACACCATTCGCGAATCAAGATCCCCGACTACATCGTCGAGACGATCCTCGACCACGACGGCCGGCTGGCCGGTCGCGACCTCGAGCGCCTGGTGCGCGAGCGCGGCAAGGTCACGCTGGTGAAGGTGAACTCCGATGTGGGCGGAGTGACGGTGTGGCTGGACCGTTCCGGCGATGACGGCGACTGAGCGCCGTCCCGCAAGCCTCGACCGCGGTCCCCGACCGCGTCAGCGAACCGCTTGCGCGAGGCGACCGTGTTCTGCGGAACGCGCAGCGCGCCAGATCGCGACCGGATCGATCCATGCAGACCAAGCGTGCCGCTTCACGTCCGGCAGGTCGGAGTTCCGGGCCTGTGGAACCTGCGCGAACTCGTATCGTGCGCCCGCCAGGTCTCCGAGCGGAAGCGCGACCATCCAGCCCCAGGTCCGGCCCACCACGTCGCCGACCTTGTCCTCGTAGTGACCCCGGCGTAGGGCGAACACATTAGCGAACGTCGCCTCGTAGCCACTGCCCTCGACGCGATACTCGCTTGTTCCGGCGCCGGCATCGATGCGGTCGTGGTCGAAGGCGGCGCCGATCGAGAGCAGCGGCGAGAACCCACGGGCGAGCGAACCGATCGGCGACGGGCGCCTCATGAGATCGACCATCACGGGAGCGTTCACGGCGGCGTGGAGCGCGAAGCCTTCTCGCCGATGGCGGGACACCCGTTCGGTTTCTTCGAAGCCGAACGTTATGGAGGCGTCGTCGTTGTAGCTCAGCTTCGAATTCCCGTATGCGACCTCGAATCGCGCCGGCAGCGTACGGTTTCGTTCGAGCCCGTCCAGCAACGTCAGCCGCGCGAGCACACCGGCGTCACGCGCGCGGGTGGAGCCCACACCGAGCGCGGAGGGCGGCGCCAGCTGCACCTCGACATCCTTGAAGTTCATGCCGCCCGAGACGTCGAAATAGCGGCTCACCGGCGGCGGCCTGAGTCCCGCGGCGCGCGCGACGGCCTCGAGCGTCTGGAGCGCGCTGACCCCGAAGCCCCACGAATCCACCGTTTCTTGCGAGTGGAACGTGCCGATCGGGTTTCCGCTCTCGTCCACGCCCTCGCTCTCGCCGTAGTCAAGCAGCACGCCACCCACACCTCCGGGCTTGCCCTGTGCCACGAGGCCGATTCCGCCCCAGCCCACCTTGACCGCCTCGCTGCGGATGAACACATCGGTCGCGAGCCCCGGGACGAGCTGCGTCTTTCCGTACTCGTACCGAATGCCGCGGGTGTAGCCGAGCACGGCGGGATTGGCCCAGTGGTTCAGCGAACCTCCCCAGAACACGGCATTCGAAGCTCCCGCCATCCCGGCGGAGCGGATCGAGAGATCGATGTCCATGGAGCGCGCCGTGCCCTGGGCGAGGCCGGCGCTCGGACGAGCAAGCGAGAGGAGCAGGACGGCAAGGGAAACCTGCGCGTACCGCGTGAGCTGTGTCATGCCGCCTCCGGGTTGAGGGCGGCCGCGACGGCCGCCAACCTCCTAATACCCTCGGAGCGCCGCCCGCGTTCCAGGATGCGCTCGATTTGCTTGCCGCCCGGCGGCCCTGCCCGGTAGAGTGCTCGGCGATCGCGCCGGGGCGCTTCTCGGGCCCAATGATCGCGAAACGAGACCATCATGTCCATGACTCCGAGTTGATCCACTCCTCCAGGTCGCGGCGCCCGCGCGCCGGCCAAGGACCCACTGCCCCGTTCCCTCGCGCGATCGCACGGGCGAGCTGGCCGGTCTTCGGGGTCCTGGTCTACTTGCTCGTCGCCACCTTCATCTATCGCGCATCGTGGAGCACCATCACTGCGGACTCCTCCGCAGTCGCTGGCGAAGAGTCGAGAGCCGAGACCCGGATCAAGTACGACCACTTCACCTATCTTGGACTGCAATACTACGAAAGGCAGGACTACCGAATGGCGGAATGGGCGTTCCGGAAGAGTACCGAGTACGGGCCCGATCGGCCGCTCGCGTACAACAATCTGGGGAGCGCCTTGAACGCCCAGGGAAGATGGAACGAGGCGATCGCCGTGCTGGAGCACGCTCTATCGCTCGACCCCACCCTCGCGATCACCAGGAAGAACCTGGACTGGGCGAGAGACGAAAAGGCCAAGCAGGGTAGGTGAATCGCTTGCGCGCGAATTCGCTGGCCGCGACCGAAGCCGGCGGTCGCCCATCCCGGCCGATCCACCGCGCGTTGATCCTCGCGGGAATCGTGATGCTCTACCTCCTCCGTGCATCCGACACCTTCGTCTCCGACCACGCGACCGGGGACCAGAGGGGCTACGTGGGGATCGCGATGAAGCTGCAACGGTCGGGGTTCAGAGAATACAACCTGTTCCACATCTCCCGGGTGGCCTTCCCGGGCGGCCTCGAATATGTCTGGTCGCAGGAGCGAGACGGGGAACTCATCGAAGCACTCAGAAGCGAAGGCATGGGGTTTCTGGCCCACACCCTCTTCCATTCGCCTCCGCTGTTCCCCTACCTCCTCTGCTTTTCACATCGGATGTTCGCTCCCGGAATCGGGTATGACGTGCTGTTCCCCGCGGCTGCGCGCGGCTTGAACATGAGCGAACGTCTGAAGGTACAGCTCTATTCTTCGGTGGTGCCGCTCGTCTTCGGGGTGGTCCTCGTGGTCGCCACCTTCCTTCTGGCCCAGATGATATGCGGATACTGGACCGCCGTCATCGCGGCCCTTCTGATCGCATGCAGTCCTGCGGTCCTGTTCGCCTCGGAGCGGCTTTGGCAGGATGTTCCACTCGCCGCTCTCGTCACGCTGACCATGCTGTTCCTGCTGCGTCATCTCGAATCCGACGATCCGGGATGGTTCTTGCTCGCGGTCGTCTCCTGCTCCCTGGCCCTGCTGGCCAAGAACACGACCGTCCTGCTGGCGCCGGCAGTCGTCCTCGCGATGGCGCACCGTGCCTACCGGCGTGGCGGCGGAGTCGGGAAGGCCCTCCGCGAAACGGCGCTCCGCGCAGGAGCGTTCCTCCTGCTGTGCTCGGTCCTGGTCTTCCCCTGGTTCTTCACGGCGTGGAGAACCTGGGGTACGCCGTTCTACAACGCGGGCGAGGAAGGCATCAGTCGGGTTCACCACTGGTTCGTATTCCTCAAGAGCCGCCCTTGGTACACGTACGCGGTAACGATCCCCGTGATGGTGCCGCTTTTCAGTTTCGGCTACTACCGGATCGTGACGATGTGGCGGTCCAGGGCGCGGTTCGACGAGATGCTCCTGGGGGTCTGGTTTCTCTCCTTCTTCGTGGTTCTGACGCTCATGACGTCGTTTTCGGAGCAACTGGGACCGGATTCCAGGTACATGCTGCCCGCCTACTCGCCGCTGGCGATCCTGGCGGCGGCGCAGGTCCTGAGAGTGAGGGATTCTCTGGCGAACCGGGGGCCGGCCTCGGTCGCTCGATGGGCGGTCGCGGGCGCGATCCTGCTTTCCTGTGCCTGGTCTTACAGGCTCTCGGATCTGGGCTACGCGACGTTCCCAAGGATCTACCGGAACTTCATGAACATGCCGTTCTGAAGCTTCGCTCGGGCAGGGAGCGCCGCGGCGAAGCCCCGACGCCGCAGCGCAGTCGCTTGCCGTGAGGCCGGCCGCCCCGGTAGGCTGCTTCGCGATCCACGTTGGCGCGCGCCATCGTGTAACTCGTTGCGGAGAGATGTCCGAGCGGTTGAAGGAGCACGATTGGAAATCCAGGAACGCTCCTGAGCACGATTCGGACCAGTGTTTATGCGGCTTCGAGATAGGTCGAGGAGGTGTGATCACAATTGTGCGATTCCCGATGGCGATTTCGCACAGATGGTGACACAGCAGCCCCAGCGCCCCCATTCGGTCCTCTCTGACGCTCCAGGATCCCGCTGGGAGGCACGAACCGGCCAAGGATGACTCCGGGGGGCGGACCGCCAGGCAGGTCCGTAGCCGCGCGCATCAATGCTCACCGCGGTCCGAGGCCCCGAGGACCTTGCCCACGTCTGCCGGGTGCCGAACCGTGCGGCGTCGGGGCTCGGGATCACGCTCGGACGAAGAGCCTACGAGAACCGCAACGTCGAGGGAACCCGATCACGCGCGGCCCTCGCTCCATGACGGAGCGGGGCTCTTCTGCTTGGTGCGATGCGTTGCTGAATGGCCCCCCGGTACGTCCCCCCAAGGCGAGGTGAAAAGCATGCGCAACCCGCGCGGGTTGCGAAACGCCGGACGTGTGTCAATCGTGGGCCGGGGGTACGACCCCCCAACGTGATCAGCAAACCAGAGGCTGGGCCGGCGGTTCCGAGAATGAAAGAGCCCCCGCCAGCAGCGCCAGCGAGGGCTCGTCGTTGAACTCTAAGGGCTCCCGACCGTGATGGCCGAGAGCAGGCCGGGAACTGCCTGTGTCGGGCTGGCGCGACGCCACCCGCGCACAAACTCGGTCGTCTTGGTCCGCAGCCACCCCCCGGTCGGCCTCAGACGAAACGTCGCGCCGTTTGCCTCCCCGTCTACACTTCAGGAAGCCCCGCTTCCCGTGACAAGCCGATCAGCGAACCAAACTGAATTGCCCAGAGAGCATTCCTCGCGTCGTGCGAGCGACGTAGACGTAAACACCGGCCCTCACCGGGTTTCCCTCGGTGTCACGGCCATCCCATGTCACCCGAGACGGACCTGAGCGGGGCGGAGCCGCGCGGAGTTCTCCAACACTTCTTCCTGCCAAATCGAAGAGCCTGATCGTCGCGAGTCGGTCTCTCGTATCGGCCAGGCCAAACGTGGTCGATCCATGCGACGGGCTCGGCTCCACGAGGACACGCCCAAACGCATCGCCCAAGTGGTGCGGATCAAGTGCAGGTTCGGCCCTGCAGGGACTCGGCACGCACGTCCCACCCCCTGTTCCGCCCACGCGCAGGACGACCGCCCCGCCGGGGTCGAGCGAACCAATTCCAAACGTCGTCGCATCTTGTGACGCATCGTAGGCCCCATCGACGGTCGCATACCCGACCCCTTGACCACCGGTAGGATCGCCCGACGCGACGCTCAAACTCCCGCTGCGGCTCCCCCTGACCGCGACCGTTACGTTGTTCGCGGCCGCTGACCAATCCTTGTTCACCACGATGATGTAGTACCCCCCGCCACCATCTTCAAATAGACCGAACAAGAGGCTTTGGTTGCTAGCCGCCACGAGGACAGCTGAACCCGAAAGCGTCTCGCCGACCGGCGGAGCCTCCCCAGTTGGCGCCGCGCCGACGTGAAACGCCCCCAGGAACGCATGGGTCATCACCACCGGCGCGAGCGTGTACGTTATGTAGCGATTGATCGCCTTCACATAGTCGAACTTCGGTTGGACCGGATTCCCGTTATCGTCCACCAACGCGGGTCCATGCCAGTAGGTCGTCTGGCAAGGAGAGTCAATGGGAAGCTCATAGGAGAAGTAGAACAATCCCTTCGCGCCATATGCTACTGGGCAGAACCCCATGAAGCGGAGCTGTCCGGCCGTGGGGTCCGTATAGTACACCCCGTTGAAGGACGTGTTGCCGTGGGGTGTTGTCATTACGTGCGCCCAGACGGGAATATTCCCAGCTTTGTGCCGTATCACAGATAGATTGTAGAAATACGTCTGGCGAACGCCGTAGGTCGTGAAGGGGTAGTTGTCGAATGCCACAATGTTGGTTGGACTCTCCTGGGTCGACTCGTCCGTTGGAGCAAGGTACTGGTTCAGATAGGTTTCGTAGTCCGCCTTGCTCGCGAACTTGACGGTACATTGATCCTGAGTCGGTTGGTTAGGAAAACACTCGTAGTAGGGAAAGAAGGACGTCAGACAAGGCGCACTAGTGGCGTGCTGAAACCTGTAGATGGATTTCCTGACATAGTAGTGAAGAAAGCCTGTGGCCGACTCCCAAGGGACTTCGTCCCAATAATTGAACCCGTAGAGATAGCTTAAAGTAGGGACGGGAAGAAAGATGTATTGATTGGTGACCGTGCCTATGGGGTCGGGATAAGGACACGGCGGAGGGCCGCCACATTGCCCTGTTGTTAGGAAGGGTTGTTTCCAGAGGAGGTGATCGACGACGAAGTACCGTATGCCCGCTCGTTGCGCGATCCGGATCGCATATTTCTGCCCGAGGGTGCTGTTGTCCACCCGCGAGGGCGACATGATGCAGGGGACGCAGAGGTTGGGATTGGAGGGGCATTTCACATATCCGGAGGGGCAGTCGGGAGGTGAAATACAATTTGCGCGATAGTCATCGATATTGTTCTGAATCCCGGTGAGGAGATTGAAATAAGCTGTTTTCGGAAGCTGAAATCGGAGCACGTCTCCAACGGAATCCGATCCACATGTGCCGGTTTCGCACGACAGTCGCGGATCGACGAAGGTGGCGATCGCGAACTGGCTTTGCGTCCATGAGTTGGCGGTTGAGACGGAGAGGAGAAGGGTGGAGAAGATGAGCGCGGCCTGAGCGGCAACCGTTGATGAACGTGGCATGTGCGCCTCCGCGGAATGAGGGAAAGCTGCCGGGAGCGTCTGGAAGCTCCAGACTCCTCCACCTTCGTCGCCAGCGTAGTTGTTGCGGATAATGTTGGACTCGGACTATGACTTGACGCGTGTAGGAGTCGAGATAGATGCCCCCGCCGCTCCCGGCGTCGACATAGCCGGCAACGTTGTTCTCTTGACGTTATTGCGAATGGTTACGGTCGTCGGCCGGGCGACCTGGATCCCGGCACCGCTGAGCGCGTAACCGTTGCGGAAGGTGAAGCCCTCAACGAAACCTCCGCCGCTGAGCAAGAGCACACGGGCACGCCGACCTCCGTCGACAACGGTGCCCGCGGGACCTGAGGTGGTAAGGAGGGAGAGTTGCTTGCCCTGGGTGTCGAGGTTCTCGTTGTACGTCCCCGGGCCGACCAGGATGGTGTCGCCGGAGTCAGCCGCCGCGATTGCCTGCTGGATGGCGGGATAGTCTTCGGGAACGTGGAGCGTTGCGGCGCAGCACGGCGGCGGGCACGTAAGGACCGCGACGGCGAGGATGCCGCTGAGGACGGCAAGGATGCAGGCGCAGCCCGCCCCCGAGGGGGCAGAGAACCGTCTCTGACAGGTGTTCCCACGCATTGTTGAAGCCTCACCAGCTGTCGGAAACGCTGTTCATCCTGGTGATGAGAGTACGCGCGCGGGGACGCACGAGATCGAACGGCCGGATCGTCGCATGGTGCGCGGCCTTGGGATGCACCGCTGCCAGCTGGGACGGGCTGGTTGACGACTCGTTGCCCGCGCGCCACGACCTCTGGGACCTCCTGACCCTCGCGCGTCGCGGGTGACGCGCGTAATGTTCCGCCCGTCGCGAAACTCCGTCAAGATCTTCCGTGCGACTGATTGTCACCGAGATGGTTCGACGAAGAGCCTCTTCAAATGCTCGAAGCGCCGACTGCAATTATATGGAGCGCTTGCTTCGAGCGGGTATCATTCCCACCCTTCGCGCGTAGGATGCGGTAGAATCTCGCCCCAGGTCCGCTCAACTCGTTGTCGCATCGTGGATGCTCTAGGCCCGATGATTCTCGGCCCTTCAGGAAGTCGATGGACGAGGTCTTGTGAGTGGCTCTCTCGGGAAGATGCACCTGCAGCGTCGAGCAGCTGAAGTGCTGAGCTTGACACCCTGGCCGGCACCATCCGCCGAGGATCGCGTGGTGTTCGCGCAGATGGAGGCTCTCCTTGGCGGCCGTTCGCGACCTGACGATGCCCCCAACAGAACTACGTGTCCGGTTGTAGTTTCAGCATTGCGGGCGGCACGACGACGGCACTGACCCCGGGCACACGCTGATGCTGGCGTTCGCGGCCACGCCCGTGCCGGCAGGGCAGGCGCGTGACTTCTTCCTGTTGTCGCGGGGTGTCTACACCTCGGTTCAGCCCGCCCTCGAGCAGCAGACGCCGGGTACGGCCCCGCCGGTTCGTTTCGCCTTGTTGCAGAACCAGCCGAATCCGTTCGCAAGGACGACCTCGATTCGCTTCGAGATGCCCCGGCCCAGCAAGGTGAGACTCGACATCTTCGACTTGGAGGGTCGTCGTGTCTCGCGGCTCGCGGACGCTTTGTACCCTGCCGGCCGATGGTCGCTCGAGTGGGATCACCGAGACGGCGGCGGAGCGGTAGTGCAGCCCGGCGTGTATCTCTACCGGATCGCCGTCGGCTCGTTCCGGGACCAGAAGAAGATGGTGTTGCCCCCGTAGGGCGGCGGCACTGACGACAAGTGCGGGGCCTCGGGCGATGGGCCTCGCGGCATTTCGTCACCTGGCTGAGATCGTGGCCGTGGGCACGCTGGGGACTTCCGCGGGCCTTGTCGGCGACGTTCCGCGAGATCCCTCGGACTGCAGGTTCCAGTAGAAGGTCGGACGTTGCAGACCCCGGCGGTCCCCTCGCGGCGACACGCTGTTACTGACCCCCGTGGGAAACCACTCGGAGATTTGTCCCCCACCAACCTGGTCAACCCAACCGACCAACTGAGGCCGACTCGCCCCGGTTCCACCTCCGCTGGGGGTAGCGAGGCGCCGCCATCAGGGCTCTTGGCGCTCCGGACGCCCCTCGATGCCCCTGGAGCCGCGCGTCATGCCGGGCGTAGACTCCGGGTCGTGCGCATGAGAGTTCTATTCCTTGCCCCCGCCCACACTGAGCGTGACGCGAGACGCCGCAGGCCGCTGCCCCGGTAGCGCACGGCGCAGTAACATACTGGCCACATGGTCGGAACGGTTCTTGGGCACTACCGGATCCTCGAGCCCATCGGTGCCGGGGGCATGGGCGTCGTCTACCGTGCCCACGACCGTCAGCTCGAGCGCGACGTGGCGCTGAAGGTCCTCCCCGACTCCCTCAGCGCCGACACCACCGCTCGCGCCCGCCTGATCCGCGAGGCCCGCGCGGCCGCAGCCCTGTCCCACCCGTGCATCTGCACGGTATTTGAGGTGGGCGAGGAGGGCGGTTGCGTGTACATCGCGATGGAGTTGGTGGAGGGGGAGCCCCTGAGCGAGCGGATCGGGGGCAAGCCGCTGCCGGTGGAGAACGTGGTCCGGTACGGGGCGCAGATCGCCGAGGCGCTGGTGCATGCCCACGAGCGGCACGTGATCCACCGCGACCTGAAGAGCGGGAACGTGATGGTCACGGCAGATGGGCGGGTGAAGGTGCTGGACTTTGGGCTGGCGAAGCGGGTGTGGGAGGCGGAGCTGGAGGAGGTGCGAACGCCGTCAGTGTCATTGACCGCCTCGGGGGCAATAGTGGGCACGCCTCACTATTTGGCGCCTGAGGTCATGCTAGGGAGAAAAGCCGACGCGCGGAGCGATCTGTGGGCGTTGGGCGTACTGCTTTACGAGATGGCCACGGGTTCGCTGCCATTCGAGGGGAAGACCGTATATCAGCTAATGGCAGCCATCATGAACGAGACGCCGGGCCCGATGCCTGCACGTGTGCCGGCCGGGCTGCGCGCAGTAATCCTCCGCTGCCTGGCAAAGGAGCCCGGCGAGCGCTATCAGCGGGCGAGCGAGGTGGAAGCGGCACTCGAGGCGTTACGACAGAATGCCTCGGTCGAGCCGGGTGGAGCGCCCAGACGAAGAAGACTCCTTGGGTCTCTGGTGATAGGTGTGCCAGCGATCCTTTTGGGTGCCTTCGTCGCGTCTACGGCCGGAGGTTGGCACGAACGGCTCAGAAAGCTGGTACCTACTTACGGAGTCGGATCTCTCGCGGTGCTTCCCCTCAAGAACCTGACCGGGGATCCGGGGCAGGATCTGTTCGTTGAGGGCCTTACCGAGAGAGTGACCGCCGAGCTGGGCAAGATGGGGGTGCCGCGCGTGATCTCGCACACGTCTGTCATGCGGTTCAGGGGAACCGGTGAGTCTTTACCGCGGATCGCTCACGAGTTGCACGCCGCGGCGGTCCTGGCAGGATCTGTTCAACGGTCCGGGAGCATCGTGAGAGTCAACATTGAGCTCGTTGACGCCGGGACGGACCGACAATTGTGGGCCGAGACCTACGACCGGGCGTTCAGCGACGCCCTCGCGGTCCAGAGCGACCTGGCACACACGATCACGAACACTCTCAAGATCAAGATCTCCGATGGCGAGCTGAGGGCGGCCGCCGCCGCCAATTGGGACGACTATGTGCGCACAGTGGTCGAACGGTACCGATAGCCGAACTCGCGCGGAGGGAGCGTCGAAGCTCAGACCCCCACGCTGACAAGAAGGAGCTCACCGCGGTCCTGGCAAGCGGACGTCCCTCCAGCCGCGACCGCTGAAGATCACTCCGCGCGGCCCTTCCGCACCTGGCCCTCGAGGATGGCGCGGATCGACTCGGTGGTGTCTACTTCTTCTTGCGGTCGAACAGGGCCGAGGGTCTGACTTCGATGCGAGGCCTCGGGCGATGTGCTCGGGGCCTCGCGGCGTTTCGCCGACCCGGGGCGTGATCTGACTTGCGGTGCGGAGAGCGCCGAGGAAGGCACGAGCAGGACCAGGGCCAGGGAACGGATGGTGTCACGGGGGAGAAGCATCGGGATCCTCCGAGGGGTCGGTAGGGGTCGACTGGCGCTTCGTCACGCGTGAATCGAGGGATAGAATCAGTTCATGCCGTTTGGCACTCTTGCGCCGGAAAGTAGCCGGGGCAAGGCAGGGTCGCAGTTCGCTGGAGCCCGGTGGGGCAGACGTTCACGACCAGCGACACCCTGATCCGCTCCATCACGGTCTGGCGCTCGCGGGATGAAGACACGACCGCGGCTCAAATGAAGCTGTGGATCACGGGTACGTACGAAGACGGACTTCCCGACCTCAACAACATCATCCTTTCCGGGCCGGCTTTGGTGGCCTTCGGCGACGGGGTGCATCCGGTCAAGATCCAGTATGTCTTCGACCCGCCGCTGGCGCTGCCGGGGCCGGGCAAGTACGCTTTCTACATCCAGATCCAGCCCGACTGCAGCTTTCCGTACATAGTTGGTCTCCTGGCCGCGACCACGGACGACTACCCGGGC
>Ga0066710_100003740_pt1 | contig 13124 bp, 12 predicted proteins | sample GraSoiAngelo_159_FD_79666 | JGI IMG/M metagenome (GOLD analysis project Ga0066710, IMG submission 79666) | Grasslands soil microbial communities from the Angelo Coastal Reserve, California, USA - 14_1009_16_40cm | ecosystem: Environmental > Terrestrial > Soil > Grasslands | place: USA...
GTGCGTGATCCCGACGCGGATCACGTTCCCCTCCAGCCGGGCCCACTCGTGCTCTTTCGTGTATTTCAGATCCTCGGGATACATGCTCACCTCCGGTCGGGCGCGTAGCGTAGGAAACCCGAACGAGCAGATGCAACAGGAGCGCGCGGGGAAAGGTCGATCAGCCCATCGCCTCCGTGACCAGAGCGACGTACGTCTCGAGCCGCTCCGCGGCTTCCTCGGCGGTGGCGCCTTCGGTCCAGATGTGGGTCACGGGGTCCTCCAGGTCCGGGAGCACCAGCGCCCACCCCCGGCCGTGGAAGACCTTCAGGCCTTCGGTGTCGTCGATCCGGTCGCCGCGCGCCGTTTCCGCCATGTGCCGCATCACGGTTCCCTTGCGTTCCCAGGGGGTCACGACCGTGCCGTGGAGGACGTGGGGCTCGGGGATCGCGGCGAGCCGCTCTGCCACGGAAACGTCCTCGGACAGGATCTCCAGGAACCGGCAGAAGGACGCGAGCGCGTCGAACGCCGGTGTGAAGTCCGGGAAGACGTAGGCGCCGTCCATGCCGCCGGCGAAGATCGCGTCCTCTTCCGTCGCCGCCGCCATGAGCGCGCTCGCGGCGTGCTTCGTTCGCACAACGCGACACCGGTGGCGCGCCGCGATCTCGTCGGCGACGGCGGACGTGGAGATCGGCAGCACGACGGTGCCCGGTCCTTTCCGCTCGCATACGAGATCGAGCAGGAGCAGCAACGCCCGCTCGGTCGGGATGATCGCGCCGCCTTCGAGAACGAGCTGGATCCGCTCCCCCAGCGGGTCGAACATCGCGCCGAAGCGCGCACGCGACGCCTGAACGAGCGTCGCCAATTCCTCGACGCGCCGCTGTCGCTCGGCGTCGGAGAACGTCGTGCGGTTCTCGTCGATGTATGAGTTCACCGTGAGGATGTCACCGCCGAGCCTCCCGAGGATGCCCGGGAGAACGAGAGCCGTCGCGCCGAACGCGCAATCGACGACCGCTTTGATCCGCGCGGCTGCGATCGCGTCGACGTCGAGCGTCCCGAGCAGGCCCGCCTGGTAGAACTCCGTGGCGCGTGGCGGGAACCGCAGCTCGCCGATCTCGTCGGGGAACGCGCGGCGCGCGTCCTCACGGAAGTAGACGCGTTCGATCGCGCGCTGCGCGCCCTCGTCGATGTCGGCTCCGGACGCGTCGAAGAACCGGAGCTCGATCGATTGCGAGTCGCCCGGCACCGTTTCCACGGCGACTCCGCCGGTCGCGCGCGCGCTGCGGAGGTGGAACCGCGCCACCGGCACCGGCGCCAGCTCGAGGTCGTGGACGTGGACGCCAGACCCGTTCAGCCCCGCGATGAACGCGCGCTTGATGGTTCGCGCCGCGCGTGACGCGTCGCGGCAGGTGACCACCGTCGAGCGGCGCTTCAGCGTTGCCGCGTATGCGCCGCCGAGGCGCACGGCGAGGTCGGGCGTGATGTCGACGTTGATCAATCCGGCGACGCCGCGCGACCCGAACAGCGTGCGCGTCCCGCGCGACTCCCAAATGATGCTACGCCCAATGACCGCGCCGGCTTCGACCGCCTTGAACGGATAAACCTTCACGTTCGGTTGCAAGACCGCGTTCTCGCCGACGAAGCCCTCGTCGCCGAGAACCACGCCTTCTTCGAGCCGGGCCCCGCGCCGGACGTCGGCGTTCCGTCCGAGGACCGCGCCGCGGATGTTCGCTCCCTCCGCGATGTAAGCGTTGTCGTGGACGATCGTGCGATGCAGGAACGCGCCGGACTTCACGACCGCGTTGTTGCCGAGCACGGTGAACTCGCGGACGTTCGCGTTGGCTTCGACCTTCGCGTGCTCGCCGAGGACGACCGGCCCCTCGATCTTCGCCTCGGGATCGACGATCGCCCCCTCCCCCATCCAGACGCCGTCGGCGATCTCGAATCCGTCGATCTCGACGTCGACGCTCCGCTCCAGCACGTCCTGGTGCGCGCGACGGTACGCCTCGATCGTGCCGACGTCGCACCAATACCCGTCGGCGACGTACCCATAGATCGGCGCGCCCTTCTCGAGCAGCAAGGGGAACAGATCCTGCGAGAAGTCAAACGGCTCCTCCGGCGGGATGTACTGGAACACTTCCGGCTCGAGGACATAGATCCCCGTGTTCACCGTGTCGCTGAAGACCTGCCCCCATCCCGGCTTCTCGAGGAACCGCTCGATCCGTCCTTCGTCGTCGGCGATCACGATCCCGTACTCGAGCGGATTCGGCTGTCGCGACAGCACCACGGTCACGAGCGCGCCCTTCTCACGGTGATAGGCGGTGACCTTCTCGAGGTCGATGTCGGTGAGCGCGTCGCCGGACACGACGAGGAACGTCTCGTCGAGCGCACCCTCCGCGTTCTTCACACTTCCGGCCGTGCCGAGCGGAGACTCCTCCGTCGCGTACGCGAGCGAGACACCGAGGTCGGCTCCGTCTCCGAAGTATTGCCGCACCAAGCTCGCGAGGAACTGGACCGTGACGACGATCTCGTCGAACCCGTGCCGTTTGAGGAGGAGCACGATGTGCTCCATCAGCGGCCGGTTGACCATCGGCAGCATCGGTTTGGGCTGGTTGGAGGTGAGCGGCCGCAGGCGCGTGCCTTCGCCGCCCGCCATGATCACGGCCTTCATCTCGCTCCGATCGCGGCGTGCGGATGCGAGCGTGATTCTACCCAGCCGCGGAGGGGTGACGTCCGGGCCCGATCCGAGCGAGCACCGTGCGGGCGTAGTCGAACGCCGCGAGATACGAAAGCGCGACGCCCGGGTAGAAGGCGAGCCATGCGAGCACCCGAACCCACTCGGTCGGCGGGTTCGTGATCCCCGCTCCCAGGAAAAGCCCGAAGGCCCACATGACGCCGAAGCTTCCGGCTTTCCCGATCTGTGTGACGGGCGGCCTCGGGACGTTCCGCGCGCTGAGCAACGGCAACATCGCGAGCAAAAATCCGTCGCGCACGAGCACGACCACGACGGTCCACACCGGCGCGAGGTGACGCATGATCATCACGACCGCGGCCGCGGCGACCGCGAGGCGGTCGAAGAACGGATCGATCGTGATCCCGAGCTTCGAAACCTGTTTCATGCTGCGAGCGACGTGCCCGTCGATCCAATCGGTCGATCCGAGCGTGAATCCCACAACCCAGGCCGCGCCGATGTTCTTCACCCCCAGCGCGAGCCACAGGAACACCGGGATGAGCGCGAGCCGCGCGAACGTGATCAGGTTGGGGATGGTCAGGATCGCGTCCGACGGGTTGTCCGGCGTGCCGACCGGTGCGGCCGGGTTCCGTGGGTCCGTCGCGCCGATCGGTTCGTCCGCGTCCACTTACGCGGATGCTAGCAGCGCGCTCCGTCGGGACGGGGAGACTTGAACTCCCGACCTCTTGACCCCCAGTCAAGCGCGCTAACCAAGCTGCGCCACGTCCCGTTACCCACCATCCTACCGTCGCCGCACGGGCCGGCGGACAAACCTCGACTCAGCGGTCCGGTCGTCCGTAGCGTTTCGCGCGCCGGCGGACCACGATGCGGATCGGCGTCCCCTCGAAGCCGAAGCGCTCGCGCAGCCGCCGCTCGAGCCCCCGCACCGCTTGATCGGACACCGACCCCGTCGCGAACAGCACGATTTCCGGGGGTCGAGTCCGCGCCATCGTCGCGTACTTGAGTCTCGTCGGGGTCGTTCCGCCGCCGCCGAGCGGCACCCGGTCGACGACCTCCGCGAGCCACGCGTTCAGCTGCCCGGTCGGGATGCGCTTCTCCCACGCCTCGCGCACCCGGCGGATGGTGGGAAGGATCCGGTCGACGCCCCGGCCCGTCAGCGCCGACGTGCGGAGCACCGGAGCCCACGCGACGAACCGGAGCTTGTCTTCCACGTCGCGTTCGAGGAACGGTCGCCGCTCCTCGTCGACGAGATCCCACTTGTTGAGCACGATCAGCGCCGCGCGGCCCGAGTCGGCGACGCGCTGTGCGATCTTCTGATCCTGCTCCGTCGGTCCCTCGGCGGCGTCGATGACGATCACGACCACGTCTGCCTCGTCGACCGCGCGGAGGCTGCGAACCAGTCCGTAATACTCGGGCCCTTGCGAGTGCTTCACCTTGCGACGGATCCCGGCGGTGTCCACGAACCGGAACCGCGTCCCGTCGGCTTCGATGACCTCGTCGACCGCGTCGCGGGTCGTGCCCGGCGTGGGATCGACGATCGACCGCTCGTCTCCAGCGAGCCGGTTGAACAGCGACGACTTGCCGACGTTCGGTCGTCCCGCGATCGCGACGCCGATCTCGGGCTCGTCGCCGGAATCGGCGGGCTGCTCGATGTCTCGGAGATGGGACGCGATCACGTCGAGCAGATCCCCCGACGCGCGGCCGTGCAGCGCGCTGACCGGAAATGGGATGCCGAGGCCGAGCCGCTCGAACGCGTGCATCTCGGATTCGGCCGCGGCCGAATCGACCTTGTTTGCGGCAACGAGGACTGGTGTCGTCGAACGCCGCAGCGTTCGCGCGACGGCCAGGTCGTCCGCCGTCGGTCCCGTGGTGGCGTCGACGACGAACACGATCAGGTCCGCGGATCGCGCCGCGCGCTCGGCTTGAGCGACGACCTTCGCCGCCATCCCACGAGCGCGGGGTTCCCAGCCGCCGGTATCGACGACCGTGAATGCCACGCCGTCCCAGTCGACCGGATACCCCCGCGGGTCGCGGGTGACCCCGGGCTCGGAGTGCTCGATCGCTTCACGCCGGCCGACGAAGCGGTTCACGAGGGTCGACTTACCGACGTTCGCCCGCCCGACGACCGCGACCGCCGGGCCGCCTCGGATCGCGAGCCGGCTACGCGCTCGGGCGGGCACGGCCGGTCCTCTTCCTCTTGGGCTTCGCTGCAGCAACGCGATCGCGCGCCAGGCTCACGATCTCTCCGACCACGCGACGCGGCGTCTTGCCGGTCGAGTCCACCCGCACCGCGTCGGCCGCCGCCTTCAGCGGGGAAGCCTGCCGGTTCGAATCGAGCTGATCCCGCCGGTCGAGATCCTTCTTTAGCGCGCGATACGCGACGCGGACGCCGGCTCCGGCGAGCTCGCGATGGCGGCGGCGCGCCCGTTCCGCCGGCGATGCGGTCAAGAACACCTTCAGGTCGGCATCCGGGCATACGACCGTGCCGATGTCGCGCCCTTCCACCACGACCCCGCCCCGGCCGATCAGCTCGCGTTGCTTCCGGACCAGCTCGCGCCGGAGCGCCGGATGGGCGGCCACCACGGACACCACCCTCGACACCTCGGGACGGCGGATCGACGCCCCCACGCGTCGGCCGTCGACCGACAGCTCGGAATCGCGATGGCTGAACCGGATGCGTCGGGCGACTCGGGCGAGGCCGGGTCCATCGTCCGGCGCTACGCCGGCGCGCAGTGCCTCGAGCGTCACGGCCCGATACATCGCCCCGGTGTCCAGCCGCCGCAACCCGAGCGCCCGAGCTACCCCCCTCGCCACTGTGCTCTTGCCGCTGCCGGCGGGCCCGTCGATGGCGATCACGAGCGAACCGAGCCCACGAGGGACCCCCTTGGATCGGCTTGGGGTCGATCGGGCACGTCGCGGCGCGGAAGTCATGGCCGGCTCACTCTATCGGCGCGCCAAGACGGGTCCGAGGCGCCCCCTATCGTTGGGCGATCTCGTTCAGGTCCTCTAGGAATCGCGGGTAGGAGACCCCGACCGCCTCCCAACCGTCGATCGGGGTCTCACCCTCGGCGGCGAGCCCGGCGACTGCCAGCGCCATCGCCACGCGATGGTCGCCGCGCGACCCAACGGACGCGCCCCGGAGCGGTCGTCCGCCTCGGATCATCATCCCGTCGTCGGTTACCTCGATGCGGACCCCCATCGTCCCCAGACCCTCTGCCATTGCAGCGATCCGGTCGCTCTCCTTGACCCGCAGCTCGGCGGCGTTACGGATGACCGTTTCGCCCTCCGCGACCGCTCCCAGCACCGCGACCAAAGGAAGCTCGTCCACGGTACGGACGATCGCGTCTCCCTCGATATGGAGCGGCCGACGATCCCCGGCTCGTACCGTCACCGTACCGACGGGCTCCCCCGACTCCTCTCGTAACCGCTCGATCTCGACATCCGCGCCGAACGCGCGCAGCACATCGAGGATGCCGGTTCTGGTGGGATTCAATCCCACGTCGACGATCCGAACCTCCGACCCCGGCAGGATTGCGGTCCCTACCAGCAAGAACGCCGCGCTCGATAGATCACCAGGGACACTCAGCGACGAAGCGTTACGGATATTTGTCAACTTAACTATGAGTCGATCTGTCGATCTCTCTATTGGGACACTTAGATACTCGAGCAGGCGCTCGGTGTGATCTCTGGAGAGAGTCGGCTCGTCTACCGTCGTTTCCCCCGAAGCCTGCAGGCCGGCGAGGAGAACAGCGCTCTTGACCTGGGCGCTCGCCACCGGGGATCGGAAGTCGATCCCGTGCAAGTCCCCGCCCCGCAACGTCAACGGCAGCCGTCCGTCGGTGGCCTCGATCGCAGCACCCATTTCGACCAGCGGATCTATTACGCGCTTCATCGGACGACGGCTGAGGGAGTCGTCCCCTTCGAATGCGCTGAGGAAAGGCCGGCCGGCAAGCGCGCCCATCAGGGTTCGAGCGGTGGTCCCGGAGTTCTGGCAAGAAATGGATCCGGGAGCCGGCCGCAGACCGGCCCAACCACGGCCATCTACCAAGATATGTAAGTCTGACTCTCGACTTGATTGTTCTTGAATCTCTACTTGAGAGTTATCGTTACTGATTGCGACTCCCAGGGCTCTCAGCGCCCTCACCGTCGCTTGGACGTCCTCCGCGTCGCTGAGGCCCGAGATGAAGGTCGGCCCCTCCCCCAACGCCGAGATCAGAACGGCTCGATGGCTGATCGACTTGTCGCCGGGGACGCGCAGCTCCCCGTACAGCCGGCGCGTGGCCGTGATGATTTGTCGACTCATCGCTTCATGAACATATCGTGGAGTGGACTCCGGTTCGCGTAATCATGGCGACGCGACGCCCGGGAGGCGCCGCCCTCGGGAAATCGTGCCGCTTGTGTCGTCAAGGCATTAGGTTAGATCGAGGAAGCGATTCGTCGGCAAGGAAACAAGACCTTGTGCCCATCTAACGATGTATCGATGAAGAGACGGATCTATTCATAGCTTCACTGATTCATAGCTTTATAGATTTATCGTTTCCCTGCCCATGGCTGCTGGGCACGGGATCACCGTTTCAGTCGATAAATCTCTATGCCGCTCTATCGATGAGTGCATTGAGCGATAAATCGCCGAAGAGTCTTAGAGAGATATCTGTTTGACGTCATATCCGCGTGTCGACAGGGCGGCGCGGACCCGCTCAGCGGCGTCGGAACCCGCGACCAACAATCGCAAGGTACCGCGGCCGCCTTCTTCTGCGTGCGCGATCTGAAGGTCTTCGATGTTGACTCCGAGCTCGCCAACGGTCGTCGTGACCTCTGCGAGGACGCCGGGACGATCGGGGACCGGAACGTGCAGCTCGATCACCTCGCCGCTGACGCGTTTCCCTGGGAGGTTGCGTCGCGCAGTCCTCGCTTTCAGGAAGCGTTTCCGCAGCTCATCGCGGTCCCGGGATCGCACGAGCTCACCAAGTTCGAGCACACGCCTCGAGAACTCGTCCAGCACCGAAGCGATGGCGTCGCGGTTCTCCTCGCAGATGTCGAGCCAGATATCGGGGTTGCTCGCCGCGACGCGGGTCACGTCGCGGAAACCGCCCGCCGCCAGGGACAACAGGCCGGCATGTTCCTTCCCGCGGTCGGCCGCGAGGTTCATGAGCGTCGCCGCCGTGAGGTGCGGCAGGTGGCTCACGATCGCCATCAGGTCGTCGTGTCGCTCTGCATCCAGCGCCATGACGCGCGCGCCGAGCCGGCCGAGCAAGGTGTTCAAGGCACCGAACGATGCCGCATCCACGCGCCCTGTCGGGGTCAGGATCCACCAGCAGCCCTCGAACAAGGCGGCGTCCGCGGCCTCGATCCCCTCGTCCTCTGTGCCGGCCATGGGATGCCCGCCGATGAAAGTCACACCGTCAGGTATGGACTTCTCCATCTCGATTACGAGTCGAGACTTGGTGCTTCCAACATCTGTAATGATCGCGCCCTGCTTTGCGGCAGCAGCAGCGTCCAGCGCAAGCTGGGCGATTGCGCCTACCGGGGCTGCGATGAACACGACGTCGGCCTCCGAGACGGCGTCGGCCGGAGTGTTGGCCGCGCGGGTTGCCGCCCCCCGCCGCACCGCTTGATCCCGGACCTCTGGGTCGAGGTCGTAGGCGAAGACGTCGGTCACGTCGGGGAGCGCGCGAAGCGCCAAACCGATCGATCCCCCGATCAAGCCGGTTCCGAGCAGCCCGATTTTCACGGTCACCGCGGGAGGTCGGTCCGCAACGGAACGGCACCCTCGAGGTAGACGTGGCGAAGACTCGCCGCGTCCCTCCCCGAGTAGAGGTGCATCAGGACGCGGATGCAGAGTCCGACGGCGTCGAGCACGTCCAGTTCGCGCGCACACAACAAAGGGACGTCGCTGATCCCGATCTCGCGGGCGGCGGCCGCGGGGAACTCCGACGCGATGTCGTCCGTGGCGGTGAAGACGATGCTGATCAGGTCTTCTTTCCGAACCCCGTTCCGCTCGAACATCGTCTGCAGGAGCGTCGCGGTGCGCTCGATCACCTGTTCCCGGGTGTCGTTTTCCAGGGTTGTGGCGCCGCGGAGGGCGCGAACTCGTTCGGCCATGGCGCGGAAACTATACGGCCGGTCCGGTCCCGCTACCCGGTGCGGCGACGGGACCTCAGTCGCGAGGTCGCCGGGTCACAACCCGACCAGACGCTGCAACTCCCCCACTTCCCGGGCGGTGAGCACCCGGGCGGCGCCCGCCTTCAGGCCACGGATGTCGATCGGTCCGAGCCGGGTGCGGACGAGTTTGGTCACTGGATGACCGACGGCTTCGAGCATGCGCCGCACCTCGCGCTTGCGTCCTTCGGTCAGCACGAGCTCGACGTGCGTCCGGCCCTTCGTGCGTCCGACGACGCGTGCCGACACCGCGCGCGCGGTTCCGTCGTCGAGGCGAACGCCTTCGACGAGCTTTCGACTCGATTCCTCGGGGACGGTTCCCTCGACCTCGGCCAAGTACGTCTTCGGCACCTGGTATCTCGGATGGGTGAGTCGATGGGTCAGCTCGCCGTCGTTCGTCAGGAGCAACAGACCTTGCGTGTCCGCGTCCAGCCGGCCGATCGGATACAGACGCGTCCGGGCGCGGACCAGATCCATCACGGTCGGCCGTCCTTGTGGATCGGAAGAGGTCGTGACGTACCCGGCGGGCTTGTTGAGCAACACATATTCGCGATCGGGGTGGACGTTGACGCGCTGGCCGTCGACCTCGATGCGGGCTCTGGTCGCATCGACGCGCATCCCGAGCTCCGTCGCCGGCCGTCCGTCGACCCACACGCGCCCGGCGCGCATCAGGTCCTCGGCCGCACGACGCGATGCGACACCCGCGTGCGCGAGCACTTTCTGCAACCGCTCGCCGCCGGCGTCGCCCGGCATCCGGTCGACCGGACGGTCATCCGAACGGAAGGCTTTACGGGGTCGCGGCGGAAGCGAAGGTCGTCTTCCGGACCCGTCGAACCGCCGGAGGGCGGCGGGTCGCTTCGGCGTCCCATCCTTCCGTTGTCTCGTGGGTCGCACTTTCGGCGTGTCGCCGGGGCGCGTCGACCGGGGCGCTTCTCCCCCGCGTTTGGCCTCCGCCCACGGCGGGCGAGGCGGTCTTTTCGAACCAGCGGAGGACGGTCGTTTGGCATCGGCGCCCGGGCGTCGGACGGGGGGAGGCCGCTTCGGTTCGGCATCCGGGCGACGTGCCCGGGCCCGAGCCTGGGGCGGTCGCTTCCCGGCGACCGGCCGGCGGTCGAACGCGGGCGGTTTACCTTTCGCGTTCGGGCGTCGCGGGGTCGGTCGACGGGGCGCCCGGCCGCTACGGCTCGAGCTCATCGGCGGCCGATGCCGGAGGAAGGAGCGGAGCGATCGCCGGAAGCGCTTCGAGCGAAGGCAGGCCGAGTCGCTCGAGGAACTGTGGCGAGGTTCCGTAGAAGACGGCCTGGCCGGGCCCGGGGTCGCGGCCGACTTCCATGACGAGACCGCGCTGCTCGAGGGTGCCGACGACGCCGTCGGACTCGACCCCCCTGATGGCGGCGATCTGCTGTCGCGTTACGGGCTGCTTGTACGCGACGATCGCGAGCGTTTCGAGCGCGGCCTGTGTGAGTCTCGGCTGCTGAACCGATCGCACGAACCGTTCGACGTACGCCGAGGCGTCGGGGTGCGAGTACATCCGCCAGCCGCCGGAGACCTCCCGGAGCGCGACACCCCGCCCCTGCGCTTGGAGATCTTCGGCCAGAGCGCGCAACTCCGACTCGACCACGTCTTTCGGTTCTTCGGTCACCTGGGCGAGGATCCCGACGTTGATCGGTTCGTCGGAGACGAACAGGATCGACTCGAGGATCCGCCGGAGCTCGTTCACGTCCGCTCTCCCCCGTCGGGCACGTCATCGGTCGCCCGACCCGGCGTCCGAGTACCGTCTTCGTCGAGCGCGATCATCGCGTCGAGCACGATATCCCCGGAACCGTCTTTGGTATGGGGCGCGTCGCCCTCGACCCACGTTCCGTCGTATTCGTCGGCGAGGACACTCGTCGCGGCGGCGCTCTCTCCGAGCCATTCGACGTCGATCTCGCCGAAGCTTCCCGACTGCACGACGTCGGCTTCTCCGCGTTTTACCAGCTCGAGGACCGCGAGGAAACGAACGATCACCTTCAGCCGGTGATCGGTGTCTTTGGTCAGCTGGCGGAACGTCGCGCGCTTGCGCGTCCGGAGCATCGCCCGCACGTCTTCGATCGCCTCGGCCACCGACACGCGGATCTGCGTAATGTGGGAGATGTCGACGTGTGGAATCGCCTTCGGCGCGAGCACACGGAACGCGATCTCGGCGAAACGCGCGGGCGACACGCGCGCCAAGAGATCGGGAGCCAGACGCGAGAACTCTTCGCCGGGCCCGGCCGCGCGTCCCACGTAGCCGGCGCTCGCGGCCATCAGCTCGGCGAGCCGCGCGGACGCTTCCTTGAAGGCCCGGTACTCGAGGAGCCGCGCGATCAGCAGGTCGCGGTCGCTGACGTCGATCGAATCGTCGTCGCGCGGTGGCCCGGGCAACAGGCGCGACGCCTTCAATTCGATCAGCGTCGCGGCGACGATGAGGAACTCCGTCGCGACCTCGAGGTCGAGATCGACCATCTGCTTGAGATGCTCCAGGTACTCTTCGGTGATCGCCGCCAGCGACACGTCGTAGATGTCGAGCTCCCGCTTCGAGATGAGGTGCAGGAGCAGGTCGAACGGTCCCTCGAAGACCTCGGTTCGGACCTGGTAGGTCATCGAACGGTCAGTGTAGCGGCGGGATCGGGACCGGCCAACGAGCCCGGGTCACGGCAACCCGAGGATAGGGTTGTAGATGGCCGCGGCGACGTTTCCGATGACGTTTCGGAAGATGAGGAACAGGACGATCAGGAAAAGGAACATGTACTGGCCGAGATCTTGCATCTTCATCGCCGCGGCAGGCGAAAGGAAGCGCGTCAGGATCTTCGAGCCGTCCAGGGGTGGGATCGGCAGGATGTTGATTATGAATAGATACGTGTTCACCACGGCCACCCACAGGATGATCCGGTGCCAGTCTCCCGACGCATAGGCCGCGAGCCGCTCGAAGACCGACTTCGCCGAGTAGCGAAACGCGAGGCCGGCCACAAGCACGACCGCGAGATTGAAGAACGGTCCTGCCAGGGCCACGATGATCGCGTCCCGGGGCGGCTTGCGTAACCTGCCCGGATGGATGGTCACCGGCTTCGCGTAGCCGAACAAGAAGCCGAGGTCGGCTTTGAACAGCACGGATATAAGGAAGACGCCGGGAAGGACGACCGTCCCGAGCGGGTCTGCGTGCGCTTTGGGGTTGAGAGTCAGCCGGCCCATCATGCGTGGCGTTGGGTCGCCCAGCTTGACGGCGGTCCACGCGTGCGACAGCTCGTGACCGATCATCCCGACGAACAACCCGAGGCCTACGCCTAGGAATCCGTAGATATCGATCCGGCTCACGCTGGCACGATCCTAGTGGCAGGAAACCAGCCGGATGGGCATCGCAGGTTTCAACTTATGGAAGATGCACCCACTCGAACCTTCGAGTGCACCTCGACTTGAAGATTGGATTGTTGTTCAGTGACGACGGCCGAGCCTCTCGACCAAGATCGCGGCTGCGCCGTTGCCGTCCAGATCGGCGAGCACGTAGGAGAGCGCCTCTCGAACGATCCTCCCGCGGTCGGCGGAGATGCCGTGCTCCCTCAGCGCCAAGCGTGCGCGCTCCAGCGCCAGCAGCTCGTCCCGAGTGCAGTAGAACGTAATCTTCTCTTCGTGACGCTGGCGTCCACTTCCCGACTTAGGGACGTGTGTCCTCGTCTCCTTGTCGATAAATCGTTGTGTCGTCCTGTCCATTGGTCGCTGTGTCGCTCTGTCCACTGTCGGACGTTCCTGCAGGTCCTGAACCTTCGACTGTTGCCCAGCCGGAGGAGAGGGCATCTCCACCACTGAGGTCGTCCGGAACAGCTCGTCCGCTCCCGGCAGGCTCGCTCGTCGACTTGTCGACAATTCCCAGCACCTCCTTGGCAAGGGCGCGGTAGTCGTCCGCCCCCCTGGAATCGGCCGCGTATGTGAGAATCGATTCGCCGGCGACGGGCGCCTCCGCGAATCGGATCGTGCGTCGGATCACGGTCTTGTACAGATAGGGCCCGAATGCGGATCGCACGCGCTCGAGAACTTCACGCCCGTGGAGTGTCCGCCCGTCGAACATCGTGGGGATGATTCCCTCGAGTCTCAAGTCAGGGTTGAGGCGATCTCGAACTTTCTCGACGGTGTCCAGCAATAGCGCCATTCCCCGGAGAGCGAAGTATTCGCACTCGAGCGGGATCACGACGCCGTCGGATGCGGTGAGCGCATTCACCGTAAGCAGCCCGAGCGAAGGCGGGCAGTCGATCAGGATGTAGTCGTAGGACACCCGGAGCAC
>Ga0066710_100003741_pt1 | contig 13119 bp, 10 predicted proteins | sample GraSoiAngelo_159_FD_79666 | JGI IMG/M metagenome (GOLD analysis project Ga0066710, IMG submission 79666) | Grasslands soil microbial communities from the Angelo Coastal Reserve, California, USA - 14_1009_16_40cm | ecosystem: Environmental > Terrestrial > Soil > Grasslands | place: USA...
ACGGCCGCGTGCCGAAGCGCGCCGGCGTGTGCTACTTCTTTCCGCGTCCGTCGGCCGGCAGCGGCTGCAAGCGCCTGAACCTGTTTCTGCGCTGGATGGTGCGGCGCGACGCCGTGGATCTCGGCGCGTGGACCCGCGTGAGGCGGTCGCGTCTCGTCGTGCCGCTCGATACGCACGTCATCCGTCTGGGACAATGCTTGCGGCTGACACGCTACGCATCGCCCGGCTGGCGGATGGCCGCCGACATCACCGCGTCGCTGCGCCGGATCGATCCCGCCGATCCCGTGAAGTACGACTTCTCGTTGTGCCACGTCGGCATGATGAACGCCTGCGGCTTCGGCCGCCGGCAGGGAGACTCGCAATGTCCGTTGAAGGGGCTGTGCCACCCGCGCCGCCGCGCCGGCGCCGCGCGGCGCGCGTTGCCGCCGGCATCGCCGCGCTCCTGATTGGCGCCGCGGCGTTTGCCGCCGGATGGCGCGTCGGCGGCGAGCGCGAGATCAAGCTGCGGCTGTCGCCCGCGCGCGACGCGATCGCGTTCGTGCTCGACACGCCCTGCTTCGACGGCCCGTGCGTGTCGTTGTGGGTCGGACCGAGCGAACGCTCCGCGCGCAAGGTCGAATCGCTGCGCGCCGGCGCCGAGTGGTGCGAGGAGATCGCGTGGACGCCGGACGGCGGACGCGCCGCGTTCCTGATCAACGGCTATCAACTGCGGATCTTCGACGCGCACACGGGCGCGAATCTCGGCGCCGTGAATCTGATCGAGCCCGACAGAGCGCCGTCGAGCCGCGTCGCGCGCGGCGTGACGTTCTCCACCAACGGCGCCGCCGTCACGTTCGACGACTGCGCGCGCGAGCACTCAGGATGCCGGGCGGGGTTGATCGCTATCCCGCATCCCTGATCCGATGAGGGATTCGCGACTCGAGCGATTCATACACGCGAAGCGTGTCCATGACCATCCGCTCCGCGGTGAATCGCTGCCGCACCCGCGCGAGCCCCGCGGTCCCCATCGCGCGCCGGCGCGGCTCGTCGTTGAGGAGCGACACGATCGCGTCCGCCATCGCCTCGTGGTGGCGCGGCGGCACGAGGATCCCCGTCTCGCCGTCGGCGACGACTTCCGGAATGCCGCCGACGGCGGTCGCCACGATCGGCTTCGCACACGCCATCGCGTCCAGCAGCGACGTGCCGAGCCCCTCGGTCACGGAGCTCATCGCGAAGATGTCGAACGCCTTGTGCAGCGACAACACGTCGGGCCGGAAGCCCGCCAGAAAGACGTGCTTGGTCAGGCGCAGCTCGTGGATGTGCCGTTCCAGGGACTCCTGCAGCTCGCCTTCGCCGGCGATGACGAACCGCGCGTCCGGTACCTGGCGGACGACAATCGCGGCGGCGTCGATCAGATGACGCTGCCCTTTGTGCGGCACGAGCGCCGCGACGTTGCCCACGAGCGGTGCGTGGTGCGGCAGCCAGAAGTCCGCATGCAGATTCGCGGACGGCGCCGCCGCCACGCGGTCCACGTCGATGCCTTCGTGAACCGTGACCGTGCGCGCGGCCGGCATGCCGTCGGCGATCACCATCTCGCGGATCGCGTCCGAGGCGCAGATGAAGCAGTCCACCTGCCGGTATTTCCACCGCGACAGCGCGTTGCCCTTGAGGTGAAAGTCCACGCGCCGCGAGGCGACGAGCCGCGGCCGGACGGGACCCGTGCTCATCGAGAGCGCGAGCGCGCCCATCGCCACGCCGTGCGGATCGTGCGCGTGAACGACGTCGGGGCGGAGCTGCCGGATGACGCGGGACAGCCGCCACGCCGCGCCGAGATCCATCTCCGTCTTCGGCGCGATGGGCATCAGCTCGAGCCCTTCCTGCGCGCGCTGCCGAAGCTCTCCCTCCGCATGCGCCACGAGCATCGTCCGGTGCCCGAGCGCGCGAAGGCCGAGGACCGTGAGCAGCACCTGGTTCTGTCCGCCGCGCCACGACCGCGCTGTGTCGATGTGAATGGAAAACATCAGGCGGTCGGCATCCGCGTCCCGCCCCGCTCCAGGTCCCACAACTTCGCCAGCTTCAGGAACACGTAATAGGCATTGAGCGCGGACACGATCAAGCCGGGCAGACCGTCGCGGATTCCGCCGCGCAGGATGTAATTGCGCAGGAATGCGAAGGGAGGGTGCGTCCCGACGGCGAACATGGACGCGTGACGTCCTTCGGTGTGCGACTGCTCCGCGGCGAGCGTCGTGTAGCGATCGATTGTCGAGAGGTGGTGCGCGACGTCCCGGTAGGAGTAGTGCTGCAGTTCGTGACGCAGCCGTCCGGGATCGCTCGAGAGCGTCACGGACTCGTGGACGCGGCGTCCGTTCCATCGACCGGCGCGGCGGTCGTACAGCCGCAGCTGGTAATCGGGGTACCAGTCGGTCGATCGGATCCAGCGGCCGAGGTACCAGTTCGCTCGCGGAATGCGATAGCCGCGGCGTCCCGGTTCCCGCGCGAGCAGCGCGCGGATCTCCTCCGCCAGTTCCGGTGTGACGCGCTCGTCCGCGTCAATCGACAGAATCCAGTCGTGCGATGCGATCGACGCCGCGTGATTCTTCTGCGCGCTGTAGCCGGGCCAGGCTCGTACCTCGACCCGCGGCGTGAACCCCCGCGCGATCGCGACCGTGTCGTCGTCGCTGCCGGAATCGACGACAACGATTTCGTCCGCCCACGCGACCGACTGGAGCGCCGCCCCGATGTTCGCCGCCTCGTTGCGCGTGATGACCGTTACGGACAGCCGCGGCACGGCGGCAGTCTAACAAAACTGAAGACTGAAGAGTGAAGACTGACGATTGGTCGATTGGCGATTGGCGATTGGCGATTGGGAAATTGCCGATTGGCGATTGGCGATTGGGCGATTGGCGATTGGGCGATTGGCGATTGGGCGATTGGCGATCGGCCGTTGGCGGAGTGAGGATAGCGCCAATCCAATCTGTCAATCGGCAATCCCAATCGTCAATCCGTGAATCGCCAATCCCCTTCAATCTTCAATCTTCAGTCTTCAATCTTCAGTGTTTAACGGCCGATGGGTGACGCCTGAACGGCTTCGAAGTCGACCAGCGACCGGTTGTAATCGATCGTGGCGGTCAGCTCAGCCTGGCGGGCACGGGAGAGATCGCGCTGGGCCTGGAACAGCTCGAACGTCGTGGACAGGCCGACGGTGAAGCGCTTCTGCTCGGCCTCGAGCCGCTTCTCGGCCAGCTCGCGCGCGCGGCGCGTCGCTTCGACCCGCTTCAGGTTCGTGTTGACGCCGCGCCCCGCCTCGCGGACCGCCGTCGCGACCTGCAGCTTCAGGTTCTCGAGCTGCGTGTTTTCCTGTTCGCGCTGGATCTTGCCCTGCGCGTACGCGGCGTCGGCAACGCTCGTGCCGATCGGATACGAGACGTTCACCGCCACGCTCCACGTGCGGTAGTTGTTGCCGAAGACGTCGCGCAGCGCGTCCATGAAACTACGCGTTCCGATGACCGTCGCGATCGGCGGCGCGCCGGGAGTCGTCGAGTCGATGTAGTCGTACAGCGTTCCCCCGACGCCCGTCACGCCGTAGCGTCCCGTCACGTCGACCGTCGGCAGCTTCTGGTTCGCCGCGAACTTCATCGCCACGTCGGTGCTCTCGATCTGTTTCTTGAGCTGCTGGATGTCGGTCCGGTTCGCCAGCGCGTTCGCGATCGCCGCGTCGACGTCGATGGCGCGCGGCGCGAGCGCCGGCTGCTCCGTAGGACGGAAGATCGTCGCCCAGAAGCCGGGCTGCGACGGGTTCATCACCAGCGCGCGGAGCTGATCCTCGGCGCTCTGAATGTTCGCCTGCGCGACGATGACGTTCTCGTCGTTGCTCGCGACTTCCGCCTCCGCCGCGACGATGTCGATCGGCGCCATCGTGCCCACCTCGACCCGGCGCTGGTTATCGTGCAGCGATTGCCGCGCGAGGTCGAGCGACTGCTGCGCCACTTCGAGCCCCGCGATCGCGCCGACCAGGTTGTAGTACGCCGCGCGCACGTTCCGCGACGTCTGCGTGATGCGCTCCTGGAGCTGAATGTCAGCGACCTGCTGCGAGTTGCGGCTCAGGAGCAGTTGTTCGCGGAACGAATCGATCTTGAAATTGCGCAGCAGCGGCTGCGTGTAAACGGCGCTCAGGTCCGACCCGAGCTGCGGCCGGAAGGATGTGTGCGGCGCGTCGGACGTCGCGCGGGATCCATCCCACGCGACCGAGTAGCTGCCGCCGTACCACTTCGTTTGCTGCTGAAGTCCGGCGGTCGTGGCCAGGTTCCCGCTCGTCGCGACCGCCACGCCCTGCGACAGGAAGTCGGTCGGCGGCGCCGTCGAGCTGCGCCGGTTGAAGTTCGAGAACAACGCGGGCGTGAAGACGCCGAGTGCCCGCGCGACCCCGTATGCCTGAATCTGCGGATTCAGCTTCTCCTGCTGGATCCCCAGATTGTTCTCCAGCGCCAGCTTCACCGCGTCGTCGATGCTGAGCGGCATGCCGCCGGCGATCGGCGATTCGTGGACCGGCGGCATTGCCGGGACGGGCGTCGCCGGAGGCGGGTTCTGAGCGGGCGGCGTCTGTCCGGAAACGGACAGCGCCAGTCCGGATGCGAACAGCAGAGCCGCGGCGACACGCCAGACGCTCCAATTGAAAAAGGGCCGAAATTGCTGGTCCAAACGCATTGCAGTGATCTCCAGTTGCGAGGTATCGACGGACGGAGGATCTCAGTTAGCAAGAAACGGGCGAGACCCGGTCGTTTATAGGACGGAACGGACCGGCAGACAGTTTCGCAATTGTATACTGGCGCCGAATTTCGGATGCCGGATGGTGGATGGCGGAATCCGGCATCCCTCATGCCCTCATCCATCATCCAGCGTTCGAGGTCTCATGATTCCACGTGCTCTTCCGTCCCTCCTCGTCGGCCTTTTGACGGTCGCCGCCGCCACGGGGTTGGTGGCGCAGCAGCCGCCGGTCGCGCCCAGGCCGCAGACGACGCGTTTCGAGCTCACCGTCGACCGAATCATGCGCGGGCCGGATCTCGTCGGCTACCCGCCGTCGAGCCTGCGGTGGTCCGCGGACTCGCAGAAGCTCTATTTCAACTGGCGCAAGCCCGGCGAAGACGAAGCGTCCACGTACGTCCTCGAGCGCAGCGGCGGCGCGCCGGTCAAGCTCTCCGACGAGGACGCCAAAAAGGCGCCGCCGCCGGCCGGCCGCTGGGACAAGGCGCACGAGCGCGTGCTCTTCGTGGACGCCGGGGACATCGTCGTCATCGAGGGCTCGGGCGTGCGACGTCAGATCACGCGGACCACCGGCACCGAATCGAATCCGCGCTGGATCCGGAACGACTCCGCGATCAGCTTCGTTCGCGACGGCAACCTGTTCGTCGTGCCGGCGGATGCCGGAGCGCCCGCGATCCTCCAGCAGATCACCGACGTCGGACCGAAGAAGACGGATCCAAAACTGACCGACAGCCAGAAGTTCATCAAGGACGAGGAAGAAGCGCTGATCCAGTACGTCCGCGAGCAGAACGAAAAGAAGAAGAAGGCCGAGGAAAAGGAGAAGAAGGACAAGCTGCCCGCCTTCGAGCTGCAGGATCGGCAGACCGCTGTCGATCTGATGTTGTCGCCCGACGACGAGCACGTGTTCGTGCTCGTGTCCGAGCGCCCGGGCGGCGCGCGGTCATCGGTCGTCCCCAAGTACGTGAGCGAATCCGGTTACGTCGAAGACATCCAGGGTCGGACGGCCGTCGGCGACACGCAGGACCGTCGTCTGCTCGCGGTGCTGAACCTGAAGACGGGCAAGACGGTGTGGCCGGACGGCAGTTTCGCTCCGCCGGTGAGTCCGTCGCAGCCGGAGACCACTGCGAAGCCTGATGCTGCGCAAACAACGGCGGAGCGGGGCGAAGGGGTCCCCGCGGAGCCAGTCCGGGGGGCAGGGGCCCCCGGATCAAGATTAGACATCCGTTGGTCGATGCCGGAGGTGTCCGCCGACGGCAAGCACGTGATCGCCGCCGCGCGATCGGCCGACAACAAGGATCGCTGGTTCGTCACGCTCGACCCCGACTCCGGCAAGACGCACGTCGTCGATCACTTGCACGACGACGCGTGGGTGCGCGAAGCGGGCGGACGTTTCGGATCGGCCGGACTCGAGTTCCTGCCGGACAACCGCCGCGTCTGGTTCCTGTCGGAGCGCGACGGGTGGATGCACCTGTATACGCTCGACATGAGCGACCCGAACGCGAAGCCGAAGCAGCTCACGTCGGGCGCGTGGGAGATCACGTCCGCGGATCTCGCGACCGACCGGCGGAAGTTTTACATCACCAGCACGGAGCAGCATCCCGGCGAGCGACAGGTGTACGCCGTCTCGCTCGATGGCGGAGCGAGAACGAAGATCACGTCGATGACGGGGTCGAACGAGGCCGAAGCATCGCCAGACGACCAGACGCTCGGTCTCATCCACTCGTACAGCAACAAGCCGCCCGAGGTGTACCTGATGCCAAACCAGCCCGGCGCGGCGGCGACGCAGATCACGACGACGCCGACGGAGGCGTGGCGGTCGTTCGCGTGGATCGATCCGAAGGTGACGACGTTCAAGGCGCGGGACGGCGTGGACGTCTACGCGCGTCTGTTCACGCCCGAGATGATCGGCGCGCGCCGCGATCCGGCGCACCCCGGCGTCGTCTTCGTGCACGGCGCCGGCTACGCGCAGAACGCGCACAAGTACTGGGCGAGCTACTTCCGGGAATACATGTTCCACAACCTGCTCGCGTCGCGCGGATACGTCGTGCTCGACGTCGATTACCGCGCGAGCAGCGGATACGGGCGCGACTGGCGGACGGCGATCTACCGCCACATGGGCGGCAAGGATCTCGAAGACATCGTGGACGGCGCCAGGTACCTCGCCGCGAAGGAAGGGGTCAACCCGCGGCACATCGGCGTGTACGGCGGCAGCTACGGCGGATTCATCACCCTGATGGCGATGTTCACGACGCCCGACGTGTTCGCGGCCGGCGCGGCGCTCCGGCCGGTGACGGACTGGGCCCACTACAACCACGGTTACACCTCGAACATCCTGAACCTGCCGCAGCGGGACGCCGAGGCCTATCGCAAGAGCTCACCGATCTATTTCGCGGACGGCCTCAAGGGCGCGCTGCTCATCTGCCACGGCATGGTGGACACGAACGTGTTCTTCCAGGATTCAGTGCGGCTCGCGCAGCGGCTGATCGAGTTGCACAAGGAGAACTGGGAGCTGGCGGTGTATCCCGTCGAGAATCACGGCTTCGAGCAGGCCTCGAGCTGGGCGGACGAGTACAAACGGATCCTCAAGCTGTTCGAGGAGAACCTGCGGGTCGGTAAAGCGGGCAAGGCTACCGCTTCAACAACGCCGTCCAGTTGACGACGACGGTCAGCGGATCGCGCGGGCGCTCTCTGTCGGTGTTGCCCTCTTCGTCGATCAGGAAACGTTGACCATCCGGCGCGACCTCGAAGACGCGATATTGCGTCGAGGGGCCGCCGCCGAAGAACGTCGCCCGCGTCTTGAACAGCGGCTTCGGCACGCTCGCGCTGAATTGGTCGCCGGACGCCGAAACCTCGACCGACATCAGCGTGCGATCGAGCGCGAGGAAAAACAGTTCTTTGCCGTCCCCCCGCCACCGCGGGTGCACTCCGCCGGCGGTCGAAATCGGCCACTTGTCGCCGCTGGCCGGAAACGGCTGCACGTAGACGTCATACCGGCCTGACTCGTCCGAAACGTACGCGACCCATTTACCATCCGGTGAGAACTCAGGGTGAATCTCCCGCGCGACGCCATGAATGTACAGCGACACCTTGTGCGTCGTCGTGTCCAGGACCGCGATGTCCCGCTGCGACGCGCTGTTCGTCTGCTCGAAGATTAGATAACGTCCGTCGCGCGACCAGCTCGGCCAGTTCTTGAGCTCGGGCGACGTCAGCACGGCCACGTCGTCGCCGGTTCCGCTGGCCGACGTCAGGTAGATGTCGCCGGAAGCCCTGTTGCGCGTTGACAGATACGTGACGCGCCGGCCGTCGGGATGCCAGAGCGCGCCGAAGTTGTGCGACGCATCGAACGTCAACCGGCTCACGGTGCCGCGCGTGAGGTCCTTGATCCAGACACCGCCGCCGTCGGTCTCCTCATGACGATGGAAGGCGAGGCGGCGTCCGTCGGGCGACAACCCGATGTCGCGGTTTTCTCCCCAGGACAGAACTTCCTCCAGCGGTTTGCCGGAGCGGTCGTACCATTCCACTCGCGTCAGGAGCGAGATCAGGCCGCCGCGAAAGACGAGGATGCCGTTATCGGACACGGAGTAGGTGGCGCGTCCATTGAGCGTCGCCGCGCGCACCGCATCGGCGAGCGGAATGACGTCACCGGAAACGCGGCCGGTCCGTGGATCGAATCGCCGCGCCAGCAGCGCGTGGTCCCGCGCGAAGATCAGATAACCCGCCGGAGAGTAGATGGCGTGCGCGTCCGCCGCGAACAGTTCCGTGAACGCCGGATCGTCGAGCGATCCGAACGCCACGCGATTCCCGGGCTGGATCAGGAACGTGAAATGACGGCCGTCGGGCATGAAATACGGCCAGCGATGGGACGTCTGTCCGGCGGCGAGTTTCGTGACGGGAACGGGCGTCCCTCCATCGCCGAAGACCCTGTACAGGCCATCGCCGGCTGCCGGCGCGAATACGATCGTGTTCGTGCGGTTCCACGAGGCGCCTTCGAACGACGTTGCGTCGCACAGGTTGCCGATCGTCCCGCTCGCGGTGTCGTACCGCTTGAGCTTCCCGGCGGCGACGAATCCAATGAACCGGCTGTCTGGAGACCAGAACGGCAGGCCCGCGTTGTGCGTGCCGGGGATCTCTTTCGCCGTGAGCGTCTCGAGCGCGCGGAGCATCAACGTCGGGCCGGAATCGGGCTTGACACCATGGAAGACGACGAACCGTCCATCAGGTGAGATCGCAGGGAACGGCGCCATCGGCGCGCCCGACCACGGCGCTTCAGGCGGTTCGTCGATCGTGAACCGTACCGGCGACTCCGGCGCGGACGGACCAAAGACTCGGAACGCGAGCGCCGTCGCCGCGATCGTCGCGATCGCCGCCAGCGTCCAGGCGGTCCGCTCGCGCCAGCGGCGCCGCGCCGACACAGGCGCGGGCACGCCCGCCTGCGAGCCCCCCTGCTGAATCCATTTCAGCTCGCTCGCGAGGTCGTGCGCGCTGTGCCAGCGGTCGTCGGGATCCTTGGCGAGGCAGCGCGCGATCACGCGATCGAGCGCAGGCGGCGAGAGCGGCTGCACGGTGGAGACCGGGGGCGGCTGATCCTTGAGGATCGCGCCGATCAGGCTCGCCTGGGTCTTGCCGGCGAACGCCTTCCGTCCCGTCGCCATCTCGTACAGCAGCGCGCCGAACGAGAAGATGTCGGACCGCGCGTCCGCCTCCTGGCCTTCGAGCTGTTCGGGCGCCATGTACTGGAACGTGCCGAGGATCGTGCCCTGTGCGGTCAGCGGCTGTTCGGCCGTCGGCATCGACGCGACGGCAATCGCGGAATTCGTCAACGCGATCTTCGCGAGGCCGAAGTCGAGCAGCTTCGCGCCCGACTTGGTGAGCATCACGTTGCCCGGCTTCAGGTCGCGATGGACGATGCCCTGGCGGTGCGCGCGGTCGAGCGCTTCGGCGATCTCGATCCCGTGGCGGAGGACCTGCTCGCGCGGGAGCGCGCCGCGCGCGAGACGCGACGCCAGGGTCTCCCCTTCGAGGTATTCCATGACGAGATACTCGGTCCCGTCCTGGTGGCCGACGTCGTAGAGGACGCAGATGTTCGGATGCGCCAGGCTCGAGATCGCCCGCGCCTCGCGCTCGAAGCGTTCGCGGAAGCCGCCGCTCGCGGCGAGATGAGGCGGGAGGATTTTGATGGCGACGGCGCGGTCGAGCCGCGTGTCGACCGCGCGGTACACCTCGCCCATCCCGCCGGCCCCGATCGCCGACTCGATTTGGTAAGGTCCGATGCGGGTTCCGGGGCCCAGCGACATGGAGGGGACCGCGAATTATACTGCGCTACACTTTCCACGGTTCACATGACCGACGCCGAGGTCCTCGATCTGTTCCGCCACTCGGGCGCGCTGCTCGAGGGACACTTCCGCTTGTCGTCGGGCCTGCACAGCGACCGCTACCTGCAGTCCGCCCTCGTGCTGCAGCATCCCGAGCTGGCGTCGCGGCTCGGGGCGGCGCTCGCGGACCGCACCCGGCACCTGCAGGCGACCGTGGTCCTCTCGCCCGCGCTCGGCGGGGTCGTCATCGGCCAGGAAGTCGGGCGCGCGCTGGGCGTGCGCGCGATCTTCGCGGAGCGGCAGGACGGCACGCTCACGCTCAGGCGCGGCTTCTCGCTGTCGCCGTCGGATCGCGTCCTCGTCGTCGAGGACGTGATCACGACCGGCGGATCGACGCGCGAGACGATTGCGGTCGCCGAAGCGTACGGCGCGCGCGTGCTGGGCGCGGCGGCGATCATCGATCGCGGGATCGATTCGTCGCGTCTGAGCCTGCCGCTGCAGACGCTCGCCCGCCTCGAGGTCCCCGCGTATCCGCCCGAAGCCTGCCCCTCATGTGCGAAGGGGCTCGCGGTCGTCAAGCCTGGATCGCGAGCCTGACGCCAAAAGCATTCACGCCGAGCGACCGTGATCACTTTCAGCATGTAGCATTCTGCATTTGGCATGAGCGCTGATGCGTACCCTCAAGCTCACCGTCCAGTACGACGGCACCGACTTCGTCGGCTGGCAGCGGCAGGACGCGGGCGTCTCGATCCAGGGGTTGATCGAGGACGCGCTCGCGCGGATCGAGGGACGCGCGGTGACCGTCCACGGCGCCGGGCGGACCGACGCCGGCGTTCACGCGCTGGGACAGGTCGCGAGCGTCCGCGTCGCCAACGCGCTCGACGCGCAAACCCTCCGTCGCGCGCTCAACGCGACGCTGCCGGAGACGGTGCGCGTCGCGGACGTGGCGGACGTGGCCGACGCCTTCCACGCGCGGTTCAGCGCGCGCGCCAAGACGTACGAGTATCGCCTCTGGAACGGGCCGTTCGTGCCGCCCTTCGTCCGGCGCTACGTCTGGCACATTCCGCAGCCGCTCGACGTCGACGCGATGCGCGCGGCCGCGGCGGCGCTCGAAGGGGAGCACGACTTCGCCGCCTTTCGGACGTTGGGCGGCGCGGCCGGACCGACCGTCCGGCGCGTTGGGCCGCTGAGTTGGAACACGAACTCGGCGGACCCCGCATCCATCGTTTTCGCGATCACCGGCGACGGATTCCTGCGCCACATGGTCCGGACGATGGTCGGCACCCTCGTGGACGTCGGCCTTCACCGGCGGCCCGCCGCGGACGTCGCCCGGATCCTCGAGAGCCGCGATCGCGCGCGCGCGGGCGTGACCGCCCCGCCCTCGGGCCTGTTCCTGGTCGGCGTGCACTACTGATCGTTCGAACCCTTCGATTCCTTCGATTCCTTCGACGCCTTCGACCCTTCCATTTCTTCCGTCGACCCTTCGATTCCTCTATAATGCAAAGTGACGCGGGCGTCCTTGAACCAGCCGCGTAAGACTCTGTATCATCGAGGTTTCGCTTCCATGTCCCTCCAAGACCTGCTTGCCGTGCTGCCCGCCGGCTCCCCCGAAGAAGCGCTGGCGAGGCAGGTGAACTTCGATCGCCTCCCCGAGCACGTCGCCGTCATCATGGACGGCAACGGGCGCTGGGCGGCGCAGCGGCACCTGCCGCGCGTCGAAGGCCACCGCGCCGGCATCGAGTCGGTCCGCGACGTCGTCGAGGGATCCGCCCGCGTCGGGATCAAGGTCCTGACGCTGTACGCCTTCTCGGTGGAGAACTGGAAGCGGCCGGCGATGGAGGTCTCGACGCTGATGGCGCTGCTCAAGCGCTATCTCCGGCTCGAGCTGAACACGCTGCTGCGCAACAACATCCGGTTCCGCGTGATCGGCCGTCCGGAGGACCTCGCCCCCGACATTCAGCGCGAGCTGGCGGACGCCGAGGAGAAGACGGCGGCCAATACCGGCATGCTGTTCAACATCGCCCTCAATTACGGCGGGCGCGCGGAGATCGTCGAGGCCGCCAAGCGGCTGCTCGCCGCCGGCGTGCGTCCCGATGAACTCGACGAACAGCGGTTCTCCGGGTTCCTCTACACCGCGGGGCAGCCCGATCCCGATCTGCTGATCCGGACGAGCGGCGAGATGCGCGTGAGCAATTTCCTCCTCTGGCAGATCGCGTACGCCGAGATCTGGGTCACCGAGACGTTGTGGCCCGATTTCCGCAAGCGCCACCTTCTCGAAGCGATCCTCGCGTATCAGAAGCGCGAGCGCCGGTACGGCGGCATCAAACAGCCCGCGGTCGCAGGCAGATGAAGGTCGAAGGTAGAAGGCAGAAGGCAGATTTCACGCATCGGGCGCTCTGCCCTTTGCCTTCTGCCTTTTGCCTTCATGTATGACTCGTGTCCTGTCGGCTCTCGTCCTGATCCCCGTTGTCGTCGGCGTCATCTGGTTCCTGCCGCCCATCGCGACGCTGATCCTTGCCGAGGTTGCCGCACTCCTCGCGTTCATCGAGTACGCGGAGCTCGCGCGCGCGCTCGGCGTCGAGATCCCGCGCGTGATTGCCGGCGCGGCGGTTCTCGCCACGCTGGCGACCTTCGCGAACACCGCCGTCCTGCCGGGAACGATGTGGGGAGGCGACCTGCACGTCGTCCCCCGGGACGTCGCCGGTCTGGACATCGCGCTGCTGTCGGTGATGATCGTGATCGGGTGCGCCGCCGTTGCGACGCGCACGCCGGGGCCCCGCGTCCTCCAGGACACCGCCGCGGCCGTGCTGCCGGTGTTTTACATCGCGGTGCCGCTCGGGGCGCTCGTGGCGATCCGCATGCTTCGCGGCGGCCGGCCGGCGTTGATGCTGCTCCTCGTCGTGATTGTCGTCAGCGACTCGGCGCAGTACTACACCGGCCGCCTGTTCGGCCGGCATCCGCTGTCGCCGGCGATCAGTCCGAAGAAGACGATCGAGGGAGCGATTGGCGGGCTGATCCTCGGAACTGGCGCGTTCGTCCTCGGCAGCTTGCGCATATTCCCCTTCCT
>Ga0066710_100003744_pt1 | contig 13115 bp, 12 predicted proteins | sample GraSoiAngelo_159_FD_79666 | JGI IMG/M metagenome (GOLD analysis project Ga0066710, IMG submission 79666) | Grasslands soil microbial communities from the Angelo Coastal Reserve, California, USA - 14_1009_16_40cm | ecosystem: Environmental > Terrestrial > Soil > Grasslands | place: USA...
CACGCAGGCCCCGTCACGGAGGGTCTTGCGGTTCTACGGGGCCAGCGAGTCCGCCGTCGCGCGGGTGCTCGCCGACGCGGGCGGAGACGGGGACGGGGTGGAGGCGACGATCTGCGCACGCGACTTCGAGATCCATGTCGACCTCGTCGTCGATCCCGGCGCCGACGCAAGGGCCGACGAGCTCACAGCCGCTGTACGCACCCCGCTCGAGCGCTACCTCTTCGCCGAGGAGGAGCGGACGGTTCAGGAGATCGTCCTCGAGCTGTGCCGAGCCCGCGGCCTCACGCTGGCCACGGCCGAGTCGTGCACCGGTGGGCTCGTAGCCGCGCGTCTGACGGACGTTCCGGGCTCGAGCGAGGTATTCCGGGGCGCCGTCGTCGCGTATGCCGACGACGTGAAGGTGCAGGAGCTCGGCGTCGACGAGGCAGTGCTCGCGGCACACGGGGCGGTGTCGGCGGAGACGGCGGCGGCCATGGCCGTCGGCGTGCGGGAACGCCTTGGCGCGGATGTCGCCATCGCGGTCACCGGAATCGCCGGACCGGGGGGCGGCACGCCGGAGAAGCCCGTCGGTCTCGTCTTCCTGCACGCCTCGGGGCCCGACGGCGACGAGGCGCTGCGTTTCGAGTTCCCGGGCGAGCGCGACTGGATCAGGAGACGCTCTGCGGTGGCCGCGCTGCACCTCGTGCGACGGCTGCTCGAGCCTGCGCGTGTTCTGGAGCAAAGCCGGCACGGAGACGCATGACCTCGACCGGTAAGGTCGAAGGTGATGCGCCCCTCAGGCTCTTTCTCGCGCTCCGGCTCCCCGCAACGGTTCTCGACGCCCTCGAGCGCTGGGTCGGGGACGAGCTCTCCGCAGGTGCAGTCCATGGTGTCCGAACGGTCCCTCGGGAGCACCTGCACGTCACGCTGGCGTTCCTCGGAGCACGACCCGCAAGCGAGCTGCCCGCGATCGTCGACGCACTCGGCGACACCGCCGCGGGAAGTGACCCGGTCGAGTTGGAGCCGACGGGCTACCGGGAGACGAGGAGCGTCGGCATGGTCGTCCTCCGCGATCATGCCGGTGCTGCGGGCCGGCTCGCCGCCGACCTCCACGATCGCCTCGAGCAGCTCGGTGTCTACCGCCGTGAGGCCCGAGAATGGCTTCCTCACGTGACGGTGCTGCGCTTTCGCAACCGGCCCCGGCTGCACCCGCGAACGCCCACGGTCGGCCGCTTTGCTCCGTCCGACGCCGCTGCTTTCCTTTCACGTCTGCACCCGGCGGGGGCGCGGTACGAGGTGCTGGAAGCCGTCCCGTTGGGTGGGGTTGCCGGAGCCGCTGGAGAGAAGCCTGCTGGAGGAGAAACGGAGAGGATGAGATGAACCGCGAAGAGGCACTGGACGTCGCACTCGGCCACATCGAGCGGCAGTTCGGGAAGGGCTCGGTGATGCGCATGAGCGACCAGGCGCAGGTCTCCATCGGTGCCGTTTCCACCGGCTCGCTCTCGCTCGACCTCGCCCTCGGCATCGGCGGCCTTCCGCGCGGTCGGGTGGTGGAGATCTTCGGGCCCGAGTCGTCGGGGAAGACGACGCTCGTCTACCACGTCATCGCCGAGGCCCAGCGGCGCGGCGGCATCTGCGCGTTCATCGACGCCGAGCACGCGATGGACCCCTCGTATGCGCGGAGGATCGGCGTCAACATCGACGATCTCCTCGTCTCCCAGCCGGACACCGGCGAGCAGGCCCTGGAGATCGCCGAGCTCCTCATCCGCTCCGGAGCGCTCGACGTCGTCGCCATCGACTCCGTCGCGGCACTGACGCCCAAGGCCGAGATCGAGGGTGAGATGGGAGACAGCCACGTCGGTCTGCAGGCGCGCCTGATGAGCCAGGCGCTGCGCAAGCTGGCGGGCACCCTCAACCGCACCGACACGATCTGCCTGTTCACGAACCAGCTCCGGGAGAAGATCGGGGTAATGTTCGGGTGCATGAGTTACGGGACGCGTGTCGTCCTGGCGGACGGCTCGACGGAGAAGATCGGCAAGATCGTCAACCAGCGGCTCCCGTTCGAGGTGATGTCCTACGACCCGGAGACCGGCCAGATCGCGCCGCGGAAGATCGTCAACTACTTCAACAACGGCCCCACGGACGAGTGGCTCCGGTTCGAGGTGGCCGCTGCCGGAGGCTCCGGCAAGCGGAAGTTCACCTGCACGTCGAACCACACGATCTTCACGCCCGACGGGGAGTCGGCCGCCGGTGATCTCGAGGTCGGAGACGAGGTTCTCGTCGCGGTCAAGCACTACCGGCTGAGCGATGACCAGGAGCAGCTCCTTCGGGGCGGCGTGCTCGGCGACGGCGCGCTTCGCTACGCCTCGGACCACAACGTGGCCTTCCGCGTCGGCCACGGCGAGCGCCAGCACGAGTACCTGACCTGGAAGCACGAGTTCCTGGCGCCGTTTGCGCATGCGATCGCGCCAACCGGAGCAGGCCATGGCTTCGACACGATCCCGATGCATCAGCTCGCACCGTTCCACGAGGCGGTGTATGCCGGGAGTGGTCGCAAGAAGACCGTGTCAGAAGAGTTCGTCGCGAGCCTCGACGAGCGTGCAATGGCCGTCTGGTACCTCGACGACGGTTCATTCGGCGGCGCCTACGCCAGATGGGGCCACGGGAAGGCGGAGATCTGCGCGAAGAGTCTTTCGCGAGACCATCGTGAGCTGTTGGCGCGACGGTGCGAGGAGCTCGGCATGGGTCGCCCGACCGTGACAAGCCGCGGTCTCTTGTTCAGTGGTGACCGGACTCGTGCGTTTCACGAGCGGATCGCACCATTCGTGCACCCGTCGATGGGGTACAAGCTCCATCCGGATCTCCGTGGTCGCTTCGCCTGGCACCCGGATACCAGCGACGCGCATCTCAACGGCACGCGTTTGAAGTCGCGCACCACGCTGAAGGCAGTGCCGATGCAGGTGCTCTCGAAGGTGTCGAAGCCGGCCGCTGCACGGAATCGGACGCGCTTCGACCTCGAGATCGAGGGGAGCCACACCTATCTCGTCGACCACGTCGTCGTCCACAACTCGCCGGAAACCACGCCCGGCGGGCGGGCGCTCAAGTTCTACGCGTCCGTGCGCCTCGACATCAGGCGAATCGAAACGCTCAAGGACGGCGCCGAGGCGTACGGCAACCGGGTGCGCGTCAAGGTGGTCAAGAACAAGGTGGCGCCGCCGTTCAAGCAGGCGGAGTTCGACATCATCTACGGCTCCGGGATCTCCTGGGAGGGCTCGGTCGTCGACGTCGCGCTCGAGCGCAAGATCATCCAGAAGTCCGGCTCGTACTTCAGCTTCGGCGACGAGCGCCTCGGGCAAGGGCGCCAGAATGCGACCGCGTTCCTCTCCGAGAACCCGGACCTCGTGCAGGCGATCCTCGCCCGGATCCAGGCGGAGGCGCCGCCCGAGCAGGTCGTCTCGGCACGGTTGCTGCCCCAGAGCGAGGGGGCGCCGACCGAGGTGACCCCGGTCGAAGAGCCCGAACCTGTCGAGGAGCCGGTCGGCGTCGAGGCCGCGGACTGACGCCGATGTGACTGCGGCGACACCGGTCGTCACGAGCATCCGCAAGGCCGGGCGCAACCGCGTAGCGGTCGAGCTGGACGGGGCGCCGTGGCGCGTCCTGCCGGCCGAGCCCGTGGTCGCCGCAGGTGTGCACACGGGCGTCGCGCTCGACCGCGAGCGTGCGAGGAGGCTCAGAGCCGAGCTTCGCCGCGTCGAGGCGCGGAACGCCGCGCTGTCGGCGCTGAGCCGGGCCGATCACACAACGGCGACGCTGCGGGCGATGCTGGCGGCGAAAGGGATCGCCCCGGCAGCACGCGAGGCGACGCTCGAGACGGTGGAGAGAGCGGGCATCGTCGACGACGCCCGGTTCGCGGGAGCCCGGGCGTCTCTGCTGGCTGAACGAGGCGCCGGTGACGCCATGATTCGTAACGATCTCGAACGCCGCGGCGTCGCGGACGAGCTCATCGTTCACGCAATTGCCACGCTGGAGCCCGAGGCAGCGCGGGCGGCACGCATTCTCGCTGCTCATGGAAACACGCCGCGGACGCTGCGCCGCCTGGCGGCAAAAGGGTTCGGGGAAGAGGCTCTCGAGGCGCTCGTTGCGGATCGGCCCGGGACGGAGCTAGGATAGGAACGCTTCATTCGACATTTTCCTGCACACGATCGTCTTTCTGAACTCGTGTCGACCACAACCGCGACCTTGTCGACCTCTGCACTCCAGGGCACGCATGCGCGTCACCCGGAGGGGGCCAGGCTCTGAGCTGACGTAGTCACGCCCTCACGGGCGCGCGAGTTCCGGAGCCGTCGCCCTGCAGGCGGAGTGCCGGATGTGAGCGACCGCAGCACCGGCTGCGGACAATCGATTCCGCTCTTCGACGGAGGTTTGATGCTCACGCTCGTGGGAGTGCTCGCAGGGCTCGTGGCAGGTGCAAGCGTGACCGCCGCGTGGCTGCGCACCGCGAGCTCCTCGAGAGTGCGCGCGGCCGAGAACACGAGGCGGCAGCTCCTCTCGGACGTCGAGCGAGAAGTCGAAACACGCCGGCGCGAGGCCGAGGTCGAGGTGCGCGAAGAGGCGGTCCGCCTCCGGGCCGAGATCGAGCACGAGGTCCAGGACCGCCGCGTCGAGATCGCAAAGGTCGAGGAGCGCGTGGTGCGGCTCGAGGCGGACATCGAAGGCAAGCTGCTCGAGCTCCAGCGTCGCGAGCAGGGGGCCAACGACCGCGAGACGCATCTGAAGCAGCTCCAGGAGGATCTCAAGACCGCCAAGCAGGGAGCGCTCGAAGAACTGCAGCGGATCTCCGGCATGACGCTCGGCGAGGCACGTCAACAGCTGCTCGAGCGCTCGGAGGACCTGGTCCGGCACGAGCTGGCGCGCGAGGTGCGCCAGATGGAGGAGGAGGCGAGAACCGACGCGCGCCGGCGCGCCCGCGCGCTCGTCGCAGACGCGCTGCAGCGTGTCGCTGCAAGTCACACCGCCGAGACCACCGTGACGGTCGTCGAGCTGGCGTCGGACGACATGAAGGGGCGGATCATCGGTCGCGAGGGCCGCAACATCCGCGCGCTCGAGCACCTGACCGGGGTCGACTTCATCATCGACGACACACCGCACGCCGTCGTGCTCTCCTCGTTCGACGGCATCCGGCGCGAAGTGGCGCGCCTGACGCTCGAGAAGCTGATGGAGGACGGCCGCATCCACCCGGCGCGGATCGAGGAGATGTACTACCAGTCGAAGGCGGAGCTCGAGGAGCACGTTCAACAGGCCGGCGCGCAGGCGGTCTTCGAGGCGAACTGCGGCGAGTTCCACGAAGAGCTGGTGAAGATCCTCGGCCGGCTTCGCTACCGCACGAGCTACGGGCAGAACGTGCTCAAGCACACGCTCGAGGTCGTGCACCTCGCCGGTCTCATGGCCTCGGAGCTCGGAGCCGGTGCGAAGACGACGAAGCGCGCGGCGCTGCTGCACGACATCGGCAAGGCGATGACGCACGAGGTCGAGGGCTCGCATGCGGCCGTATCGGCCCAGCTCGCCAAGCGGTTCGGCGAGTCGCAGGGAGTGGTCCACGCCATCGAGGCGCACCACTACGAGGTGCAGCCGCAGACGGTCGAGGCGGTGCTGCTGATCACCGCCGACGCGATCTCCGCGTCACGGCCGGGCGCCCGCGGCGAGAGCCTCGAGCACTACATCCGCCGTCTCGAGGCCCTGGAGGAGATCGCGACGGCGAAGCCTGGTGTGGCGAAGGCGTATGCGCTGCAGGCGGGCAGGGAGATCCGGGTGATGGTCGAGCCGGGTGAGGTGGACGATGACGGCGCTGCGCTGCTGTCGCACGAGATCGCGCGCGAGATCGAGGACCAGCTCGAGTACCCGGGCCAGGTCAAGGTGACGGTGATCCGCGAGAGTCGCTCGGTCGACGTGGCCGGCAACAAGCCGGAGCATCGCCGGGAGGCGGCGCACTCGCCGCTCGACGCCGCCTGAGCCTCGTATGCGTCGGTACCACGTCACCACGTTCGGGTGTCAGATGAACGCGCACGACTCCGAGCGGATCAAGGGCATGCTGGAGTCGCTCGGCATCGGCGAGGCGACCTCACCGGACGAGGCGGACGTCGTCGTTTTCAACACGTGCACGATCCGGGAGAAGCCCGACACGCGGCTGGCGGCATATCTCGGCGACGCCGGCGCCCGCAAGCGCGAGAACCCGGAGCTCGTGATCGCGGTGGGTGGCTGCTACGCGGAGGCGCAGCGCGAGCGGATCTTCGAGCTCTATCCGTTCGTCGACGTCGCGTTCGGGCCCGGCTCGATCCCTCATCTCGCCGAGTGGGTGGGCAACGGGGGGCTGGGGATCGAGCGCGGACGGTTCGGTACGCACGAGCACTTCGCGGGCCATCTGCCCTCGCACCGCGAGCGGGCGTTCCAGGCCTGGGTGCAGGTCTCGATGGGGTGCAACTCGAAATGCGCCTATTGCATCGTTCCGGCGGTGCGCGGGCGGGAGCAGAGCCGCCGCCCCGGCGACATCGTCGCCGAGGTGGAGCGCCTCGCAGCGGACGGCGTGCGCGAGATCACGCTGCTCGGCCAGAACGTGAACTCATGGGGCCGCGACCTGGCACCGCTGATCCAGACCGAGTTCGGAGAGCTGCTCCGCGCGTGCGACGCCGTCGACGGCATCGAGCGGATCCGCTTCACGAGCCCGCATCCGAAAGACTTTCGCCCGCCCGTGATCGCCGCGATGGCGGAAGCCGCCGCGGTGTGCGAGCACGTTCACCTGCCGGTGCAGTCGGGCTCTGCGCGCGTGCTCAAGTCGATGCGGCGGACATACACGCCGGATCGCTACCTCGCGCTTGTCGACCGCCTGCGCGATGCGATCCCCGACCTTGCGCTCGGAACCGACGTGATCGTGGGCTTTCCCGGCGAGACAGAAGCGGAATTCGAGGAGACGCTCGATCTCGTCGGGCAGGTGCGCTACGACAGCGCGTTCACCTTCATCTACTCGCCTCGCCAGGGCACGGAGGCCGCCGCGATGCCCGACCAGGCGCCCGACGAGGTCAAGCACGAGCGACTCGAGCGGCTCGTCGAGGTGGTCCAGGGGATCGCCGCCGAGAAAAATGCGGAGCGGGTCGGGCGAGTCGAAGAGGTGCTCGTCGAGGGCGCGAGCCGTACCGATCCGGCGCTCCTGCGGGGACGCACGCGCCGCAACACGATGGTCAACTTCCGGGGAGTGGCGGCCGCGGGCACACTCGTGGACGTCGAGGTCGAGGGCGCGACGTCGACCACGCTGCGCGGGACGGAACGGGCGGCGATCGCCGCCTGACTTGACGGTCGCAGGCCCCGACCGGACAATCACGAGATCGTGACTCGCGCCAGCCCGTAACTCCGACGGCTGCCGGGCGGCGCCTCGAGCGTCGTCCTGGTTCTGTTCGCCATCGAGCTGCTCGACGAGCTCGTCTGGGGCTCGTTTTCGGCTGCCTGGCCGCTCGTCAGGCACGACCTCCATCTGAGCTACACGGAGATCGGGCTACTGCTCGCCGTTCCCGCCTTCGTGGGCAGCGCACTCGAGCCGCTGATCGGGCTCGCCGGCGACACCGGGAGACGGAGGGGGCTGATCGTCTTCGGGGCATCGGCTTCGCCGTGGCGGCAGCCATGTCGGCGACGGCCATCGGCTTCTGGACGCTGCTGGTCGCGCAGCTCGTCGGCAACCCGACGAGCGGCGCCTTTGTCAGCCTCGCGCAGGCGTCGCTCATGGACAGCGATCCGCCGGCGCGCGAGCGGAACATGGCCCGCTGGACGGCCGTGGGGTCGGTCGGCTACATCGCCGGCCCCGTGCTGATCGCCGCGTCGGTTGCCGTAGGAGTCGGCTGGCGAGGCGTGCTCGGCCTCCTCGCCGTCGCGGCCCTGCCGCTGGCGCTGGCGGTCCGCCGCCTGTCGTTGCCGATCGGCCATGAAGAGGGGGGCGGCTCGCCGAGCCGTCTGGCCGGCCTCGTGGCAGCGGTGCGCGACCGGGAGGTCGTGCGCTGGCTCGCACTGCTCCAGGCGGCCGATCTCCTCGGCGACGTCTTCCACGGTCTCCTCGCTCTGTATCTCGTGGACGTCGCAGGCAGCAGTCCGGTTACGGCCGCGCTCGCGGTCGCCGTCTGGACGGGCGCCGGCTTCGTCGGCGACCTCGCTCTCGTCGCGCTGCTCCGGCATGTCGACTCCCGCGCGTACCTGCGCGTCAGCGCCGCTGCAGCTCTCGTCTGCTACCCGGCATTCCTGCTGGCTCCGTCGAAGCCGGCGCGCCTCGCGCTGCTCGCGGCGCTGGGACTGCTGAACTCGGGCTGGTATGCGCTGCCCAAAGCCGGTCTCTACGCCGCTCTGCTCGCCGGAGCGGCACGGCGGTGGCCGTCGGCGGGTCGGAGGGTTCCTCTCGGCGGGAGTCCCGGCGGCGCTCGGCCTGCTGGCCCAGCAGTTCGGACTGGGACCGACGATGTGGGTTCTCGTCCTCGCTCCGCTCGCACTGTTTGCCCTGACGCCGCGTCGTCGCGGCTGATCGCGCTGCGTCAGACGGCCGAGTCGAGGATCTCCGCGTGCTCGCTCTCGGGAGGGGTCCCGTAGGCGTAGACGAAGAGGTCATCCGTACCGTGGTTCACGGACTGGAGCGCCGTGCCCGGAGGGACGTGGATGACTCCGCCGATCGGTACGTCCAGCCGCTCGGGCGGCTCGCCGACGTACATCGAGAGCGTCCCGGCAAGCACGACGAAGGTCTCCTCTTGAAGCAGGTGCCTGTGTCGCCGCCCCGCGGCGCCCGGCTCGTAGCGCCACACGTTAGCCCGAGTGTGCGTGAAGCCGGCCGCCTCGCTCAACTCGGCGACGTGTCGCGCGGGCTCGCCCGGTTCGTGGGGACGGGTGATCCACTCGAGATCGTCGGGTCGAATCACACTGACGGTCATGGCTTAGATCTCCTTCCAAAAATAGGTCGTGTCGCACGGCCGCCCGTCGGGAAAGAGCGCGAAGCCGGGGATCACCCCGACCTTCGTCCAGCCGATTCGCGCGTAGAGACGCTCCGCGTCGCCGCCGGTGACGGCGTCGAGGACCAGCAGGGTTCTGCCCTCCGTGCGCGCTTCCGCCTCGGCACGCTCCATCAGGCACTCGGCGATCCCGCGCCGACGCGCGGCGCGATGGACGAGGAGCTTCGCGATCTCGGCGCGATGCGGCTGATTGGGCGGGAGGGCGAGAACCACCTGCACGGTGCCGACCAGCTCGCCGTCGGCGAACGCGGCGAGAAGCAGACGGCCGCCTCGTTCGACGTCGGCGACAACGGCCTCGAACACCGCCCGGGCGTCGGCGTGCGAGAAGGGGGCCATGAAGCTGACCGACGCACCACCATCGACGCAGTCGGTGAGCACGCGCGCGAGCCCGTCGAGATGCGCTCGCGCATCGTCGGCGTCGAGCCGCCTGATCTCCAGCCCCATGGCCCCATTCTGGCGTGGAGCCCCGATGTAGGGTGAGCCGGTGGCGAGGAGGCCGGTGGCCTGCGACGTGATCGCAGTATTCGGCCCGACGGCATCGGGTAAGAGCCGGGTTGCCGAGGCTCTGGCGGACGAGCTCGGCACGGAGGTCGTCTCGGCGGACGCCATGCAGGCGTATCGCGGGCTGCCGATCCTGACGAACCAGCCCGAACCAGCGACCCGCCTGGTGGGTGTCTGGCCGCTCTCGCACGAAGGCTCGGTCGGGGAGTACCAGCGCCTCGCGCACGAGGCGCTCGACGATCTCGTGGCTCGTCACGGCCGCGCGGTCGTCGCCGGCGGGACGGGTCTGTATCTCCGGGCAGCGCTCGCCGACATCGACTTGCCCCCGGCACCTCGCGGCGGGGATCGTGCGCGATCCGAGCGTGAGTACGACGCCGACCCGGAGCGCGCGTACGCGAGGCTCGCGGAGCACGACCCGCGCGCAGCGGCACGCCTTCATCCCAACGATCGCCGACGCGTCGTGCGCGCGCTCGAGCTGATGCACGCGGGAACGTCGCTCGCCCCGCAGGAGGATCGGCTGTGGAGCGCGCACACGCGTTTGCCGAGCCTCGTCATCGGCCTCGACGTCCCGCCGGACGAGCTCGAGCGACGGATCGTCGCGCGAACGGACGAGATGTTCGAGCGTGGGGTGGTGGAGGAGGTGCGCTCCGCGCTCGAGGGCGCGGTCTCGAAGACCGCCGAGAAGGCGCTCGGGCTACGCGAGATCGATTCGCTCTCCGCGGACGACGCTCGCGACCGCATCGTCGCGCGCACGCGCCAGTACGCTGCCTACCAGCGGAAGTGGATGCGGCGGATCCCGGGCCTCGTCATGGTCGACGCGACCCGGCCCACCGCGGAGGTCGTGGATGCGATTCTCGAAGTGGCACGCGCTCGGTAACAGCTACGTCGTCGTCGAGCGCGGCGACGCCGGCGCACTCGATGCGGATCGCGTGAGACGCATCTGCGACGTCGATCGGGGAATCGGGGCAGACGGTGTCGTGGAGGTCGTCGGGATCGACGGCACGACCATGGACATCGTGATCTGGAATCCGGACGGGTCGACTGCGGAGATGTCCGGAAACGGCACGCGGATCGCCGCGCGGTGGCTCGCCGCGCGGGGCGGGGCGTCGGAAGTGGTCGTTCGCGTGGGGCAACGCGAGGTGCGGGCCAGGATGATCGACGCTCTCGAGGTCGAGACGGCCGTCGGCCCGGTCGAGGTCGGCGCCGTGGAGACGATCGACGTGCACGGAAACGCGGTCGAGCTGACGCCCGTCGCGGTCGGCAACTCGCATGCCGTTGTGCGCTGCGAGGAGCCGGCCCGCGAGATCCTCCTTCGGCTCGGTCCGCTGATCGAGACGCACGCGCGTTTCCCCGGGCGCACCAACGTCCAGCTTGCCCATGCGGAGGGAGTCCACGATGTTCGCGTGCTCGTCTGGGAGCGTGGAGCGGGGGAGACGTCGGCTTCGGGCTCGTCGGCGATCGCCGCCGCTGCGGCTGCCGTCGCCCGCGGCTGGTGCGAGAGCCCCGTGACCGTCCACATGCCCGGCGGCGAGCTGGTCGTGCGCATCGATGACGGAGACGCGACGCTTGTAGGCCCGGCCGAGCTCGTGTGCACCGGCGAGGCGGAGCTGTGAGCGCGATCGACCACGTGACGCTCCATGTCACGGACTTCCGGCAGAGCAAGGCCTTCTACACGACCGTGCTGGCGCCGCTCGGAGTCGACCTCTCATGGGAGGACGAGAAGCTGAGGTCCGCGGAGTGGGGCGACTTCTCGATCGCGCAGGACGCGAAGCCCGTCTCGCGCAACGTGCACGTCGCGTTCGCTGCAGCGAGCCGTGCGGAGGTCGACGCGTTCCACCGCGCCGGTGTCGCGGCGGGGTACCGCGACAACGGGCCGCCCGGCGCGCGCCCGGAGTATCACCGCGGCTACTACGGCGCGTATCTGCTCGACCCGGACGGCAACAACGTCGAGGCCGTCTTCCACGACCGCTCCTGACGCGTCAGATCGCGATCTCGAACTCGCGCAGGACGTCGTTGAGGCTGAGCCGCAGGTCGTGCGACTCTTGCCGCCAGCCGACGATGAGCGCGCAGCCGAGCTGGTACGTGCCGGCCGGGAACACCTTGGGCCGCGTTCCGGGAACGACGACGGCGCGCGGTGGCACCTCGCCGCGGTGCTCCACCGGTACCGCGCCGGTGATGTCGATCACCGGCACGCTCGCCGTCAGCGAGACGTTCGCCGCGAGCACGGCGCCCGCGCCGATGCGGACGCCCTCGGTCACGATGCAGCGTGACCCGATGAACGCGCCGTCCTCGACGATCACCGGCTGCGCCTGCGGCGGCTCGAGAACGCCGCCGATGCCGACACCGCCCGCGAGATGGACGTCGGCGCCGATCTGCGCACAGGAGCCAACCGTGGCCCACGTGTCGACCATCGTCCTCGGCCCGACCCAGGCGCCGATGTTGACGAAACCGGGCATCAGGATCACACCCGGAGAGAGAAAGGCGCCGTACCGCGCGACCCCGCCGGGAACGACGCGGACGCCGCGTTCCGCGTAGTCGTTCTTGAGCGGGATCTTGTCGAGGTAGTGGATCGCGCCGGCGTCCATGGGCTCGACCTTGCGGAGCTTGAAGTAGAGAAGGATCGCCTTCTTCGCCCACTCGTTGACGATCCAGCCGTCGTCGCGAGGCTCGGCGACCCGGAGCTCCCCGGTGTCGAGCAGGCGCACCGCCTCCTCGACCGGCGCGGATTCCGGCTCACCGGCGGCGAAAAGCTCCTCGATCCGTTGCTCGAGCTCCACCGGCGCATCATTACGGACGCCGTCGCGCGGTGACGAGCGTCGCGTAGTCGACCCACCGGTTCGTCCCACCGGCTGCGGCGAAGACCTCGTGCACAGTCTCGGCGAGACTGGCCCGCCGAGCCGGGTCGAGGCGCAGGTACGTCGATGTCGTCGCGATCAGGGCGAGGTAGCTCTCTGCCGTGTCCTCCACCGGTACCGGGACGGTGAGCATTCGAGCGTCGTCGAAGAGGCCGGCTGCCTCGCGGTTCTGGAGGTCATAGCGGGCGAGCCAGCTCCAGAGCGCCGTTACGTCGCCGCGCCTGGCGTCCGCTCCGGACCAGACGTCGAACGGGTCGGCGACTTGCCGCACCTCTTCAGGTGGCAGCGCGTTCCGCCAGACGGCGCGGTCGAAGTCGCGCACGAGCACGGGAAGGCCCGCCTGGAGCAGCGCCAGCACGCCTGCGGGCGCGAGGAGACCGGCGACCTTGGCCCAACCCACGGATGGATCGACCCAGTGGAACGCTGTACCGGAGAAAGCAGCCGCGAAGCTTTCGCGCGGCAGATCGACGTCTTCGAAACGCCCGAGGTGGAAGCGGACGTCGGCGTCCTCGACGCGCCTGCGCGCGGCGTCGACCATGCTGGGGCCGGGATCGACCGCCTCGACGCGCAGGCCGCGTGCCACGAGCATCTCCGTGAGCAGGCCGGTGCCGCAGCCGATCTCGAGCACGCATGCGCCCGGGAGGAGGCGTGCGCGGTCGCACGCCGCGTCGACGAGCGCGTCCGGGTACGAGGGCCGGACGCGGTCGTACTCGTCCGCGATCGCGTCGAACTCGGAGCCGTCGGTCGC
>Ga0066710_100003745_pt1 | contig 13113 bp, 11 predicted proteins | sample GraSoiAngelo_159_FD_79666 | JGI IMG/M metagenome (GOLD analysis project Ga0066710, IMG submission 79666) | Grasslands soil microbial communities from the Angelo Coastal Reserve, California, USA - 14_1009_16_40cm | ecosystem: Environmental > Terrestrial > Soil > Grasslands | place: USA...
GGGGGAGTTGTTGGTCTTGCAGCCGGGAAGGCAAGTCTTGTAGCCTTCCCACCGCCCGTACCGTGACCATGCGCGTATCCTGTCGGAGCCTTTTTACGCGACCCTGGTGTAAACTATCGGCAATTAACTGTCGTTGACCTCAGTTCATCGTCGGACCGCTATACAACCATCGAAGACTTCTACGTCAGGAATCATCACACGACGCCAACCGATGCAGGCCCAAAGCTGCTTCGAATCGAAGGCGAAGTGGACTGGAAAGCTCTAAAGTCGACGACTGCGGGAACTGGAGTTAGTGAAAACTTCCACTAGTAAGTCTCGAAACCAAGGGACCATTTCATCCTTCCGGCCCTTCATCACTCTGTTTTTCATATGCCATCCGGCACCATAGGCTATCATGTCAGCCGCTTGTAACTACACAATCGTGGTCTTACTCTTTAAGATCGCGCCCAGCTTTTCGAGGATCAACCTGTTGACCTTTTGTAGCTAAATACCGTACTGCGCGCCATGACCCGAAGTTTGGACAGTTGGGAGAGAGTGCTAATCAGGCCTTCAGTGATCCCGTCGCTCAAGTACTCTGTGTTCGGGTCATTGCTCTCATTGACAAAGGGTAGGACCGCCACCGAATCAATTGCCTCGTCATGTCCCCTCAGCAGATAGAACAGCCCCGCTAGCCCCACCAGCAGAGCCAGAGCCATCAGCACGAGAGTCGTCGTCGCCATCCGCCGACGCGAGCCTAAAGGCGCAGCACGCTCTGCCGCTGCCTCAGGGCTGATCGCCGCTCGTCCCGACTCCATGTCACGCTTCAGACGCCTCAGGTCGGCTCGCAACTCAGAGGCGTGCTGGTAGCGCACCTCGCGCTGCTTCTCGAGCGCCTTGTTGATGATCTCTTCGAGTTTCGCCGGGAGTTCCGGGTTCAGCCGCAGCGGAGAGGCCGGCATACGGTTCAGAATTGCCTCGTGGATCACCGCCGTGTTCCCGGAAAACGCTATGCGCCCGGTGGCCATCTCATAAAGCACCACTCCAAATGAAAAAAGATCCGTCCGCGCGTCTAGCTCTTCTCCTCGGGCCTGCTCAGGCGCCATATAGGCCACTGTCCCCATCGCCGCGCCGGGGCTGGTCAGAGGTTCCTCAGCAGTTGCTGTGGGCAGCGTCGAGACACCAACTCCTTCCGCGACCCGGCGTTCTACCGGAGCAAGCTTCGCCAACCCGAAATCCAGGACCTTGGCCTGCCCGCGCGTGGTAACGAAAACGTTGGCGGGCTTAATGTCGCGGTGGATGATACCCTTCTGGTGCGCCGCGTCGAGCGCATCGGCAATCTGCAGCGCCAGATCAAGCAACATCTCAGTCTTGAAGGGCTTGCCTCCGATGGCGTGCCTAAGCGTCTGGCCCTCTAGCAATTCCATGGCGATGAAAGGCTGACCCTGGTGCTCGTCGGTGTCGTAGATCGTGCAGATGTTCGGGTGATTCAGGGCGGAAGCGGCCTCGGCTTCGCGCCGGAAGCGTTCGAGTGCCTGGTGTTCCTTGGCCAGCGCCTCCGGCAGGAATTTGAGAGCCACAAAACGGTGCAGTTTGAGGTCTTCGGCCTTGTAGACCACGTCCATCCCCGCGCCGCCCAGCTTCTCCAGGATGCGGTAGTGGGAAACAGCCTGGCCTACCATGTGAAAGTATTCCAACGTTGACCGTCATCTTAATTCTGCCGACACAGGCGAGTCAACGCGCCATCCGGACGCAAACCCTCATCGAGAAGAAGACTCAGAGACTTACTTGGCGCATTCGCGGGCTGAGCGGGCTGTCGGGGGCTTTTGCTCCTGCTCATGTTAGGCGTTTGAGTGTATCAGGAAATTCCGACCTAGCCGCCCTAGCCTTAGCGAAGCCACGGTCAACCAGATCCCTGGCCCACTCGCGCTACCCGGCGCGTCCGACAAATCGAAGTCTTTCCCCGTGGACCCCGACTCCTGGCCGTGGGGTTACCGCAGCAAAGCGCTTCATTCGGGACGGGAGAGAACCGAGCTACAGCTCGGTCCTCCCACTCGCCTCTGTTCAATCTCATCGCCGGCCCCGAACCTCCGCTGAGGGTTCCGAGCCGCCACGAGTGTCGCTTCTGCGAAATCGCCCGAACCGAGTGCCGGAGAGAATCGAGGACTAGCTTTAGAGAGGCAAGTCTTGGTCGCCTTCCGCTGGGTCTCTGGCGCACAACCGCCCTGTGGCTTGGTTGTAGTACCTCGCCCGCAGGTTGTAGAGGCCGATGCTATCCGACCACTCGCCGCTGTACAGGAACTTGTTGGGGGTGGAGCCGGTAAGGGCGATTAGGCGGCCGAAAGCGTCGTACTGATACGTGTCCGTCACCGTGCCTGTAGAGTTCGTCAGGAAGCGAACATTGCCGTGGCCGTCGTAGCCGTAGAAGCTCGGCGTCCAGGTCGAGCCGTTGAGCTGGTTCTCGCTGATCCGCTGCAAGCCGTAGGCGTACGTCCGCGTGACGGCGCCGTTGACCGTTTCATCCAGCACCTGCGGCAAGCCCGTGGGGTTGAGCGTGTCCACGAGATAGTTCGTGGCGACGCCCCCGACTGTTTCCTTAACCCGGTTGCCGTCACCGTCATAGACCATACTGGTCGTCCCGTGGGAGGTCATCCGGTTTTCGAAATCGTAGGCGTTCGTAACTCCCCCCCAGAGGAGGTCGTGTTCCCGTTGGCGTCGTAGCCGTCCGTGGACAAGCGATCGTTGGCGTCATAGGAGAAAGACGACGACCCCGTCCCGAGCACGTTCACGGTTGAGGTCATCTGCGTGCGGTTCCCCACCCCATCCCCGTACGTATAGCTGAGTGTGCCGTTGTTGCCCGCCGGATCGCTCGTAATCGCTTCCGAGGTCAGGCGGTAGTCGTTGTCATACCCGTAGTTTACCAGACGTCCGCCGAGTTCGGTAACAGCCAGGCGGTTTCCTGCCCCGCCCGGCGTGTAGGCATAATTGGCGAGCAGGCTCGCCGGTGAGGACACCGGCGCTACAGCGGATTCATCAGCCGGTTCAATGGGTCAAAGGTGTTTGTGGTCTGGACCGAGTTCTGGTAAGTGTAGCCGGAAAGATTGCTCGCGGCGTCGTAGCTATAAGTCGTGACCGGCGAGGCCACCCCCTGCGCGGCCAGCCGATTGTCGGTAACCGAAGCCAGCCGGTTCAGCGCGTCGTAGGTGTACGTCATGGAAGCGCCGTTGACATTCGACGAGGCAATCGTCTTGACGTTACCGTGGGCGTCGTAGGTGTAGCTCAGCGTCCCTTCCGGCGTGATCTTGGTCTTCAGGCGGTCGCGGTTGTCATACGAGCTGTAGTTGGTGGTGCCGCTCTTGTCGGTCATGGAAAGCCGCTGTCCGGTCTGCGTGTAGGTAAAGCTGACCTTCTGCTGCTGGTCCAACGACGGATCGGGAACTCTCGAAAGCACACGGTCCAGCAGGTCGTAGTTGTAGGTGGCCTGCTTGCCGTTAAAGTCGGTCTTCGATTGCAAGCGCCCGAGCGCATCGTATTGGTAAGTCTCAACCTGCTGGAGCGGCAGGGTTCGCTTGCTTCTGCGGTTCAGAGCGTCGTATTGGAATGACGTAGTGTGCTGGGCGGCGTCGGTGATGGTTTTCAGGTTCCCGTTCAGGTCGTAGGCATAAGTCGTGGTATTGCCAGTCGGCAAAACGGCGTCCGTAACGGAACTCAACCGCCCCACGGCATCGTAGCTCTTGGTCGTGATATTTCCCCCCGGTCCGTAGTCGTCCACACGCTCCCCATGCCGTCGTAAGTGTACTGGGTCGTCGTCGCCGGGTTGGGCGGCGCGGGTGGATAGGTGACGGTCTGGAGTCGGCCCCGAGCGTCGTACTGGTAGGTGGTGGGGGGATTCAGTTTGGCATCGGTGAAACTGGTGCGCCGGTTATCCGCGTCGTAGCCGTACTGCGTGACATTGCTGCGCGCGTCCTGCACGCTGGTCAGGTGGCCGGCCGGATCGTAGAAATTCGTCGTAATGTTGTCGAGTTCATCCCGTACGGTCTTCTGCCTGCCGTCATCGTAGTACGTGTACCTGACGGTTCCGGCATCGGCAGTGCCGTAGGCGTAGGTCACGCTGAGCAACTGGCCCGCCAGTTCTCGCCACGTGCGTGGGGATGGTCCGAACTTGGATTGCCGAAGGAGGCCCGATGAACGGTTCTCCCCATGTGCGTGGCGATGGTCCTGCTTCCGCGCCGCTGAAGGTGAGAGCGCAGACCCCATCGCCCCAGGAGAAGTGTGTCACTCCAGACCCGAGAGGTCTCTTTGAAAGCGGCCGAACGACCCCAACGCACCCAATTTAGCCGTTGGCTCGAGGCAACTTCTCCGCAGGCTGACGAGGATTCCTCGGAGCAGCCGTCGTTGGTACCGTGATGCGGCTTTCCTGGATCGCCTGTGAGAGATGCAGGCTAGTCGGAACATCCGCCGGAAGCCTTTGGATTTCCTGATTTGGCTGAATGAGACACATCTGCGCACAGTTCTTAAGAAGTGGTGGCTCACAACAAGGGCCGCCCGCACTCCAGCCTGGGGCTAGGCATTCCTGAACCTTCCGGAGGCATTCCGCTGCCACAAATCTCAGGGCACTGTATTCCGCCTGCTCACCGCGTGGCACGGAAGGTCCATCCTGGAGGTTGCATCACGAATACCGACTGGAGAGAATAGCAGCATGAAAGATCAGCGAAATCTCAGAGCCCCAGGTTTTTTCGGGAGCACAGTGGGGAACTGATTAGAATTGGGTCTCATCCCAGCGCCGACTCATTCAAAGGAGTCGAGCTGTTTGTTACTGGGTAACATAACTTCGCCAGGGCGCATCAACCGGTCATATGATTATCGCCCTTCTGGTATCTCCGATGTCCCGAATACTGAGCCACAAGCAATGTCAGGTCATCAGCTTGTCTCGCGCCACGGGAGAATTGTCGCACCGTTGTGAACAGGTCCTCCTTGACCTCGGCAGGCAACCGTCCCGCTTGGTGGGACGCCCAATCCAGAAGGCGAGCTGTCCCAAACGGATTACCTTGCGGGTCCTCGGCGTCTGTGACACCGTCAGTGTACAACAAAAGCAAATCGCCCGCGGTGAGTTGTATCGAGCCCTGTGGATACGTGGCACTCTTCATAAGGCCGAGCAGCAGACCGCCATCGCTGAGTTCCGTAACTCGACCACTTGCTTGTATCCATAGCGGGGGGTTATGACCGCCGTTCGTGTACCGTACGTGTCCCTGGCGATCCAGGGTCGCCAAGAAGGCCGTAACAAACCTGCCTTCCACCGCGCGCTTCAGAATACATTCGTTCAGCGTACGCATGAGGGAAGGCGGGTCCTGACAGTGTCCGGAGACCCCATAAATGATTCCTTGTACCATAGTCGCTTGCAGCGCCGCGGCCGCCCCCTTCCCGGTCACGTCGGCAATCACCAGCAGCACCAAGTCGGAACCGAGAGGAATCAAATCAAAATAGTCCCCGCCAATCTCACGGCAAGGCTCGCTAAGGCCCGTGGCCTGTAGAAAATCGGCAAAGGAAAAATCTCGCGGCAACAAGGTTCGTTGGATATTCTGGGCCAGTATCAGTTCGTTCGCCATTCGCTGCTTCTCCCACTCCGACCGCTGCAGCCGAACGTTTTCCAGCATTACTGCCGTCTGTCGCGCTACCGCGGTGATCAGCTTCTGATCTGCGGAGGTGAAAGTTCGACTTTTCTGGTAACGCCCCAGGCATACGAAACCCAGCGAGATCTCCCCTACGGACAATGAAGATGCCAGAAAAGGTCCCGGGAGATTCCCCTCGGGGCTTTGGCGCTCGTCTTCTAGAGAGTGCGTGAAAATCTGGCCCTTGTTCTGGAAATGAAGGGGCTCGAGCACCGCGCGATTAATGTGCTCAACGATCCGCTCTTCGATTCCAAGGCAGCAACCTTCTGGTACCCGCCAAGTTGCTCCTTCCCACAGCGCCGCCCAACCACAGTCGGCTGACAGGATTTCCATCGCTTCCCGCAGCGCCACCGCCGAAATTTGATTCTCGTTGGTCAGCCGCCCGATTTGAGTTTCTAGGGAATACAACAGTGCCAATTCCTCGTACACTGTGAGGAGCTCTGTGGTAAGGCTCCGCACGCTGCGACGCAGCGATTTCAATCCGTGCTGTCGAACTGGACTTGGTTTCATGGATTCAATCCAGCAATTCGTGAAGTTTCTTTCGCAGGCTCCGAGGACTGAACGGCTTGGTCATGTACTCGTCCGCCCCGCATTGAAGGCTTTCCTCCATATCGCGTTCTTGCCCTTTGGCAGTCAGCATGATGATGTAAACTCTGCGAGTTGTCGGATTCGACTTTAGCTCCCGGCAAACCGTGTTACCGTCCTTGCCGGGCATCCATATGTCCAATATCATTACGTCTGGCATTTCAGTCCTGGCCAGCCGCAAGGCTTCCTCGCCATTCTCGGCGGCGAGCGCAAGGTAACCCTCTTGCTGAACCACGTAGCTCACGGACTCCAGGATGTAGGGCTCGTCATCACATACCAGGACTTTTTTGGCCATTATACTCCTTTCTCCCCTGACTCGGACACAATGCAAACGGAGGACGTTCCACCAAGTGCCCGCAAAGGTAGAGTGAAGTAGAAGCTGCTACCAACCCCCGGCTCGGATTCCACCCAGATCTCTCCCTGGTGGTGCAAGACGATTTCCCGCGAAATAGTGAGCCCCAGACCGGTGCCCGATCCATAGAATTTTTCGAACACCCGTTCACGCTCTTCCGCCGATAACCCCGGGCCAGTATCAGCTATCAGCACTCGCACATACTCACCTGCCCGCTCGCTTTGGGGCCCGCTCGTGGTTACCCGGTCCAGGCGTACTTGGATTTGCCCACCTCCGGAGCAAAACTTGACGGCATTGCTAAGCAAGTTCGTGACGACCTCCTGAATTCGGTCGACATCCGCGAAGACGAGCTGCGGTCCTGATTCGGCCGTCTTCAGTGTAATTCCCTTCTGGGTAGCGTACGGGGCTAGGGCTTCTGCAGATTGTCTGATAATGTCTCGCAGGTCCGCATTGGTCAGTTCCAAAGCCGCAGTCCCGCTCTCAATCTTGGCCAGGTTCAAAAGATCTGAGATCAGCCGCGACATGCGGTCAGACTCCTTTTCGATGATGCCCAGGAATCGACCCTTTCTATCATTGTCAAGAGTCGTTGAATCTAACAAGATTTCTGCGTACGCCTTGATAGACGTCAACGGGGTACGCAATTCGTGCGAGACGGTAGATAGAAAATCAGACTTCAATTGATCCAGCTCCTGCAGCTTCCGATTCGCCTGCTCTAACTCCTTGGTCCGCTCTTGCACCTTCCCCTCCAGGCTAGAGTAGAGCAGACTCATTTCCTTCCGATCCTCCTCAAGCCGCAATGCCATTCGGTTGAAGTTACGAACCAGGTCGCCCACTTCATCTTGGAGTTTAACGCCCGCTTGCACCCGCTCGGAAAGATTGCCCGCGGCGATCTGGTTCGCCGCCTTCACCATCAGGACAAGCGGAGTTACCATCTGTTTGGCGAGCAGGAACCGGAGCCCGACGGCCAGCATGATCAGCACAGCGGCGAGCGCAATATTTTTTGCCACTAAGACCCTCACGCTGCGGTAGAACCGCTGCCGATCGACTCCCACGCGGATTTCACCCTGGTTTGGGCTGGTGGCGACGGCCCGGAACATCGTTTCGAGGTCCGGGCTCATACCCGTGCCTGAGGCCGAAATGGGAGCGGAGAGCTCGAAGTAGCGCAGGCCTCGGGTGTCCCTTACCTCTCTCCACTGCATCCCAGAGCCTGTGCCCTCCGTCCCGGATGACTCGACGGTCAGCTCATCCAAGGCTCGGGTCGCCGCGCGCGGCTTCCCGTGTGCATCCAAGAGAATCACGTAGCTGATTCCCTCCCGTTTGTTCAGTTCGACGACCAGCCGCCCCAGGGTTTCTCGATTGCCCGTAAGGGTGATGGGGAAAATGTTCGCCTCAACCCAGTTCTGCGTCTGCGCTTCGACGCGCCGGACCATCTCCTTATAGAGCAGCGTCCGGAGTTGAGAAACGGAATACGCCGTTACCACGAATCCGACTCCAATCAGTATGAAGGCGGAGCTAAGAACGAGTTTCGTAGTGATGCTCAGTCTTCTCACGGTCGCTTTCCAACGCCTTACTTACGGAGGCAGCAGAACTTCTCTGCGCAAATGACGTGGGAACTCGATGCCGAGACGCCTTGCCACCTCGGCATTGATGGTGACAATTGAACTAGCTGCAGGCACGGCCGCGAAGTCCTCTGGTCGCGCTTCTCTCTTCAAAACCTGTTGGGCGATCCTGCCGGCCTGCTGGCCCGCTTTACTGTAATCTGCTCCAACACTCATCAGCGCGCCGGCTTCAACAAACGGCGTTGCTGGCGCGATCAATGGCACCTTGTACCTGAGGCTGAGTTCCACGAGAAATCTGAAATTGGCAGGGTTGGTCACAACCGGGTCCCAAATCAACCAAAACGCATCATCATGACCTAACACCTTCCCGAGCAGGTCTTCGATTTGACGGTAAGCTTCTTCGGGCGTCTGGGCGGACCGAGTAACCAGCCGGACTCCGGGGTTCAGGTATCGTTCCGCCTGCCGCACCAATGGGCCGCTGGTCTGCTCGTCGAACACCACTCCGATCCGGCGGATCTTCGGAAGCGCTTCCTGAATACTTTCGAATTGTTGAGACAGCCGAATATCGAAAGCGATCCCCCCAATATGGGCACCTACGAGGTCATTCTGGACAGGGCGCAGAGCGAGGCAGTAGAGCAGGGGAGTATCGGGTAAGTGCTCCTTGGCAGCGCGGGCAGCCTGGGTGCCTATGGCTACCACCAGGCGAGGCCGTTTTGTCCGGAGGGATCCGAAAGTCGCCTCCAGGTCCCGCCCGCCTCCGTCAATGTCGATCTGCTCGACCAGGTCGGCGCCGGCAAAACCTTGCTGGAATCCTTGGGCAGCCTGCTGGTAGATCGAGGGGCCCCGCTCAACCAGCAACACCACTTGGGCCGTGGCTGCCGGCGCTACGGTGCAACACAACAGCCCTACAGACACAATGACGCCACAAAGCTTCTTGCGGGCTTGTCGCGGTGAGTTCACACCGTCGAACCGGAACTCATGACGACTCTCGTATAGTCGTGCTTGGACTCCCATGCGTTCATCCGCTTCCTCCGACCTCCGCAGACTCCGTGGGAGCTCAACCAGAGTCTTCCGGGAGTACTGCTCACGCTTCAGAACTCCAATCTTAGCCCGAACTGGACTCTTCGAGAGGGGTTTTCCAACGGCAACTCACCAAACCGGGAAAACTCCCGGTTGAGACCGTAATAGGAGCGCCCAAAGTCCGGGTTTACCACCCCGGCGAACGGATCCGACAGGAAAGTCGTGACCGGCGCCGAAAGGTTGGCATGGTTGAACAGGTTGTAGAACTCAGCCCGAAATTGCAGCCGTAGGCGCTGAGTCAAGACAATTTGGCGAAGTAACGCAAAGTCGTAGTTCCAAAAGCCCGGTCCCTTGATGGCCCCGCGACCCATGTTCCCCAAGTGGCCCACAGCCGTCTGAAAAAGGGCAGGATCCAACCACTGCACTCCTCCGGGAATCGGTGTTGGACTGGAGAGGTTGAACGGCTCTCCCGGGCTTCCCTGGAAATCCAAGCGGTTGTTGCGCAGCCCGATGATCGGATCATCAACGTACGAACTGCTGATTACCGTTACCGGAAATCCTGACCGGTATGCGCCGATCACGCTGCTCGTCCAATCTCCCAAGAGGAAATTCGCCCACCGCGCATCCAAGCGGGGTTTGGGCAGGTCCCAAATGGCGTTGAAAACCAGGTTGTGTCTTTGATCAAAGTTGGCGCTGCCTCGGTCCACCCGCGGATCCAATTCGCGCGTGAACGTGGCAAGCGCAAACTGATTACCCCGCGGGTCGGTGCGCACGCCCTCAAAAATGTCGCTTTGATTGTCGATCGCGTGACTATAGGTATAAGAGACTTGGGCCTCCAGGCCTCGGCTGAATCTACGGCGCAACCCAACCTCCAGCCCCACATAGTCGGAAATTCCGGCGTTGGAGAGAAATGTATCCTCATTGATCTTGTTCGTTAAAGGTAGCGAGTAACGGTTTAGGACGTCCCGGCTAATCAGCTTTCTGCCTGCCGATCCCGCATGGCCGATCTCCAACAGGAGATTTTGCGTTATGGTTTGCTGGATGCCCACGTACCAGTTCTGCGCATATGCGGTGCGCAGGTTTTCGTCAAGCTGGATCACGCTGGTCGGTGGCTGTGATCCCAGGTTTTGGTCCAAAACGGGCAGCATCCGTTCGGCAGGAAACAGAAAACTGGTGCACTCTTGTGCAAAACAGAAAACGACCCGCTGACTATTGGTCCGCAGATCCCTCAATGTGTCAAAAGGGCGATCGAAGGCCACCGCATATCCCGCCCGCAAAACGGTTCTTCCCCGCCCGAATGGGTCCCAGGCAAGGCCGATGGAAGGGGCAAAATCCAACAAGTCGCGCCGATACAACAGTCCTTTAAGATCGCCCGGATTCTGGTCCGTCGAGCGCACGTCTCCACTCGCTAACCTTTCTGCAAGAGTGGCACCAGGACCAAAGTAAAAGTTGAAGTCCTGAGAGCGGCCCGTGTTATGAGGGATCCCGAAATACTCGTAGCGCAGGCCCAAGTTCAGCGAGAACCGCGGAGTCAGCTTCAGGTCATCTTGAGCAAAGGCAGCATACTCGTTGGAGCGGTACTGCCGACGCAAGTCCGGCAGGCGCAATTGTCCCGACGAGAAACGGTCCACTGCCAAGGCGAAGAGCAACGGCTGGCCCGCTCCAAAAGAGTCCAGGCTGGGAAAGAGGTACAAGCCGTCGGGAAACCGCTCCTCGCCTCCCAGCGTATCGCTTTGCAGGCCCAGGGAGATGCCGTTGGAGATGTTTCTGCGATATTGAAATCCCGTGCTTAGGGCGGAGCGGCCACGCCGGGCCGAGAAAGTCTCGGAGATCTGGATTACATTGTCGTTTTCCCGCTGGGTCAACGCGCGCAAGCTCCCGGGCAAAGAAACGCGATCCAACGACTGAAGAACTGGGACATCCGATCGAGGCCGTGGCCTCTGGGTCCTTTCGCGGCTCCATCCGATCCTCAGGTCACTTATGCGGCTGGGATCAAAGGAGTGGGTCCAAGCCAGAACGCTGTTGTGCGCCGGGAAGTGGTCTTTTGGGATGAGGCTCGGATAGCCATAAAACCAAAGATAGGCAGGCAGTTCCGTACTCGAACTCAGCGTGTAGCGGGCCGTCAGACGATCTTTTCCGTTCCTGAAGTTCTGGTCCAGCCGCTCAGTGGCTAGCAAGGTATCTATTCGGCTGTTAAGTCGATCCTGAGTGCAGAGTATATTTTGGTTGCCGCGGACAGTGGGATCGGCGCAGAGGGGCTCGTTTGGAGCGGGCGCAGCCACAATCGGGAGTATCTCGGTTAATAAAAGGCGCGCCGTGGACCCTGGTGACAAGCTTGAAATGAAGGAGGCGGAAGGAACTAAGAACGTTCTGGTCGTTCCGAATCGCAGGCGCGAAAACTCCAGGCCACTCCAGAAAAATGTCTTGTTCCTCTTAATGGGTCCGCCCAGCGAATAACCGAACTGGTTTTGGCGGAGCGGCTCTTTAGCGACCCCATTCGAGTTGTTCTCGAACGTGTTCGCATTCAACTTATCGTTGCTCAGAAACTCGAATAGCGTACCATGGAAACGGTTGCTGCCCGAGCGAGTAACCGCCTGGGAGACGAAGGCGGTGGCCCGCCCATTCTCTGCAGAGAACGCGCTATTAATCATCCGGAATTCCTGAACTGCCTCGGCAGAGGTCGTTGCCACGGGTCCGGTCAGCACGATGTCGTTGTTATCCATCCCATCCAGCAGATAATTGCTCCCCGAGACGCGCTGCCCATGAACTGAAAACGACAGCCCTCGTCTTACAATCGCTCCCTGAGAGGTAACCCCGGGTTGGAGCAGAAACAGGGAGTATATGTTGCGGCTACCGAGCGGCAACTGCAGGATCTTGTTCTCGTCCACCACTACTGAGACCGACGAAGCGATGGTGTCGACTGGCAAAGAAGGCGCCGGAGGGACGATCCGGAAGAGTTCACCGAGCGCCGCCTCCTTCGGCGGCGCCGACCTGAGTGCCAATGTGAAGTTCTCTTCGTCTCTCGCGCCTACGGCCAGCTCAATTCCCTGTTTTTCGAGCCCCTGGTAGCCGGCCATCTCCACCTTCAGCGTATATAAGCCCAGGGGCAGCGATCCGAAGTAGTATCGGCCTTGCGAATCGGTTGTAGTCGACGAGCTAAAGCCGGTTTCGGAGCGAGTGGCGGCTACCTTCGCCCCCGACACCGGCCGGCCAGCGGTATCAAGCACTAAACCAAGCACCGACGCCTCTGGGTTTTGTGCCTGCAGCGGACCACGCCACAACAGAAGGAGCAAGATGAGCGAAGAACGCCTGGCCGCAGTTATCTTATCTCTCGTCCACAAGCACACGCTGCGCCTCCCGTCCAGAAGAGGCTCCACTCTTTAACCGGCGAACATAAGCTAAATCGTGCGCTCTCGCGCTGTGCAGTTCCGCACCTGCCCTCTACGAGAACCTAGAATGAGTGGTCTGCGCCCCGTCGCCAAAGCACCGGAATGAAAACCTTCGCCCCGGACTGGCGGGGCGCACCACCAGCTCTTAAACTTCTCTCCAGATCAACAACTTCGGAAATCTGGAATCAGGGGCTGACGCCACAGCATTTCAATATCCCACCCACGTAACACCAGTAAATACACGGATCCGCGCCGCCGCGTGCCGCGGCTGCCTTTGCTGTCATGTCGTGAGCTGCTGCCGTGGGTAGCACTCGGGTGAGGAACGTTTCTTGGCCCTTACCACGGGCGTCCCCAGGCAAAATTACCATACACTCTTTGTCATGCTCTATTCTGGCGTGGTCGTGGATATATCCGAGGCTTACTTCGAACCTCTCGGCCACAGGTTTCCACTCTGGTTTGCCGTTGATCGCCCGGGTCACGAAATCCTCGACCGCCTGCAGAAATCCCTTCTCTTGCGGAGACAGTCCTTCCTGGTCCTCTGGTTTCATGGTCTTCTCCTCCTA
>Ga0066710_100003746_pt1 | contig 13110 bp, 9 predicted proteins | sample GraSoiAngelo_159_FD_79666 | JGI IMG/M metagenome (GOLD analysis project Ga0066710, IMG submission 79666) | Grasslands soil microbial communities from the Angelo Coastal Reserve, California, USA - 14_1009_16_40cm | ecosystem: Environmental > Terrestrial > Soil > Grasslands | place: USA...
TAACGACTCGAGCCGGCGCCTCCGCGGTCAGGAGACTCATGCAGCAAGCGGGCGGTAGGCCTTGGAGCCCGGTCCGGCAGCAGTCGTGCTTGGATTGCGTGGCCTCAGCCGCCGGCGCAGCCATCTTCATGAAGCAGAGGCCGCGCCCGGAGAGGCTTACCAGGAATGCGACCAAGCTCAAGCCTGCCACGACGCGGGCGGACATTCCGTTCCAAGCCCGCATGATCCCCATGCAAGCACGGGCGGGACCGACGGTCAAGTGGCTAGAGCTTCATCTTGGCGCACGAGCAGTCTTTCGTGCAGGTGCACTTGCCACCCTTGTCGCAGGCACAATTCGTACGGCCGCAGGCAGAACACTTCATGGTTAACCTCCCTCCGAAACGGTTACTGCAATACAAATGCCACTGAAGATCATCGCATCAGGCCGGCCATCCGGTCGAGGGCGCCGATGGCCCGGGACCATTCGTCCCATGCGTCCGGGAAGGCCTGGACGGCGCGCATGTCGGCGTCGGCGGCCCGCGCGTCTTCCAGCAGCCGCTCCACGATCGGCGCGATTTCGCCCCGAGCCACGTCGTTGGCGTCGGCCCGGACGCGGATGTCCCGCGCCTGCTGGGCCACCCGATGGAGGTCGCTCAGGACCGCCTGGGCGCGATCGTAACGCTGCCCCGAGCGCTCGGCCACTTGCACGGCCCGGCTCGCCTGTGTGTCGAGCTCACGGGCCAGGTCGCGGAACTGCTGGAGCCGCTGGCCGCTCAGGTTGTAGCCGCCGTAGGTCCCGCCGTAGGTTCCCCCGGAGCTGACCGTGCCGCCGCCGCGGCGGAGATAGCCGTAGTCGCGGTCATAGTCGCCGTACTCGTCGTGCGCCGGTGGGACCTCGACGTTCTCGCCGTTGAGCAGCCGGCGCATCCGGCCCAGGACGTCCACCACGCTGCTCCAGTCGTCGTAGCTGCTCTGGTACGCGCCGACCTGGCGCACGAGCTGGTTGATCCGCCGCGCGCGCGCGACCAGGTAATCCACGTCGTCGGGGATGTCGAAGGGCGAGACCTCGTATTCGTCCATCCGGTTGTGGAAGTTCTCCACCTGCCGGGCGAAGTCGCGCACGCTCGTGATGTAACGCCTGTCCGCGACCGTGCTGCGGCGGCGGGCCTGAACGACGCCGGCCAGGGCGTCCTGGGTCGCCTCGTCGAGGTAGTGGGCCAGGGCCCGCATCGTCTCGAAGCGCTGCCCTTCCAGCGGGCGCTCCCACGTGCCCCAGACAGTCTGGGCAGAGGCGTAGCGCGGGTCGAGCAACAGGGAAAGGACGAGGACGGCCGCCGTCAGCCCTATCCTCTTTATATGTACGTTTGTCATTGCGGACTCCTTATTGAGTGGGTCCTAGCAAGACCTGCGCCATCGCCCGCCCGGGCTCCGCGCCGGCCCAAAACGGGCTATGCTGCTGGAAGCCAGGCTGATGCGCCCGAGTCTGCTGAAACCGGCCGCGCGACAAGGGCTTCTGGCCCTGGTCGCGGCAGTGCTCGCCCTTCCCGCCCAGGGCCAGACGTTCGACCATTCGGCCTTCGACGAGCTCCTGAAGAAGCACGTCGTCAAGGGCATGGTCGATTACGACGCTTTCGCCAACGCGGGGACGTTCAAGGACTACCTCCAGAGCCTGGAGCGGGCCGACGTCTCGCGCCTCGGAGAGAAAGAGCGCCTCGCCTTCTGGATCGACGCCTACAACGCCTACACGATCGCGCTCATCAACGAGCACGAGGAGCGGGCCTCCATCCGGAACATCAAGCAGGGAGTGGGGCTCGTCCGAGCCCGGAGCCCCTGGAAGGAGCCGATCGTCAAGGCCGCCGGCAAGACCTACAGTCTCGACGACGTGGAGAACGAGATCATCCGCAAGCAGTTCCGCGAGCCGCGGATCCACTTCGCCCTCGTCGGCGCCGCCATGAGCTGTCCCCCGCTGCGCGGCGAGGCCTACACCGGAGCGAAGCTCGACGCCCAGCTCGAGGACCAGGCCCACTCCTTCCTCCTCGACTCCGCGCGCGGGAGCCGCGTGGACGTCCAGAACGGCGTCGTCTACGCGAGCAGGATCTTCGACTGGTACAAGGAAGACTTCGGCGGCGGCGACACGGGCGTCGGGCGGTACATTGCGCGTTATTATCCGGAGTCGCCGGAGAAGCAGCTCCTGATCGGCGGGCGTTTCAGGGTCAGCTACCTGGAGTACGACTGGACCCTCAACAGCCGTTACCTCGCGCGCTTGAAGGGATAGAGCCACCTCTCGGCCCGCGGCCGGCTCCCATGCCATCCCGGCTCTCCGTGATCATCCCCTCCCTCGACGAGGAGGAGCTGGTGAAGCGGGCCGTGCGCTCGGTGCGGGACGAGGCCGAGGTCATCGTCGTCGACGGCGGCTCGGAAGACGATACCCGAAGGGCAGCCGCCGCGGAGGGAGCCATCGTGTTCGCGACCGAGCCCGGCCGCGGCCGCCAGCTGGACGCCGGGGCCCGCCAGGCCACCGGCGACTGGCTCGTCTTCCTGCACGCCGACACCTGGCTCGAAGAAGGCTGGGCGGGCGCCGTGCGGGGGCTCGGCCCGGACGTGGTGGGAGGCGCCTTCCGCTTCGCCATCGACTCCCCACGCCGCGGGTACCGGCTCGTGGAGGTGGGAGTGGCCCTGCGCTGCCGGCTGGGGCGGCTTCCCTACGGCGACCAGGGTCTCTTCGTCCGCCGCGAGATCTACGGAATGATCGGCGGGTTCCCTCCGTTACCTCTCATGGAGGACGTGGCGTTCGTGCGCCGTCTGATCGGCGCGGGCGGCCTGGCTTTCCTGCCCGTGCGCGCCTTCACCAGCCCCCGGCGCTGGGAGCGCCGGGGCATCGTGGCCACCACGGTGCGTAACTGGTGGCTGCTCGGCCTCTATGCCTTCGGCCGGCCTCCCGACCGGCTCGCGCGGGTCTACGACGGTCGCCCCCCATGATCCTGCTCATCGCCCTCGCGGTGCTGTTCGTGGCCCTCGCCAACGGCGCCAACGACAACTTCAAGGGCGTCGCCACCCTGCATGGCAGCGGCACCCTCGGCTATCGCCGCGCCCTGGCCTGGGCGACCCTGACGACGCTGGCCGGCTCCCTCGCCGCGATGCTCGCCGCCGGGGGCCTGGTCCAGAGATTCAGCGGCAAGGGCCTGGTGGCCGACGCGGTCGCGGCCGATCACGCCTTCCTGCTCGGGGTCGCCGCCGCCGCCGCGCTCACCGTGCTCCTGGCCACGCGTCTCGGCTTTCCCGTGTCCACGACCCACGCGCTCCTCGGCGCCCTGGTAGGAGCCGGGCTCGTGATGGGCGGGCCGCGGCAGCTCTCCTACGCCACGCTCGGCCGGTCGTTCGTGGCGCCTCTGCTCTTCAGCCCCGTCGTCTCGCTGCTCCTGGCCGCCAGCGTGTATCGCGCTCTCCGCTCCGCTCGGCGCGCCTTCAGGGTCGGCGAGCAGACGTGCGTCTGCATCGGAGACGTCGAGGAGCTGGCCTCGTACGTGCCGGGGGCCGGAACCGTGCGCCTGGCGAGCGGGATCGCCGTCGCCGTAGACCAGCTCGATCGCTGCGAGCGGCGCTACGCCGGCCGTGTCTTCGGCTTCGACGCCCAGGGGGCTCTCGATCGGCTGCACCTGCTCGCCGCCGGAGCCGTGGGCTTCGCGCGCGGGTTGAACGACACGCCCAAGATCGTGGCCCTCCTCATCGCGGCCCGGGCCCTCGACGTGCCGGCCGGGAGCGCGGTGGTGGCGGCCGCCATGGCCGCCGGAGGCCTGCTCTTCGCCCGCCGCGTGGCCCGCACGATGGCCTTCGGCATCACCGGCATGAACCACGGCCAGGGCTTCAGCGCGAACCTCGTGACCGCCACTATCGTCACTCTGGCCTCTCCCCTCGGCCTGCCCGTGTCCACCACCCATGTCGCCTGCGGCGCCCTCTTCGGCATCGGGCTCGTGAACGGCGAGGCGCGCGGGAAGACCATCGCCGAGATCGTCGCCGCGTGGGTCACGACGCTGCCCATCGCCGCGGTTCTCGGCGCCGGCGCGGCTTCCGTCCTGCGGTGAGGGGCAGCGCTGGACGCCGAGCATAAGATGACAGCATCGGAGCGACCCATGGAACTCCATACCGCCGCCGAGCGCACGCCCTGGCACGTCCCTCCCCACGCCACCCTCGAACGCAACGGGATCGTGGTGCTCCTGGACCCCGAGGCCCCCAACTGGATCGGCACCGACGCCACAGGGGCGCGGATCCTGTCCTGGCTCGACGGCCGCACGACCCTCGAGGAGGTGGCCGCCCGCTACGCCCGGGAATCCGGGCTCGAGCTGGCCAAGGCGTGGCTGCACGTCGACCGGCTCGTTCGGGAGGCCCAGCGTCACGGCTTCGCGTCCCCGGAGCCCGTCGTGCCCGCGCCCTATCCCGGCCGGGCCCGCTACCTGCCCGCGCGGCTGCGCGAGCTGTGGATCCACACCAACAACTCGTGCAACCTGGCCTGCGAGCACTGCCTGGTGGGCTCCGGCCCCGACGGCGATCGCGGGATGGAGACGGAGCGCCTTTTCGCCCTCGTTGACGAGGCGGCCGGCCTGGGCGTGGAGCGCTTCTACTTCACCGGCGGCGAGCCTTTCTACCGGCGCGACGTCTTCGAGCACGTCGAGCGCGTGACCAGGACGCACGGCCGCGAGCTGCGCATCCTCACCAACGGCGTCCTCTTCCACGGCGCCGTGCTCGATCGGCTTCGGGAGCAGGACCCCGGGCGGCTGCGCCTGCAGGTGAGCCTCGACGGCGCCTCCGCCGCCACCAACGATCCGGTGCGGGGAGCGGGGACCTTCCAGAAGATCCTGGCCGGGATCCGGAGCCTGGTCGAGGCCGGCTTCGCCCCCACCGTCTCCACCGTCATCACCAGGGACAACGTGGGCGAGATGGTGGAGATGGTGCGCCTCGTGAAGGAGCTGGACGCCGCCGCCTGGCATCTCATCTGGGTCCACAAGAAGGGCCGGTGGGCGGAGATGAACGGCGCCTTCGTGCCCCCCGCGGTCCTCCACGAGCAGCTCCGCCAGGCCCAGGAGGAGGCGGCTCGGCAGGGCGTCCTCATCGACAACGTCGAGTCCTACCGCCAGCGGGTCAACGGCGCCCGAGGCACGCGCATCGACCTCTCCAACGCCGCGGTGGAGAGCCTCTGCGTTTACTCCGACGGCCGCGTCTACCCGAGCGCGGCCACCGTCCAGTACGAGGATCTCGAGCTGGGGGTCTGGACGGGGGGCGACCTCGCCCGCCTGCTCGAGTCTTCCCCGGTGGCCCGCCGGCTGCGCGGCCTCACGGTGGCGGAGAAGCCGGTGTGCAACGTCTGCAAGTTCCGCTTCCTGTGCGGCGGGGGCGATGTGGAGCATTCCTACTCCTACAGCATCGGCCGCACCGCGGCCGACGGCCGCGGCTCTTTCGACCACCTCGACCCGTACTGCGACCTGTACCAGGGGCTCATCGCCGACCGCATCTTCGAGCTGGCCGCCGAGGGGCGCCGGGCCCATCGCACCGACACCGGCTACAACGCGCCCGTGATCTACCACGCCATGGGCGAGGGCAACCTGCACTGCGCCCCCGGCGGGGACCTCGACGCCTGGTCGCCCGTGCGCACGTCCCACTCCAACTGCGTGCTGTCGATGGATCTCGAAAAGCCGCGGGCCCTCGTGCAGGCCTTCTACGGCCAGGCCGCGGAGACGCCCCAGGCCGGGCTGTGCTGCCCGGTCAGCTACGACGGGGACGACATCGCGCACATCCCCCGGGACGTCATCGACCGCTTCTACGGGTGCGGCGGCCCCATGCGCGTCGCGGGGGTGAAGGCGGGCGAGACGGTGGTCGACCTCGGCTCGGGGGCGGGGATCGACGTCTTCATCGCCGCGAAGAAGGTCGGACCCACGGGACGGGCGATCGGGGTGGACATGACCGACCCCATGCTGGGAGTGGCGGGGGAGAACAAGTCGAAGGTGGCCGAGGCGCTCGGCTACGACGTCACCGAGTTCCGCCGGGGCTACCTGGAGCAGGTCCCCGTCGAGGACCGCAGCGTTGACCTCGTCACCTCCAACTGCGTCATCAACCTCTCCCCCGACAAGAAGAAGGTCTTCGCGGAGATGTGGCGGATCCTGAAGGACCACGGACGCATCGTGGTCTCCGACGTGGTGGCCGACCGCGCCCTGCCGCCCCACCTCACGGTGAACGTCCACTTGTGGGGCGAGTGCATCTCCGGCGCCCTACCGGAGGACGAGTTCCTGGCCGAGCTGGAGAGGGCGGGGTTCTACGGCGTCTCGGTCCTCGAGAAGCAGTTCTGGAAGGAAGTCGAGGGCTACAACTTCTACTCGGTCACCGTGCGGGGCTACAAGTTCCACAAGACGGCCGGCTGCGTCTTCCAGGGCCACCGCGCCGTCTACCTCGGACCCTACACGTCGGTCATGGACGAGGAGGGACACCAGTTCCCCCGCGGCCAGGCCATCGAGGTGTGCACCGATACCCTGGCCAAGCTCTCCCACGCCCCCTACCAGGGGTCTTTCCTGCTCCTCGAGCCGGGGGTGGCGGCGCCGGGTTCGGTGGCCGTGAGCTGCGGCCCCGGCTGCTGCTGAAGCGCAGGTGGGGGGGGCCAAGGGTGAAGGGATCTACAACGTCGTCGTGATCGGGGCGGGCACGGCAGGGCTGGTCACCGCCGCGGGCACCGCCGCCCTCGGAGGCCGCGTCGCCCTCGTCGAGCGCCACCGCATGGGCGGCGACTGCCTGAACACCGGCTGCGTGCCGAGCAAGGCCCTCATCGCATCCGCCCGCCTCGTCCAGCAGATCCGCGAGGCGCCGCGCTGGGGCCTCGAGGCCCAGCCGCCGCGCTTCCGCTTCGAAGACGTGATGGCGCGGGTGCGCGAGCGGCGGGCGCGCATCGCTCCCCACGACTCGCAGGAGCGATTCGAGTCGCTGGGCGTGGACGTCTTCCGGGGCCCGGCCCGCTTCGTCTCCCCCCACGAGGTCGCGGTGGACGGCGTCCGGCTCCAGGCCCGGAACTTCGTGATCGCCGCCGGGAGCCGGGCCGTGGTGCCGCAGGTGGAGGGGCTGGCCGAGGCTCGTGCCTTCACCAACGAGACGGTATTCGACGAGCTGCGCGCGAAGCCGGAGCGCATGATCGTGATCGGCGGCGGACCCATCGGCTGCGAGATGGGCCAGGCCTTCGCCCGGCTGGGGGTCACGGTCACCCTCGTGCAGCGCGGGCCCCGCTTGCTTCCGAAGGAGGACGCCGACGTAGCCGATCTCCTCCGGCGGCGGCTGGAAGCCGAAGGCGTGCGGGTGATGTTGGGAGCCACGCTCCGCCGCGTCTCCCGCGACGGCGGTCGGTTCCGCACCCGGGTCGAGACCGGGGAAGGCAAGCTCGAGGAGCTGGAAGCCGACGCGATGCTGGTCGCCGCCGGCCGCGCCCCCAACGTCGAAGGGCTCGACCTCGACAAGGGCGGCGTGGCCTTCGACGCGAAGGGCGTCCGGGTGAACGAGCACCTGCAGACGACCCAGCCCCACATCTACGCCGCGGGGGATGTCGCGGGCGGCTACCAGTTCACCCACCTGGCCGATCATCACGCCCGGGTCGTGGTGCGGAACATACTGTTTCCGTGGCTCAAGGCCAAGGCCGACGTCTCCGCGCTCCCGTGGTGCACGTACACCTCGCCCGAGGTGGCCCGAGTGGGTCTCAGCGAAGCCCAGGCGCGGGAGAAGGGGGTCGCCTACGAGGTATGGATCGAATCCCTGGAGGAGGTGGATCGCGCCGTGGTCGAGAGCGAGGAGGCGGGCTTCGCCAAGGTCCTCACGGCAAAGGGCAGCGACCGGATCCTCGGGGCCACGATCGTCTCGGAGCGGGCGGGCGACCTGTTCCACGAGCTGGTGCTCGCGATGCGGGCGGGCCTCGGCCTGAAGCAGGTCTCGGCCACCATCCACGCCTACCCCACCTTCGCCGAGGTGGCCCGCAAGGCGGCCGACCTCTACCAGCGGAGCCGCCTCACCCCCGCCGCGCATTGCCTCTCCTCCTGGCTCTACCGCCGGCGGCGCTCCGTGGGCAGGTGACGAAGAGCCGCTCGCGGTGGCGGGGCATCCCGTGGAGGTGGATCGGGGTCGGTCTGGCCGTGGCCGTGCTGGTCATCCTCTGGCGACTGCATCCCGTTCAGGAGTGGCTGATCCACTTCCAGCACCGGCTGGCTCGGATGGGCTTCCTCGGCGGCGTCCTCTTCGCTCTCTTCTACATGGCCGCCGCGCTTCTCTTCGTTCCGGGCTCCGTCCTCACCATCGGCGCCGGCCTCGTCTTCGGCCTCGGCTGGGGAACCGTGGTGGTGTCGGCGGCCTCCACGGGCGCCGCCGCGGCCGCGTTCCTCGTCGCCCGCTACCTGGCCCGCGACCGCGTCGAGAGGATGGCCCACCGGCACGAGAAGTTCGCGGCCATCGACCGGGCCATCCGGCAGAAAGGCTGGAAGGTCGTGGCCCTGCTGCGCCTGAGCCCGGTCGTGCCCTTCAGCCTCTCCAACTACCTTTACGGCCTCACGGCGGTCGACTTCTGGCCCTACCTGCTCGCGAGCTGGCTGGCCATGCTCCCGGCGACGGTGCTGTACGTCGCCCTGGGCGCGGCCGGGCGTGCCGCCGCCGGCGCCGGGCGGGCCGAGGGGCGCAGTCCCTGGGAGTGGGCGCTGCTGGGCGCTGGACTGGTGGCGACCGTGACCGTGACGCTGGTCCTGGCCCGGGCCGCCCGGCGCGAGCTGGAGAAGAGCCACGTCGGGGGGAAGACGCGGTGAGCGAGCTGCCGGGATGGCTCACGCCGGCGGCCCTCCTCGCCACCCTCGTCCTCATGACCGCCCTCGAGGAGGTCCGTCCTCTCCGCCGGCGGGTAGAGGCGGCAGGGCGCCACCTCGCGCGCAACGTGGCGATGGGGACGATCTCGCTGGCGGTCCTCACGCTCGTGCAGACGCCCTTCCTCCTCCCCCTGACGGAGTGGGCCCAGCGGAAGCAGGTGGGGCTGCTCAACCTCGTGGCCCTGCCGGCCTGGGCCGAGCTGGCGCTGGGCGTTCTCTTCCTCGACTACACGCTCTGGCACTGGCACCGGATCAACCACCTCTGGCCGTTCCTGTGGCGCTTCCACGCCGTCCACCACGTCGACCTCGACCTCGACGCCTCCACCGCCCTGCGCTTCCATTTCGGTGAGCTGGCTCTCTCCGCCGGCTACCGTCTCGTCCAGGTCGTCGTCCTCGGGCCAAGCCCCCTGGCCCTGGGCTCGTGGCAGCTCCTGCTCTTCGTGTCGATCCTCTTCCACCACTCCAACCTTCGCCTTCCCCTCGGCCTGGAGCGCGCTCTCGTGCGCGTAGTGGTGACGCCGAGGATGCACGGCATCCACCACTCGCTCTACCTCGACGAGACCAACGCCAACTGGTCGAGCCTGCTCTCGGTCTGGGACTACGTGCACCGCACCGCCGTCCTCGGCATCCCCCAGGACGAGGTGGTCATCGGCGTGCCGACCTGCCGAGAGCCGCGGAAGGTGACCCTGGGGCGGATCCTGGTCCGGCCATTCGAGAGCCACCCCGAGGACCACGGTCCGCCGGGTCGGGTCGAGCGGCCGCATGCGCCCGCGGCCGTCCGTGGGCTGGCGCCCTGAGGGCATCGACGGCGCTACTTCGCCGTGGCGACGTGGATGCCGTCCCAGTCCGGGGGAGGAGGCTGGTTGCGGTACAGCCGGCAGCGCTCGGCGAGCACGCGGCTCGGAGGGTCGCTCTGCTGGGAGTCGAGCAGGGCCAGGCCGGCGTCGAAGTCGCGGCGCCAGTAGGCATGCAGGGCCTGCTCGTAGGCGGAGACGACCTCGGCGCCGACCGAAGCGCGGCCCGTCTCGCCGAGCAGCTCGTAGACCGGCACCCCCTCGCGGCGGCCCTTGACCGCCACCCGGTCGATCAAGCGGAAGGTGAAGCCGTTTCGCGCCGCTTGCTGCACCGCTCCGCTCACCAGGATGGTGGTGCCGTACTGCTTGTTGAGACCCTCCAGCCGGGAAGCCAGGTTCACGCCGTCGCCCAGCACCGTGAAGCTCATGCGGTCGGGAGCCCCGAAGTGGCCCACCATCACTCGATCGGCGTGGAGCCCGAACCGGGTGACGAGCGCCGGCCGCCCGGCCCACTCGGCCGAGCCATAGAGCCGGTCCGTCGCCTCGAGGCAGGCCAGCGCCGCGCGGCAGCCCCGGGCCGCGTGGCCGGGGCAGGGTCGCACCGCATTCCATACCGCCATCACCGCATCGCCCACGTACTTGTCGATCACGCCTTCGTTTCGATGCACCGCGCCCGTCATGGCCTGCAGGTACGCGCCGAGCAGCCGCGCCAGCTCGTCCGGCGAGAGCGCTTCCGAGAGCGACGTGAAGTCCTTCACGTCGGTGAACATCACGGTCACCTCGGCCGTCTCGCCCCCGAGCATCGGCTCGCGTCCCGTGCGGTACAGCTCGCGCACCAGGTCCACCGGGACGTATCGGCCCAGGGCCCGCAGCGCCGTCTTGGCCAGCTCCAGGCTGCGCATGACGTCCTCGACGTCCCGGAAGGCCGAACGCGGCTCCGCGGCGCCGAACTCGAAGCTGGCCATCCGCGTCGTGGCATCGACGATCCGCCCCAGGCCGCGCCCCATCGCACGCACGGCCGCGCCGCCGACGAGGCCGATCGCCAGCAGGATGAGCCCGGCCGCGGCCAGGGCCCGGTTGCGAGTCTTCACGTAGGCCCCGAGGTAGTGGTCGGCGGGGACCAGGATGCCGAGACGCCATCCCTGGGTGCGCTCGAGGCCGCGGAAGGTCACCAGGAACCGCCGGCCGCCTGAGACGAGGTCACCCGAGGCCAGACGTTGGCCGGCCTGGACCTCGCGCAGCATCGGATGCGCGAGGGCGAGGCGCAGCTCGGGCGGCACCGCCACGGGATCGACGCGGAGCTCGCCGTCGGCCTCCTCGCGCAGGCGGTCGGCCGGGCCCAGGCGGGAGACGAGGCGGCCCTGCTCGTCGCAGATGAAGACGAGATGGGGCGCGCGCTCCGCGCTTTCCCGCCGCGTCAGCGCGTCGATCTGCTCGGTCAGCAGCCCGACCCGCAGCACGCCCTGGAAACGGCCGGCGCGGTCCTCCACTGCCTTGAGGGCGGCCACCTCCACCCGCCGGCGCTCCGGCGGCAGGTCGGCGTCCAGCTCCGACCAGTGCAGCTCGGTCCAGATCGTGCGCCCGTAGAAAGGGGCGGAGACGGTCGTACGGAAGGTGGGGTGCTGCGTGGGGTCGTCGGCCCTGCGGTCTACCCGCTGTTCCAGCGGCGCACCGAGCAGCGCGGCGCCGGGCAGGCGGTTCCTCAGGTGGACGACGAAGCGGCCTCCCTCGAGAGCGGTGTAGCGGGTGACGATCCGTCCGCCGTCGAGCCGGCGGACGACGGCCATCTGCCAGGGCGGCGCCGAGTCGCGGGCCACGGTGAAGGTCACCTCGGCCAGCTCCGGGTTCGCCACGAGCTGGGCGAAGAGGGATGTCTCGAGCGAGAGCGGCTCGGCCACCCGCACCGCCTCGAGGTGGACCAGGCTCTCCTCGTCCTCCAGGACGCGCTGGGCCTGGTAGATCGTGTCCTCGACCTGGAGCGCGATCGCGCCGCTGGCTTCCTCGCGGAGGCTCCGCGCCCGATCCATGACCGACGAGCGCCAGCCCCGGAGCAGGACCCCGAGCAGCACGGCCAGCAGGCAGGTGATCCCGAGGCCGGCGAGCAGGAAGACGCGGCCCAGCGTCAGGCGCACGGCGGTCCTCGTCGGGACGGGCCCACGAGGCGGCATGATACCGCCCCCTCAGCGGGTGCTCAGGTGCTCGAGCGCGCGCTGCGCTTCCCGGCGCACGTTGCCGTCCGGATCGCTCGTGGCCCGCTCCAGCGCGGACACGGCGGGCTGGGCCGCCCCGCCCATGCGGCCGAGCGCGCGCGCGGCCTGGGCCCGCACGTACTCGTTGCCGTCGGTGAGGGCGGCCGTCAGCTCGGGCACCGCCGCCGACGCCGCGGAGCCGATCCGGCCCAGCGTGCGGGCGGCCTTCCACCGGCGGTCGCCGTCCGTGCTGCGCAGGGCCTCGAGCAGCGCGGGCACCGCCGCCGACGCCGCCGGACCCATCTGGGCCAGCGCCGCCGCCGCCCCGCCGCGCTCGTAGCCCTCGTCGCGCTGCAGTGCCGCGACCAGGGCCGGCACCGCGTCGCGGGCCTCCTTCCCCATCGACCCCAGCGTCCAGGCGGCGAACCCCCGCACGTAGCCGTCGTCGTCGCCCAGGGCCTGGATGAGGGCGGGCACCGCGTCGCCGCCGAGGCCGATCGCGGAGAGCGACTGGGCCGCGCTCCAGCGCACCGAGGCCCGCTCGTCGCGGAGCGCGGCCAGCAGCGACGGCCGCGCCGGGCGGGCGGCCGGCCCGATCGCGCCGAGCGCGCGCGCCGCCTCGCGCCGCACGTCCTCTTCCGGATCGCGCAGGGCCACGTCCAGCGCGGAGATGACCGCCGCGGCGGCGGGGCCGCACCGGCCCAGGCGCCACGCCGCGGAGCGACGGACGGCAGGATCGGCGTCCTTCACGGCCGCGGCCAGCCGCGGCACGTCCGCGCCGGCCGGCAGCCGGTCGCCCAGGGACGCCACGGTGGCCAGCAGCGGCGCCTTCTCGATGGCGGCGGCCACCAGGCGCGCGCCTTCGGGGTTCAGGTGGTCGTAGTCGACGAAGGCCGCCTCGCCGAGGGTGCCGATGGCGGGCAGGAGGTCGAGGCAGGGGATGCGCTCGCCGGCGCAGAAGGCTGCGATCCGCTCCTGGACGATCGGCCGCGGCGCGCCCGGCGCCACCTGGAAGCGGAACGGGAAGACGACGAGCGACAAGGTCGCGCCGTCGGCATGGACCTCGCGCTCCAAGGCCCGCACCTCATCGAAGAAGCGGGCCATTCCCTCCCTCACCTTCCTCGCCCCCGGCTGCTCGAAGAGCTGCTCCACGCTCTGGATCTCGCGGCCCTGCGCGTTGACGAGCACCCGCACGAGGGCCGAGCGCCGGAAGAGCGCGGCCAGTAGGCGCGGCGGCCGGGTGAGGTTGTTCTGCAGCTCGGGGATGTCGTTCAGGCA
>Ga0066710_100003747_pt1 | contig 13108 bp, 17 predicted proteins | sample GraSoiAngelo_159_FD_79666 | JGI IMG/M metagenome (GOLD analysis project Ga0066710, IMG submission 79666) | Grasslands soil microbial communities from the Angelo Coastal Reserve, California, USA - 14_1009_16_40cm | ecosystem: Environmental > Terrestrial > Soil > Grasslands | place: USA...
CGCGAAATCACGGAGGCGATCCGCGCCGAGGTGGACGACGTCGTCATCAACTACTCGACCGGCGCCATCGGCGTCCCGATCGAGAAGCGGATCGAGTACCTGCGCGAGCTGCGGCCCGACGTCGCCGCCCTGAACATGGGCTCGATGAACTATGCGAAGTACTCGCGGCGGCGCAAGGACTTCGTCTTCAAGGCCGTCTTCGAGAACTCGTTCGACACGATCTCGGAGTTCCTGCGGGCCATGCGCGAGCTCGACATCCGCCCCGAGCACGAGTGCTTCGACTCGGGGCACGTGGCAAATCTCGACCCGCTGATCGACATGGGCCTGCTCGAGGAGCCGCTGCAGATCTCGTGCGTGATGGGGGTCACCGGCGGCATCCGGCCCACCGCGAAGAACCTCTCCCACATGTCCGACCAGATCCCCGGGGGCGCCGGGGGGCGGAACAACTGGGGGGTGATCGGGATCAGCCGCGACCAGTGGATGCTGGTGGCGGCGGCGCTGACGCTCGGCGGCAACGTGCGCGTCGGCCTCGAGGACAACTTCTACCTCCCGAACGGGGAGATGGCCCGCTCGAACGGCGAGCTGATCGCCAAGGCCCGGCAGATGACCGAGGACGTCGGCCGCCGGCCCGCCACGGTCGCCGAGGCGCGCGAGCTCTTGGGCGTTCCGCGCCGCGACGTCACGCGCCGCGACGTGATCACCCACCCGATCGAGGCCGCCGAGGCATGAGCTGATGGGCACCGGGCCACTCGCGGACCTGCGCGTCCTCGACCTCTCGCGGCTGCTTCCCGGCGGCTTCTGCTCACTGCTCCTGGCGGACCTCGGCGCCGAGGTGCTGAAGGTCGAGGACACGGGGATGGGCGACTACGTGCGCTGGGCGCCGCCCTACTACGAGGGCGCCGACGACTCCGCCAAGTCCGCGCTCTACCTGGCGCTGAACCGCGGCAAGCGCTCGATTCGGCTCAACCTGAAGGAGGAGCGCGCCCGCGAGGTGCTGCTGCGCCTGGTGCGCGAGTACGACGTCCTGCTCGAGTCGTTCCGCCCGGGCGTGCTCGACAAGCTCGGCGTTGGCTACGACCGACTGCGCGAGGAGAACCCCGGCCTCGTCTACTGCGCGATCACCGGCTACGGGCAGGACGGCCCGAACCGCGACCGCTCCGGTCACGACATGAACTACCTCGGACTTGTCGGCCTGCTGGGGCTGACCGGCGAGCGCGACGGGCCGCCGGTGCAGTCCGCCGGGCAGATCGCGGACATCGGCGGCGGGGCCCTCATGGCGGCGTTCGGGATCATGGCCGCGCTTCACGAGCGCCGCCGCTCGGGCGAGGGCCAGTTCGTGGACGTATCGATGTCAGACGGCGCGCTGTCCTGGCTCGCGCTGGTCGCAGGACGCTACTTCGCGGAGGAGCGCACGCCGCACCGGGGCGACCTCGAGCTGGCCGGCTCGCTCGTCTGCTACCGACCGTACGCGTGCAGCGACGGCTGGGTGACGCTCGGTGCGCTCGAGCCGAAGTTCTGGCAGGCGTGGTGCCGGGGCGTCGGGCGCGAGGACCTGATCGAGCGCCAGTTCGACGCGCCCGGCTCCGAGACGCACGCCGAGGTGGAGCGGATCTTCCTCGGGCGCACGCGCGACGAGTGGACGGAGTTCGCGTCTAACCACGACTGCTGCCTCGAGCCGCTGCTCGACCTGGACGAGGCGCTCGACTCGGAGCTCGTGCGCGCGCGAGAGATGATCGTGGAGCTCGATCAGCCGGGCGCCGAGCGGCCGGTGCGCCAGCTCGGCGTGCCGGTCAAGCTGGGGCGGACGCCCGGCGCCCCGCAGGGGCCCGGACCGGTTCTCGGCGAGCACACGCACGAGGTGCTCGAGGCGCTCGGGTACTCGGCCGGCGAGGTCGAGGAGCTCGAGGCGGCTGGAGCCGTCGCAGGCCCCGCGGCCGGCAAGCGCGGGAGCTTCATGGCGTGAGCCCTAGCGGCGGCAGCGGCCAATCAGGCAACGGGCCGGCCGGCAACGGCCTGCTCAAGATGCGCGAGCTCGCCGCGGCGAGCGGCGTCAGTGCGGCCACCATCAAGCACTACCTGCGCGAGGGCCTGCTTCCCGAGCCTGTTCGCACGTCGCGCAACATGGCTTACTACCCGCCCGACTTCGTCGAGCGGATCCGGCTGATCAAGCGCCTCCAGGAGGAGCGCTTCATGCCGCTCAAGGCGATCAAGCGCGTCCTCGACGGCGACCCGGAGCGAACCCGGGCGCTCGTAGAGCTCGAGGACCGGATCCTCGAGCGCGCTGCCGCCGGCGACGAGGCGCGCGTGTCGGCCGCCGAGCTCCACCGCCGCTACGACATCCCGCGGGAGGTGCTCGACCGCCTGGCCGAGCTCGAGGTGCTGACGCCGACCGCCCGCGGCTACTCGCCCTCGGACGTGAAGATCGTCGAGGCGATCTGCCGCTTCCGCGCGGGCGGGTACGACGAGCGGATCGGGTTCACGGTCTACGACACGCTGCGTTACAAGCGGGCGCTCGAGACGCTCGTCGAGGAGGAGATCGACGTGCTCATGGACCGCCTGCCGGGCGAGATGGACGCAGACAGCGCGGCCAAGCTGATCGAGGGGGGCGTCGAGCCACTGCAGGAGCTGATCGCAGCCCTCCACGGGAAGCTGCTCGTGGCCGAGCTCAGGCGCCAGCGCGCGGCTCGCGGCTGACCCGACCGGCCGGCGGCTCAGCCGCTGGTGTTCCCGCAGCTGTCCTCGACCGAGATGGACTGGATCGCCGAGCCGTCAGGCACCCGGGCGGTGAACTCGAGCCCCGCGGGATCCGGCAGCGCGACCACGTCGTCGACGCTGCCATCCGGCTTCTTCACGGTCAGCACCGCGAAGCCCGTCCGCACGCGGAGCGGGAGATCGGCCAGCGGGCGCATCGGAAAGCCACCGTACTCGGCGCGGACGTGCGCGCGGCCGTCGGAGACGCTCTTCGAGTAGGCCGAGATGTTCGTCGACTTGCCGAGGTCGAAGGGCTTGCTCGTCGCCGAGTAGGGGCCGACCCCGCTGCCCTTGTTGGCCATCCCGTGGACCGTGAAGCGGTACGTGCCGAGCGGATCGCACTCGGTGAACTGCCAGGTCTCGGTCCAGGTCTGGTCGCGCGCATGCTCGGTCACGTCGACTACCGAGTCCTCCGTCGCGACCGGTTCGAACCCGTGCGCGCCCTGGCGTTCGAGTGTCACGAACGCCTTGTCGCGGGGCGCGTCGACGGAGGGGTCGCCGCCGTTCCACTTGAAGACCGCCTGGCCGAAGCGCGTGACCTTGGGCACGACGTCGGTGACGACGGTCCCGGCCAATGGCGTCGGCTTCGCGGTCGGCGGCTGCGGCGTGCCCGGCGAGACCTCCGGTGGCTCGGCCGCGGAGGTAGGCGGTGGGGCGCCTCCGTAGAGCGACTGCGCAAGCGCCTTCGCCAGGTCGCGATAGCGGGGGCCCTGCTCGCGTCCCCAAAGCGTGAAGCTGCCCTCGTAAGCGCAGGCGGCGTACTCCTCCGGCGTGGCGACGTACGAGTTGTAGCTGTTGGTGAGCCCGGCGATGATGGTGCCCGCGGGTGCGGCTCCGCCCGTCTGGCCCGCCACCACGGCGCGGATGCGCTTGCCCATCTGCTTCGTCAGCTCCGACGGGAACGCGATCACCGCGAGCGGGCCAATTCGCATCAGCGAGACCGGATGGGTGTTCGGCACCGCGCCGGGTCCGATTACCGCCGGGAACTTCGTCCCCTGGCCCGGGAACGCCGGGTTGTCGGCGGGCAGGCATGTGCCGTCGGGGAGCGTCACGCCGCCCGCGCCCAGGATCGGAACCGGCCCGACCGGCTCGCCGTCGGCCTTGGTGCCGTCCAGCGCCATGAAGGTGTGGCGAACGTCGATCTTCGGCGACCCGGTCATCGCGGGGGCGGCATCGCGCCATGCCGAGAGCACGCCGTCCGCCACCCGCCGCCCCGTCTCGTTTGCCCCACCGAAGGAGTTGACGATGTAGTCGAGCGCCGAGTGCGGATCGTTCGACGAGAGGGTGGGGTCGGTTGGCGGGTCGCCGTTCGGCGAGATGTCGCCCTCGTTTGCGTTGGTCCAGACGTCGACGGGTGGGTGCGCCGGCGGCGTGCCGCGCGCGCTCCCCTCGCGTGCCAGCTCGGCCTCCACGAAGCGCTCGGTCGTGGCGGGGTGGTCAGCCGAGAAGAGAAGGTTGCGGGCGCCGAACGACGTCGGATGCACCGCGAAGTTCGACCACACGCCGATTGGGCTGCCGTCCGCCGCGTCCACCCGGATCACGGTCAAGCGCGGGTCGATCGAGTCCGCTCTCCGCGCGGCGGGGTCCTTGGGGATGTCGGTGTTGTGGACGAACTGCGATTCGAAGCGGCGGTTGTTCGACGCCGTCCGCAGCTCCGAGGTTCCCACCCCGATGCGAGCCGGGGTCAGGTTCGCGTTCGCGCCGAGGATCGCCTCGGTGATTCCGCTCGCCACCTGCTCGAACACCCTCGGGTCGTAGGCGTCTCCGCCGACGTACGCGTAGCCCGAGTTGTCCACGGACCAGATTGCGCCGCTCGACGAGTGGGTGTGTGTCGCCGACAGCAGGAGGCGGTCGCCGGTAATGTCGGTCGAGGCCACCCGCTTCAGCACCTCCTGCGTGAGTGCGTACGGGAGTCCCCCAAGATCGGCCTGGACGAGCGCGTACTTCTTGCCGCCGCTCTCGATCACGATGGCTCGGGCGCGGACGCGGGTATGGATGCCCTGGCTCGGCTCGAACGTCTTGGCGTAGAGGTTGGTGTCCGGATCGGCGAGGATCTGCATCGGCCGGTCGAGGCTCGGCCCGAAGACGTTCGACCGTGCGGTGAAGGCGAACATCGGGGTTCCGACGGGCGGGGTGATGTCCGCGTTGGCGGCACCCGCGCGGATCGTGATCTTGTTCGTGGGCGGCGGTGGCGGCGGCTTCCCGACTCCTGGGGGCGGAAGGCCCGGGGGCTGCGGCCGGCAGCCCTTGCGGTGGGGGCGCAGAGTGCGCGAGTTGCGCCGGATGTGCGTGCGGGGCTGCTTGTGCCGGCGACGCGTCGCGCGCACGCTCGCGAACGCCGCGATGCGGACGGAGCGGCACGTCGCGCGCGCCGCGGCAAGCTCAACCAGAGCCGACCGCGTGAGCGGGATCGAGGCGATCCGCGTGGTGACCCCGAGACGGTCGAGATTGAGCGTCCGCGCGCGGGTGACGTAGGCCGGGCGCGTCCCCAGGTTGAGCGCGAGCACGGTGATCCGCACGCGATCCGGCCGGCGCACGCGGACGCGGATGTCGATCCGCTTCCTCGCGAGCGCGGCGGATTCGTCCTTGGTCAGGATCTTGATCCCAGGCGTCTGGTTGCGACCTCCGACTCGGGCTGACGCGTGATCGCCCGCCACAGCCAGCACCGTGGTTGCGACCACGGTGGCAACCACCGCACGCCGCGCCGCCATTTCGATCCGTCGCGCCACTCGCTCCCCTGTCCGTCTACCACGGACATTCAATACGTCGAACAAGACTCGCGCGCCACCGAGCAAGAAGGCGGATCCCGGCACGGCCGTACGGTGCGAGGGCCCCTGAGGCCGCCGGTAAACTCTGATCGACTGGTCAGTCAACGGCGGGGCGATCGTCGAAGGGCGGCACCCCGACTGCGATCGACGGCCCCGACGGGGAAGCGGAGAGATGCGGGCAGCGGCGGTTCAACTCAACTCGACGGCGGACACCGAGCGCAACCTCGAGAGCGCCGACCGCCTCACGCGCGCCGCCGCGGCCGGCGGCGCCGAGCTCGTCGTTCTGCCCGAGAAGTTCAACGTGCTCGGTGGCGACGAGCAGCTGCTGGCGGGCGCGGAGCCGCTTGACGGCCGCAGCGTTACCTGGGCGCGCGCGACAGCGCGCGAGCTCGGCATCGATCTCGTCGCCGGCTCGATCGCCGAGCGCCGCTCCGATGGCGAGAAGCTGTCGAACACTTCGGTGCACGTCGGCCTCGACGGCGAGATCAGGGCGGTCTACCGCAAGATCCACATGTTCGACGTCGTCGTCGGGGGGACCGAGTACCGGGAGTCGGCGACCGAGGAGGCGGGCGACGAGATCGTCCTGTCCGAGACGGCGCAGGGCCTCCCGCTCGGGTTGACGATCTGCTACGACCTCCGCTTCCCGGAGCTGTTCCGGATCCTGGCGGTCCGTGGCGCGCGCGTGTTCGCGCTTCCCTCGGCGTTCACGAAGGTCACGGGCCAGGCCCACTGGGAGATCCTGGTCCGCGCCCGGGCGATCGAGAACCAGGCGTTCGTGGTGGCCGCCGATCAGGTCGGCGACGACGGAGCCGGCCATGAGAGCTTCGGCGGGTCGATGATCGTCGACCCCTGGGGCGAGGTGTGCGCGCGCGCCGGCGACGGCGAGGGCTTCGTGGCGGCCGACCTCGACACTGGCCGCCAGGACACCATTAGGGGCGAGTTGCCGAGCCTGGCTAACCGCGTCCCCGGCGCCTACCGCTGGCCCGAGGAGGTGACCGCCTGATGGCCGCCGGTCCCTCGCGCGCCCCGAACAGCGTCGACAAGCGGCGCCTGATCCTGGACGCCGCGATTCACGTCTTCGCCCGCAAGGGCTTTCACAGCTGCCGCGTCTCCGACGTCGCCGACGAGGCCGGCGTGGCGTACGGGCTCGTCTACCACTACTTCCAGTCGAAGGAGGAGATCCTCGACACGCTCTTCACCGAGCGCTGGCAGCTGATGATCGACGCGATCGTCTCGATCGACCAGCGGCGCGACGCCTCCGCGCGCGACAAGCTCTACATGGTCGCGTCGTTCATCATCGACTCGTATCGCCACGAGCCGGACCTGATGAAGGTGATCATCGTGGAGGTCACCCGCGCGGCGAACACGTTCGGGCTGCGCCACCTCACGAAGATCCGCGAGGCCTACGAGCTAATCGGGAAGATCGTCGACGACGCACGGCGCGACGGGTCTTTCAAGTCGGACATCTCGGGCGAGTTCGCGGCCATGTGCTTCTACGGCGCGATCGAGCAGCTCCTGTCCGCCTGGATCTTCGACATCGTCCCCGAGACGGACGAGGAGTTCGAGCGCGCCAAGTCGCTCGTCGTCGAGGCGATCTGCGGCGGGCTCGAGGCGGAACCCTCCCGGGGGCTCGAGCCGGTCTCTGGTTAGATTCGATCGCGCATGGGCAACGAGCTCACCAAGCGGCTCTTGTGGGGCGGCCTTCTCGCGGGGGTTGGCGCGCTGGCAACGATCGTGTCGAACCGGATCGCCGCCGCGATCTGGGTAAGAGTCTTCAACGAGGACCCACCCGAGTGATGGACGAGATCCGCTTCACCCGCGAGGAGGTCACCGGGGTCGGCGATCCCGCCGCGGCGGGCACCGACGCCGAGGGGGACCCGGCCGTCCCGCCGCCCACGGGCGGGTCGCAGGCCGCCGGGGAGTCCCCGGCCCACGCCGCCAGACGCGCCGCCGAGGGCGACGGCGGCCGCCCCGAGCTGGCCGTGCTCGGCGCGTTCGCGGGCGCGTTCGTCGCGGCCAAGATCCTCGGCAGGCTCACCGGAGGCCGCGGCTGATGGCCGACGACGGCGCGCGTCCGGCCGACACCGCCGAGAAGCAGCTGGGCGACATCGTGGGCGACGTCACCCAGAAGGCTCAGCTGCTCGTCCGCGAGGAGATCGAGCTGGCCCGGGCGGAGATCCAGCTCAAGGTCTCGCGGATCGTGAAGGGTGTGCTCGCGTTCTCGGTCGCGGCGTTCTTCGCGCTGCTGTTCGTGATCTTCCTTCTCCACTCGCTCTCGTGGGGGATCGCCGACTGGATCAGCGTGAAGACCTGGGTGGGCTACGGCATAACGACGATCGGGCTGCTCGTGCTCACCGCTCTCGCGGCGCTGATCGGGGTGCGGTTGTTCAGGCGCGGCTCCCCACCGACGCCCGAGCTCGCCATCGAGGAGGCACAGAAGACGCGCGAGGTGCTCGAGGAGGCGCGCCGCTGATGCCCGACCGCACCCCGGCGGAGATCCGGGCGTCGGTGGTGGAGACGCGCCGCGAGCTGCAGTACTCGCTTAACGACCTCCAGTCGAAGGTCTCGCAGCTCACCGACTGGCGCGCCCAGCTCGCGCGGCACCGGCGCGAGGCGATCATCGGCGCCGCGGTGGCCGGGTTCGTGATCGGCGGCGGCGTGGCCGCCGTGTTCGGGATCTTCCGGCGCTAAGCGCCGGCGCGCTCCTCCCGCGCCCCTTGGCATACGGCCCAGCGCCGCCGAGCCCAGCCCCGGCGTCCGGATACAGCGCGATGTATCAGCGGGGGCGACGAAGGAGGGCAGATCGAGGCCGCTGATTTGGCCACCGTCCTGACTTAACTACGCATAGTGTCGCTAAGTCAGGATTGCTTGGACAAACGCCGCCTTTTCGAGCCACTCCTTGGTTGCCCTCCGGATAGACCCCGCACTGAGGACACTAAGGAGCGGAGCGCGGCCCGCCGCCCTACTCGTACTGGCGAGCCCTGACCGACCCGACGCCCAGGAGGCCCGGGCCTGTGTGGACACCTAGAACCGGCCCGATCTCGGAGTAGTAGAGCGGCTCGCACTCGAATATCTCGCGGCAGCGGTCCGCGAGCTTGCGGCCCTGCTCGTCGGACTGGATGTGCTGGACCACCCAGCCGTCGGCGTCCGACGCCTTGCGCTGGCGCGCGTAGTCGACCATCCGCTCGAACGCCCGCGCACTAGTCCGGACGCGCTCGATCGGCGAGATCTCGGATTCGACGGTGAGGATCGGCTTGATCTTCAAGGTGGAGCCGATCCAGGCGCTCGCCGCCCCGATGCGCCCGCTGCGCTTGAGGAACTCGAGCGTGTCGATAGCGAACCACATCTTCAGCTCCTCGCGCGCCTGCTTCGCGGCGGCGACCACGCTGGCGGCGTCGGCTCCGCGGGCCGCGCTGCGAGCCGCCGCGAGCACGACCATGCCCAGGCCGCCCGCCGCCGTCGACGAGTCCATCACGTGCACGCGCTCCCCGCCCTTGCCGTCGCGCTCCAGGGCCTCGCGCGCCTGGCGGGCGGACTCGTGGGTGCCGGACAGCCCGCCCGAGATGTGGATCGACACCACGTCGCGGCCCTCCGCCAGGAGCGGCTCGTAGACCTCGATGAAGTCGCCCACCGACGGCTGCGAGGTGGTGGGCCACTCGTTGGCGGATCGAAGGCGGTCGAAGAACGCCGCGTAGTCGCGGATGTCGGCCTCGCGCTGCGTGTCGCCGGCGCCGAAGTTGACGTAGAGGGACACGAGGCTGATCCCGTTCTCCTCCGTCACCTCGGAGGGCAGGTACGCCGTGGTATCGGAGACGACCGCGACCTCGGGCATGCGCCGGCGCAGCCTACAGATGGCCCTTACACTGCTGCTCGTGGCCCACATCGATCCCGCCGAGGTGAAGGCCCGGCTCGACTCGCGCATCCGGGAGATCGAGGAGCGCCGGGACGCCCTGAAGCGCGGCGGGGACGGGATGCGCGACGAGCTCGCCGACTACGACCAGCATCCCGCGGACCAGGGGACCGAGACGTTCGAGTTCGAGCTCGAGGTGACGACCGAGGTGATCCTGGACTGGGAGGAGGACCGGATCAAGGAGGCCCGGCGCGCGCTGGATCAAGGCCGTTACGGGGTCTGCATCGACTGCGGCAAGGAGATCCCGGCCGAGCGGCTCGCGGCCATCCCGGAGACCGTCCGCTGCGTGGAGGACCAGCGCCAGTTCGAGGCGCGCGTGCGTCAGGCCATGCGGTCGCCCGGGCTGTAGTCAGCCGGAGCTCGTAGCGTGGCGAGAACGCTCGTCACCGGCGGCAACGGCTTCGTCGGCTCGGCACTGGTGCGCCTGCTCGCGGAGCGGGGCGACGATCTGAGGCTCACGGTCCGCCGGCGGTCCCGCCTCGACCATCTCGCCGGTATCGACTACGACCCCGTGGAGTGCGACGTGACCGACCGCGCGGCGGTCCGGCGCGCGATGCGCGGCGTGGACCGCGTGTTCCACGTGGCCAGCCTGGTGTCGCTGCGGGCTGCCGACAGCGAGCGCCTGTTCGAGATCAACGTCGGCGGCACGAGGACAGTGCTCGCGGAGGCGCTCCGCGCCGGGGTGGAGCGGGTGGTCTACACCTCGAGCGTCGCGGCCATCGGGCCCGCCGAGCGCGGCCGCACGGCCGACGAGCGGCAGATCTTCACCGCCGGGCACCTAGGCATCCCGTACGTGAACTCGAAGCACGAGGCGGAGGTCGAGGCGATGCGGCTTGCCGCGCAGGGGCTTCCGCTCGTGGTCGTCAACCCGACAGCCGTGTTCGGCTGGGGCGACGTCTACGGCAACGCGACCTCGATCGTGCGCCGCTTCCTCCTGGGCCGGATCCCGGCCTACGCGGGCGGCGCTCTCAACATCGTCGACGTGGAGGACGTCGCCCGTGGGCATCTTCTCGCCGACGAGCAAGGGCAGGTCGGCGAGCGTTACATCCTCGGCAACCGCAACTACACGCTCGACCGGCTGTTCGCCGACCTCGCACGGCTCTCCGGCGTGGAGGCCCCGCCGCTGAAGCTCGCGCCCGGCGTAGCGCTGCGCCTCGCCCAGGCGCTCGAGGCCGGTCCCGGCCGGCCGGCGATCACCTCGCAGGAGGTGCGCGTGGCGAGCGCGTGGTGGACCTATCGCAACACGAAGGCGAAGCGCGAGCTCGGGTGGACGACGTCCCCGCACGAGGACGCCGTCGAGGCGACGGTCGCCTGGTACCTCGAGCACGAGGCGGACCGGCTGGCGCGTTCGCGCCGGACCCAGCCGGTGCAGTGGAAGGTGGCCGCCGGCGCGCTGCGCGCCGTGCAGGGGTTCGCCGACGCCGCCAGCCGGTTGTGGCCGCTGACCGAGTGAGCCAGGCCGGTTAACCTCAGGCCGTGGCCATCCTGTACCGCTGCAAGACGCCGACCGACCGGCTCTGCCCGTGCGGCAAGGTGGCCAGGCGGCTGCGGCGCGCGGGCATCGACTACGAGGAGATCCGGGTGCCGGTGCTGCGGCGGGACCGCGACGAGATCGACGAGCTGACCGGCCAGCGGTGGGTCCCCGTGCTCGTGCACGAGGACCAGGTGATCCACGACTCGCGGCGGATAGTCGAGTACCTCGACTACCTCGAGTCGTCGCGCCGGCCGGAGCCGGCGGCCGAGCCCGGCTAGCTCAGGCGGTTGTCGATGCCGAGCGGCGCGGTCTGCGGCGCGTCGGCCGTCGGTGGCTCCGGCGCCTCGGCCGGCTGCTCCACGCCGACCCGCTCCGCGAGTTCGCCGCTCTCGTACATCTCGGTGACGATGTCGCACCCGCCGACCAGCTCTCCGTCGACGAAGAGCTGCGGGATCGTCGGCCAGTTCGAGAGCCCGGAGAGCTCCTCGCGGATGCGTGGGTCGGGCAGGATGTCGAGCGCCGCGTAGCGCACCCCGAGGGCGTTGAGCGCCGCGGATGTGCGCATCGAGAAGCCGCACGCCGGCTGCTCCGGTGTGCCCTTCATGAACAGCATCACGCGGTTCTCGTCGATGGCCTGCTTGATGAAGTCTCGGATCTCCTCGTTGGTCATGCCTGCCCTTCCGGGATAGTTGTCCTGAGCGATAGCGCGTGGATCGGTCCGCCGATCTCGCCGCCGAACACGTCGTAAACGAGCCGGTGCTGCTCGATGCGCGAAAGGCCGGCGAAGCGGTCCGAGACGATCTCGGCGCGGAAGTGGTCGCCACCACCCGTCAGATCCTCTACATTCGCCTCTGCGCCGGGCAACGCTGCCTCGATCCGCTCCTTTAGCTCACTCGCGCTCGGCATGGGTCGAGGATAGCGGTGGATCTGCCGAGTAAAATGGCAACCGTGGTCACTCTCACCGACGTCGCCGCACAGAAGATCGGCACGCTCCTCTCCGACGAGGAGCACGCCGGCGCGGGGCTGCGCGTGGCCGTCCGCGGCGGAGGCTGCTCCGGCTTCCAGTATCAGCTCGCCCTCGACGAGCAGCACGAGGGCGACCAGGTCTTCGAGCACGACGGCATCCGGATCATCGTCGACGAGATGTCGCTTCGCTACGTCGAAGGCTCGACGGTGGACTACACCGAGAGCCTGATGGGCGCCGGCTTCCAGGTCGAGAACCCGAACGTGGTGGCCTCGTGCGGCTGCGGGTCGTCGTTCCGCGTGAAGGACGAGGATCCTTCGTGCGGCACCTCGGTCTAGCCGGCTACTGCGGCTCGTTATCTAGAGAGCGCCAGAGGTAAAGGGATGCCAACGACCGGTGCGGTCGCCACGGCTCGCCCAGCTCGAACAGCGCCTCGGGGGCCGGCATCTCCGGCAGTGCGTAGACGACCCCCGCGGCGCGACGGACCCCGAGGTCGCCGACCGGCAGGACGTCCGGGCGCCCCAGGAAGAAGATGAGGAACATGTCCGCGCTCCACTGGCCGATGCCCTTCACCGCGGTGAGCTCGGCCGAGATCTCGTCGTCGGAGAGCTCGTCGAGCCGATCGAGCTCGAGCCGGCCGTCGAGCACGTGCTCGGCGAGGTCGCGCAGGTAGGCGACCTTCGGGCGGGACATCCCGGCGGCGCGGATCGCCTCGGGATCCGTATCCAGCAGCTGCTGCGGCGTGGGGGTCTTGCCGCCCCAGAGCCCGGTCATGCGCTCGTAGATCGTGCGTGCCGCCTTGGTCGAGAGCTGCTGGCCGACGATCGCGCGCAGCAGCGTGCCGTAGGCGTCGGTGGGCCGGCCGCGGCGGCGGGCGTACTCGTCGAGCGGGCCGATCCGGTCGATCAACGCGCGCATCACGGGGTCGGCGCGGCGCAGGTGCTTCACGCCGTCCTCGGTGACGGCGGTGCGCGACCCCCCGGCGACCGCGCTCCCGGCGCTTGGTCGGCGCGGGCTCATGCGGCGGTCGGAAGCCCCCAGAACGGCGCCTCGGCCTCGCCGAGCGGCGTTGCCGGCGGATCGCCGTAGAGGTACTCGCGCGCGATCCGATACCAGTTGTTCGTCGCCTCGAGCTGGCCCAGCACCGCGAACGTGAGGCCCGCCATCCGTTGGGCGAACACATCGTCGGCTGGGATGTTCTCCCGCCGCAGAAGGTCCCAGTAGTCCGAGCGCGGGTCGCC
>Ga0066710_100003748_pt1 | contig 13107 bp, 9 predicted proteins | sample GraSoiAngelo_159_FD_79666 | JGI IMG/M metagenome (GOLD analysis project Ga0066710, IMG submission 79666) | Grasslands soil microbial communities from the Angelo Coastal Reserve, California, USA - 14_1009_16_40cm | ecosystem: Environmental > Terrestrial > Soil > Grasslands | place: USA...
CCGAGTTCAACCGAAAGTGGGAGGACAAATGTCCTTATCGGATCAACACCGTCCGCCGACTCCGCGTCGCTCCTCCCGCCACCATACGCAGGTAATAAACGCCGCTCGAGGCTGAATGCCCGGCGTCGGTCCGGGCGTCCCATACCAGGCGGTGCGAACCGGCGGGCAGCGTGGCCCCGACCAGCGTGCGCACGCGCCGGCCGCTCGGATCGAACACACCCACGTCGACCCACGCGGGATGTGACAGGTAGAGGGGGATGGTGATACCGCCGTGCCCCGGGTTCGGGGACGGCTGTCCCAGCGCCATCTCCATGGGCGAGGACGGCCCACCCACCGCGAGCGCACCGCTGCACACCACGTACGAACCGCCGCCGCGCGTGATGTCGCGTGTGGTGCCCTGCTCGAGCGTGCCGGTCTGCCCGCGCAATCCGACCAGCACGCTGCCGTATTGCACGGGTGGTCCGTGCGTGACGTACGGATTCAGCGCGCTCAGCGGGATACGCATCACGACGTCGTCATTCGCGGCATCCAGCTCGCCGGAGGCCGAGCCGCGCTCGGTGTACGCGAGCGCGCCACTCGTGTCCCGGACCGCGGTCCCGTACGTGAAGGTCGCTCCCGCCGAGTCCATGGCCGCGAGCAGGTAGAACTGATCTCCACGATCGGCGACCGGGCCCGGTGCGTTCGCCGCGAAATTGACGCGCCAGTACATCCCGGCCGGTGGAGCGGTCAGGTCGCTCACCTTCATGCGCGTAACGAGCGCCGGCTCGTGATTCACGATCGCGCAGTCGTAGTCGATCGACAGGATGTCGAACGGACTGTCGGCGGGGATGACCTGGAGCCCGTTCTGACTCGCGTCGTGCAAGAAATCCGGCACCTCGGGCAAGGACGGATCCGGGACCGGTGGCTGGGTCGGCGTGAACGGGGGCAGCACTCCGGTGCCCCCGTTCGTCGAGGCGTAGAGGCTCGGCCCTCCGAGCTGTCGAGCCGTGTAGGTCTGGCCGTCATAGTCGTTGTGGTCGTCGCTGAAGGCGACGACACACGCCCCCATCGGATCGATGGCCACCTGGAAGTAGTCGCAAAGGTTCCGGTTCGGCTCCTCTTGGACCACGGGGATCGTCAGGCCGGCTTCGGAGAGGTTGCTGGCGTGGATCACGTGATCGCCGACCTCGGACACGTAGAACGTGGGCGATGCCGCCCGCGCATCGGTGGTGACCGCAGCCCAGCAGCGCCAATCCGTGGCGTCGGTGTTGGACGCCACGTTCGATCCGTACCAGACCACCGCGACCCGTCCCGAGGATCCGGCTTCGAGCCAAGGAAACAGAGCCAGCGGGCTTTCATTTCCACTGACCTTGACGGGCGCGCTCCAGTGCGCCGCATGGTCGGTCGAATGGATGAGGTACACGGCCTGGCCGTCGCTCCAACAGGTGTAGACGGTGCCATCGTCGCCGACCTTCACGACGTCGAAGAAGTGGCCGTGAGCGACGCTGTTGTCCGCCGTATGCGTGGCCCAGGTGGTGCCCCCGTCGGGCGAGGTCGAGATCAGCAGCGCCACGTCGGATTGATGCGCCACGTAGACCGTCCCGTCGGAGTGGTCCACGTCGACGTAGCCGGGCGTGGTGCCGGTCGGGCTGACCAGGACGGCGGTCCCGTAGTTGGCTCCATGGTCCGTGGACTTCTGAACGAACAGCCCGGTCGCCGGGATCGGGGCCCGGTACATCAGATAGACGTCGTTCGGCCCGTCCGCCTCGATCCATTGCCGATCGTCGGCCGGAACGTTTGCCACGGCCGGGCTCAGCGTGAAATGTGCGCCTCGATTGGTCGACACCGCGGACGATATGTTCGCGGCGGCCAGGCTGACGATCGTCACTACCGGGACGCCAGAAGTGGGGAACGAGGTCGCGATGTCGATGTCGCCGCCGCCGTCGCGGCCGCCCGTCGTGTCGTTGTCCGCGAATGCGTCGGGCTGGCCGAGGTAGAACGGGTGCCGCATTTCCGGGTCGAAGCCGGCGCTGTTGGGATCGAGATTGAAGCGCCACAAGTCGACACCACCTGGCACACCGCGGATCCCACCGATGTAGCAATTGCCCTTGGTGTCCACGCGTAGGCTCGGCTCGCAATCCCGCGAACTGCCTGGCGCGCTCATCGTGGTGCTGGCGCTGAACCCGAACGCGCTGCCGTAGATGCGCGTGGCGGTGCGCTGCGCGATGGCCGGTTCGACGCGGACCGTGCCCCGGACCTGTTCCGGCGCGACGAACTCCGCGCCGACGACCTGCGCCGCGTACGCGCGCGCCTCGGTCAGCACCGCATCGATCGTGATCGGCACCGCCTCGCGGTTCTGCGGGACGAAGTCGTGCGAGCTGCCCGCCACCGGGCCGTCGATGTGGTCCTGAAAGACGAAGAGGTCCCAGTCGTTGGTCAGGATCGTCCAATCAATGGAGACGACGATCCGCTTGCCCGTGTAATCGCCGGGCGAGAGGACGATGCGCACGGTGTCGCAGGACACGTCCTCTACGCACATCGAGCGATCGAGGCCTGACCCGCCGGCCAGGATCGGCGTCGTCCATGCAACCGCCGTGTCCCCGGCACTGACGACGACGGTTTCAGGCGTGGCCCCCAGCGCGCGATTCACGGCCGTTGCGAGAAGGATCGGCGCCAGCAGGATCGGCGCGAGCAGGAACGGAACGAACGCGGTGGCGAGCGCCCCGCGATGATGAGGCAAACGCATCGTGACCTCCCCAAGCCGGAGTGCCCGACGCGTGGGGCGGTCGCCCCCTACGTCGGCGGCGAGAGAAGTGTCCCGCGGGAGGCTTGACCGCGGCTTGAGTGGAGAGGCTAAGCCCCCTTGTTCCATGGATTTGATGCCCGCGCGCAGCGGTCATCACCGCCGAGCCTCCTCCGTCCAGAACACCTATCGAGGCACTGAAATGCGGGATCGGCGATCGCGGTCGCTTGTTGGCAATGCCATTGGCCCTCGGAGAGTGTGACCCATCGAGTGCCACCAGGAACTCGGCCCGGCAGCCCGGCCGTCCGGCGCGGGGTCGACTCTCCGCAGTCCAGCGCCCGTTCGGAGGTGGGAGAGATGGGGAAACCTTGCCGGCGTCCTTGACGTAATCTTCGCAACTGGGTGTGTGACGCGCTTCCCTCCTTGCGGACCACGAGGTGCCCCATGATTCAGATCCGGAGTCTCGTCAAGGTCTACCCCGGCCCGGTCACCGCTCTCCAGGGCGTGGACCTCGACGTCCCGGTCGGGATGTTCGGCCTCCTCGGACCGAACGGCGCGGGCAAGACCACCTTGATGCGCATCCTCGCCGGATTGCTCGAGCCCACCTCCGGCACCGCCACTCTCGACGGCGAGGACATCCTGTCCCGGCCCGAACGGGTGCGGGCCAGGCTCGGCTACCTGCCGCAGGAGTTCGGCTTCTACCCCCATCTCAGCGGGCAGCAGATGCTCATCCATCTGCTGAGGCTCAAGGGGGTCGAGGCGCCCGGAGGGCTCAAGCGTCTCGCGAGCGAGCTGCTCGAGCGCGTGAACCTCTCGTTCGCGGCCAAGCGGGCCGTGAAGTCGTACTCGGGCGGCATGCGCCAGCGGCTCGGAATCGCCCAAGCCCTGGCCGGGAACCCGCGGCTCGTGATCGTGGACGAGCCGACCGCGGGGCTCGATCCCGAGGAACGACTCCACTTCTACCACTTGCTGGCGGAGCTGGCCGAGGACCGCATCGTCCTGCTCTCGACCCACATCGTCGAGGACGTCGCGGTGCTGTGCCCGCAGTTCGCCGTGATTCGCGCCGGGCGGCTGTTGGCGAAGACCACGCCGCGCGCGGCGCGCCAGGCGATCGAGGGCGCGATCTTCGAGGGCACCGTGAGCCCCTCCGAGCTTCCCGACCTGCGCCGCACGCGCAGCGTCACCCAGGCGATCCTGGTCGAGGGCTGCCACCGCGTTCGCGTTTACGAGCCGGGCGGGGTGCCTCCCCCAGGATTCGAGCGGGTGACGGCGACACTCGAGGACGCCTACCTGGTGCTCATGCGGCCCGGCCAAGGGGCCGCCGGGTTCGAGGGGAACGGCGAACCGGAGGCGGCGAAGCGGCGGCTCGGCGACCCGGTCCGGATCCCGGAATGAGCAGCGCGAGCGGAGCTCGGGACCCACGCGCGGGAAGCCTCGGGCGCCTGTTCGAGGTCTTCCAGCGGGAGTTCATCCACAACCTCAGGCGGCCGCTGTTCTGGATGCTGATCCTGCTTCTCGGGCTCTTGTCCTGGGAGCTGTCGGGAGGACACGCGTCCATCAGCTCCGGCGACGCGCGCGTGGGCGGCACCAAGGCGTGGATCACCTCGGAGTACGCGATCAGCCAGCTCATGATCCTCATGATCTCGATCATCTATTCGTTCTTCGTCTCGGTCGGGGCCGGGATGTCGCTGATTCGCGACGGCGATCAGAAAGTGGGCGAGTTGCTCCACGCGACGCGGCTCACTCCCGGCGAGTATGTCTGGGGCAAGTACCTCGCGGTGCTGGCGAGCTTCGTGTGGGTGCTGCTGATGCACCTCGGGCTCGCGATGTTGTTCAACCACGTCATCCCGCACGGCGAGAATCGGGACGTCATCGGGCCCTTCGTGCTCGGGAACTACCTGAGGCCGGCCCTCATCTTCGCGCTCCCGATGCTGGTGTGCGCGGTGGGCGTGTCCTTTGCAATCAGCGGGCTCACCCGCCAGCCGGTCCTGGTGTTCGCGCTCCCGCTGGCCATCCTGCTGTTCGGCGCGTTCTTCTTCTGGGAGTGGTCGCCGGCGTGGCTCTCCCTGGCGGTCAATCGGGTTCTCCAGTTCGCGGACCTCACCGGTCTGCGCTGGATCAACGAGACCTGGCTCAACGTCGACAAGGGCGTCGACTTCTACAACCATCAGAGGGTCGGGCTCGACGCCCTCATCGTGGCGCAGCGGATCCTGTGCGTGATCGTGGGGCTAGGCGCGGTGGGTTTCACGGGACTTCGCTTCGCCATCCAGTTGCGGGGCTCGAGGGGACCCAGGCGCGGGGACGCGGCGGCGACCGCTCCGGACCTGATCCGGCCCGAGCCGGCGCTGCTCGGGGAGCTGTCGATGCGCTCCGGCGCCCCCGGGTTCTGGGCCGGCGCGATCGAGGTCGCGCGCGGGGAGTTTCGCGAGCTCCTCAAGCACCCGGGCATCTACCTGTTCGTGCCCATGATCCTGATCCAGGTGTTCGGGAGCATCGTGGATACCGGAGCCTTCGACACCCCGCTCCTCAACACGCCCGGGATCCTGGCGGTCAAGAACATGAACACGCTCACGCTCCTGATCTGCATGCTGATCCTTTTCTACACGGTGGAATCGCTGCAGCGCGAGAGGAGCAGCGGGCTCGCCCCGATTCACTACGCGACGCCGCTGCAGACCACCTCGATGCTGCTCGGCAAGTGCGCCGCCAACACCCTGCTCGGGCTCGCCGTCGTGCTCGCCGCGCTCGGCGGCTGCGCGATCGTCCTGCTCGTCCAGGGCAAGGTGCCCTTCGACCCCGGTCCCTTTGCGCTCGCGTGGGGATTGCTCCTGGTCCCGACGTTCCTGGTGTGGACTGCGTTCGTGTGCGCGAGCTTTGCCGCGACCGGCAACCGATACGGCGCGTACGTCCTGGGCATCGGCGCCATGGCGCTCACCGGCTTCTACCAGATGCGCGGCAAGATGAGCTGGACCTTCAACTGGGATATCTGGAGCGCCGTGCGGTGGAGCGACATCAGCGTGTTCGAGCTCGACCGGTCGGCACTGGTGCTCAATCGACTGATGGTGCTCGGTCTCGCCGCGCTCTTCCTCGCGCTCACGGTGCGCCTGTTCGCCCGCCGGGAAGCCGACGCGACCCGGCTGGTCCACTCCCTGCGGCCCCGGGCCCTGGGGCGCGCCGCGCTCGCCATGGCCCCGTTCGCGATCGTGCCGCTGGGCTGCGGCCTGGCACTCGCGTTCCTGGTGCACGGCGGGCGTGAGGGGGAGACGACGAAGAAGCTGCAGCGCGACTACTGGAAGAAGAACGTCGAGACCTGGAAGGGCGCGAAATGTCCGAGCCTCGCCGCGGCCGACCTCGACCTCGAGTTCGACCCCAGGGCGAGCCAGTTGCGCTCGAAGGGCGAGTACACGCTCGTGAACCGCACCGCCGACACGCTGCTGCAGGTCCCGGTCACCGGCGGGCTCCACTGGAAGAAGGTGAGCTGGACGATGGACGGCGCGCCGGCCAGGCCGGAGGAGCGGGCGCGGCTCTACGTGTTCGCGCCTCCCCATCCCCTCGCTCCCGGCGACCGGATGCGCATCGGGTTCAGCCTCGAGGGGCGCTATCCCGACGGCGTCAGCAAGAACGGCGCGGGCACGATGGAATACGTGCTTCCCTCCGGAGTGGTGCTGACCGGGTTCAGCGGCCCCGCCTTTGCCCCGATCGTGGGCTACATGCCCGACGTGGGTGTGGAGCCCGACAAGAACAAGACCGATCCGCACGAGTACCCGGACGACTACTGGCGCAGGGTGCTGCCCGCCGCGCTCCCGATGTTCGACGGCTGGTGCGACACGCACATCCGCATCATCGGCCCGGCCGAACTGCAGCACAACGCGACCGGCGTAATGGTGAGCGAGAAGGTCGAGAACGGCCGGCGCATCACCGAGTGGCGGAGCGATTCACCGGTGCGAGCGTTCAACGTCGTGCTCGGCCGCTGGAAAGTGAAGCGGGGCGACGGCGTCGCCGTCTACTACGATGCGCGACACCCTTACAACGTGGACGAGATGCTCGAGGCGCTCGTCGCCGCGCGGCGCTGGTACGGCGAGTGGTTCGCACCCTATCCGTGGAAAGAGCTCAAGCTGTCGGAGTTCCCGGGCCTCGCCAGTTACGCGCAAGGATCGCCCACCAACATCACCTTCTCGGAGAACATCGGGTTCCTCACCAGGAGCGAGCCGAAGGCGAACGCCGCGTTCTGGATCACCGCGCACGAGGCCGCCCACCAGTGGTGGCCCTGCATGGTGATGCCGGGCGAGGGCCCGGGCGGCGAGGTGCTCTCGGAGGGCATGGCGCACTTCTCGACCATTCTGCTCACCGAGCAGGCGCGCGGTCTCGAGCAGCGCATCGCGTTCTGCAAGGAGATCGAGCACCGCTACGGGAACACCCGGCAACGCGATTCCGAGCGGCCGCTGGTCAAGGTGGACGGATCCCTGCCGGGCGACCAGCGCATCATCTACGATCGCGGCGGATACGCGTTCTGGATGCTCTACCAGCTGATGGGGCGCGAGAGCAACCTCGCCGCCCATCGCGAGTACCTGCGAACCTTCCGCGCGAGCGTCGATCACCCCCTGATCGAGGACTACCTCGCCGTCATGCGCCACCACGCCCCCGACACCACGGCGTTCGATGGGTTCGTGAAGCAGTGGTTCTTCGGCACCGTGGTGCCGCAGTACCTCATCGCCGATGCCGAGCGGGTGCGAACCGAGGGCGCCTGGGAGGTGCGCGCGCGGTTGAAGAACGTCGGCACCGGCGTCATGCCCATCGAGATCGCCGCGACCCGCGGAGAGAGATTCCCGAAGCGAAGGACGAAGGAGAACGCCTGGCGCCACGCCCGAGCCATGCTCACGCTCGGCGCCGGCGAGGAGAAGGCGGTCACGATCCGATGCGCCTTCGAGCCGGAGAAGCTGATCGTCGATCCCGACGCGCGAGTGCTGATGCTCGAGCGGCAGAAGGCAGAGATCAAGCTCAGGCTGAAGCGGGAGGACGGCCGGCTGGCGTCGAGGTGACGGGGCTGTCCGGGAATGCCTCCCTTCCTGTCCCTACGACGCCGGGTCCTTTCGGCGCACCATCGCCGGGCTCGTTCCGGTCCAGCGCTTGAACGCGCGCGAGAAGCTGGCCGGCTCGGAAAACCCCAGCCGAAATGCAGCCTCCTTCACCGAGAGACCCTCCCCGTTCAAGTACCGAAGCGCCAGGGTGTGGCGCAGGTCGTCGAGCACCTTCTCGAAGGTCACGCCCTCGGCCCTGAGCTTGCGAAAGAGTGACTGACGGCTGAGTCCCAGCCTGTTCGCAATCGCATCCATCGTGGCCTCGCCGCTAGGCAACAACGGCGTCACCAGGTCCTCGACGCGGCCCTTCGTCGATTTCGAACTCTCCAGTTTCTCGAGCAGCGCTTCCGAATGTGCCTTCAGGACGTCGAGAACGGGACGCGATGGGAACGGCGGGCTCAGAGCCATCCAGGCGTCGTCGGTCAACAGCGCGTTCCTGTCGCTCCGGAAAACAACCGGAGCCCGAAAGATGCGGTCGTATTCCGCTCGGTAGGACGGCTCCGCATGAGTCACGTGAACCGCCTCGAGCATCGCCCGGTCACCCAGGAAGGCCCGGCCCGTGCAGATCATGCGCGCGAAGCCTGATTCCGTGAGCTCCGGGAAGTCGTTCGGGTTCGCACGCGTGTCGATGATCCAAACCTGCCCGTCGCCGCGCTCGAACCTGAAACGATCGCCACCCCCGACCAGTTCGACCTCCACGGTCAGGGGCGCGTAGCGATTGATGAGTGCGAGGCCCTCCGCCATCGTCTCGGAGGACCCCCCGACGGTGTCCCAGCGATATCTCGGAGGTGGGAACCGACTCGCCGAAGTGAAGCGCGAGCGCTGGATCGCGGCACAGCTCCTGGCCGGCCCTCATGAGAGCCATGTACTTGGCGAAGGGGACGCGGTGATCCCGATCCCGAAGGTCCGAAGGATCGATGTGGGAACGCTCCAGCAAAGTCTCGCGGCTCGCCCCCCGGCCGATCGCGAACTCCATCAAGGCCCGGGCCGCGCCGGCTGCGACGGTGAGTTCATGCATGGCTCAGGCTCCAGCTCTCCTGCAACGTGCGGTCATGACTTTGATGCTTGGAGTCATTCCGACCCGAAATGACCCGTGCTACGGTGGACAGACTCCAATGCTACAGCAAGAAGGCCGTGAAATCAGACCTGCGAAGTCGGGTTGGACGGGTGCGCGTTCCGTGCGTGCCACGGCCAGGTGGGCTGCCGCGCTGAACATCCTCAGCGCTGTGCCGGATGGGTTCTCCGTGTCCACCCTGAGCAAGCTCGTGGTCCGGGGTGACGCGGCGGCCACGGCCGCCAACATCCTCGGCTCGGAACGCCTGTTCCGTCTCGGCTTCGTGGCGGATCTCGTCGCGCTCCTCTTCTTCATCGCCTCAGCAGTACTGCTCTACGAGGTCTTCAGGCCCGCGAGCAAGCGTGCGGCGCTCCTCTTTCTGGTCCTCATGGCGATGGGCACGATCTGTCAAGCCTTGGAATCCGTCCATGATCTCGCAGCCCTGGTCCTTCTCAAGCGCGGTGCCGGGATGAGCGCCTTGCCACTGGCTCAGGCGAACGCGATGGCGTTCCTCTTTCTCAGGCTCCATTCGTACACCTACGTGCTCGCCTTGTTCTTCGACGGCTGCGCCAGCTTCGTCCTGGGTTACGTCGTCCTGCGATCGACGTTCGTGCCTCTAGTCATCGGGCCGTTGATGATGGTCGACGGGCTTGGCTATCTCACCTTCAGCCTCGCGAACTTTCTTTCTCCTCCGCTCGTCACGCGCGTCTACCCGTACATTCCGTTCGGGACCGCGTTTCTCGGGGAAGGCGCGCTGTTTCTCTGGCTGATCATCAAGAGCGTGAACGCGGAGCGATGGCAGGAGCAGGCGGCCGCAGGAAAATGAAGGCGATCGTTCAGAACGGGTACGGCTCACCGGACTCGCTCGAGCTGCGCGAGGTCGACCCACCGGCCGTCGCCGACGATGTCGCTCTGGTGAGGATACGCGCGGCCTCGATCAACGCCTTCGATTGGGGCCTCCTACGACGGCTGCCCCACGTCATCAGCAGGCTTCTCGGCAGACCCGCGTCTCGCATCCGAGGCGGGGACATGTCCGGAATCGTCGAAGCCTGCGGCCGGAAGGTCTCGCGATTCAGGCCCGGCGATGAGGTGTTCGGCATCGCCCGCGGGACGTTCGCCGAGTATGCGACGACCTCCGAAGCCCGCCTCGCCCTGAAGCCACACGCGCTGACGTTCGAGCAGGCCGCGGCCATTCCGGTGGCGGGCTGTACGGCGCTCCAGGGTCTGCGCGACACGGCGCAGGTCCAAGCGGGGCAGAGAGTCATGATCTATGGGGCCGGTGGCGGCGTGGGCACGTTTGCCGTCCAGATCGCCAAGGCCCTCGGAGCACACGTCACCGCCCTGACCCGAACCGAGCACATGGATCTCCTCCGCTCGATCGGCGCCGACCATGTCATCAATTACACCCGGGAAGACTTCACCCGGCGTGGTGAGCGCTACGACGTCCTGTTCGACATCGGGGCAGACCGTTCGTCCGCGGATTGCGGGCGCGCCCTGGCGCCGAACGGGAGGCTCGTGCTGGTGGGGGCGCCCGAGAAGCTTGGGGCATTGCTGGCCCGTCTGCTCGGGACGCTGATCGTGCCCCGCATCGGCGGCGGCCGACGCATGGCGCTCATGGCCCGGGTGAGGCAAGCGGATCTGGTCGCACTGAAGGAGCTCGTCGAGGCCGGGAGGCTCTCTCCGGTGATCGATCGGACGTACCCGCTGAGTGAAGTTCCCGAAGCCTTTCGATACTTCGGAACGGGTCGGGTTCGAGGCAAGGTCGTCATCAGCATCCCCTGAACCATCATCCCGAGGCCTCCGGCCGCGGCTGATCATCGTTGGCCGATGTCTCAGGCCCCGGCTCAATGAAGCAGGAGCACCTTGGCGGCGTGGGTTTCCGAGGCCAGGTCGAGCCGCACTAGATAGACGCCTTCGGGCACGGACCGGCCGGCGTCGTCGCGGCCGTCCCAGCGCACTTCACGATCGCCCGCCGCGCTCCGTCTGGACATCAGGCTCCGGATGCGCCGCCATTCCGACCGCTGAGTCTCGTCCGCCCCGCCGATCGCGAATCCCTAATCCCCGGTAACATCGCGGCTTCGGCACGTCCTGGCGTGGAGGGTCTCTCGGCAAGACCGTGTGCCGACGCCTCTCGTGCCGTTTCGCCTCGCCCCGGCAACCAATCAAGCGCGTTCCGCGTAAACATCTCTAATCGATGAACCTTCCATGGAGAATAGGTCCCATGAACAAGAATCAGCTGCTTTGGATACTCGTCGTGGCCAACGTCTTGCTCGCGTTCGCTTCCGTCGGAGCCCAGGCTTTCTTCGGCTGGACGCTTCCCCCCTCGCTCGCGGAATACACACGGCTTCGCTTTTCCAGTCCTCCATCGCCGATCCACCTCTTCGTGCTAATCACCTCGGTGACCTGCGCGTTCGCGGCGTGGATCGGCCTGGTGAGCTACTGGCGTTTCGCCAGGCGGCTCTATCTCTTCTCGTGCGCGAGCTCGATCCTGCTCATCCTCGTTTCGGGACCGTCCGTGAGACCATCGGTCGGTGCCGCGTTCAGCGCGATGAGTGCGCTGGTGGGCGGAGCCATCATCGGGCTCGTCTACTTCTCGGATCTGTCTCGTCGATTCGAGACGCCGGTCGAGAGGCAGGCGACGGATGGTATGAGCCTGGGCGCCCATCGGGCCTGATCACGCCGCGGCCTCGGGTTCCGTGTCGCGTGCCTCGCGCGAGGCGAGTGGCGGGACGCGCCACTTTTCGGACTTCCTTCGCGAATCCCAGAGCCTGAGGTCCCCCGCGGCTGCTATAATCCGAGACGCACGGTTTCCCCACCGAAGCAGGCCGGAACCGGGTTCGGGACCGGTGGGGCGGCGCGAACCACGTCGGAGTCACGGGGCCGCCGATCTTCCCGCTCACCTCCGCTCCGCTGGACTGCCATCATGCAACTCTCCTTCCCTCTCGCGGTCCTCCTTCCCGCCCTGTTCTTCGCGTCAGACGCAGCGGCCGAGGCGCCTCCTAGCTTCGACCTCCAATGGGGAACCTTCGGAAGCGCTCCCGGTCAATTCAACTGGCCCCGCGGCATCACCACTGACCGCGAAGGCAACGTCTACGTTTGCGATTCCGGCAACGACCGGGTGGAGAAGTTCACGGCGGACGGCGCCTTGCTCGTGACGTGGGGGAGCTACGGCTCGGGCCCGGGGCAGTTCAAGCAGCTGGTGGGAATCGCCACGGAGCCGGGCGGGACGGTGTTCGTATGCGACTACCTGGGGAACCGCATCGAGCACTTCACGGCGGACGGGGCCTTCCTCGGGCAGTTCGGCACCAGCGGGACCGGAGCCGGACAATTCAAGACGCCCGAGGGCATCGCCATCGACGGCGACGGCTACCTCTACGTGGCCGACCACGATAACGATCGGATCCAGAAGTTCACAAGCTCGGGCTCCTACGTGACCCAGTGGGCGGGAAGCGGAACCGCAAATGGACGGTTCTCGGGACCCACGGGCGTGATCGTGGACGGTGCGGGCAACGTCTACGTTTCCGATACTGGCAATGATCGCATTCAGAAGTTCACGACCGCCGGCGCGTTCTTGCTCGAGTGGGGCGTGAGCGGCTCCGGCCGGGAGCAGCTCCTGGGTCCGACGGGACTGGCGGTGGACTCCCGGGGCGACGTGTACGTCTGCGACTCGTACAACAACCGGGTGCAGAAGTTCAGCGGGGTGGGCCAATGGCTCGGGACCTGGGGCTCCCGCGGCTCGAACCCCGGCCAGTTCGATGGCATCGAGGGGATCGCGCTGGGTCCGCTCGGCCGGTTCTACGTGACCGAGCACTGGAGCGAGAGGGTGCAGCGGTTCCAGGCGCCCCCGAGCCTGCCCGGCACGACGCCCGGCTCGCTGATCGCGCTCGCAGGCGCTCTGGCCGTGATCGGAAGCCGTTTCGCGAGAGCGTGCTCGCCTGCTCGTTTAATCGCTAATTCTTCTCGGGCTCGCGCCGGACGAGGTCGCCCTTCTTGGCTCCCTCCCCACCCTGAAGAATCACGCAGATTGAAAACTTCTCCTGCACGTCCACGACCTTGACCTGGCCGATTTCAGAGGTTTCGGCCCCGATCACCTCGTTGCTCTCGGGATCCACGACGTCGGCGCCCTTCGAAAGCAGCGTCAGCGTCATTCCTGCCAGGAGCCCAACATTCGTGCCGCCGATGATCGTGACCTTGGTGCCGGTCACGCTGGCGACGTTGCCCTGCCACGGGATGTCCTCGAGCTTGTTGGCCACGAA
>Ga0066710_100003749_pt1 | contig 13106 bp, 4 predicted proteins | sample GraSoiAngelo_159_FD_79666 | JGI IMG/M metagenome (GOLD analysis project Ga0066710, IMG submission 79666) | Grasslands soil microbial communities from the Angelo Coastal Reserve, California, USA - 14_1009_16_40cm | ecosystem: Environmental > Terrestrial > Soil > Grasslands | place: USA...
ACGTAAAGCTTCTTGTCCGGCCCCAACACGACGCCGTGCGGCCCATGTTCACCGCCGTCGCCGCTCCATTTGCGTAGAACTTCGACCGAATCATATAGGTCGTCGCCGTTGGTGTCGCGGAGGCGATAGAGGGCGAGACCGTCCTTGCCTTTGCCATTGACGTAGAGGCTGTCAAACGCGTAGAGCAGCCCCATCGCGCCTCCGACCGGCAATTCGATCTTTTCGATTTTGTCCACCTTGCCCTGGGAGGTAAGTCGGACCCGCAGCATGGAATCCCTGGGATCTTGCGGAGAGATGATCAGGCGACCTTTGGGATCCACCGCCAGGCAAACCCAGGATCCTTCACCCGGTTCGGCCGAACGGATGAGTTCGACCTTGAAGCCGGGCAAGGTGGCCAACGCCTCAGCCGGAGTGGCTTGTCTTGACCCGCGGCCGGAAGCCCGGACAACCGCTCCGGCCATGACATTGCCCCAGGGATCGACCCCGAGTTTTCCGAAGCTGACAGGACGAGTCCAGCCATCGGCGACAAATCCAGGTTTTTCCCATCCGACGGTTTCGTTGCTCCCGGAAATCCACGACGTGTCGGTAACAACGCTTTGTTGTTTCGCGCCTGCCAGGGTCAGCTCGAGTTTCCCGATGAAAGCGGCAAAGCTGGAATCGTTTTTGCCCCGAGCGGCGATGACGTTTTCGCCGGCTTTGACCGCCTGGGTCACATCCGCGGCATCCGCTTGTTGCCAGTTATCATTCCGCAGGACCTCCTTGCCGTTGAGGAACACGATCACATGATCGTCTCCGGCCACCGAGAGCGTGGCTTTCGACACCGGACCATCGACCGTAAAAGTCTTGCGGAAGAAGCGGACTTCGCCGTCGGCGGGCGCAGCGCCCTTGTTATCGTGCCAGATCCACTCAGGGGTTTGGGCGCGGAGCGGCAGAGAGAGGTTTAAAAGCGGGGCCAAGCAGAGGAAAACGAGGAAAGGTTTTGGTGCATTCATGTTATGGCATGTGGTTGCAGACGCAGCAGAGTGATGAACGATTCAGAGTATTGTGACGGATGGAATCAGGGCAAGGAGTTTTCGGAAACACGACACCGGCTGGACGCATCTTGGTACGCCCACCATTGCTGACGTCTCCGGCTCCCTCTCCCTGCGAGGCACGAGCGGGGAGAGGGGCTCGTTCCATAGAAATGTCGGGCTATTTTGAAACCCCTCTCCCCACTTCTCCGTCGTGGGGAGAGGGAATACTCCGCGAGCTTGGTGGTCGTATCAAGATGGCCTGCAGCGGCCTTTGGCGCGGCGATCAACGACGGCCAACGCGATCAGGGTGAGCAGGGCGATCAAGGTGAGGATGGCGCCGCTGAGAAAACTGCCTGAACGAAAGATCACGCGCACCTCATGCTCGCCAGCGGGAACTGGCAGCGCCTGAAATGCGTAATTCGCCGTCCAGAGTGGAACCGGCTGGCCGTCCACGGTCGCTCGCCAACCCGGATAATTGGCCTGCGCCAGCGTCAGCATCATCGGCTGGTCTGTTTTGACGGTGGCTTCAATGTGGTGCGCGCCGACTCGGCTCGAGAGAATCTGGCCGCGTCCAGTTCCGCTCAACTGGACATGTCCGGCGGCTTCCAAGGGAAGGAAGACCTGAATCCGTGGGTTGAACTCTGCCGAGAACAAGGCGTGCAAGGTGTTAGTGGCGTCGAGGAACACGCCCAGCGGCACGAGCACAACTGGCGGCAAGGGGTTGGTCCGGGTGTTCCATTCCCATGGTTTGTCGGGCCGATTGAGGTGAGAGACTCCCAGAAAGTCGAGCAGACCGTTGGCGGATGAGTTTGTTTGTTTCGACAAGCGCCCGACGATCGATGCGACACGCGGCAGGTAGAGCGAGAAGAAACCGTCGAGCTTCGGCACGCGTTCCAACAAGTTGTCGTTCAACAGGAGCGCCTGACGGGGAATTTGCACGGCGGCTTCGGGCGCGGTGAAAACGAAATCGTCCAGCCGCGTCTGAGCAGCGTGGGTGACCATGGCCCGTCCGCGTTCCAACGAAGGCCGCGGTTCGAGTACGGCGACGTTGCCGGCAAACAATTCCGAGTGCACGACCGGGTTGACGTGGCGGTTTGCGAAGAGCAAGTCGCCGAAGACTGCCAGCGCCAGGACCAGGGGGAGGAGCCACCGCGAATCCCGCGAGGGGGTTTGTCTTAACCAGGCCAGTACAGCGCAAGACGCAATCAAACAGGCCAAGGCGGTCAGCCCGCTACGCCAGGTAGCATTCACTTGTTCACCAGGCAAGGGACGCCACTGGCTGAACAGCATAAGTGCCAATGACAGCAGAGCGACGCCGGCGGTAAGCAGAAGGGTAGTGGAATATCGGACTTTGCCGTGCAGCCAGGCGCGCATGCCGAAGCCGCCCAGCAAAGGCAAAATCACGGCGCAGGGCACAATGAATTTGATGGGGTAACGCATCAGCCCCAGCCCCGGCGTTGTCCGGCGCAACCAGTCGTAAATGAGCCCGTGCGTCCCCAGCGCCAGGGCCAGTGACAAGAGACAGGACAACGCCAACCACCACACCCGCCGGGTGCGTTCCGACGCCAGCGCCACCAACGACAACAAGACAATGGTGCTGCCCGGATAATACGAGCTGACCCATTGCTGGTCGGGTTGAAAAAAAATCCGGTCACGGTTCTGGACCGTGTGAAATAGCGGCACCAGAAAATTGCCGAGGCCAGCCCAACTCAGTGTCCATTCACCGTTGGCAAACTCGGCGCTGCGTTGCGAATGTCGCAATAACTCCACGAACGGCAGGAATTGTATCGCGCCCAAACCCAGAGCGGCGACGAACACCGGAACCAGGCGGCCAAACCGCCGCCAGACGATAATCGTCGGTGTTTCCTGGGCAAACAAGACCACCGCGAGCAACCCTGCCCAGGTCAAGCCGATGATTTCCGGAGCGCCGGAAAGAAATTGCAGCGCCACCATGAGCGCGGCGGGGACGCGACGTTTTCCAGCATCACAGGCGGCACGTTCGCCGGTCAGCAGCACCGATGGCAGCCAGCCCAACGCCGCCACGTTGTTCGGCCACATCAGCGAGCTGACCATCAGGCCGCTGAACGCATAAGCGACCCCGGCGACACTCGCGGCGCGTCCATCGCGCAGCCAGCGCCGCGCCAGACAGAACATACCGAGTCCGCCCAGGTACAAATGCAGGAGATTGAAAAAATTCAACGACCACGGGAGCGGCAGCAGGATGTAGATAAACGACAGAGGATAGAGCGCGAGGGTGTTCCACTGCGCGAGAAAGGGGATTCCGGCGAAGTTGTAGGGGTTCCACAGCGGAATTTCGCCTGCGCGATAGCTTTGTTGAACGTGCCACGCCAGCGGATAGCCGAAGTTGGCGAAGTCGCGCGTAAAAAAACTGCGCCAACCGAAAATGACGTCCGGGAATGAAGCCAGCAGCAAAACCGCAAGGACGATCGCGAACCGAGGCAGTGTCAGAAATGCCACTGCTTGCCGCGTGACCGGAGCATCAGCGTGGGCGGCGCCGGAAGAGTCGCTCATCGCTGGTGAGCTTAACAAGAGAATCCACGATGGAAAGTCCGGGGAATGATTACAGGCAACAGCAGCCGGGCTGGCGATCTTTTCCTGGCCTGGCGGCCCAAGCGGGCAGCCGTGGAGTCACAGCCGCTTTTGCAGCGGAATCTGCGGGATATTGCGGAAATCGTAGTTGAGAAACGCCAGCAGAAACTGGCTGCCGAGGATCACCGGCAACGCCGCCAGCATCACCGTGCCCGCGGTGACGGGCACACCCGACCGGAAGGAATGCCACCAGCGGACGCCCCCGAACAAGACACCAAACAGCAGGCTGATCAGGCCGAGGGCCAATTCCACCGACGCGGCGCTGAAATTCCGGAGGAAATGATTGTAAACGATCCGTTTCCCAAAATTGCGGACGTGATTGAGGAAGAAAGGCAGCAGGACGCGACCGACGCGCAGACCGCTTTGCTCATCCGCGTACCTGGCCTTCATGGGAACATCCTCCACCACCGCGCCGATCGTGTTCAATCGGAAGAGCATGTCGGACTCGAAAAAATAGCGCCGGTGAATCTTCTCCAGCGGGAGCTCCGCCAGCACCCGGCTGTGAATGGCGATATAACCGTTGGTGGGATCAAAAATGTTCCAATACCCGCTGGAAAGCTTTGAGATGAACGAGAGCAGCGCGTTTCCCAGCAGCCGGATGGCCGGCATGGACTGGACCGATTCCACGCTGAAAAACCGATTGCCTTTGCAGTAGTCGGTCCGGCCCGCCAGGATGGGGTTCAGGAAACGCGGCAGCAGCGCGGGGTCCATCTGGCCGTCGCCGTCAATTTTGACGACGATCTCGGCCCCTTCCTCAAGCGCCGCGCGAAAGCCGGTGACCGTTGCTCCGCCGACGCCTTGATTTGTCCGGTGGCAAATCACTCGTACGCGCCGGTCGCCGCATTGTTTTTCTATGAACCTCCCGCTGTGGTCCGGGCAGGCGTCGTCAACGCAGTAAATTCGGTCCGCTTCAGGGCCGATCTGGCGCAACACTTCGAGAACGGAGGGCACCACACGGTAGCAGGGGATGACGACGGCGACGGTCGCTGGCCTCACCGCAGAGCCCAAAGCCTGTTTCGCTTCCATGACTTTTATTCCTTCCGTGCTGGTTGCAGTTCGAAAAGCAACATGCGCCCGTCAGAATAGCGGAAGCGGCTCCGCTCCGCCAAGGCCAGCAGACTTTTGCGGAAGTAAAGGGCATAATCGCCCACCTTCCGGTAAGCGGGGAGTTCTGATTTCAATAACTCCCTTAAATCCTCTTCCTCCCGCACCGCCCCGCCCTTGGTCTCGATCAGGACGTAGCGGATTCCCCACTGGTGCAAATAATCGTTTAACGCTTCGAGGCTGATGCCGGCGGGAAAATGCAGCGCAGGGCTGGTCAGACCGCTTTCCGACACAAGAAAGAGACGGTTTCTGCGGAAGTCGAGATGAAATGGCGCCACGATCCAGATCAACGCCCCGGCGCCAGGTTCGATCCTCGTCTGAATTGCACGGGTGTAACTAATCTCCGCATCCGATACCAGGTACTTCATCAGTTCGATGTAGGGTTGGGTCAGCGGAAAGGAAAGAAGCGTCCGGTCCTCGATGGAGCGTCGAACACGGAACCAAAGATTTGTTCCAAACGTCAGAATCACTGTGCTCAACAGGATCGCGCTGAGCAAAATCCGGCGGTGGTATTTATCGCGCGAAATCGAGGCTCTGCAAAAACGCAGGCAACACAACCCGCCCAAGGCGACACTTCCAATGAGCACCGGGCAGGAATAGCGGATCCCGGTTTCGGCATTGAAAAGGTCGGCATACAGCAAATAGATCACCGCCACGGAAAAACCGGCGGCCACGACCGAATTCAAACCAGCGCCTTGTCCGCTGGCGGAATGGAGTCTCAACGACGACAAACCAACCAATGCGATTAACAAACAGATCCCCACCAACAGGTGAAACGCCGCAGGGTTGTTGCCATAAAACAACGGCTCGAATGAGAACAACCCCGCAATGTCGTGGGCCGCCATGGACGGATAATTTGCAGCCACGGTCGCTTCGTGGCCGAACTCCAGTCCGAGGCGTTTGGCCTGCTGGAGAACGGGCAGATGAACCAGTGCCCAGGGAAGAATGAGCAAACCACTCCAGCCTCCGGTCACGAGCGCGGACTTGAGCACGCGGCGGCGCTGCGTCGATTGGACGAACAGAAAGGTCCAGAACAACAGCAGGTAGAACAGCGCGAAAAAGGCCAGGGTGACCTTCAGTGTCACCAGGGTGCTGGCCAAAAGCGCCAGGGTAATCGCTGATCTGAAGGCCGGCTTTGGACCGCCGAGTTTCAACGGCTTGCCCAGCATCGCGCCGCACACGATCAACCCGGCGACCAGCACGCCTCCGGAATAAAGCGGCGAGATGTTCACGTATTGCGGGTTGATGGCCATGACGCACATCACCCCCAGGGTTCCCAGATACCAGGGCAGTCGCCAGCGAAGCGACGCCTCGGCAACGAGAAACAGACCCAGGGTAAAGCACGCGACCGCATCAAACCCATTCAGCAACTCGATACCCGATCCGGGCAGGAAAAAGCCGTGGAAAAAGGATTGGCTGCCCAAGCTGTCAAGCCCGCTGGCATCAAAGCCATTTCCCCCCACCGACCCGGTCTGGATCATGCGCACCACTCGGGGCGCGTAGGTATGAAAATCGTCGCCGGCGTTGTAGAGTGTCGTCGGGGTCAACGTCAGGCAGGCCCCGCTCCCTGCGATCAATGCCAGCATGATGGGAAGCGCCGATCCACCTGCGTGCAACCACCGCCCCTGCCCCTTGGATCCGTCACCGCTGGTTCGAATGCGCGAAGAAAACTCGCGCCAGGGACGCGTTTTGATCAGGCTCGCCCCTGCCAATACCGAGCCTGCGAGCAGCAGAATGAACAGCCCTGGAGCGGTTGCCCACTTCAACAAATTAAGCAGGCCGCCGATGAAGTTGAGCAACGCGAGGCCCAGCACGGCCGAGAGCGAATGAAATTTAAGGACACGGACGTCGCAGAACAAGCGGCAGAGGCGCCCCCATCCATAGGCTGAGAGCAGAAAAAGAGTCACCAAGGCTCCAGGAAAACCATGCAGGTTCATAGCTGCGCAATCCCGGTGAGTTCGCCGTGATCTGTTAGCTGTTTACCGCTGGCCTGCAGCTGTGGCGACAGCCATCTGTACGTGTTTACTGTCGTAGGGACATCGCGCTGCGATGTCCGCGCCGCGTGCAGCGGCGCAACTTCTTCGAATGCAGTGTCGCTCGGACATTCGTTCCGCCCGCTACTACGCGGGCGGGGACGGCGCAGCGCGCCATCCCTACCATCGCACTCGACAGATGCAGCCCTCTTGGCTGCCGTAGAGGACGGCGACTTGCCGCCCGGAATGGCTTCTCTGAACGCGGAACTGGCGGCGACGCCCGCACGACGATCCGCCGGGCAAGATCATCCTCTGGACGTATCGGGACGGGCGGAACGCCCGTCGCTACGCTAAACAGATACCCTGATCCACACGTCGCTGAAGCTTGCTCAGACGAACGAGTCGGATCAAGGTCAAAGTGCCAGTCGCATCTGATCACTCACTGGTTTCGCTGCTTGACACCCGCAAGACGCAACCAAAGCATGGCTCGGCGGTTAAATGATGAATTAGACCCGGCGTCATCAACCTGCGGCGGCGTGTCCTTGTTTAACCTGGGTAGCACAGGCGACTTCGCCTGTGCCGTCGGGCGACCCGCCCAACGGAATGGACAACGGTGTCGGTTGAGAATCAGGCCTGTTGTGATTGGCGAGCACTCCCGTTCTGTCCAGCGAGTCGCCGGACGGGGCATTACCCATGCTAAACAGGTGCGGGTCAGGAGAGCCGGCCTACATATGCTTGTAGGCCAGGTGCCCTCACGGGGCGTCACGTGTGTCGTCGCATATAGACTGCTCTGCTCCGGGATTCGCACGTTTGCCATGCCAATCACCGCTACTCTGCGTGCGGGCGTTGGTCTCGCACTGTTGTGTTCGGGCCTGCTGCTGCCAGCAGCGACGGTCCCCGATCCGAGCACCTATTTGCCAGGCCAACTGCTCGTCAAGTTCAAGCCCGCGCCCTCGAGCGTCGCAGCGCAGTCCTTTTCGCTCCCTGCCGGAACGCGCATCAAGGCCACGCTGCCAACGCTGGGCTGGCAAGTGCTGCAATTACCGCCCGGCATGGATGTGATCGCCGCGCGGGATTACTTTCGCCGCCTGCCCAATGTCGCCTTTGCCGAGCCCAACTACCGCATCCGCCTCTTCGCCACACCGAACGACCCTCGCCGCGAAGCCCTTTGGGGACTCGATAAGATCAACGCGTCGGGAGCGTGGGACCAAACGACCGGTGATGCCAGCATCGTCGTGGCGACAGTTGACACCGGGATCGACTACAACCATCCCGATCTCGCGGCGAATGTCTGGAGCAATCCCGGTGAAATCCCCGGCAACAATATCGATGACGATCAGAACGGTTACATCGACGACGTCCACGGCATCAACACGCTGAACCAAAGTGGCGACGTCCGTGACGATGACGGGCACGGCACCCACGTGGCCGGAACCATCGGCGCCGTCGGCAACAACGGCCTCGGCGTGGTCGGCGTGAACTGGCAGGTGAAATTGATATCGGTGAAAATCTTTAGCGCGGATGATTCCGCGGGTACAGCCGGGGCCGCCGAAGGGTACGAATACCTGATGGCGTTGAAGCGGCGGGGCGTCAACATCCGGGTGGTGAACAATAGTTGGGGCGGCCCGGTGCCCAGTCAGGTGCTTTATGAGGCGATGTGCGCGGCAGAGGAGGCGGGCATTTTGAGTGTTTGCGCGGCCGGCAATTCAGCACACAACGCCGACGATCGCCCGGACTTCCCCGCCAGCCTGGATTGCGCGTCGCTCATTTCCGTCGCCGCCTCAACGAGCGATGACGAGCCGGCCTCGTTCAGCAACTTCGGCGCGCTGACGGTTGACCTGGCTGCGCCGGGCGAGTCGGTGCTGAGCACCTATCGCGGCGCGGGGCATTACATGAGACTGTCGGGCACATCGATGGCCAGCCCTCATGTGGCCGGGGCCGCAGCGTTATTGCTGGCCAAAGACAGTTCGCTTACGCCAATTGCCCTCAAGGCGTTGTTGATGGCCACGGTCGATCCGTTGCCGCAATGGCAGGGGCGCGTCGTGTCCGGCGGCCGGTTGAACGTGGGAAACGCCATGGCCCGGCTGATCTCGGGGTCACTGCCGGCCCCCTCGCCGGAAACCAATGAACTGGCGCTGCCGCTGCCACAGATCAGAGCGGTGAGTCGCAACACCCAAGGGCGGATCGGCAACGGCTCGAGCTATCTCCCGGCCATTAGCACGAATGGCCAATTCGTCGCGTTCCTTTCGGCGGCAACGAATCTGGCTGCCAACGCCGGGGGAACGAACTACCTCGTTTATCTTCACAACTGCGCGACGCGCAACACCACACTGGTTTCCCGATCCAACACCGGAGCCTTGCCCAATGCAGACTGCACGGACGTGCGCCTCAGCGGCGATGGCCGCTTTGTGGTGTTCGTTTCTGCCGCCAGCAACCTCATTGCCAATGACAATAACGGCAGGTCGGACGTGTTTCTCTACGACCGGAACCTTGGCCAATTGGAGCTGATCAGCCGAACGACCAGCGGGGCCAGTGGCAATGGGGCGAGCGACTCTCCGGGAGTCAGCGATGACGGTCGATACGTGGTGTTTGCTTCCGATGCATCGAACCTGGTTTCCTTCGACAGCAACGGCGCCCGGGACATTTTTCTGCGCGACCGCCAGTTGGGAACCACCACCCGTGTCAGTATCAGCAGCCTCGGCGCCCAGGCTAACAACACCAGCGACCTGCCGAGCATCAGCGGTGACGGACGTTACATTACTTTCCTCTCAGCCGCGAACAATCTGGTCACGGACCCTTACTTTCTCGCTTTTCATCTCTACCTGCGTGACCGTGTCAACAGCACTACCGAACGCATCAGCAAGACCTCGGCGGGCCAGCCGGGAAACGACAACGCAGGCCTCTCCACGCTTAGCACCGACGGGCGTTACATCGCCTTCGAATCGAGCGCCAGCAATCTTGTCCCCGGCGACACCAACAATAGTCAGGACATTTTTCTCTGGGACCGCGTTGTTCGCGTGATGACGCGCGTGAGCGTTGGCAACAACGGCGCCCAGGCTGATCAGGACTGCTGGGCGCCGTTTGTCACGGCGAATGGCCGTCACGTTTATTTCTTTACCGATGCGTCCACCCTGCGCGCGCAAGATGACGACCCGGTCCACGAGGTATTTGATTTCGACCGGCAGACCGCCAAACTGTCCCGGCTCTCTTACAATCAGGCCGGGCACACCGGCTTGGACGGGAGCTTCTATTCGGCCGCGAGCGCGGATGGGCAATTCGTCGCGTTCGATGCCTGGGCGTGGAACCTCGTGCCCGGTGACGGCAACGGGGCGCTCGACGTATTCCTGATCGATCGCGGCGAGTCGATTCCGGACCTGATGATCTACGCCGCCGGCGACACCAACCGGCAGGGGATCGGATTGCACGGCACGAACATCGTTCAGCGGCGCGAATTGCCGATCACCAGCGGCCCGGCGACATTTTTCATCCGCCTGGATAACGACGGGCCAACCAGCGAACTGTTCTCCCTCCACGCCAACAGCGCGCCACCCGGCTGGGAGGCCCGCTTTTTCCAGGACACCACGGAGATCACAGCGGCTATGACCGGCGCTGGCTGGACGATTTCCTTGCCCGCCGCGGGCAATGTCCTCCTGCGGCTCGAGGTCAGTTCCGCCAACGCGGCCCTGGGCGAGTCCTGGGCCGAGTTCTTCATCACCGCCAGCGGCACGCGCGCCAATTCGGCGCTGGATGCCGTGCGCGCCGTTGTTACGCGCACACCCTCGCCGCCATCATTCCAGGTGGTCAGCCGCGCCGCCGACGGGCGCCCGGGCAACGACGCCAGCGGACCGGCCAATGTCAGCGCCGACGCCCGCTTCGTGACGTTCACCTCGACTGCATCGGACTTGACCAGCCACGACTACAATCTCCAGGAGGACGTCTTCCTGCTCGATCACCAGGCGGGGCTGTTGGAATGCCTCAGCAAACTGGCCGACGGCACGACTGGCAACGGGCGCAGTTACAATCCCCGGATCAGCCGCGACGGGCGCTACGTCATCTTCCAATCCGCCGCGACCAACCTGGTCGCCGGCGACACCAACGATCGAGAAGACGTTTTCCTTTTTGACCGGCAGACACGCACCACCACCCGCGTCAGTGTCGGCCCGGGCGGCGTCCAATCATCGCGCGACAGCGGCCTTTCCCGGATCAGCGGCGACGGTCGGTACGTCGTCTTCGAGAGCCTTGCTGAGAATTTCGTCCCCGGCGACGGCAACGGCACGTGGGACATTTTCCTCCGCGACACCCTCAGCGGCAGCGTGCAATGCCTCTCGATGGCAGGCAACCAGACGGCAAACGATGAGAGCCATTCGCCCGTCATGTCGATCGACGGCTCGCTCGTCGTCTTCTCCTCTCTGGCCAGCAACCTCGCGGCCAGCGATACCAACGAGGTGAACGATTTGTTCCTCTGGCAGCGCGGAGTCAGTGGAGTGCAACTCCTGAGCCGCACCGCCGACGGACGCGCCGCCAACGAGGAAAGCGACGCCCCCACCATCTCGGACGACAACCGCTACATTCTCTTCAGTTCGGCCGCCACCGACCTCGCCGTGTCGAACTTCGACAGCAACTCCGTCACCTTCCTCTACGACCGCCAGACCGCTCAGTTGTCACAGATCAGTCCGCCGCGCGTGGCCGGACGGCAGCGAGGCGGTTTCTTCGGCGCGCGCCTGGCGCCGGATGGCCGCTTCATCACGATGCTGGCTGACGTCGCCGACTTGGTCGGCGGCAGCAATTACGTCACGGGCGTGTTCCTTTACGATCGCGTTGCCGGGACGCTGACGGAATTGAGCCGCCGGCGCGACGGGACGCCGGGGAACGATCACACCGTCGGCGCCGCGCTGAGCGCCGATGGCCGCTACATCGCCATGGCCTCGCGAGCGGGCAATCTGATCGGCGAAACCACATCGGGTGCCGATCAGGTGTTGCTCTACGATCGCGCCAGTTTTCAGCCCGACGAATGGATTCGGCGCGACAGCAGCGCGCCCTATCGCGGTCAGGGCACGCTGGTGGAATCGGTTCAACGCGTCGAGCAGACCATCCCGTTCGGCTTCACCAACGTGCTCTTCGTGACCATCCGCAATTACGGCACTTTCGCGGACCGATTCCTCTTCCAAGCTCCGGCCGGCGTCACTGGCGGAATCGACGCCCGTTACTTTCTTGAGCCGGCAGGCACCGAGATCACGGCCACCGCCACGAACGCCGGTTGGACATCAGACCTGGTATCCGTGGGCGACACACGTGAATTGCGCATTCAGATCATTGCGAGCAACACCAACCTCTTCAATCAGGACCTGGTCTTCACCTGCAGTTCGCTCACTGACCCCACGAAGGTCGATATGGTTCGCATGCGGCTGCTGCGCGACGACGACAACGACGGCCTGCCAGACACTTGGGAGCAGCAGTATTTCGGGAACCCGACCAATGCGGTCGCCTCGGAGGACAGCGACGGCGACGGTTCATCGAATCTCGCCGAATACATCGCCGGAACGGATCCCAAAAACCCCGATTCAAACCTTCGTATCACACAAATCCTGGCCGGCCCGGGTCTGAGCGTGACGCTCACCTGGCCCACCGCGACAAATCGCATTTACACGGTGGAACGCGCCGCCGGCGAGCCGGCCGGGTTCACTCCGCTTCTGGACTTTTGGGGAGACGCGTTCGAGACTTCGTATCGCGATACTTGGCTGACCAATCCGCCGCCGTCCTTCTACCGCATCCGCGCGGAGCTGCCTTGATCCGGGGTAGCTTCCTGGTTCTCAAGTGCGTGTTTAGCGCGGGTGTGCGGCAGACAGGAATTTCAGTCCCATTGCCCCACACCCGCGCCTCGCGGAGCGACGCCACGAGGTTAGCCGTGGACTTCGTATGTGTTTAGCGCCGCAACTATGAGCAGGGGCGCGGCCTTCAGGCGCCTTCAGGCCGCTTCACCGTGCGCAATTTCCTGGGACGTGGGTTTTCCGCAATCCCGATTCCGAATCGGGATGCCCACGCTGAAGCGACGTTAAACGTCGCGCTCCAGCCGCACTCATCAGCGTCGCGGTTCTGAAAATTTTTTCCGATCCATATTGCCGCCGCGGCGAATGCCGGATACCCTTCCGCCCAGTGCACCTGTCAAGTCTGGTTCTGCGATCTTTCGAAAACCCTGCAAAAACCCGGAGTGTGCGCGATGACAAATCAATCAACTTTGACAAAAGACAACCGCATGTTGGCATGGAAGGAGATTTTGGCCCGCTATCAGAAGCCATCGGTCGGACGGGGGCTCTGGCAGATTGTCAACACGCTCCTTCTTTATGCCGCCCTCTGGTATCTGATGTACCTCAGCCTGTCGGTTTCCTATTGGCTGGTCGTGCCGCTG
>Ga0066710_100003750_pt1 | contig 13106 bp, 7 predicted proteins | sample GraSoiAngelo_159_FD_79666 | JGI IMG/M metagenome (GOLD analysis project Ga0066710, IMG submission 79666) | Grasslands soil microbial communities from the Angelo Coastal Reserve, California, USA - 14_1009_16_40cm | ecosystem: Environmental > Terrestrial > Soil > Grasslands | place: USA...
CTCCGCAACGTGAGCATCGGTCACGAGCTCGACGGCTTCTTAAGAAAACTCATCTTGCCGGAGGTTTCCAGCACGGCCCACTTCAATCGCTAAAACGGTCCCTAGTTACCGCATGTCGCGCACTTCACGCCAAATTCGGACTGCGGCCAGGCGATTGTTAACTTTCATTTTGCGAAAGATCTTCTCCCAGTGTGCTCGAACAGTACGCCGAGACACGCCCAGGCATCTGGCGATTTCCTTGTCTCCGAGGGCATCGTAGGCGAGTTCGAGGACCTGTAGCTCTCTCTGTGTGACTATCCGGCTCAGTCGGGCCGCAAAAATGGATGGTGAGTCGATCCGGCGGGCAAGACGTAACGCACTGTGCTCAGGTAGTTCCGGCCATGGCCACCCCGCGTTGTCGAACGTTCCCTGCCCTGCCCCGCGCGTCTTGCCTCCCCGAGCGGCCTCATCGGGAGTCCGCTGCTAGTGGAGTATAGGCACTCTATAAGGTTTAGCGCCAGCAGCTGAATAGTGATGTGCTCCACGGCGTTATGGGACTTTGCCGATAGGGTTGCGATCGGTTTTAATGCCAAATTGACGGCAGCCACATCCGGGCTTAGCCTGCAACCGGAATGAAGGCTGCTGTAGCGCAGCCTCAGTAAGGGACAGGGAGGGCTTCCTCGTGAGACGCCACTTATTGCTGTTGACGCTTGCCGTCCTCGCGGTGCTAAGCGGGTCCCTGCCGGCTGAGGCCGCCCCGGCGATTCAGTTTCCGTCGAGCGCCCAGAGCCAAGCTACGGCGATTGCAGCCGCGCCACTGGGAGAGATGCCCGATCGGAGGACACGGGTGTCCAAAACCGAACGCACCGCGCCGGGCAAATATCGAACGACAGTCTTCAACGCAGCGGTGAACTATCGCGACGTTCAGGGGAAGTGGCAGCCGATCGATTCAACGCTGATCGGCACTACGGAGAACGGCTACGCATGGCGGAACAAGGCGAACGCTTTCCGTGTCTTGCTCAAGAAGTCGCTCACTCCCGATTACATGCGGATCGACATCGGCGGCAAAGCCTTCACCCAGACCTTGACGGGTGCGGCCTCGCATCCTGGAAGCGCCGCCAGCACACGGGTCTCATACCCGGACGCTTTTTCAGACGTTCAGGTCCGATATGACGTCGGACGGTCTGGAGTGGAAGAAACGCTCATCCTCGCCAGTGCTCGGGCGCAGACCGAGTACACATTTACCCTGGACCCGCCTGCCGGAGCCGCGGTATCGGCACGCCCCGAAGTTGACGGGGGTTGGGGATTCTACATGGCGCCATTCGATCAACCGGTGTTCCGACTTGCTGTACCACGGGCATACGACTCAGGGCATGGCCACGCAGCTCAGGACCCGGTCTCCAACGCATCGCTGAAAGTAACCCCTGATAAAGGCTCGTTTCGCATCGACTTACAGCTCGACCCGATCTGGTTGCGAGATCCGGCTAGAGTCTTTCCGGTCTTCGTCGATCCGACAATCACCATCCAGCCCGACACGCAGGATGCCTATTTCCATGGCAACGTTCCCACGGACACCGGGCTTGCCGGCGGAGATGCCAGTCACCTCCTTCATATCGGCGACAGCACTTCGCACTTTGACTGGAGCGCCCTCCAGTTCGACATGGGCGCGATCCCAACGGGCGCCCAGATCACCGCCGCGAGCCTCGGTCTCTACTACAACGGCTACTGCATATCGCCGGCGAACGCTTGCGCCGGAAGTACGCATGCGATCGAGGCTCACCGGATGACCGCAGCCTGGTCGCCGAGCTCTCAAACCCAGCAGCTCGCCTACGACGCAGCTGTCCTCTCGAGCACGAGCGTGACCCTCGATAGCCCCTATAGGTGGATCAATTGGAACGTCACCAGCACAGCCCAGAACTGGTACACGGGAGCACAACCGAACTATGGGCTGCTGCTGAAGCGCAACCCTGACGTTCTCGGTGCCGGAGGCCCGGCGCTCCCGTCCGCAATGTACGCGGATACCACCGTCGTGCCCAAGCTGGACATCACCTACAACAGTGACGGGGTCTGGCTAAATCAGCCGAGCACCCTCCACTCAAACGGCGCCGACCTGTCCTGGAGTCGGTACACCGGCGCGCTTAGCGGTGCGCAATTTCAGAAGTATGAGGTGCACCGGTCGGCGACAAAGAACTTCTCGCCTTCCAGTTCGACGCTTTTGACCACGATCAGCGACGTCGCCGTCACGTCGTATCGGGATACCACGGCTTCACCGTCGAAGACCTTCTTTTATGCCGTGGTCGCGAATAGCAGCGGGTCGAACCAGGTACAGGTCAGCTTGCCGGCAGACGGCCAGGCCACCAAGGTTCTTCAACCTGGTGCGGAAGGCCAGGATACCTATAACTACTACTCACCGATCTCGGTTATCTGCTCGACCTACGGCGCCAGTGACCATGTCTCGGTCGGCACCGACATCAACCGAATCTCGCGCTCCCTGATCAGCTTTCCGTTGGGCGATATTCCCGCGGGCGCCACCATCCAGAGCGCCACGCTTTCGCTGTATCACTTCGAGACCTTGCCCGCGGCCGACACCATCCGCGCTTTCAGGGCGACGCGGAGTTGGGGTGAGGGAACCGGGACGTCGAGTAACGGCGCCTGTACTGCCGATGGCGCAACCTGGTACGAGGCAACAGGTGGGGTCAACTGGACAACTCAGGGTGGCGACTTCGCCAATGGGGCCAACGATCAGTCGCCTCCAATCAGCTTTGCGGCGGGAGAAGCGCCGAAGTGGCACGACTTCAACATCACGGGGTTGGCGCAGCAATGGGCGCAGGCCAGCGCACCGAACCTGGGCGTGCTTCTCAAATATGACAACGAAGCCATCGTCGGAAACAACATCATTCGGTACTACGCCAGCGACACGACGGTCTCGTCGAGCGTTCGGCCGAAGCTCTCCATCACTTACACCGACAACAGTCACGCCATCGCGCCGACCGTCTCTATATCGGCGCCGGCTCCGAACGCGACCGTCATGGGCACCTCCGTCGCACTCACGGCGGGGGCGACGGACGATCGCCGCGTCGACAAAGTGGAGTTCTACGTCGACGGAGCCCTGGTCGGAACGTCCACGACCTCCCCGTTCAGCGTGACGTGGAACTCGACGACGGTCGGTAATGGCGCCCACACCGAGACCGCCAAAGCGTTCGATGACGCGAGTAATGTCACCACTTCTAGCGGGGTCGGCTTCAGCGTCGCGAATTTTGCCGCTCCGACCACGGCAATAACATCGCCGACGGGAGGAACCGTTAGCGGCACAGTAACCGTCTCCGCCACGGCGAGCGCCGTCGGAGGCCTGGCCCAGGTTGAGTTCTTCTTCGACAACACCCGTTTCTCGACCCTTACGGCGGCGCCATTCTCGGCTTCCTGGAATACGTTGGATCAGAACTTCCCCGCCTACGACGGCAGCCACGCGCTGACGACGAAGGCGTACGACACCTATGGCCAGGCAACGACCTCGGCCGGCGTCACGGTAACGGTCAACAATCGGGGCACCACCCAATATCAAGCGACTTTCGGCACTCCCACCATGCCGCTCGCGATGGTCTACGACCCGGCAGGAAGCGCGACATCGAAAGTGACGGTGACGGTGACCAACACGAGCACCATCAACTGGACGAACACCCTCCTCTACTACAGATGGTTCGTTGCCGACAATCTGACCACTGACGTGGGGAGCGGCGGCGCTATCGCGATGAATCTTCAGAAGGGAAAGAGCTCGGCGCCGACGACGTTGACCGTAAGCCCGCCGACGCTACCCGCTGGTGTCAATTCCGGTCAGTATCAACTCCGCATCGACCTCTATAACAGCGCAACCGCCGCCTGGTTTGCCGCCAAGGGTAATCAGCCGCCACAGAATCCGGTCATTGTCAACAAGGCCCTCAAGACGGCGCTCGGCTTAGAGCGTTATTACCAGTACGTCGCACACGATGCCGGCGCTGGAATGCAGCACCTGGTCAACGTGGCGAACGGGGACTCGATTTTGCGCTGGACACCCTTCAACGCTCCGGGTCGAGGACTGGCTACTGTTGCGGATTTCACCTACAACAGCCTCGAGGAGCATTCCGAATCGCCGGCCGGCAACAATATGTCGCTCTCCATCTCCTCGTTGACTCGATTCGGGCTACCCATCGATGTCCATCCCAACAACTCCGACACCAACACTACGAACCGATGGATCGGGTTCACGGATGGCGACGGCAGTTACCACAAGTTCCAGGGAAACCTGGACGGTAGCGGCAACGCCTACTACGTCGAGCCGCCTGGTGTACATCTGTACCTCCGGCAGTATTCAACGACCGACACCACTCATTGGTGGGCGTTCACCCGTCCCGACCGGGTGACCTATTTCTTCAATCAAGCCGGCTACCCAACCTACGTCACCGACAAGAACGGCAACAGTCTCACCTTTACGCTTTACCAGCCGCCCAACTACGACAACCCAGGCGGTCCCGCTTTCCAGATCACGAAAGTGACCGACGCCGGAGGCCGCTTCTTCACGATCAACTACTTCACCAAGGCAACCGCGAAGAAGCCACAGGTGCGGGGCAAGATCGCCAGCATCATTGACCACAACGGTCGCGAGCTGGATTTCAGCTACTACGAGGACGGCAACCTGCTTTCGATCGTCCAAAAGGGCGGGACCAACGCGGACGGCTCCTTCCTGCCAAGTCGGAGTTTCGTGTTTACCTACACCACCTCGAGCGGTGCCGGTCCCGCGATCCCGAACGCCGCGGATCGCGTGAATCCCGATCCGAAGACCCCCAACGAGTCCACGAAGCTTTTTAGCGTTCGTGATCCGAATGGACACGAGACCACGTTCGCTTACATCACCAGCGGACAGGACAAATGGAAGCTATCGAGCATGAACGATCGGGCGGGTGTGGCTACCAACTATGCATACAACGACGCAACCTTCACCACGACCGTCACACCACCGGCGCCAGGCGGCGCATCTCGAGCAACGAGTTACGTCTACGACAGCGATGGGAAGGCGACCGCAATCACCAACGCACTGCAGCAGATCACGCAGATCGAGTGGACCGCCGATTTCACGGTCAGCAAAGTCACCGAGCCCAACACCAGCTTCACCAGGTACGCGTACAACAACAACGGCTACCTGACCGATAAATACGACCAGATGTCGAATCACACCGCCCTGACGTATCAGAACGTCGCGGTCGATTCCGCCGACGTGGCGGCCCACTGGTGTCCAACCAGCGGAGTCATGAATGGCAGCCCCTGCGCTCCACGGACGACGGTGGCCCACATCAGCCAGCTTCTGACGAAGACGGATCCGCTCGGTGTGGCGAACGGGAGCGGCTATCAGTGGACTTTCGGCTACAGCCCTAACGGGAATCTGACCACCGTCCGAGACCCATACCAGAACCAGACGACGAATGCCTTCAACTCAGATGGGACGTTGTTGTCGGTTACGGACGCCAACCAGCACCAGACTCAATACACGATCTACGATGCAAACGGTCTGCCAACGACCGTGATCGACGCGGCTGGAAAAACAGCAACCTTCGGTTACGACGCCGATGGAATGATCCTGTGGACACAGGATGCCGCGCATGCCGGTTACACCGGCGGCGATCCGCAGACCTATCGCAGTTACTTCTATTACGACAGCCTCAACCGGCTGGGACGGCAAAGCACGCCGAAATCAACCCGCTTCGCTCAGGGAGCGCTGATCTGGAGCGATACGTTCTACGACGCCAATAACAACGTCATCAGGCAGGTGGCAGCGCACCTGGGGGCGCAGGAGAACGGCCCCACAACCACGATGGCCTTCGATGTCCTCGACCATCGGACGCTAATTACTGATCCGGTTGGCGATCGTACGGCCTACGCCTATGACTCCGCCGGTCGGCTGACCAGTGTCACCTTGCCCAAGGGCGTGTTGACCACGAACACAGCCAACGACTTCGCCACCTTCAACACCTACGACGCGCTGGATCGCGTAACAAGTCAGACCCGTTACGACGTGGACGGCACCGGCGCCATTACCCAGACATTCGTAACGGTCGCCTGCTTCAATGCGTCCGGCGACCTATCCTCGACTACCACTCCCAACGCTGACCTCACGGCTGCGACCATCAACTGCGCTTCTCCGACGCTTGCCAACACCACCTACTACACCTACGATCCGGATCACCGGGTGCTGACTACGAAGGACGCGGACGGCCACATCCAAAGCGTCGGATATGACGCCGACGGCAATGTGACGAGCAAAACCGATGCCAGCAGCACTACGACCCTCACCAGCTACGACCAGATGAACCGGGTGGTCCAGATCGATCAGCCGTTCATCACCGGCGCCAACCCACACACGGTCACTTCAAAGGTCAACTACGACCCTGCCGGTAACCGCCATCAAATGATCTCTGCGCGAGCCTACGACGCGTCGGCGGACAAGCAGAACTTCACGTCGTACGTGACCACCTACAACTACGACGCCATGAACCGGCTCACTCGTACGGACCTACCCACCGACAGCAGCTACCCGCAGGCGCAGTACGTGCACCAGGCTTACGACGCCAATGGCCGGCTCGCCTGGTCGGCGCTGCCTGATACCAACAGCGATCCCAATCTCGTGCCAAGCAGTAAGAAGACGGTCGTTGATTACTTCGATCCGGGTTGGATTTATACGAGTCAGTCACCCGGAAATCCGCGAATGCACTTCGACTATACGGCCGAAGGCCGACAGAGCATGCGCGCACCCGAGGATGCTTCGGGCAACCTCAACATCTCTCGTCAGATGAAGTGGACGTACTTTGATGACGGCAATCTCTCGTCCCGCACCGACGAGAACGGGCAGGGGACGACCTACATCTACGACGCTGACGACCAGATGACATCGGCACACCAGGCCAGCGGCATCACGACCGGCGAGCAGGTGCCACTCGACATGCTGGTGGCGTATGACGGACTGGATCGCGCCACAAAAGTCCGGCAACAGAAGAGCGGCGACGTCAACTATGGCTTCACGAAGATGACCTACGACCGCAACTCGAACATTACCGATCGCGTCGAGAATGGGGTCGAGGATCCCAACGGTGGCCTGGTGACGCCGGGCAAGATGAAGCACTTCGACTACGACCCGGCCGACTGGCTGATGGACGTACTCGATTACGGCACCACTCCGACCGAGAAGATCACCGACAGCTTCTGGCCGACCGGGTGGGAGAAGCAGCGGGTGGTGACCGCCAGCGACGGTGTGGGTGGCTGGATTCCAAAGCAAACCACGAACTGGGATTACTACCCGAACGGCAAGCTCAACCACATGACGACTCTCAACGGGTCCGGAGCCACCGTTGAGTCACACACAGTTTCGTACGTCGATACCAGCAACATTTACAACAACGGGAACCGCACGCAAGACGTCTTTACCCAGCTCGGGCCGGATAGCTCTTCGCCTTGCCGCACAACCAACTGCGTAGCTACCTACCAGTACGACCCGCGAGACCGGCTCGTGCGCGAAGACAACGGCCACGGGACGGTGTCGACTTACACCCTCGACACTGCCGGCAACATCCAGACCGAGGCGCAGAACGGCAGCACGAGTAAAACGTACACGTACACCGGTGACCAGATCAGGACTATCACGGCTGGCGGCACGACATCGAACTACTGGTACGACCCCGACGGCAATCTGCAGTGCGTAACAACCAGCGCTGGGACACAGGCGCACTGCCCCGTCGCCGCAGGCGGAACCGCTGCACCGACACTTCTTGCGACCTATACCTATGACTACCTCGAGCGGCTGGCGAGCTACCGGGCATTCAACAACAGCAGCCCGACGGATTCAGCGAATTACGTGTACGACGCGCTGGATCGTGTGGCGAGCGAGACCGAGACGCACCCCAGCCAGAGCACCAAGACGACCACCTTCACCTATCTCGGCCTTGGCAACCAGGTTTCTCAGGAGCAGCAAAGCAACAGCGGCGGGGTCATCACCACGAAGGCCTATAGCTATGACGCGTACGGCCATCGGCTGACCATGACCGATACGCCCAATGGCGGCGCCTCGACGACCTACACGTACGGCTACAACGTCCACGACAGCGTCTCACTCCTGCTCGATCCCAATGGCGGAGCCAGGGCGTCATACGGCTACAAGTCCTATGGAGAGGAGGACAGCGCACTCAGCAAGGGCGATACGGATAAGACCAACCCCTACAACGCCTATCGGTACGAGGGCAAGCGATTCGATAGCGGCAGCGGCAGCGTGGACACGGGCGCTCGTCGCTTTGCCCCAGATAGTGCTCACTTCCTGACACCGGACCTCTACCACGGGGCGCTTGCCGACCTGGGGCTCGGCACTGATCCCCTGAGCCAGAACCGCTATAGCCTGGCCGGCGGGAATCCGCTCAGCTTTATCGAGACCGACGGACACGTGGTAACCGCTGACGGGGGAGGCGGGGCGGCCTACAGCGCCACACCGCCACCGACCACGCACGCCCCCGTGTCAAGCGGCAGCAGTCAAAAGAAATGCGACCCCTGGGACCTTGTGTGCCAGGCCGGCCAGTTCGGCCAGGGCTTCAAGGAGGGCGTCAGTGAGCTTTGGGAAAGCGGCAAGGCACTTGGCGGAATCGCAGTCTCCTGCGTTAAAGGTGATCAATCGGGGTGCGGCGACAAACTCGAGGCGATGGGCACCTATATCTGGAACCATCCTGGGGACTTCGCGGGCAGCCTAATCGACTGGAAAGACCTCAGCTCTGGGAACTATGCGAAATGGGCCGGTCACCTAGCCCCAAGCATCGCCATCACAGTGGCAACCGTCGGCGGCGGTGGGGCAATCGCCAAGGGTGCCGAAGCGGCAGGGCTCGCTGTTAGAGGCGCCGAGGCGGTCACAGAAGCTGGGGGCGCGGCGGCGGAGGCAACAGGTCAGGCGGGTGCTGCTGTAGCCCGAGCCGGTGTTGGCGCTGCGGCGCGAGAGGCGAGTGAAGCTGCGGGCGGCGCGGCCTCAAATATTGAACGAGCGGCGGCCGCAGCAGGGTCCGGTACCGGTCAATCAACCGCCGCAAGCCTTGCAGAAAATGCAGCCAAAACGAGCGAATCAGCCGTGTGGCGAGTGTGGGGCGGAGGAGCTCGACAGCTAGGCAGATCTTGGACGCCGATCGACCCTCGCACCCTCGAGAGCGCACGTGGAAGCCTGGGTCTGCCTAGTGAGAACACCGGGGAGTTTCTAACAAAAGCTGTAATTAAAGATTGGACAGGTATTCAGGCACGTCCATCACTGCCACTCGCGGGTAATCCAGGAGGAGCACTCGAGTATTTGATTCCCGATCCGGCCCGGCAACTCGATATGCTAAGTACGGTAAGGGTTAGCCCGCCATTTTAAGACATCAGGATAAGAGGTTATGGAGCGAGATCTTCGCGAACAAATTCTCAAGCTTTTTCGAGAACACGGTGTGATCGGCCAAATCTCGCAGGCCGTGCCTGAAGAGGCCGACGAGGCGGTGTTCGTTGTGTCACCAAAATCGGCCGCTGAAATGCGGGAGCGTGAGTTGACCATGTCCCTAATGAGCCTTCTCAGAAAGAAAGTATGGATTACCACTGATGGCGATCACTGGAAGAACCTGACTAAACCTCTGTAGCTGATCACTGGAGATGCGAGTTGTTAGGGGGCTTCGCCGTTCCATCAGTGCCTTGCGCCCTCGACTTGGTCTGATACTCGCGGTTCCGGTCAGCTGAACTGACCGCCTCAGCGTTCGCGCTGAGAAGCCCTCGCCTTTCGCGCGGGCGGCCGCGCGCGGGCCGGTCGCGACGCGGCAGCTAGCAGCGATCGCCTATCCTCTGGCGCCGGAAGGAAGGCGTCAGCGAGCTCTGGGAAAGTGGTAAAGCCCTGGGCGGAATCGCAGTCTCCGGTTTGAAGGTGATAAATCGGGGTGCGGCGACAAACTCGAGGCGATGGGCTCGTATATCTGGCACCATCCTGGGGACTTCGCCGGCAGCCTGATCGACTGGAAGGACCTCAGTTCGGGCAACTATGCGAAGTGGGCCGGCCATACCGCGCCCAGCGTCGCAATCACGTTGGCAACAGTCGGTGGGGGCGGGGCGCTCGCTAAAAGCGCGGAGGCTGCGGGGCTGGCAGTCCGCGGAGTAGAGGCTGTCACTGAGGCGGGAGATGCAGCCGCGGAGGCCACCGGCGAGGCTGGTATAGCGGCGGCCCGAGCGGGAGTGGCGACTGCTGCCCGCGAGCGAGTGAGGGAGCAGGTTGGGCCGCTAATCTCGAACGCGCGGGAACTGACACGTATTCGCCAGGAGAACAGATGCCGAATTACACCCTATATCTGACCACAGGACTCAAGATTGAGGGGAGTCCTGTCACCGTCGGCACCCGCACGAGGTTGAGCGATCTTCTCCGGCCGGGGATGGGAGAATGCCACTGGGCCGTGTGCCTCACGGGTCCACCAATCTAACGAAGGAAGCATGCAGTTTCCAGATTTAACCGAATACAGGTACTTAGGTAAACCAGACCCGAGCGTGCTTAATGTCGGGTGGTTGGATGTCGCCGAGCCGTTTCCAACTGGTGACGTGACGCCCGAGGAACTCGCCACGCTGCTTCGCCTAGCGAAGGAGCCTGTAAATCGAACGCGAGGATGGCACCGATGCGGGATTTGCGGTGTCAATCCGCCAATCGTCGCAGGCCGTGGTGACGATGCCGTGCAACTTGGTGATGCCGAAATCCGCGTAGTCGGCTGTGACGGGACGATCTACGCCGCTCCGAACTTGATCTATCACTATGTCGAAGCTCATCACTACCGTCCGCCTGATCAGTTCTTGAAAGCGCTCTCTTGCAAGCAGTCCAATGCTAAAAATGTGGAAGTCTGACCTGGGCCAGGTGATCCGCGAGTTTGAGCTTGCCTCGAACGAATCGGAGCGCCTCGTTACTCCGAGGGATGCGGTGTTTCGTGGATTTCTTGAGGGAGACGGCAGAAATGACTGGGCTTGGATTAGGGTGGATCCGCCGATTCCTGGGCAATTTCTGTCCCCAGCGACGATATTGCCGATCTGGTCATCGAGGGCCGACACGATTACCATGTCCTGGAGAAATCCGAAAGATGGCCCGCAGTTGTCTATATTTCCGCGGTGCCTCCGAATTTCGACTCTAGCAGGGGAATAGTTCGACCAGGTATATCAACCTCGTCGCCTGGTTAGGTGCGGTCGTTGTCCACTAAGGGCTCCGAGGATGAATCGGTGAGGTAAGGGTGGGTAAGGAAGCCGCGTTGGATGAATTGGCAGTACCGCTGGAGGACCCAGCAACCGAAAAGGATGGAAACATCCTTGCAGAATTGCTCCACCAGCGTGCTAGACGACTACTAGGATCTGACCGACCAGGGCTCGTAGAGGCTCTACCGTGACTGGCTAGAAAAGCGAGACGACGTCCTGTCAATTCAAGCCGTGATCCTTGTAAGGGACCTTCGGCTTACCGAGCTTCGTTCGCTGATTGGGGAACTTCGCGAAGAAGTCGCATCAGGCAGAGCCCTGCGGCCGACATCGCTGTGTCTATTTGACAAAGCACTTGCGAGTCTGGATCGGCCGGCTTAGTCTGCATGGACGGCGTGGCTTTGAACTCGCCTGGACCGGATCACAGCGCTTCGCAACTCCGAGACCTGCGGTATTTCGTGGATTCCTTAGTCAGCTGTGACGGACGATCGAGTGATGGGTGATCCTGAGGCTGTAGAGGCGGCGACCCTGGTTGGGAAGTGGCTTGGCCGTGTCAATGGCGCGCCCGTCGGGCTGGAGTTCCTACCGGACGGAAGACTTGCCCTACGCGGTCTTATCGGGTGACCGAGCGCAGGCGATTCGGATGATCCACCGTATTGATGCTGACCACATCATCAGGAACCAGCCCAGCGCGCCGGATTCTCGTTCGAAGATCGCGACCACCTAGTCCTCGCGTTTGGCGGAATCGCCACCAACTCTAACGCTCCGGTCGCAAGGTCACCGCATAATACGCAGTACACGCCAAATTTTGTACCACCGCAATTGTTCCTTGCGCGAAATCCTCAGGACGGTCCCGGAATTGAAGCCCACCAGTGACGCTGCGATGGGCGTTGCCTCGTGCAGCTTCGCTGCTACATTTCAGGAAAGTCACAAAAGAGTACGGGGGCGACTGGCAGGGGCAGGTCGTCACGTACGATCGGCCATGAGCAAGCGAAACGTGATTCAGCGTTGTGTTGATGAATTTGCCGAGGGCCTCGGAATGGTCAAGAAGTCGGGTTCCTGGTATCGCCACACGGATGGTGTTATCACGATCCTGAATCTGCAAAAGTCGCAGTACGCGCCAAGCTATTACGTGAAAATTGCGTTTTGGCTCACCGACTTAGGTTCCGAACGCTTTCCAAAAGAGAATCAGGCTCATGTGCGGATTCGTCTTGATCGGCGGTTGCCAGAGTTGGCTGACGAGACCACAAAGCTGTTAAAACTTGACTCAGACATAAATGATGCGCAGCGAGAGGAGAGACTACGCGCACTCCTCTCGCGGGTGCGGCCGATTCTCGATCAGACAAGGACCGTGGCGGGGCTTCGTCAACTCAAGGCGAGTGGGATTCTTCGGGGAGCAGCGGTAAAGGTCGCCGCCCAGAACAGCGTCAAATGAACTACGCCTAATCGAGCGGATCGAGCAGGTCAAGCGATGCGGCGCATGCGCTTCTCGAGATCGGCAAACGAAGTACGGACCGCCGGAGGTGCTGCGCGCATTCGGCGCTGCTTTGGCCGCGATTTTTCATGGGGGAATCCCTTTAACCGAGTTCGACATGCGCAATCTAGTGGGTATCACCTGTGACACTAATTGCGACTGGCAACCATAATGGCCCAAACGTGTCCGCATCGGGGTAGCCGGCAGACGGACTGCAAAAGGCTATATTTCCACGGCCTTTTTGGGCGGCGGTCCTCTAGGCTCCCTGGTGCGGCCCGTGCCGGGTCATGTCACCGATCGTCGAGCAGATCGCGCAGGTGCGACCCGGCCGCCTCAAGCTGGTGAAAATCAACATCGACACGGCGCCAAACGTTTCCCAGCGGTTTGGCATTCGCGGGATTCCTACCCTGGTTCTTCTCGA
>Ga0066710_100003751_pt1 | contig 13105 bp, 11 predicted proteins | sample GraSoiAngelo_159_FD_79666 | JGI IMG/M metagenome (GOLD analysis project Ga0066710, IMG submission 79666) | Grasslands soil microbial communities from the Angelo Coastal Reserve, California, USA - 14_1009_16_40cm | ecosystem: Environmental > Terrestrial > Soil > Grasslands | place: USA...
CTTAGCGCCCCGAGTCAAGTTGTCGTCATGCCTTCGGGGCGCTGACGCAACCCCGCTGGCTGCCGTGTGACTGCGTGAGGATGGCGCGGGCGGATCGTCTCCTTTTCACAAAAAGGGGTTGCCGGCATGGGTAAAATCAGGTGAATACCCCCGCGGCCTTCGCCGTCTGGTAACGGGAGAGCTTGCTGCGTCATGTCCGTACTCAGCGCATGCTGTCCGACGGCCCTCAGCGACGAGAGTCTCCTTGCGCGCTTTTCCCGTGGTGAGCGCGAGGCGCTGGAGGAGTTGTTCGGGCGCTACCGGACGGTGGCCTACCGGGTGGCCCATCGCCTGCTCGGCAACGAGGCCGACGCGCTCGACGCCGTGCAAGAAGGCTTTGTCAAGGCGTTGACGCGGCTCAAGAGTTTTCAGGGGCGCAGCAGTTTCAAGACCTGGCTGTTGCGCGTGGTCAGCAACGCCGCGCTGGACCTCGGCCGGCAACGCCAGCGGCGCGAGGCACTCAGCCTGGACGTACCCTCACCCGACGATCAGGAAACGTTGCAGCCGCTCACGCTAAGCGATCCAGCAGACGGTCTGGAACGGGCGGACCTGCGACGACTCTTGCAGGAGGCGCTGGCGGCACTTTCCGAGGCGCAACGGCAAACGTTTGTCTTGCACGCGGATGGCGAGCTAACCTATCGCGAAGTAGCCGACGCGCTGGGGATCTCCATCGGGACGGTGATGAGCCGCCTGTACTATGCACGGCAAAAGTTACGAGTGTTTTTGAGCCAGCGTAGCCTCTTATGACTCCATCGCAGGCTGGGAACCACTGGAATCCACGTGCCGAGCAACTCGCGGCGTACGTCGACGGCGAGCTGGACGCCGCGGCTTTCGAGCGCCTGCGCTCGTGGCTGGCCGATCATCCGGAAACGTCGGCGGAGTTGCGCGCTCAGCAACGCCTGCTCCATCTCTGGCAAACGGCCGAACCCGCGCAGCCTTCGGCGCAGCAGTGGGCGAGCGCACTCGACCGCGTTGAAAAGGGTATTGCCGCGACGCCCCCCACACTGTCGCTCTGGCAACAGCCGTTCTTCAAGCTGGCCTTGCTGACCGTGGGGACGGCAGCAGCCTTGGTGCTGGCTCTGCCCAGTGCACCCTGGAGGCAAGCGAAGGAGCCGCCGCCGGCGGGTCAGCCGGCGCGTGGAGTGGTTGTAAATGAGACGGAGATGGTGCGGCTGCGGGCGGCCCAGAATGAGAAGACCGCCCCCAAGGCGGCTCCGGCAGAGGATGATTTGCTGGAAGGCCTGCTGGCCGATGACTTCCAGTGGACGAATGAAAGCTCGCAAAGGGTGAAAGACCCTGCCAAGGGGGAAGCGCGCGGCCGGCGGTCAACCACCGGGCCGTCGGCTTCCGATCGACAAAACGCGCCGCGTGCCCCTTAAATCCTGCCCAAAAATCTGCGCCTTACTTGGCGAAGTCCATTCGTGATGCCTCCAGCACTCTAAACGTGCCGGCCTTTGGGTAGTAAAGGATCTGCACGCCGCGGATTCTCTGCGGCTGCGTACCCTTGCCCTCGCGCTTGACCAGCAGAGCCTCATTGGTCGGGCTGCCCACGAGAATGAGCTGGTCCTTGGCCTCGTCGTATTTCGCTTCGTCGGCCTCGCCTGAGAAGTTGTCTCCCTGAATCAGAACCTTTCCCTTGGCATTCATTTCCGTCTGCGTCGTCCCGTCCTTGAGCTTATGGCCGAGGACCTGGAGCCGAGCACAGCTCAGGCGGATGCTTCCTTCGGGCGGCTTGATCTCATTGATCGGCAGGTCCTTGTTCTCGGTGAGCACGTGCACGACAACGACGTCCTGGAAAAAGGTGGCGATGCCTTGCTTGTTGTTGGCGATCATTTTGCCCTGGAATGTCACCTGCGTCAGCTTGAATTCTTCCTCGGTCTTGCCGGTCTTGCTCCGAGCCTTTGCCGGAGCGGTGTTGTTGGCCCGTCCCGGTTGCAGGCCAGGCACGACTTCGCCCCTGTCCCCTAGCTGGAAGATGCGGACCCATCCTGGCCCCTCGACCTGCACAATGCTGTCGGATTTGTCGGCGTCGTTGTCCAGCGACAATTCCACCCCCCTCATGCTCCTGTGGGCAACCAGTCTACCGTCCCGGTAGGTGGAGTCCTCCACCCAGACGTTGCCTTCGCAGATGAGCTGCTGCACCTTGGCCGGCGGGGCGCCCCGATCCCCCTCACGTAGGGACACCTTGCGGTCGAGGTAGACCTGCAAGGTATTGCAAGCCATATGGCTGTTGTCCTGATCGGCGCGCACGCCTCCGCCGGATGGTGCTTTCTGCCCCTCGGGCAGCAGCCCCCGCGGGAGGTCAAATTCCGCCCGCTGGCCATCGAAGTCCATGTGCTGGCACCAGTAAATCGTCAGCTCGGTTTCGCGCTGCGAGGGCGTGCCGTCGAGGTTGGCCTTGTTGGGCAGGCGCATGTTGCCTGGACCGTTGACCCAGGCGCGATTCGCGGTCTGATCGAGATTGACGACAGGGCCGAGGATATACACCTGGTTGAGTTGCACGGTGGCGCGGTTGGTATTGTCGCCGGTGACCTCGATCTCATTGCCGTTGAGGTGATGCTTCAGCTCCAGGGTTTCGCCATGGATATCGATGCCTTTGTCGGCCGGCGTCTGCGGATCTTGATGGACGTGGACGGTCCCCTCGCACCAGAGTTTTTCCAGGTCGTTCTTGTTGCCGGAGCGCAGGACGTCGGCCTTGACGTAGACAGCGCTCAGGTCGATGGGCTTCTTCGCTTTGCCGGCCTCGTCGGGTCGCGGGCCGCTCCCGGCGGGCGTGGCCGGGAAGTTGTTTTTGACACTGGGGAGCAAATCCTGCGTACCGTCCGCACTCCTGGCCGGGGCGTAGGGATCCCCGGCCTGCGGGCCGATGGTCGGTACTGGAGGAAGCTGGCTGCCGGCCAGAGGCGCGTCGCGAAACCAGATGACCAGATGCTCGGTATCACGGAGGCGCATCTCGGGGCCGTCGACGCGCACGTGTTCCACGGCATCCAGATGGTGCGGGCGGCGGCGTTGTTGCTCGCCACCCCGGGACGGGGCGGCGTCGGCCGGCTCCAGCCACACCTTTAACGTTTCCGCCTGGATCTGCTGGCCATGCTCCTTGTCCCGGAACATGGCGTCGCCCTGCAGGATGAGGATGTCCTGGTTCGCTTCCTTGGTGTAAATCAACTTTTTCTTCCAACTTGCTTGCAGCGGCCGTGTGGCCTTCTCCTTATCGAACATGTCGATCTCGCCTTCGCCGAGGGCAATGGCCTGCTGCGCGCCCTTGAGGTCGAGCAGTTGCAACTCGGCAGCCTTGATTTCTGTGCCTTCCTTGATGACGTAGACTCGGGGTTCGCCGCGGAGCGTGCTCACGTGCGTGCGCTTGTCGTAGGTAAAGTCGGTGCCGTGCGCCTCCAACACTTCGGCATCGGACTGGAGGATGACTTCCTTGCCCGTGGCCCGCGCCACCTCGATGTCCAGGCCATCGGACTTTGTTTCCCCGGGAGCGTTCGCCGGAGGCGGCGTGCCGGCGGCATTGCGGTGGAATTGCAAATCGAGCTGGTCGCATTGCAAGTGATCGACCTTGCGGTCGGATTCACGGACGCGATCGACGGTCACGTAGTTGGGGCGTGGACTGTTGTTGTAAAGCATCTTGAAGACAGCGTGGTCGGTGCGTAGGTCGTAGATAAATGGGCCCTGGGTGATGATCTGAACCTTGGCTTTCTCATCTTGCGCCGGCGGTTTCCCGGTCGCGTCATCTGCCGGGGAAGTCTGACTAGGGGCCTTGTCGCCGGCGGTCTTGCCGGCCATCAGGAAACCGGAGTGCGCATCGACCCAGAGGTTCATCTCGACATCTTGGCGCAACTTGATTTTTTCCACACCGCTGGGTGTGTTGTGCCCACTCGCCTGATTGCTTCCGGGCCTTGGGTCGTTGGTGAGATAGAGGTCCAGTCCGCTGCCGAGAATGGTCACGGGCCTGGACTTGCTCTGCGGATCGGTCACGCGGACGGCGGCCTTCGTGTAGACCAGATGCGCTACCTCTTCATAGATAAGAGGGCCTTGCGTAAAAAGACAGATGTCGTCGTCCAGGCGTCGCGTGCGCCGATTGTTGATAATCGAAACATCGTCCCAGAGTTCGGCGCCGGTAATCTTCCGATTACTGATCTCATAAATCTTCGTAACCGGCCTATCGAAGCGCAGGATGGCCTTTTTACATTGCACCGTATTGATTTCGGGAAGCTCTTCTCCGGCGCGTTGTTTCCGAAAAATGGCGAGGCCGAAAGGCTTTAACTCCACGCTGCCGTCTTTAAGAATCGTGGCGTCTTGCGTGGCCAGCACGATGCCGCGCTGTTGCAACTCCAACTTGATTTTGCGGCTCTTGACTTCATCACAGGCGTTACCAAACGCCATGCGGAGCTTGTTGTCGACGCTGTTCTCTTGCGTTACAGACGGTGGCCGGATGGGATCGTCGCGTTGAGCGATCGGCGAATAGGCTTCAGGCAGGGGAGGCAAGCCGTCAATGCCCCCCAGGAAATGCGCGTAAACCAGGTACGCCGTCAGGAAGACGACGAATCCCGCCGCGAGCAAGAGAACGCGCTTCGGGGTCCACACGATGATGGCCTCTTTCCGTTCAGATGCGTGATCTCGGTTCGGCGATGCGCCGCAGGCGAAGGCGCATCACGGATCAGACATCGGTCAGCCTTTGCTTCCGATAGTTGTCGACGGCGGACTGCCACAGGTCCTGGCGGCGCAGCACCAGCTCAATGGTCTCGCGCACGGCGCCCCATCCGCCCGGCGCCCGGGTCACGTAATGGGCGTCGGCCCTGGCCTCGGCACAGGCGTCGGCCACGGCGACGGCCAGGCCGCAGTTGCGCAAGAGCGGCAGGTCGGGCAGATCGTCGCCAACACAGCATACCTGCTGCGGCTGCAACCCAGTCGCCTGCAAGAGCTTCTGGTATGCTGTGAGCTTGTCCGGCGCGCCCTGGATTACGGGCTCAATCTGCAACTCGGCCGCGCGGATCTCGACGGCGCGCGAAGTCCGGCCCGTGATGATCGCCGCCCGCTTGCCCAGCGAGCGCCAGGTCTTGAGGCCCGAGCCGTCGCGCACATGAAAGAACTTCAACTCCTTGCCGCTGTCGTCGTAAACGATGCGGCCATCGGTCAGCACGCCGTCTACGTCCAGGACGAGCATGGCAATGTCGGCACAACGCTCGGTCAGCACTTGTTTGCCCTGCATCATGGGCGGCACGCCTTCGCCGACAGTGCTCGGCCTGCTCACGCGACCTGGCTCATGACTTCGGCTTCGGCTGCGGGCAAAAGGCCGATCACGTCTGTGATGTCCAGCAGGCCCACCGGTTTACCGGACGCGTCGACGACCGGCAGTTCGCTGATGCGGTGGCGATGGAGGATTTCCACGGCATCGGCCACGCGCTTGCCCTGGGCGACGGTAAGCGGCTCCGGGGTCATCACCTCGCAGATGGGCCGGTCAAGGGCCGCATCGCGGCGTTGCTCGAAGAGCCGGGCCAGGTCGCTATCGGTAAAGATGCCGGATAGCCGGCCGCTTGCATTCAACAACATCACCGCCCCGGTTCGCCGGCCGCGGCGCCGGCCCTGGGCGAAGACCTCGCGCACAGTCTCCTGATCGGAGGCCAGGCGCAGATCGGCGCCGCGGCGCATGAGGGCATCGACCTTGAGTAGCTTGCGTCCCAGGCTGCCGGCAGGGTGGAGGCGGGCAAAGTCTTCATGCGTAAAGTCGCGCATGCGGCTCAGGACGAACGCCAGCGCATCGCCGAGAGCAATCATGGCCGTGGTGCTCGTGCTCGGAGCCAGGCCGAGCGGGCAAACCTCTTCGAGCGGTCCCAGGACAATGGCCACGTCGGCGAGCCGCGCCAGCGTGCTGGCGCCGTTGCTCGTCAGCCCGACGAGGGCCGCCGCCAGCGAACGGAGGGGCTCGAGCAGGCGCACGATTTCCTCGCTCTCACCGCTGTGCGAGAGCACGAGCATGACGTCGTTGGGGTGCACCATCCCCAGATCGCCATGGAGGGCCCGGGTGGCGTCGATGACGTAAGCGCGGGTGCCGGTGGAGTTCAGTGTGCCGGCGATTTTTTGACCGACGTCAGCGGACTTGCCGGTGCCGGTGACACCGACGCGGCCGACGCAGTTAGCGACAAGGTCAATCGTCCGCAGGAAAGATTCGCCGAGGCGAGTCGCGACTTTCTCCAGAGCCGCGGCTTCGCCACGGATGATCTGGCGCGCGTAGTCAAGTCGATCGGCGGCCTCGCCGATGGGCAGGAGATCGTGGACCTGCAACATGGTCAGCTTCCTTGCGTTCCCGGCGGCAATTCCGGCGCACCCTGATTCCCTGGGCATGAAGGCGCTCAGGCAGCGGCCGCTCTCTGCGCGGCAAAACGTACCGACTATACTGGCACGGCCGGGAAATGCAACCGCAGGCAACGACGCTACATCCTCTGTTCATCGGCAGATTGCCGCAACGGATTTAGCTTTCCCGGGCTATGCAGACGTGGCAAGGGGCTGAACTTCACCTTTTTGCTTTTGTTGCGGCCGCGGCGCTGCTATAGTCCTTGCCGTCGCCCTGGAAGCCATTCGGACAACGTAAGGAGAAATGCTATGTCCATGTACATCGGTGAAGCATTGGTCGGCGACGGCAATGAAGTAGCCCACATCGATTTGCTCATCGGCTCGAAAGATGGGCCCGTCGGGCACGCTTTTGCCAACGCTCTGGCGAACCAGAAGGCAGGTCATTCCGACCTGCTCGCAGTGCTGGAGCCAAATCTCATTGCCAAGCCGGCCACCGTGCTGATTACCAAGGTAACCATCAAGGGTGCGAAGCAGGCGGTGCAGATGTTTGGGCCCGCGCAAAAGGCGGTTGCCAAGGCGGTCGCCGACTGTGTCGCGGCAGGCGTGATTCCCAAGAGCGAGGCGGACAACCTGGTCATCGTGTGCGGCGTCTTCATCCACTGGGACGCCAAGGATGACGCCAAGATCTATCAATACAATTACGAAGCCACCAAGCTGTCGATCCAGCGCGCCATGAAAAACGAGCCCAAGATCGATGAGATCCTGGCCAAGAAGGAGACGGCCAAGCACCCGTTTTACAAGTAACAGCGGCGCGAGACGCACCGCCGGAGCAAGCAGAGACCCGGTTTCTCGCGAAACCGGGTCTCTTTGGCCATGGATAGCCGGACATCGTGGACAAGCGCAAAATCCTCATCCAGATCGATCCCGATCCGCAGCCGAGCGTCTTTGACCGCGTGGTGGCGATTGACGCGGGAGTAGACGAGGTCTTCAGCCACGGCGCGGTCAAGCCCGAGCAGGTGCGCGGCATGGTCCACGGGGCCATCTTCACGCGCCATCCCAGGGACCTGAAACTGACGGCATTCTTCATTGGTGGCAGCGACGTGGGCCAGGGCGAGCGTTTGCTGGAAGAGGTGCGGCAGCACATGTTGCCGCAGTTTGGTTTGCGTGTGTCGGTGCTGCTCGATGCCAACGGGGCGAATACCACGGCGGCGGCAGCGGTCCGGGCGGCGGCGCGGCACCTGGAGCTGGCCGGTGCAACGGCGCTGGTGCTCGGAGGCACGGGTCCAGTCGGCCAGCGCGTGGCCCGGCTGCTGGCGCAGCAAGGGGCGACCGTCCGGGTCGGCTCGCGGCAGGCGGAACGGGCCAAAGCCGTTTGCGATGCCATCCGCAGCAAGGTGCCGAACGCACAGCTTGAACCGACGGCCACGGGCAGCGCGAAAGAACTGCAGGCGGCTCTGACGGGCCGGGCCCTGGTCATAGCCGCCGGCGCGGCGGGAGCCCTGCTCCTGCCTCGTGGGCCGCGCGTTGCCACACAGACGTTGCGCTGCCTGATCGATTTGAATGCGGTTCCCCCATCAGGCATCGAAGGGGTCGACGTGATGGACAAGGCTAAGGAGCGCGACGGCGTAATCTGTTACGGCGCCATCGGCGTAGGCGATACCAAGATGAAAGTTCACAAGGCAGCCGTAGCTCGTCTGTTTGAAAGCAACGATCAGATCATGGACGCCGAGGAAGTGTATGCCCTGGCGGCGGCCCTTCCCTAATCAAGGACCGGCAGGATTTGCTCACCTAGCCGCGCCTTGCGGGCGCGTTCCAGGACCACTTCGATCAAGAGCGGATTGGGACCCAGCGGCTCAGCCAACGCGAACGAGACCTGCGGGAACTTTTCTGAGAGGACGCGACGCGCCTCGGTCAAATCTCTGCGGACATGAACGCCGGCGGCCAGAAAGTAGGGAAGCAATATGACGCTCCGTGCGCCCTGCGCCACACAGTTCTTGCCCCCCTCAAGAATATTTGGCTCGGCCAGCTCCAGAAACGACGCCTCGACGATGGCATACGCACGGCGCGCGCGGAGTTGTTCGACCAGATCATGAAGATCCAGATTTGCTTCATGTTGGCGGCTCCCGTGCGCAATCAGCAGCAGAGCCGTCTTTTCAGGTCGATCTTCGGCGCCAAATTCCATCGCAGACAGCCCTGTTTTGAAGGGTGACCGCATCGAGCAACCTGCTCAGCAGCCCGCCAGCTTGCTGCATTGTATAGGAAAGCGCAGAGCGATGGGCTATGCTGAAACGGTGCTCGCTCAGCTCTCAAGAGCGGGCAGTCCAAGAGGGAAAATCACAGCAATGATCGGGGCGCGGCTGGGGAAGTGGATTCTGGACAAGGAACTGGGCCGTGGCGGCATGGGTCGCGTGTACATGGCCCATGAGGAGAGCAACGGCAACCTGGCAGCGCTCAAGGTGCTGGCCGCGGAGCTGGCCCAGGAAACCGGCTTTCTCAAGCGCTTCCAGCGAGAAATCGAGGTCCTCAGCCAGCTCAGCCATCCCAACATCGTCCAGTTTTATGAATCGGGCGTGCAGGAAGGTCTGTTCTACTACGCGATGGAATATGTCGCCGGTGACAACTACGAGCAACTGCTGCTGCAGCATGGCCGGCTGCCGTGGAAAGAAGTTCTGGATGCCGCACTGCAAATCTGTCCGGCGCTGAAACACGCGCACGACCGCGGCATCGTTCACCGCGACATCAAGCCGCCGAACATCCTCAGGAACCCGACGGGCATCGTCAAGATTACCGATTTCGGCATCGCCAAGGTGTTTTCCTCCCGTCACCTCACCAATACCGGCGGCGTGGTCGGCACGGCCGAGTACCTGTCGCCCGAGCAGGCCCAGGGCAAACAGGCGACCAAACGGAGCGATCTATATTCGCTCGGCGTGGTCCTGTATCAATTGCTCACCGGGCGCCTGCCGTTCGAGGGCCGCAGCAGTGCCGATATCCTGCACAAGCATGCCTACGGCCAGTTCGACCGGCCCATCAAGCTCGTGCCTGAGATGCCGTACGACGTGGACGAAGTCGTCTGCCAGCTCCTGGAGAAAGACCCCAACCGGCGGCCTGGCGATGCCATGGTGCTGCAACGCCGGCTGGATAGCATTATGCGCAAGCTGGAACGCAAATCGCAGCACACCATGGCCGGGGACAGCGGCGGCCTCACCGTGGCCGACAACCCCGACGAGGACGAGATGATCGAGGGGCCTGCGACCTTGATGAGCCGGCTCATGCGCGAAGAGCTGGAACGGCAAAATCGCGGGAGCACGCTCGGGAACTGGCTGAACCGCCCGGTGGTGCTGCTGCCCTTGTTTCTGCTGTGCGTTGCTTTGATCGTGTGGGCCTTCCTGCCACGGCGTGTCCCGCCGGCCGAGACGCTTTTTGCCGAAGGGTCGCGGCTCATGTTCTCCGCTCAGCCGTCTGATTGGGACAGGGCCTGGACGGAATACCTGGAACCGCTGAACCGCAATTATCCTGGCCACCCTTACGGGAAGGAGCTCAAGGCCTTTCAGCAAAAGCTCGATGACCATGCCGCCCTGCGCAAGGCACTGGCCGGTCTGAAGGGCAACGGTGCCATGAGCGAGGCCCAGCGCCTTTACCTGCGCGGCTTGCGCCATTGCCAGGATGGCGACGCCGCGGCGGCCGCCAACGTGTGGCACCGGGTCGTCAACGCCTATCGCGGCATTGACAGCGAGGCTCGCTGGGTAGACCTTGCCGAGGCCGGCCTTTCTGAGCTGCGCGCCAAGGTGCCGGCCCCTGAGGACCGACGCGCCGCGGTTCGCAAGGCCATCGACCGTGCCAACCGCCTGCGCGCCCAGGGCAAGGCCGAGGAAGCCGAGGAAGTCCTGCAGGCGCTTGCGGAGCTTTATCGTGACGACCCCGGCGTCCAGCAAATGCTCAAGGGCGCGGCGAAGCCTTGACCCGATTTGCTAGTTCCAGCGTCCTACCTCGGCTATCGCCTTATCGAGCAGTTTGCGCACGGTTTGCTCATCCGCGCCTTCCGGAGCGGCGGCCAGATAAGCCTCGAGATGGTCGATCGCCGGGCTCGCCCGGCCTGCCTGCAGGAGGGTGATGCCGAGATCCCGACGCTGCACCAGGTCGTCCGGGGTCAACTGGCACAGGCGTTCCATCGTACGGACAGCACGGAGCAGGTCCGACTGGCGAAGATAGATCGCCTTGAGGTTATTCAGCATGCGCAGGACGATCAACCGGACTGGCAGAGCAACAAGATGGGCCGGGGTAAGGGCCGTAGCTTTTCCGGTTGCCTGCATGACCAGGTTCTTGCAGTCCACTTCCGTCAACAGCCTGCCGCCGTGAAACGGATCGAAGAAAACACTTGTCCCATTGTCCACGGCCTTGGCCACAAAATGGCCGGGCAGCCCGACGCCCGCGATTTCCAGGCCGGCGCGGCGGCCGACGGCCATGGCCACCACCGATAACGTGATGGGGATGCCCTTGCGGCGATCAAGGACCTGGTTCAAATAGCTGTTGCGCGGGTCGTAATACTCCCTGGCGTTGCCACGGAAACCCATCTCGTGGAAGAGATAGCGACATAAGCCCTTGACACGGCTCTCCAGGTCGCCGCCAAGGTAGTTCCTGGCCTCGCGGGCCATGCCGTTCAGCTCACAGAGGTAGGCGTCGACATCCAGGTCCGCGTACTCGTCCCGTGCCAGCAAGAACGCGAGTTCCGCCAGGTCGCAGCGGGCGTCTTCCTCCGCAGCCAGTCGTTCCAGGGCATCGTCGAAATTCATAAATCGATTCTACCTCTTGGAAGGACAGCGCGGGTAGGCCCAGGCCGGCAGATGAGGAGAAATGATTTAGCGAACGGCGCCGGCCGATTATACTGAGGGTCTGAGCGCGAAGCGCCTGAAGCCAGGGATGATCATGGAGCCAGCCCAACAAAAGCCTGCCGCCTTGCTAGCGCGTAGTCGCCTGTTCACGGCGGCTGAGGCGAACGCCCTGCACCAACGCTGGCTTGCGGAAACGAAAGGGAGGGAAGAGCCTGGGGCATTCTGGAAATGGCTCGCGGCCAGACGATTGATCACAGACGATCAAGCCAATCTTCTCAACCGCGCGTTTAGTGAAGCTAGCGGTGCCGCGAACAATACTTCGTTCGTCGCCGCAGCGCAATCCGGGATCAAGGTTACGACTCCGGAGGTGCCAGGCTCGCAGCAGTCGTCAGCCCTCAAACCAGGGCAGCCCGCGGCCAAGGCAGCTATTCCCGTGGGCAAACCGGTGCAACCGCCGTCAACTTCTGCGCCGCGCTCTGAAAGACCGAAGGTCAGGCCCAGCGCCGCCACTACAGCCGCGGCTTCCGAGCCGCAGGCCGTGGACTCGAGGGATGTCTATGACGTGGAACTGGTCGCGGTCTCCCCACCGGTGGGCCCAGAGATCGAGCAAGATCGCCTCGCGCTGACGCGCCGCGATTTTGTCATGATGGCCCTGGGCGCCGGCGGCGTCTTGTTCGCAGCATTTATCGGCTGGTTGCTTGCTCACCTGTTTGGCAGGAGACCAGAAAGCAGTCCCACGGAAGCCGCCGAGAAAGCGAATTAGTTCCAGGCGCGTGGAATGACTTATGCGGATTCACGCTCGCCATTATCAGACGGGAAGGCCAGTCGAGATCCTCTGCGAGGGTGAAGTGATCCGCGCGGTGGAGAGCCCATCATCTTCGGTGGCCGACTATCAGGCTGGCTGGGTCGCGCCCGCGCTCTTCGACTTGCAGATCAACGGCTGCGAAGGGCGGAGCTTCAACTCCGAGACGCTCCGCCTGGAGGATATTCGCCGCGTTGTCGCCATGTGCCGGCGCCACGGCATCGGTAGCTTTTGCCCGACCCTGGTCACTGGCTCGCTTGCGGCCCTGGCACATGGCATGCGCACGCTGGCGTCCGCCTGCGCGAGTGATGCGCAAGTCGCTGCGGCGGTCGCAGGCATTCACCTCGAAGGACCCTATCTTTCGCCGGAAGATGGTCCGCGGGGCGCGCATCCGCGCGCCCATATTCGTCCCCCGGACTGGCAAGAGTTCTGCCGCTTGCAGGAGGCTGCGGAAGGGAGGATCCGCCTGGTGACGCTGGCCCCCGAGCACGAGGGAGCGCTACGGTTTATCGAGCAGGCCGTGCAGGGAGGCGTAGTCATCGCGCTGGGGCACACGGCAGCCGACGGACGGCGTATCCGCGATGCCATCTCCGCCGGGGCTCGCCTGAGCACGCATCTGGGCAATGGCTCACACGCCATGCTGCCGCGGCACGATAATTATGTCTGGGAGCAACTTGCCGCCGACGAACTCTGGGCGAGCATCATTTGCGACGGCCACCACCTGCCGCCCACCGTCATGCGCTGCATCTTGCGCGTCAAGACGCCGGCCCGCATCATCCTGACTTGCGATGCAGGCAGCCTGGCCGGTCTGCCGCCAGGGCGCTATCGCGAATGGGACCAGGAGCTGGAGGTATTGCCCGAGGGCAAGATTGTCGTTCCGGGAACCAGCTACCTGGCTGGTTCCTGGGCCTTCACCGACCGTTGTATCGAAACCGCCGTGCGACTCGGCGACGTATCGTTGGCCGACGCGCTCGACATGGCGGGCGCCAGACCGCGGGTACTCCTTCGTCTTCCCCCGCAAAAGCTTGGGCCGGGCTTTCCCGCCCGCCTGGTTCTACTTGAATGGCAGGCAGGGGGCGACTTCGTAGACAAAGCCGATCTTTGCGGCGGCAAAAGGGCACCCGCCGAAGGACCCGTA
>Ga0066710_100003752_pt1 | contig 13103 bp, 11 predicted proteins | sample GraSoiAngelo_159_FD_79666 | JGI IMG/M metagenome (GOLD analysis project Ga0066710, IMG submission 79666) | Grasslands soil microbial communities from the Angelo Coastal Reserve, California, USA - 14_1009_16_40cm | ecosystem: Environmental > Terrestrial > Soil > Grasslands | place: USA...
CGATCTCGCACGCCTCCGGGTCGTCAGCGTCAAACGGAATCGTGGAGCACGCAGTGTCGCGGCACGATGCGTCCGAGGGGCCGTTCGCTTCTCAGATGGCCGACAGCAGCGCCCCTGACGGGTCCTGACCGCGCACCATCAGCCCGGCCGGCCGGACCTCGTTTGGCGAGAACGAGCCTCCGAGCAGCCGGGCCGATGGGTCCTTGTATTCGAACACGATCGCGCGGCGCGGGTTCTGCGAGAGGTTGGGTGGTGAGCTGTGCAGCGTTAGGCAATGCCAGAGCGCCATTCCTCCCGCCCCTAACGGAACGGCGACCTGCTGCTCATCGAACGCCGTGGTGTCCCCCTCGACGATCTCGGTGAACTGCCCGTCGCGGAAGTGGTTGAGGAGCCCGAGCTTGTGGCTGCCTGGCACGACGTGGATGCAGCCGTTCTCGAGTGTCGACTCGTCGAGGTACAACTGCACGGCGACGAGCGCGGCGCGGTCGTGAACGAAGAAGGCGAAGTCCTGGTGCCAAGGGGCTCGGAAGCCCTGCCGCGGGGGCTTCATCATCAGCATCGAGTAATAGAGAAGGATGTTCGGACCGAGGAGGTCCTCGATTGCATCGAGGATCCGCGGGTCGCGCGCGAGCGCCATCCATTCGGGTGCGAGTTCGTGCGGCTCTGCGATCTGCTGTACAAGTCTGCCGCCGCCGTCGTCGCCGAACGCCTGCAACTTGAACCGATCGGTGCTCTCGGTGAGGCTGTCCGCGCGCGCGGTCAGGCGGTCGAGTGCACGCCGTAGCTTCTCGACCTCTTCGGGCGGGAGCACGTTCTCGATCGCGAGGTAGCCGTTCTCGTTCCAGAACGCGCGCTGCGCGTCGGTCAGGTCCATCGTCGTCCTCCCTCCGCACTGGTCATGTGTGTGCTGCGGCCTCAAGCTGCGGCAGTTCGAAGCTCGTCGCGAGCTCCTGGGTCGCGCCGGTCTCGGCCGCCCGGTAGCCGCTCTCGATGATGTCGATGACGTGCCGGGCGTGCTCGGCGGTTACAGGGCTAGGTGTCCCGTGGGTGATCCAATCGACGAGCTGCATGATGTCCTCGAAGATCGCGGATTCGGCGATTTCCCGATGTCGGCCCGTCACGTGCGGCAGCACGCGCATCTGGACCTCCCAGTCCGTGACGGGGGCATCGAGCGTCTCCTCGTGGCCGTCGAATGCGAACCGCTCGCCGTTCAGCAGGACCCCTTCGATTGTTCCGCGCGTGCCGAAGTAGGTTCCCGCACCGAATTGGTCGGAGATCGCTCCGGCGGCCGTGCCGTGGGCGACGGCGAACCTCCCATCCCCGAAGTCGAGCATGAACAGCGTGTTGTCGTCGGCTTCCGCTTCGATTCGACGGCCGAGGAACTCGCGGACCGGGATCCGGATCCCGGACATCGCGGTCACGCGCCGCGCCGGTCCGAGCACGCTCGTGAGCTGGTGGAGCGCATAGACCGTCATGTCGTACATCGGGCCGCCGCCCGGCTTGTGGAAGTACCAGGCCGGGGTGATGGCTCCGCCGCCGGGGGCGTCGAGACGCTCCGGCTCTTCCTGCTCGTGGTAGCTGCCGAACGCGGCGCCGCAGATCACCCAGGCGAGCTCGCCGATGGCTCCCTCGGCGATCAGCTCCCGCGTCCGCCGGAGCTGCGGTCGCAGGACCTCGCCCGGTGAAGCGACGATGCGGAGACCGTGTTCGGCGGCCAGCTCGATCAGCCGGCCGGCTTCCGCGGCGGTCGTGCACATCGTCTTGTTGGCGTGTACGTGCTTTCCGGCCTCCAGGGCGAGGCGGCAGTGCTCAAAGTGGAACCCGATCGGCGAGACGATCGTGACGGCGTCGACGTTGTCGTCGTCGAGCAGCTCCTCAATCGAGCCGTAGCTCGCTGGGACGCCGAACCTGTCCGCAGCGGCCTCGGCCCGTTCGACGACCGGGTCGCAGACGGCCCGGACGCGCAGTCGCTCCTGGACGTCACCCTGAGTCAGATGCGGCAGGATGCCGCGGAGCGCCAGTGCGCCGACGCCGACGACTCCGAATCGCACGGGCTGGTCTGCCATCTAGGCCTCGACTCCTTTCACGTTGAGAGCGGAGAGCAGCTCCTCGAGCCGCTTCGCGAGCCCGAGCAGCGCCTCGTCGCCACCTCTGCGGCCGATCAGCTGCAGGCCGGCAGGTACGGGGAGCATCTGGACCGGAATCGTCACGGCGGGGTGTCCGGTCAGATTCGAGGGGATCGTCCAGCGCATGTCGCCGAAGTACTCCTCCGCCTCTGCGTCGGGGTCGTCCTTCCCCGGCGGCGACGGAACGGTCGGGGCGACGACGGCGTCCACCGTCCGCAGGGCTGCGTCGAAGGCTGCGGTCAGGCCGGATCGGTATGCCTGCGCCTCGACGTAAGCCGCCGCGGTAACCGCGGCGCCCAGGGCGAGCAGTTCGCGGAGGTCCGGCGATACGTCCGCCGCTCGCCGACCGAGGAATGGAGCGAGCGTCTGCGCCGTCTCCGCAGCGAACGTCGTCAGCCAGGCTTCATGTGCGCCGCCGAGATCGAGATCGAGCTCCGTCGTATTCCAGTCGCGATCGTCGAGCGCGTTCAGCGCGGCCCGGATCGCGCCGGCGACCGGTGGCCGGCACGCGTCGACGGCACCCGAAAGGACGCCGAGGGTCGGGCGCCGCGCCGTTGGGTTCTTCGCCGACGTCGTGGAGGCAAGGCAGCTCAGGACTGCGCGGATGTCTTCGACGGAGCGGGCGATCGGACCCGCATCGGTGAGCGACCAGCAGCCGGGAAGGGTGCCGCCGCTCGGGACGATTCCGTGGGTCGGCTTCAGGCCGACCAGGCCGCAGAAGGCGGCCGGCATGCGGATCGAGCCGCCCGAGTCGATGCCGATCGCGAAAGCGAGACTCCCGGAAGCGACCGCCGCCGCAGACCCGCCGCTCGATCCTCCGGCCGTCAACCTCGTGTCGAGTGGATTGTTCACGCGGCCCATAAGGGGATCGAGACCCCAGCCGAACTCATTCATGTTTGTCTTGCCGACGAGCACCGCTCCCGCCAGACGGAGCCGTGCCACGACGTCGGCCTCTCCGACGGCAGCGCTGTCTCGCAGAAGCGACGAGCCGCCGGTAGTTGTCACGCCGGGAACCAGCAACGCGTCCTTGACCGCCACGGGGACGCCTGCGAGCGGACCGGGATCCTCTCCGCGTGCAAGCGCCTCGTCGACCTGCCGCGCCTGCGCGATCGCCGGCTCTCGGAGGACCGTCGTGAAGGCGTTCAGCTCCGGCTCACGCTCCTCGATCTCGTCGACCGCGAGCCGGGTCAGCTCGACGGCCGTCAGGTCACGCGCGCGCAAGCGCCGGCCCAGCTCGCGGATCGACAGGTGCATCAGGGTCGCCACACCCGCACGTCCATGATCGAGGCGTAGCGCTCCCCGTGAGTCGCCAACGCGGTAACCCGAAGGCCGCTGATCGCATGCCCCACCGGGACGACCGCGCGCCTCTGGTAGTTCCCCCGCACGCGGCTCGCAGGCGACCAGCCGGTCGGCTCCAGCGTCTCGACGTCGAAGTCGGCGAGAAGCGTTGGCATCGCGCGGACGCCCGAGGGATGGCTGTACCAGAGGTTCGCGAGGTGCCGGTCGAGATCCGAGTTGAGGTACAGCTCGACGGCCTCCGCGTCCACCGGCTCCGGCCACTCGATCGCGAGCCACTGCGGCTGGGAGAAGACGAAGCGACCGTCGTCGACCTGCCCCGGCTGCCGCTTGCTCAGCCAGGCGTGGACACCCGCGAGCGTCGGCCGCTCGAAGGGCTGAAGGACGGCAGCCGCCGGGGCGGGGATCTGCTCCGGGCTCACGCGGAAAGCGATGCTCGGCCCGGGTGGTCCTCCCCAGCCGTGCGAGTCGCGGCGCCAGTACGAGAAGGGGAAGGCGAAACTGTCACCCCACGCCGCCTCCGCCTCCTGTGGAAGCTCCCAACGCTGCTCCATGCGGCGATCGACGGCGATCGCATCGAGATCGGCGACCTGGCTCCGCCAGCTGAGTGGTCCGAGCGGCCGCTCATCGCTGACGCCGAGCTCGACCTCGGGGCCGGCGGCGGCGAGGGCGACGTGCACGTAGCCGGGGCTGACGTCCGCAGCGAGGGGAAGGTCGACCCACCCCCCGGCGGGGAGGGCCGGGAATGACGCTTCGCCGGCCGCGATGACGCCGCCGGGGATCCAGCGCCCGTCCGGGTCGGGCGCGCGGACTCGCCAGGTGACGGTGAAGCCGCCCGCGGCCCGGAACCAGAGGCTGAGCGTGTCGAGAGCTCGCGCCGCAACCGGCAGGGAGAGCAGGCGAGGTCGGTCGAGCTTCACCGCCCCCCTCACCTCCGACTGCTCGAGCCGTGTCTCCGATGATGCAGTCGCACGGGCGTCCGGCGGCGGTCGGTCCGCGAGGACCTCGACGTGCGGGATGTAGTGGCCCAGGCGCTGCAGCCGCTCGCGGAGCTGTTTGCGGAGGTCTGCGTCGCCGGCGAGCTCGCGCGGCCGCACGTCGAGCTTCGCCGACAAGGCCGCCGCAGCGCCGACTGCCTCGCCGCCTGACGTGCAGGTGAGCATGACGCGGGCGGAGCAGCAGGCGATGTGGCTGCAGCTGATGTCGCGGCCGGCGAGGTAGAGGTTCGGCACGTCGCGGGCGTAGAGCGAGCGCAGCGGGATCTGATAGAGGCCGGGCGGCTGCACTTGCGTGCACGGCGTTCGGTCGAAGTCCATGAACCCGAGTGGCGCGTGGTTGTCGAAGCTCCAGCCACCGTACGCCACTGCGTCGTCGAAGCGCCTGTCCTCGGTGATGTCCAGCTCGGTCAGAACGTGGTCGCCGACGATTCGCCTGCTCTCGCGCTTGCCGGGGAGCGCGGCAACCCACTCCAGGTCGAGCGTCGCGTTCTTCTGCTGCAAGTCGGGACTGTTCTTGACGTAGTCCCAGACGCCGTAGATCTCGGCCAGCAGCGTGAGCTTGACGTCCGCGTTGTCGTGGATCGTGTCGAGATGCCCGCCGTACTCGATCCACCAGAACCCACCGAGGACCGGCTCCTGCATCCACACGTCGGCGTTCCGGCTGACGCGAATCTCTTCGGAAGTCACCTTGCGGGCGAACGTCGGCGGCGCGAACTCGACTGGACGACCGACGTCCTTGCACATGAACTGCATCGTTCCGCCGAGCTTGTACTCGGTCGCCTCGGGCGGCGCCAGCGGCTCGCCGAAGGCAGCACGAGCTTCCTCGCCTCGCATGAACTCGGCTCCCGCGAGGAAGGCAATCGTGCCGTCGCCGGTAGCGTCGACCCAGTAGGGGGCGCGAAAGGTCCATCGCCGCTCGCTCGCGAGGGTCAGGGCCGCAACGGCGTTGATCGAGCCGTCCTCCCCTAGTTCGACCGTATGGGCATGCGTGTCGAGATGGAGATCGAGCCCCGCGGTGTCGAGTACGAGCTCGAGCAGGACCGCTCCCCAGTGGTCGGCGGAACCGGTCGGATTTCTCCAGAAGTTCTCGAGCAGGAGGTCTTCGGGGAGCCCCGATTCGACGAAGAAGCGGTTGTGTACTCCGCCGTTGGCCCCTTCGAGGTTCACTCGAACCTCAGTCGAGGCGTTGCCTCCAAGCACGGGTCGGTCCTGGACGAGCGCGACGTGCGCTCCGCCGCGGGCCGCCGTGACCGCCGCAGCGATCCCCGCCATGCCGCCGCCGATTACGACCACGTCGTAGTCGACGTCGGCGTGGACGTAAGCTCGGGCGTCCTTCGCGGCCCTCACGACGCCGCGCGCGTCGCTCGAAGTCCGCTCACCCGTTCCGCGATCACAGCCGCAAGCAACGTCATGACGATGTAGAGCGTCGCCATCGCGTTGACCGTGGGATCGAAGAACTCGCGCATCCGTGACCAGATCAGCAGCGGGAGCGTGCTCGATCCGCCCGTGAGGAAGAGGGAGACGACGAAGTTGTCCATCGAGATCGCGAAGGCGAGGATCGCGCCCCCGAGCACAGCCGGCGCGAGCAGAGGCGCCGTCACGCGGAGGAACGCCTGTACCTGCGATGCGCCGAGCACACGCGCGGCGTCCGGCAGCGACCAGTCGAAGCCGCGCAGCCGCGCGCCGACGACGAGGAAGATGAGCGGCGCGCTCATGACCACGTGACCGGCGAGCACGGTCCAGAACGTCAGGCGGACGTTCAGCAGGCGGAACATCGCGGCCATGCTCACGGCCAGCACGAGCGCCGGAAGCAGCAGAGGCACGACGTAGAAGCCGCTGAGGAACCGCATCCCGACCGAGCGGCTGCGCGCCGCCGCAAGCGCTGCGGGAGTCCCGATCAGGACCGCGATCACGGTCGAGACGGCCGCGATCTTGACGCTGAACAGACCCGACTCACGGAACTGCGGGTCGTGCCATAGGTTGACGTACCACCGCACGGTCAGGGCACGGAGTGGGAAACCGGCAACGTTGCTGTCGCTGAACGAGAAGAGCCCCGTGACGAAGACCGGGCCGTAAAGGAAGAGGAGCGTGCCGCCGATCACGAGCCACGGCCAGCCGGGGAGACGCAGGCGCATCAGCGGGCGAGCCTCCTCGACCTGCGACCGGCGTACACAGCGAGCAGCGCGGAGATGCCACCGAGGACAAGCAGGTAGACGATCGCCATCGCGGCGCCGAGCGGCCAGTTGAAGATCTCGCCGAACTGCGACTGGATCACCTGCGCCGCCGGCAGCCCGGTCGGGCCGCCGAGGAACGTCGGAATTGCGAAGTCCCCGGTCGCGAAGATCAGGACGTAGACGAAGCTGGTGGCGAGGCCCACGGCCGTGAGCGGAAGAGCGACGTGCCGTAGGTTTCGGATCGGCCCCGCGCCGAGCACGCGACCCGCCTCGAGGATCTCGGGGTCGACGGCGAGGAGGTTCGCGTAGATCGGGAGGAACGCGTACGGGACGAAGAGGTTCACGAGCGCGACGATGACAGCGCCCCGATTGAAGATCAGAAAGCCGAGCGGTCCGCTCGTGAGGTGAACGGCCGTCAGGAAGCTGTTGATCGCACCCTGCGCACCGAGGATCCCGCGCCAGGCGTAAATGCGTGCGAGATAGCTGCCCGCGCTGGCAGCGACGATCGCCAGCAACAGGAGGTTCTTGCCTCGCCGGACTCGAAAGCGCACCGCCCACGCCAGGGCGAACGCGATCACGCACGTGATCGCCGCTGTCGACAGACCGATGACGAGCGAGTTCTCGAGCGCGCGGAGAAACACACGCGAGAAGCTCGCCCGGTAGTTGGCGAGCGAGTAGACGTGGACGATCTGGAACGCGACCACGCGCCAGAAGCTGTAGACGACGAGGATCCCGAGCGGCACCGCAACGAGCGCCGCCAGCCAGACCGTCAGCGGCGCCGCCAGAGCGACCGTCGAGAGCAAACGCGCAATGCTCCGGCGGTGCGTACGGTTACGCAGGACGGCGGCGGGCGCGACCGGGTCGCCGGCGACGCTCGTCATGCCGATGCATCGAGGAGGAACACCCGCGCACGACTGCCGTCGATCTCGACTCCGACCTCGTCGCCCAGTCGCCCGACCGGGGCGCGCACGGCCGACTCGCGCGTCTTGAGCAGGCCGATCGACGTCGCCACCTCACCGAGGACTTCGGGCCCGACGAAGCTCTCGTTCTCGACACGTCCCGCAATGGTCGCGGGCGCCCCTGCGCGACGGAGCGTGATGTGCTCGGGCCGGATGCTCACGGCCACGTGGGCTCCCGCAGCGAGGGCATCGGGCGCGGCGACTCTCACCCGGGCGCCACCGATCCGGATCGAGCAGACTCCCGCGGCGACCGACTCGACCACGCCCTGGAGGAGGTTGGTTTCGCCGACGAAGCTCGCGGCGAACGCGTCGACGGGGTTTAGGTACGTCTCGACGGGACTCGCGTCCTGAACGATCGCGCCGGCGCGCATGAGAATGACGCGGTCCGACATCGCCATGGCCTCGGTCTGGTCGTGCGTGACGAACACGAAGGTGATGTGCAGGCGTCGCTGGATGGCCTTCAGCTCGGCCTGCATCTCCTTACGGATGGCGAAGTCGAGTGACCCGAGCGGTTCGTCGAGCAAGAGGATTTCCGGCTCGGTGACGAGCGCGCGGGCAAGCGCGACCCGCTGCTGCTGTCCGCCGGAGAGTTGATGGGTACTGCGGCGCTCGAAGCCGGCGAGGCCGACCAGGTCGAGCATCTCCCCCGCCTTCTCGCTCCGAATTCGCTTTGGCTCACCCTGGAACCGCAGCCCGAATGCGACGTTCTCGACGACCGATAGGTGCGGGAACAGCGCGAGGTGCTGGAAGACCATGTTGAGCTGCCGACGCTCGGGCGGTTGGTGCGTGATGTCGCGTCCCGAGAGGAAGACGCGGCCCGCGTCGGGAGCAAGAAGGCCGGCGACGACGCGCAGCAGCGTTGTCTTGCCGCAGCCGCTCGGACCAAGGATCGAGACGAACTCGCCCTCGGCGATCGCGAGGTCGACACCAGCGAGCGCCTCCGTCGTTCGGTAGCGGAACCGCAGCCCCTCAACCCGGAGTTTCGCTGCCGGGGCGGCGACAGCACCGACGCCCGCCGCCACCCCGGCCTCACCAAGTTCATGCGCAGTAGGCAAGCCCCTATTAGCCACTCTTCGCCCGGTTATAGGCCTGGACCCAGTCCGAGTAGGTCGCGAAGATGCGGCTCTGAACCGGGATCGGCGGCAGCAGCGGTGCGTTCCCCGTGAAGAAGGTCGTGATGTGGTTGTAGGGATATTTGGCACGCAGATCCGGCGTCAGGTACTGCACCGCCTGAGGAGTGACCACGCCGCCACCGTAGACCTGCGCGAGCTCGGCGTTTACTTGTGGGCTGATCATCTCGTCGATCCATGCGAGCGCGAGATCGTAGTTCTGACTCCCCTTGGGGATGCAGTAGTTGTCGACGTACGACTGCGTCCCCTCTTTCGGGAACCACGGCCGGAGCTCGACGCCCTGCGACGCCGCCTTCGGGATCATGTCGGCAGTCCCGGTCGTCGCGAACGCGACCTCCCTCGTGACGAGGAGCTGGAGCAGGTCGCCGTAGGAGCTGGCGTTTGCGCGGGCGTTCTGGAGCAGCTTCCGCGTTCCCGCTTCGACTCGCTTGAGTTCCGGCCGCGTCAGATGGTGGGCATCCGGATGACCAAGCTTGAGCGCTTTCGCGACGGCGACCATGTTGCCCTCGGGGCCGTCCTTGACCGCGTAGCGCCCGCGGTACTTCTTCGCGAAGATGTCCGACCATGACTTCGGCGGCTTGATCAGCTTCGGGTTGTACAGCGGTAGGTCGGCGCTGAAGCCGAGCGGGATCGCGAACACCTGGCCGTTCTTGTTGCGCAGGTAGGGCTGGCGCCGAAGTGTCGAGATGACCGAGGTCCAGTTCTGCATCTGCCCGACGCGGATCGGCTGCACGAGCCCCGCGAGGATGAGCGTCTTGACCGTGCCGTGATATGGCGATGCGAGGTCGTACGAGCCCGCCGGCGACGCCGCCGTCTTCGTGATGATGTCTTCGTTTACGTCGATGTAGGTCGACGAGAGGCTGATTCCCTTGCCGTTCTCCCATTGCTGCAGGACAGGGAAGGTCGACGGAGGCGTGCCGTCGTAACCCTGCCAGCCGACGAACTTGAGCGTCGTCGCCGCGGACCGCGCCGCGTCGCGCGGCGCGAGACGGCCGGCGCGCGCAACGCCGGCGCCGACCGCTCCGGCACCTGAGACGGCGATTGCGGCGACGCCGGCGCGCCTGAGGAAATCGGCGCGGGAGTGTAGCGAGACGGGCTGATCGGTCATCGAGATCTCCTTCGCTCGGTGGGTCACCCGCCGTATGCGACGGGGTTGTAGTCGGTGCCGTGAACCGACGGCGCGTGCGTGGTGATGCCGAACAGTTGGCGCGCCCAGGGATCGTCGGCCTCCCGGACGAACTCGGGCAGCGGCGTCTCATAGAACTCGTCGAGGCGCTTCATCCAGTAGTGGCCCCAGAGCGAGAAGAGGAGCCGACGCGGCGATTGGGTTGCGTTCGGCGACCCCGAATGCCACAGGTTCGAGTGGAAGGCGACCGCGACGCCCGCGGGAACGGAGACCTTCACCTCGTCGGCGAGAGGTGTGCCCGACTCCTCACCCGTCGGATGCCGCAGCAGTCGGTGTGTGCCCGGGCGGACGTAGAGCGGCCCACGTTCATCGATCATGTCGGAGAGATAGATCAGCAGCGTCACCATCAGCGGCGGCCTTTCCACGATCGGGAAGCTGTGATGGAAGTCGCTGTGCCAGGAGCGGATCCGGCCGGTGCCCGGTGGATCCTCCATCGCGCCGAAGTCGAGTATCTGAAGGTCGTTGCCGAGGACGCGCCTGACGGTGTCGACGATCCGCGACTGCGTGATCACGTCGAAGAAGCGCCTGTCTTTCAGCAACTCCCGCTCGTTCACGAAGCGCCGGGTGCCGGCGATTGTGTGTGCTCTCGCCCTGTCGAGCGCCTCGTTGACGGCGTCGAGCTCGTCGGCCGAGACGACGTCGGGGATGACGACGTATCCGTGCTCGAAGAACGCGTCCGGGTCGGCGTTGAGAGGTTCGACGGAGATTGCCAATCGGTCCACCTCCTTGTCTACTAAGCGACCTCAGTCGCCGGCGAGTCCGCCGCCGTCGACGATCAGCGGTGCTCCGGTCATGAAGCTCGCTTCGTCCGAAGCCAGGAACAAGACGCAGTTCGCGATCTCGCGCGGTTCGGCGATCCGCTGGAGCGGATTGGATCTCGCATACTCGGCACGTGTCGCTTCGGGATCGTCCGCACGCTCGAGGAAGAGATCGGTCAGCGGTGTGTCGACGACGCCCGGGCAGACGCAGTTCGCCCGGATCCCGCGGGGCGCGAGCTCCAACGCAAGCGAGCGCGTCAGCTGCAGCAAGGCCGCCTTCGACGCGCAATACGCCGCGGCGTTCGTCCTCGGCAGGATGGCGTTCCCGGACGCCACGTTGACCACAGATCCGCCGTCCGAGAGGACGGGGATTGCCGCGCGGCAAACTCGGAACGTGCCGGTGACGTTGACGTCGAAGGTGTCGGTCCAGACCGCGTCCGTGGTCTCGGCCACCGGCGTCTCGTCCGGGTCGTCGATCCCCGCGTTGTTCGAGAGGATGTCGAGTCGGCCGAATCGGTCGCGCACCCGGCCGAGGACGTCGTCGACTTGCTCCTGGCGCGTGACGTCGAGCTCGACGCCCAGAGGGCGCCGGCCGGCCGCTCGCTCGACCAGCTTGCACGTCTCGTCGACGTGGGAAGCTGTACGGGAGCTGACGATCACCTCGGCGCCTTCCTCCGCAAGGCGTACGGCGACGGCACGGCCGATGCCGGTGCCAGCGCCGGTCACGAGAGCGACCTTGCCCGTGACCCGGCCGGGCATTTAGCCGTCCTTCCCGTTCGGGCGCGTCAGTGTCGCTCTGAACTGGTAGCGATCCGCCCGGTAAGCGATCTCGCAGATCTCGACGAGCCGTCCACCCTCGTCGTAGGACATGGTCGTGCAGACGAGGAGCGGCGCTCCGACTGCGATTCCGAGCACGGCGGCCCGATGCTCATCCGTCGCCGCGGAGCTGACGACGACGTCGCCGCGGATCGGGGCGGCGCCGGCCTCGTCGAGCGTGGCGTAGATCGATGCGTCCGTGAAGTCCTGCTCAGTCAGCGTCGGTGCAATCGCGAGCGGGATCCTCGTCCGGTCCACTGCCACGCGGTCGCCGTCGAGGATCCGGACGCGCTCGAGCTCGAAGATCAAGCCCGTGACGTCGATGCCGAACACCGACGCCTCCTCCGCCATCGCAGGGCGCAGATGCTCGCGAGCGATTTCGGCCGATGCCGTTAGCCCACGAACTGCCGCCAGTTCGGTGAAGCTCATCAGCGCGTTCGGGGGCTCCGCGAGCGGCGAGCCCACGACGAACGACCCGCGTCCGACCGTTGCGCTCACGACCCCTTCCTCGGCGAGGCGGCGAAGCGCCCGCCGGACGGTCGCGCGGCTGACGCTGAAACGTTCGCACAGGCTGCGCTCGGTCGGCAGCCGGTCCCCCGGTTTCAGCTGACCGCTCGAGATCGCATCGGCGATGATGGAGTACACCTGGTAATAGAGCGGATCAGGTGCCGCCGAGATCTCGTGCAGCGCCTCCGATGCGACGGCGTCGATCGCGAGGACGCGCTTCACGACGTCCACTGGGGCGCAACCCCGATGACGGCCTCCACCGGCACGCTCTCGATGTTGTAGTACTGGTGCGCGGTTCCCTGCGGGCAGTAGAAGCCGTCTCCGGGGCCGAGCTCGACGTAGCTGCTTCCGTCGGAGTCCGGCGTGTGTACGCGAAGGACGCCATCGACGACGTACAGGCATTCGTCGCCGTCGTGGATCTGGACATCGCTTCTCTGGCCCGGCAGCAAGCTCATCGTCGCGACAGTTAGATGCTCGGTACTGAACAGGATGCCGACGAGCGCATCGCCTTCTCTGCGCCACAGCCGGTCCTGGGCGCGCCGCAGGTGCAACGAGACCGATTGCTCCGGCGGCGGCCACCCGCCGAGCAGCGAGTCGTCGGTGTAATGCGAAGTGTCGAGGTACGGCTGCTGCTGTGCGTACTTTCGCGACGTGCCCGTGGACGGCGGCGGCGCGAAGAACTCGAGGACACGGAGCTGTTCGGTGCTATGGGCGAAGACGTGGTGCCAGGTGTCCCGGCGGAAAAGGATCGCCTCTCCCGGCTCCGCGACCCTCACTTCTCCCGTCCCGGGATTGGCCAGGGCGAGCGTGCCTTCAAGGACGAAGTAGCTGACGTCCGCTCCGAAGACCGTTCGGTAGGTCTCCGAGTGAAGACAGGCGCCGCCGGCCGGCAGGGCGTAGACGAGCATGTGGATCCGGTCGGTCGAGGCGTAGATCCAATCGGAGACGCGGCCCGCCTCGTCGTCGCCCCAGAGGTAGCGGACGGCGGCCGCATACGGAATCGCGGTTGGACCCGCATAGGTCGGCCGTGGCGAGCTTCCAACCGGCTGCTGCGCATTCACGCCGTCGGGAGCGGTGCCATCGGAGGCCGCAAGGTTGATCCGGCTCGGAGGCTCGGGCTGGCTCATCGGACGAGTAGAACCGTTTTCCCCCA
>Ga0066710_100003754_pt1 | contig 13102 bp, 7 predicted proteins | sample GraSoiAngelo_159_FD_79666 | JGI IMG/M metagenome (GOLD analysis project Ga0066710, IMG submission 79666) | Grasslands soil microbial communities from the Angelo Coastal Reserve, California, USA - 14_1009_16_40cm | ecosystem: Environmental > Terrestrial > Soil > Grasslands | place: USA...
ATACGACGTGCGTCCGCTCATGCCGGTCATACGCGAGCGCGATTACGATCGAGTGAAGGATAGTTTGCGCCGGCATTCGGAGGAATTCACGAAGCTGCTTCTCGACAATTGGAATGACATCGAGGCGATGGTCGAGTCGCTGGAAGGAGCCAAAGGCATTCCCAAGGATCAGTTGATGTACGAGACGGTGGTTTCCGGCATCATGCTCGGCGGCATGGCAGATGCGTTTTTTGAGGACAAGACCTTGATGCTTGGGCCTCCTCGCCGCGGGAAAAGCGACCGGTATTACGCGTGGCTGGTGGAAAGCAATCCTGCGGCGGCCGGCACGCTGCGTCGCGAGCTCCGGGAGTCCACCGGCTACCGCATTGTCACGATTGGAAACATTTTGCCCGACGAAAAGCTCAACCCAGATGATCTGCGCGGCAAAGATACCGTCTTGGAAGAGGCGGACGCGCGCCGCTATCGCACATTCATCAGCGTGCTCTCGCGAGACAAACTGCTGCCCTATTTCAAAAAGCGGCGCGAGGAGTTCTTGAAACTCGGAACGATGATTGAATCCGGCAGATACAACGCCTTCGCCGAATTCTTCGCCTGGTACTACGTCTCAATGGCCAATGGAGCGGCAGCGGCTCTCGTGGCCGATCACCGGATAGCGCCGCCCGAGAAACTTTACACATACGCCGTCAAGGCGCCCCAATAGATTTCGAATTTCGAAACCGTCGATGCGGCGCAGATGCTTCGCTCCCACGTGGCGGTTTCGAATGTTTTGAAGGCTATCAATCGCACCAACGTCATCGACTCGCCCGGTCTGCTAAGCCGCAACCACCAGCTCTTCCTCGGGCTCGTCACGGCCCAGGTCCACAGTCCTGAAGAGGTCAGCAGCATTGCTGTCCTTAATTATCACCCCAGCCATCCAGTTCTACTTGACCCGGGCATGAACTGTCGCGGCCGTCTATGACCGCCGGTGATCTCGAAACGAGACATCGCCGGCGGTCATAGACCGCCGCTACAGTTCATGCCCGGCAACTTGAAAAATTTTGGACGAGGCATAAGCTCTAACCATGGGCACTCTCCTTGATGCATATTCTGAAGCCGTAATTGCTGCGGCGGAGCGCGTAAATCCGTCGGTAGTGAATATTGAAGTCCATCAGCAGAAGGGGCGGGGCGGGTCCGGTTCGGGTTTCATCTTCACTCCGGATGGGTTCATCCTGACCAACAGCCATGTTGTTGATGGAGCGAATGAGATCGAAGCGACGCTGCCGGAGGGACAGCGCTATCGGGCCGACAAAATCGGAGACGATCCGGATACGGATCTCGCGGTGGTGCGTATTACCGCGCCGAATCTTGTGCCGGCCACCTTGGGAGATTCCCAATCCATTCGGGTGGGGCAACTTGTCATTGCGATCGGAAATCCCTACGGTTTCCAGTGCACGGTGACGTCGGGTGTCATCAGCGCCCTTGGGCGGTCTTTGCGATCCAAATCGGGCCGCCTGATTGACAACGTCATTCAAACCGATGCGGCATTGAATCCCGGGAATTCGGGGGGGCCGTTAGTCACGTCGAATGGGGAAGTTATCGGCGTGAATACTGCCGTGATCCTGCCCGCGCAGGGCATCTGCCTGGCGATTGCGATCAATACCGCGAAGTTTGTGGCCGGACGATTGATCAAAGATGGCAAGATCCGGAGAGGTTACATTGGTGTCGCAGGGCAAAACGTCCCGTTGCATCGCCGTCTAGTGCGCGGCCACGATCTGCCGGTCGCGAGCGGAATCCTCGTCGTCAGCATCGAGCCGAACAGCCCGGCCCAGCGTGCCGGATTACGTGAAGGCGACCTCATCACCGGTTTTGGCGATCACGTGGTTCCTCACGTTGACGCGCTGCATCGCATCCTCACGGAACATCAGCCTGGAGTTCGGGCGCCGCTCGTTGTCCTCCGCGGCAGCGAAAAGCTTATTCTGCAGATTGAACCCTCCATCACGTAAAGAGCCGCAGACGGCGCGGGTTGCGCGGATACATCTGCGTGATCTGCGCAATCCGCGGCTCTTTTCGATATCATCTAAAAATGCGTGTTGGGAGTTAGGAGGGGGTTGAGTCCCTAATCCCATTCTCGTATGAGTGAAACAGACAAGGTCAATATCCTGCTCGTTGATGACAATATCCAGAACCTGGCGGCACTGGAGGGCATACTTCGTAGTCTGGACCGGACTATAGTCAAGGCAACCTCTGGACCCGAGGCTCTGAAATATCTTCTCCGGAATGATGCGGCCGTCATTCTTCTGGATGTGGAAATGCCTGACATGGACGGCTTTCAAACGGCGACGCTCATCCGGGAGCGCGACAAGTCCAGCCGCACACCGATCATATTTCTCTCCGCGATTAGCAAAAGCGATGTTCACGTCAACCAGGGTTATTCGCTGGGCGGCGTCGATTACATTTTCAAGCCCTTTGCGCCGGATGTGCTGAGATCCAAAGTGGCCGCGCTGGTCGATCTGTACAAACAACGATACGAGGCGGGGCGCCAATCGGCGCTGTTAAAGACCGAGAGAGATTTCGTCTCAGCCATTCTCGATACTGTGAACAGTTTGGTGCTCGTACTGGATTCGAAAGGGAAAATTGTGCGGGTGAACCGCGCATGGGAGTCGCTGACCGGAAATACCATCGATACGGTGCGCGGACATTATCTTTGGGAGTACCTCGAAGACAGTGCAAACGCGGAGGCATTCTTTAGATCGCCCAATTCGACATTCAAGTCTGAAGAGTATTGGCTGACGAGAATGAATGCTCGAAGGCTGGTTCAATGGTGCTGCAAAGGTTTGGATGATCATCTGGGGGCCGGCGGACATTTTGTCGTTACGGGAAGGGACATCACCGAGTTGCGGCAGCAAACGGAAGAATTGGAGGGCTTCACGTATTCCGTGTCGCATGATATGCGCGCACCCGTTCGGGCTATTGATGGCTTTACACGCATTCTGATCGAGGAATATTCCGACATGCTCGACGATGAGGGACGACGGCTGCTGGAAATCGTACGTGCCAATACCGAAAAGATGGGGCAGCTCATCGACGGATTACTGGCACTGTCGCGCTTGGGCCGGGAAAAAATCGTCCTTTCGGACATTGATATGGTCGAAGTGGCGCAAACCGCGTTTGAAGAGCAAAAGGCGGCAGGCGGCGGTAAAAGGGAAATTTCCTTCAAAATGGAATCTCTCCCACCAGCATATGGCGACCGAAGACTTATCACGCAGGTCTTTCAGAACCTTCTCTCCAACGCGATCAAGTTCACCCGCAACGAGAAATCGGCAGCGATTGAGATCGGTTACCTGCCCGGCCAAGGTGAAGGCATCTATTATGTCCGCGACAACGGCGTCGGCTTCGATATGAATCACGCCCAGAAACTCTTTGGAACCTTCCAGCGTCTCCACGCGGCCAATGAATTCGAAGGAAGCGGAATCGGCCTTGCGACCGTCCAGCGCATCATCGATCGTCACCGCGGGCGCGTCTGGGCGGATGCCAAGCCTGGCGCCGGTGCGACTTTCTATTTCTCACTGCCTTCCCACGAATAGAAAGAAGCATCTTAGCCCCCCGCAGCGCTTTCCTACGTTACATTAGAAATCTGGCGATTTCTGCAATATTGCGTTACCTTAATTGCGCCTACCTGAAAGATACGGGACAGGAGGTCTGAACATGCCGCATGATGGCGAGACGTGCACGAAGTTGGGAACCTACAAAAGCGGATGCTGCGATGTGGAGAGGGTGGTAGCAGAGGGTGCGAAATTCCCCCGCTGTCCGGACCATCCGGACCGGCCCACCGAGTGGATACTTTTGCTTGAGCCAGTCAGGTCCAAAAAACCGGCTAGCCCAACCCAACGTTAGGCTGTAATCCAGCGCGGCAAGCCGCGGCTAAAAATTTGTCCACGTCCATATCTTCCACAAGGCGGCCTTTCCTTATGTCGCTTACGAGGCATTCTGGATGGCGAGTGCCGGAAGGTATTCGCGATAGGGGAAGGAAATCGTGAACATCGCGCCACAGCCTTCCCCTTTGCTGTGGGCTTCAATAAGTCCGCCGTGCAGTTCGACCAGGTGTCTGGCGATGGACAGGCCGAGGCCGAGCCCGGTGGACGTCCTGCTGATCATGGTTTCTGCCTGCCGGAAGCGATCAAAGACATAAGGTAGGAATTGGGGGCTGATGCCTTTTCCGGTGTCTTGCACGGTCAGTTTGAGGTCACTATCGACCCGTTCGAGTGCAACCCGGACCAAGCCTCCTGACGGTGTAAACTTCACCGCATTCGACAGCAGGTTCCAGACGATTTGTTGCAGCCGGTGCGGATCTCCGGAAATGATTCCGGTATGCGGGTCGGGGATGTATTCAATCCGCACCCCCTTGGCCTCCGCTGCTGGCCGGACCGAATCGAGCGCGGCTTCTACGGCTGCGGCCAGTTCCACGGGTTGCAGTTCCAGGCGCAGACGGCCTGTAATGATCCTGGAGACATCCAGCATGTCTTCGACGAGTTCGGCCTGGGCCTTGGCATTTCGTTCGATGGCTTCAAATGCACGAGTCGTCGTGACCTCGTCCAGACGTTTCGCGCGAACAATCTGAGTCCAGCCCAGGATGGCGTGCAGCGGCGTTCGCAATTCGTGGGACAGCGTTGCCAGGAACTCGTCTTTGGCACGATTGGCCTCCTGGGCTTCGCGATACAGCCGCGCATTCTCCAGGGCCAGGCTGATGCGCCTCGCCAGTTCCTGCGCAAGAAACAGTTCGGCAGGCGTATATCGGGCGGGTGTGGCCGAGACAAAACCAATCACGCCGAGCACGTTGGGCCGGCCCGGTATGGGAACAACGACGGCAGATCCAATACCCAACTGCGCCAGGACTTCAAACTTCTGCTCGTCGTTTAACGTGCCTTTCAGCTCTTCCTCATGGATAGCTGAAAACAATTCCGGTATTCCGTTCTGAAATACGCGGGTAGCCGACAGTGAACTGGAAAGATCTTCCAGCCGGATCTCCGCCTGGCGCGCCAGCATCTCCTTCTCCGGATCCTCATGGGCAATCAGGACTGAACTCTCTTCATTTCCCTCCGGGGCCAGATAGACGAAACACCACTCGGCGAATGCAGGAATCGCGAGCCGCGAAATATTCGTAAGGGTTTTCTCATAATCCAGCGTCGCTGCCAGCATGTTGCTGGCCTCGGCAAGAAATGAGGATCGCCGCTGTGCGGCTTCCGCTTCCAGCCGTGCAGCTTCGGCCCGAATGAACTGTTCGCGCTGTTCTTCGGCGCGTTTGCGCTCGGTGATGTCGTTTCCCGTGAGCACAAAGCGGTTCGGGCCTCCATGCCGGCTGCTGAGCCGTGTTCTGGACCAGGCGATAAGGCGAGGCGTTCCATCCTTGGAGATCCAGTAGTTTTCGGCCTGAGACAGGTCCACCCTGGGGCCTGGCGCAGCAAAAAAAGAATCCAGTGTGCGGCTTTTCACCTCGTTTAGGGAATAGCCGAGGATGCGCTCGAATGCACGGCTGGCTTGAATAATCTTCCGGTTCTCATCGAGGACAATGATGATGCTGCCGGCGGTATCCAGCACTGTCGAGATAAAATCCCTTTCGGACTGCAGCTCCACGTTCAATTTCCTGATCTCGTCGTTGCTGCCGGCCAGTTCCACTAACATCTGCTGAAGCAGTGCGGCTTGTTTCTCAACCTGCTCAGTCTTTTTGTGAAGCTCGACAAAGGCGATGACTTTGGATCGGAGAATTTCCGGAACAAACGGCTTGGTCAGATAATCGACAGCGCCTAAGGAATAGCCTGTGAAAACGTGCTGTTCTGTCGTATTGATCGCGGTCAGAAAAATGATCGGTGTGTGGCGGGACCGATCGCGCTGGCGGATCAGGGCGGCCGTGTCGAAACCGTTGATCGTCGGCATATCCACATCCAGAAGAATGAGCGCGAATTCTTGATGGAGCAGGAGGCGCAGCGCCTCCAGTCCCGAGGCGGCGCGGACAAGGTTTTGTCCGAGATCGCTCAACAAGGCTTCAAGCGCGAGAAGATTCTCGGGGTGATCATCGACGAGGAGGATATTGACCTTTTCGCCGGTCATGCGATTCTCCGATAGAATTTGGATGTGTGGCGGCGCATGGTACTCATTATTTGAACAACCACACCCGCAACAGCGAGAGGAGTTGCTCGCTGTCTGCGGGTTTGGTGATGTAATCGGACGCTCCCGCTTCGATGCACTTTTCGCGATCGCCTTTCATCGCCTTCGCGGTCAGGGCGATCAAGGGTAGCGATTTAAACTCCTTCATTTCCCGGATCTGCTGCATGGCCTGATAGCCGTCCATTTCCGGCATCATAATATCCACCAGCGCGACGTCGATATCCGGAGTATTCTTCAGCATCTCAATTCCGTCTTTTCCGTTCTCGGCATAGAGAACTTGCATGTCGTAGCGTTCCAGCAGGCTGGTGAGCGCGAAGATATTCCGCATATCGTCATCGACGATGAGCACTTTCTTGGCGGCGAGCACCGGATCCTTCTTGTGGAGTTGCTCCAGCATCTGCCGCTTGGGTTCCGGCAGTTTCTCTTCGACGCGGTGGAGGAACAGCGCCGTTTCGTCGAGTAAGCGCTCAAGCGACCGGACATCTTTAACAATAATAGTTTCCGCCAGACGCCGGAGTTCCATTTCGTCTTTGGGAGTCAAATCCTTGCCGCTGTAAATGATTATCGGGACATCGCCGATCTCGGATTTGATGCGTTCCAGCAACTCGAATCCATTCATGTCGGGCAGGCCAAGGTCTAAGACCACGCAATCAAAATGTTTCTCTTGGAGCTGGGCTATCGCTTCCTGTGCGGTTCCCACCACGCTCGTTTCGACATCGCCGTTACCGATCAACTCGATGATGCTTTGCTGGGCGACTTTGTCGTCCTCAATCAGCAAGAGGCTTTTCACTCCACGTTGGACAAAGCTGTCGATGCGGCTCAGCGCCTCCCCTACTTGCTCGGGGGTGACGGGCTTGTTCTGGTAGGCTATGGCGCCCATCTTGAGACCGCGCTGACGTTCATCGTGGACCGAGAGGATGTGCACCGGGATGTGCCGTGTCGCGCGATTGTGTTTTAAGCGGTCGAGCACACTCCATCCATCCATGCCGGGCAATTCGATATCGAGCGTGATCGCGCTTGGCCTGTATTGGCGGGCGAGCAGCAGGCCCGTCTCGCCGCGTAGCGCGACAAGAACCTTGAAGTTACGCTCGCGCGCCATTTCCATGAGGATCTTGGCGAAGTTGACGTCGTCTTCGATGATCAAGAGTGTACGATCCTCCGGCTGGATCGTGGAGCGGTCGTCATCAACCACATTCTCGATGACGAGCGAGACCTCGGAGACATTCGTATCCGAAGCCGCTTCTTCGACAACCGCTCTCGGCTGCACTCTGCGTGTCCTGATCATGTCCGGAGTATAGGTCGCCGGGATGTATAGTGTGAACGTGCTTCCAACGCCCGGTGCACTGCGAAGCCGGATTTCCCCTCCGAGCAACCTCGCGATTTCCCGGCTGATCGAAAGGCCAAGGCCGGTCCCGCCGAATCTGCGGCCGGTGCTTCCATCGGCTTGTTGGAAAGCCTCAAAGATGACCTTGTGCTTCTCCGTAGAGATTCCGATACCCGTGTCTGTGACCGAAAATGCGATGACCGTTTCCGTCCTGCTGAGCACTGGATGGTCATCGGTCCACCCCGACGCTGCAGGACCGATTTCGACGGTGACACTTCCTTTCTCCGTGAACTTGAATGCGTTCGACAACAGGTTTTTCAACACCTGTTGCAGCCGCCGCTGATCGGTATAGACGCCCGGAGGCAGTCCAGGATCCCGTTTTATGGAGAACTCGAGCCCCTTGTCGCAGGCCACCTGGCTGAAGGCTCGATCGACATAGTCGGCCAGGTCGTTGAACATGACGCGGCCGATTTCGACTTCCATCATTCCGGACTCAATCTTGGAGAGATCCAGAATCTCATTGATCAAGTCGAGAAGGTCCGATCCGGATGAATGAATGGTGCGCGCAAACTCTCGCTGTTTTTCGTTCAAATTCTCTTCGGCCTCGGAAAGAAGCCTGGCCAGGATCAACATACTGTTCAGCGGCGTTCGGAGCTCATGGGACATGTTGGCCAGGAATTCGGATTTGTACTTGGAGGTCAGCGCGAGTTGTTCGGCCTTTTCTTGCAAGGCCCAGCTGGCGCGTTCGATTTCCTGGTTCTTGCGTTCGACTTCGAGATTCTGTTTGGCGAGAAGATTGGCCTTGTCTTCCAGTTCCTCGTTGGTCTGCTGCAACTCCTCCTGTTGTAGGCGCAAGCGATCTTCAGATTCCTGCAACGTTTTGGCTTGTTCCTGCAGCCTGCGGTTGGTTTCGGTCAATTCGGCCTGGCGGGTTTGCAGTTCGTTGGCGAGTGTCTGCGACTGTTTCAGCAGTTCTTCCGTCCTCATTGTTGCGGTAATCGTGTTGAGGACGATGCCGATACTTTCCGTCAACTGATCAAAGAACGTGAGGTGGATATCGCTGAACCGGTGGAACGAAGCCAACTCGATAACAGCCTTCACTTGACCTTCAAACAAAACCGGCAGGACAACGATATTCAGCGGTGGCGCCTCACCCAGACCGGAATTGATTTGGATATAGCTGGCCGGCACCTCGGTGAGCAGTATGCGCTCCTTCTCGAACGCGCATTGGCCGACGAGACCCTCGCCGGACTTGAAGCGGCCGGAAAGATGCTTCCGCTCGCGGTAGGCATAGCTGGCGAGAAGCTTCATATCGGGTTCGGCGTTCTCGGCGGCTTCGTTCAGATAGAACACGCCGTGCTGCATCGAGACCAGTGGTGCCAGTTCGGACAGGATCAATTTGGAAACGGCGAGCAGGTCTCTTTGGCCTTGCAACAATCGGGTGAACTTGGCGAGGTTGGTTTTCAACCAATCCTGCGCGGTGTTCTTTTCCGTGGTGTCGCGCAGATTGCGAATCATTTCGTTGATGTTGTCCTTCAGGACCACTACCTCGCCTGCGGCATCCACGGCAATGGATCGTGAGAGGTCGCCCTTGGTCACGGCCGTGGCCACTTCCGCAATCGCGCGCACCTCAGTCGTCAAAGCGGCCGCCATGCGGTTAACGTTGTCGGTAAGATCTCTCCAGGTTCCAGCGGCGCCGGGCACGCTGGCCTGGCCGCCGAGTTTTCCTTCGATACCCACTTCGCGCGCCACGGTAGTGACCTGGTCGGCGAAGGTTGCCAGCGTATCGATCATGTTGTTGATCGTGTCGGCAAGCTCTTCGATCTCGCCCTTTGCTTCCAGTACCAGCTTGCGTTTCAAGTTACCGTTCGCGACGGCGGTCACAACTTTCGCGATGCCGCGGACCTGGTTGGTGATATTACTGGCCATGAGATTGACACTCTCGGTGAGGTCCCTCCACGCGCCGGCCACGCCTCGGACTTCCGCCTGTCCGCCCAGTTTTCCTTCTGTACCCACTTCGCGGCCGACCCGAGTGAGTTCCGATGCGAACGAGGAAAGCTGGTCCACCATCGTGTTGATCGTATTCTTCAGCTCGAGGATTTCGCCGCGCGCGGCGACCGTGATTTTCTTCGACAGGTCCCCCGTCGCGACTGCCGTCGTCACAGCCGCGATACTTCGCACCTGGCTGGTCAGGTTCGACGCCATCGAGTTCACGTTGTCGGTGAGGTCCTTCCAGGTGCCGGCCACGCCGCGCACATCGGCCTGGCCGCCGAGTTTTCCTTCGGTACCGACTTCGCGGGCCACGCGAGTGACTTCCGAAGCGAACGACGAAAGCTGGTCCACCATCGTGTTGATGGTGTTCTTCAACTCGAGAATTTCGCCACGTGCGTCCACGGTAATTTTCTTTGAAAGGTCGCCGCGCGCAACGGCCGTCGTGACGTCGGCAATATTTCGCACCTGGTTGGTGAGGTTGGAAGCCATGAAGTTCACATTTTCGGTAAGGTCCCTCCATGTCCCGCCAACGCCGCGAACTTGCGCCCGGCCCGCGAGTTTTCCTTCCGTACCGACTTCGCGGGCGACTCGGGTGACTTCCGATGCGAACGAATTGAGCTGATCGACCATCGTATTGAGGGTGTTCTTCAGATCGAGGATTTCGCCTTTGACGTTCACGGTAATCTTTTTCGACAGGTCACCGTTTGCGATTGCAGTCGAGACTGCGGCAATGTCTCGCACCTGGCTCGTTAGGTTCGATGCCATCGAATTGATGTTGTCGCCGATCTGTTTCCAGGTGCCGTTCACGCCCTTTATCTCCGCCTGGCCGCCAAGTTTTCCTTCGCTACCGACTTCACGGGCTAAGCGGATCACCTCCGAAGCGAACGACGAAAGCTGATCCACCATGATGTTGATCGTGTTTTTCAGCTCGAGAATTTCGCCTTTGACCTCTACCGTGATTTTCTTGCTCAGATCGCCTCGAGCCACAGCCGTGGTCACTTCAGCAATGTTTCGCACCTGATCGGCCAGGTTGTTGGCCATAACGTTGACAGTGTTGGTGAGATCCTTCCACGCTCCGGCCATACCTGTCACGGGCGCGTGTCCGCCGAGTTTTCCTTCGGTACCGACTTCACGGGCCACACGCGTGACTTCCGACGCTAAAGTCGAGAACTGGTCCACCATCGTGTTCAGGGTTTTGGCGGTGCGGAGGAATTCGCCCGTGAGGCGCCGGCCTTCGATTTCCAGCGGCATGGTTTGAGACAAGTCGCCTTTGAGCACCGCCCCGACGACGCGCTGCACTTCAGCGGTGGGCTGAACCAAATCGGCAATCAGCGTGTTGAAGGAATCTAAATATCCAGCCCACGATCCGGTGGCCATCGGAAGAAAGGCGCGCTGCTTAATGCGTCCCTCTTTTCCAACGACGGTCGAGACCCGCTCGAACTCCTTGGCCATCCGCTCGTTCATGTCAATGACTTCATTGAACAAGTCATAGATCTTTCCAGTCAGGCCGGTCTGCTCCGGGGGTAGCCGGCTGGCGAAATCGCCTCGTTTGAAATCTGAAAGAACTTTCAGCAGCAGTCTTGCGTCGATACTTTCCGTCGTCAGCTCAGTCACTTCTGCAGGCTTAGGCTTCATACCTTCCTCTTTTGGGCAGCAAATGGTTTAGAGTCCGATCTGTGGGAAAGACACCCCTCCCTATGGCTCGCAGCTAAGCACAACCTTTTCCAAAGTGACGTGGCATTTGCAAAGCACTGAGAACGGACGAGATGCCGCCGCTGCGCACCATCATCTACTTATCCCCGATCGGAAAGGAAGGTCGTTTTTACCTATTGCAGAGAAGAACCAGGGAAATTTGCGCCAGATGGATTACTGCACCAGCGGGTCGCGGCCAGGGCCACGCAGTCGTTCGCCGGCAAGCAGGGTGACGGCGATGAGAATGATCAGGAGGACGCCGTAAGCGGACGCCGTGCCGAAATTCGACTGGCGGAGTTGTGAAAGAATTTCGATCGAAATGGGACGGTTGTTATAAACATAGACGATGATGGAGGAGACGAACTCACCCAGCGCGGTAATGAAGGCCAGCAGGCTGCCGGCGATCGCCCCAGGCAAGACAAGAGGAAGTACAACGCGGCGAATCGTGTACATCGGAGCGGCGCCGAGTGTGAAGGCAGCTTCTTCCATGGAAGGATCCATTTGGGCGAAACTCGCGTCGATGGCCCGGACGACCAGTGGCAGATTGCGTATGAAATAAACGAATGGGAGTAAGACGATTGTACCGGCCAGCACGTTGGAAAAGGATTCGACCATGGACAAAGCGACGACCGTACCAGGCAGTGCCCACGGGAGCACAATCAATGCATCCGCAAACCGCCGCAGATTGCCTCGACGCCGGCGCAGCCAGAACGTGGCCATCAAGCCCCACACCAGATTAGCGCCGGTCGCGATGGCCGACATCCACAGGCTATTGCGAATCGGCTCGAAGAATTGCGGGTCCCGGAAGAGCCTGATGTAATTCTGCGTTGTATAGAACGGGGGCAGCAACTCCGTGGTCCAGGTTCCGTCTTTGACAAAGCTCATGACGAGGACCATCAGGTGGGGCAGAATCAGGAATACCACGACGACGCTACCGATCACGCCAGCCAGCACCTTGGCGGGTCTCGATGTGATTGGAGCCCTCCGGCTGGCGACTCCCTTGCCGACCCCGCTGTACTTGTGGCGCCCTTCATACCATCGCAAGACGAACAAAACCGAGAGCGAAGCACAAGCCAGAAGCACGGTTTCGACCAACGCCATGGGAATATTGCCGTTCAGCTTCGAGTTGAAGATCTCGACGGATAGGACTCGAACGCCTCCGCCAAAAATATAAGGCGCGCTGAAACTCGCCATCGACGACATGAAGGTGACCAGCGACGCCCCGACCAGTGAAGGCACCAACATCGGCATTGTGACGCGCCGCAGCTTTGCGAAGCCGGATGCACCCAGAGTTTCCGCCGCTTCTTCCATAGCGGCGTCCACCCGATCCAGGCCGGCGGATGCGAACATGAAGAAGTACACGTACATGCTGTAAGCGTGGACGAAGAGAATTGCCGAAATGCCGTGCAGGTCGGGCCATGGCCGGGAGAGACCGAGTACGTGCTGGAGGGTGCGGCTGATAATACCGCTTTCGCCATAAAGGAAGAGAAATGCAATGACGCCAACCAGAGGCGGGAGTAGGACCGGAGCCGAGGCGATCGCACGCAGGATCCACCGCCCGCGAAATTCGTAACGATGAAAGAGAAACGCCAGGGGAACGCCGATAGCGCCCGCCAGAACGACACTCGCAACGGAGATGAGAAGGCTATTGCTGAGCGCCTCGCGGCCCGACGGGGTCGAGAAGAAACGGATGTAGGGAGCCAGGGAGAGTGTCCCGCTCGGAAAGAAGCTGCGGACAAATGTGAAGGCATTGGGGTAGAGGATGCCAGCGATCAGGACAAGCAAGACGAGAAGCGTGATCATGATGCCAAAATGACGTGAAAACGCTCACGGGAGATCGACACCCGCACGGATTCGCCAAGCTGGAAGCAGCGCTGGCCGTGGTGGAATTGACGTGCGGTGATCGATATGCCGTTGAGGCCGAAGGTGTATTGAACGATCGGTCCTTCAAAG
>Ga0066710_100003755_pt1 | contig 13101 bp, 6 predicted proteins | sample GraSoiAngelo_159_FD_79666 | JGI IMG/M metagenome (GOLD analysis project Ga0066710, IMG submission 79666) | Grasslands soil microbial communities from the Angelo Coastal Reserve, California, USA - 14_1009_16_40cm | ecosystem: Environmental > Terrestrial > Soil > Grasslands | place: USA...
CCTCGCGGTCTTCAAAACCGTCGTCGTCATGCAAATGGCGAGGTAGGTTCGATTCCTATCCTCTCCGCCTGTTTTTACGATCCCTTGTAGCCGTTTCGCTATGCGAAACGTGGGCGTCGCCCACAGGGCGACGGCTACAGCAGCCCGGACCGAAAGGAGGTGACATCGATGTCGCGCGAGCAGATCCGTAAGCTCACATCGCTTTCATCCTGCGCCGGGTGAGCTTCCAAATTGAGCCAACAGGCCCTGCGACAAGTTTTGCCGCAGCTACCTATTTCGTTAGACCGCAACGTGCTGGTCAGCTCGAAAACGTTCGACGACGCTGGCGTATATCGCCTCGACCGCCATCGCGCGCTGGTACAGACGGTTGATTTCTTCACGCCTATTGTGGACGACCCGTTTTCGTACGGCCAGATCGCAGCGGCCAACTCACTCTCCGACATTTTCGCGATGGGCGGGCGTCCGTTGACTGCGCTCAACATCATCGGTTTCCCGGCTGACGTCGTTAGGCCAAGGGTCGTTTCTTCGATTCTGCGCGGCGGCCTTGCCAAAGCAGCCGAGGTCGGCTGCGCAATCATCGGCGGCCATTCAATTCGTAATCCCGAACCAATCTATGGGCTCGCGGTTACAGGCCTCGTTGATGTCCGGCGCATGACGACGAACGCGAATGCGCGTCCCGGCGATTTACTCGTGCTGACAAAGCCGTTGGGCATCGGTATCGCCACGACGGCCATTAAACGCGGAATGGCTTCTCGCGCGCTCCAAAAAAACGTGATCGCCCTCATGTCGCAGATCAATATGGTTGGCGCCAAGCTTGCAGAACTTGGGCTGGTGCGGGCGGCCACCGACGTTACCGGCTACGGACTTATCGGGCATCTCATCTCTTTGTGCCGCGCGAGCGGCGTATCCGCCGAAATTGATCCTGCTGCTGTGCCGATGATCAGTGCAGAGATCGACGAACTCATCGAACTCGGCTGTGTTCCGCAAGGAAGCCGCGACAATCTCAATTCGACCACTGTGCTTGTCGGCTGGGCGGGCACGACTGCGGCGCGCAGGATTCTCTTAACCGACGCGCAGACCAGCGGCGGATTGCTGCTCTGCATCGCGGAAGCGAATTTTAAAAACGTGCTGACGGTCCTGCGAAAATCCGGCACACCTTCCGCGGCGCTAATCGGAAAGATTGCGCCGCGAGTACGCCGACGCCCATTGATATGCGTGATCGAATGAAGTCACCACTACGACGGCAAATTCCGGCCGTCTCGAAAGTCCTCGATGCGCTGGGCCGCTGTGGTGTGCCCCGGCCGTTGGTTGTCGAGTTTGTCCGCCGCAAACTTTCAGAAATTCGCGCGAACAGCGATATCCCAAAATTCGAATCGATCATCGCTGGTGTTCACCGCTCGCTGGATGAACTTCGCGCCGGGAGGCTTCAGCCGATCGTCAACGGCACCGGAATTGTCATTCACACAAATTTCGGCCGCGCCCCGCTCACAAGCGAAGCCATTCACACACTGAACGAAATCGGCTCAGGCTATTCAAATCTCGAGTACGATGTTGCGACAGGCGGACGCGGCCGGCGCGGTGATTACATCGAAACTGCGCTCTCACTGCTTTGCCAGGCAGAAGCGGCAACAGTGGTGAACAATTGCGCAGCGGCGCTGGTTCTGATCGTTCACCATTTCACCGCGCAAAAACTTGAGCGCTTTAAGCAGTCAAGTTCGAAGGAGTGTAAATCGGAAGTGATTGTCTCCCGCGGCGAGCTCGTTCAGATCGGCGGCGGGTTTCGCATCGCCGAAATTCTCGAAGCGAGCGGCGCAACATTGCGCGAAGTCGGCGCAACGAATAAGACAACACTCGAAGACTACGCGCACGCCATTGGACCAGAGACGGCTATAATTCTCAAAGTGCACCGCAGTAATTTTTTCATGAGCGGTTTTGTTGAATCGCCCTCTTCGAAGGAAATCACCGCGCTGGCGAGGAAAAAGCGGATTCCACTTGTAGAGGATCTCGGCAGCGGCGCCATGATCGCCACTGAATCATTGGGAATTGCCGAGCACGAACCGACCCCGGCCGAAGTACTGAAAGCCGGCGCCGACCTTGTTTGTTTCAGCGGCGATAAACTCTTTGGCGGTCCGCAGGCGGGAATCATCGTTGGACGAAAGCGATTCGTAACGGCCTTGAAACGCGAACCGCTGTTTCGGGCATTGCGCTGCGACAAGCTTTGTCTCGCCGCGTTGCAGACGACTGTGAATCTCCATCTCGATCAAAATATTGGCGCAATACCGACGCTCGCACTTTTAGCAGTTTCAGACGACGCATTGCGCGCCCGTGCTGTGGTGATTTCTTCGAGTTTACAGGGGTTGCCGATAACCGTTGCGATCGGCCGCGGCAGATCGAAACCAGGCGGTGGTACTTTGCCAAACGCAAACGTGTCGTCCGTGACAATCGATATCGTTCCAGCGAATTCATCGGTGGCCGAGTTCGTGGCGAGTCTTCGTGCGTCGAATCCGCCTGTGATTGGCTATATCGCAGACGACCGATTCAAACTTGACCTGCGCACAATTTTTCCTCAGCAGGACGATCTCGTGATCAAAGCAATTCGCGCAGCGTGCACGAAGTGACGACACGTCATTTCATCATCGCCACAGCAGGCCATGTTGATCATGGCAAGAGCGCGCTAGTCAAAGCGCTGACTGGAATTGATCCCGATCGTCTGCCGGAGGAAAAGAAAAGGCAGATCACAATTGATCTCGGTTTCGCCGCGTTGAATGTAACCGCGCCAAACGGCGACAAAATTCACGCCGGCATCGTTGATGTTCCCGGCCATGAGGATTTCGTGCGCAACATGATCGAGGGAGTTGGCTCAATCGATCTCGCACTGTTTGTCGTTGCCGCAGATGACGGCTGGATGCCGCAAAGCGAAGAGCACTCGCAAATCCTCAATTACCTCGGTGTGCGACGCGCCGTGATTGCCCTCACCAAGATCGACCTGGGGCGAGTCGACATCGTTACCGAAGAAATTCGCAGGCAACTTCGCGGCACATGTTTTGCCGGCTCGCCGATTGTTCCCACTTCCGTCCGCAGCGGGGCAGGCATCAAAGACCTCGAAGGGACGCTGGCAGCAGAGCTCGCAGCGGCGGAGCCGCAACGTGACCTTGGTAAGCCACGCCTGTTTATAGATCGGGTGTTCACGCTGCGTGGGATCGGCACAATCGTGACGGGGACGCTAACCGGCGGATCGTTGCGCCGCGGGCAGCAAATCATTGTTTACCCGGCCAATCTGGAAACGCGTATTCGTTCCATTCAGAGCCACGGTCAGGAAGTAGACGTCGCGCAGTCGGGAATGCGGACGGCTCTCAATCTACCGGATGTTCCTGTCGATCAGCTTAAACGTGGCGACGTGGTGACCATTCCTGGCTTTGGCGCACCAAGATCGACGATCGTCGGTCTTCTAGAAAAATCTTCGCGGCTCGATCGCGAGAGGCCTCTTCCATGTCGCCTGAAAAATGGCTCGTCGGCATACGTTCACCACGGAACATCGCGGGTCGCGGCCAGGATCGCGTGGGGCGAGAATGGACCGCCCGATGCAGGCCAAAGGGAGATTGCTCGGCTAAGACTTGCCTCACCGATTTTTGCGTTCATCGGCGACCGTTTTGTCGTTCGCGATTCATCGGAGCGATACACCATCGCCGGTGGAATCGTGCTCGATGCAGACGGCGATATGCAATTACCTGCGTCTGCCGCCACACCGGACGACCTCCATTCGTTGCTGCGCGCCACAATTGCGCGACAAGGATTCGCCCGACGAGAAGTTCTTTTGCACAAATCACAGTTTACGACTGATGAAATTTCGAAAGCCCTGATAAATCTGGAGCAAACTGGCGAGATTATCCTGCGCCAGCACACCGCGGTCGATTGTGAATTCTGGCGGAAAGTCCGTGAGCAGGCGATTGGCCTAATCGACGCAATGCACAAAGAGACTCCCGAGCGCGCTGGTGTTGATTTGAATGAGATACGCTCAGCACTGCGCATTGAAGAGCCGGAGGTGCTTGAATCCCTACTGGCGGATCTGTGCGAGGGCGGTTTTGTCCGCAAAGGATCCGTTATCGCACGGACTTCCCATCGTCCAAAGCTGCCGGCTCAGGTTCAATCGATCGAGCAACGAATCCGCGAAGTGTTATCCAAGCAACCGTTCGATCCACCCTCGCGCAAGGCGATCGAGTCAGATCCGCATGCTCGGCAGGTCGTGCGTTTTTTGATCGAGAACGGCGACCTAATCGAACTTGCTTTCGATGTGGTGTTATTGCGCGAGAGTTTTGGGCGCATGAAGTCGCAGGTGGTCAAGTTCATTTCTAAAAACGGACCGGCAACCGTGAGCGAGTTGCGGCAGGCGCTCGGAAGTTCGCGGCGAGTTATCGTACCGTTGCTGGAGCGACTGGATCGCGAGGGGACGACGCGGCGCGAGGAAGACACGCGTTGCTTGCGATAAATGAAGATTATCTGGCCAACGCCGACCTGCGGGAACGCATGAATCGCGCGCGATTGGCGCAGCAGGCAAAACAAAAACGGCACGCGAGGCAATTCGTCGTATAAGTCCTATTTTGCCGCATTCGCCACATGGCCGCTTCTCTCTCCCTGATGAATTCGCCGGAAGACGCGTGGGAGAACGTAGTACGCCCTTGGTTTGAAAGGATCGCTGGTCGCGGCTTGCAGAACCAAGCTGCCGCCGTTGTGACAGCATCTCGCAGTCAGGCCTATTTTTTCAGGGCTCAGCTGCTCGCCGAAGGCAAATCCCTGCTCGGCGTGAAATTTCTTTCGCCACCGCAGCTGCGGGAAGTCTTGCTTCGTGGCGGTGATTTGCGCGTGCCCCTCCGCGAGCATCTTCGTCTGCTGTTAGCTGTCACTGCCGAAGAATTCGCCAGTACCAAGCGTGATGAAGAAACACTGCTCATAGCAAAATCCATCGCTCGCGATCCCGATCGTTTTCTCCGCGTGCTCGATGAGCTGCGTGGTGCCGGCTGGAATTTTGATGAGATCGATCTAGCTGGGTTGCGCGAAATTGCCGCGGGATTCGAAGGACACGTGCGCGAATGTGGCTTCACTTTCATTCACGCCGCCGATCGTGCCGCGCTCGCGTACGCCCAAGAATCCCGGCCGCTGTTTAGCCATTTGTTATTGTTCGGATTCGACGCTGCGCATTGGTCGCTGTGGCCGTTGCTTCATTCAGCTACAGTTTCCGCGGCTGAAGCAACCGTTCTGTTAAGCGATCCGCGCGACGAAGCGCGCGACCTCGATGAAACTTGGGTCGGCACGTGGGAGGAAACGTTTGGGCCGGCAGACATAACCCCAGCGGCGAAAACAACGTCGGCAGCCTCGGTTGCCGAGGCTTTGTCTGTACCCGCTGGCGAGGTCCATTTCCTCGTTGGCCGTGATACAACGCAGCAGGCACGTGCGATCGTCGCTCTCACCGCAAAATTCTTGGCCGATCGGCGGTGCGAACGGCTCGGGATTTTGTTCTCAGGTCCGGGTGGACTACCACGGCTGGTGGCGACTTTTCTTGAATCAGCCCGAATCGCGCACAACGACGGAATCGCGCATGTCGCGCCGAGCGCGCTCGACGATGATGCATGGCGCGCCTGGCTTGAATTGCAACGAGCGCCACGGTTAAAGCCGCTGTTTCAATTTCTTCGTGCCACCAACCGGCAGACCTTCGATATAATCTCGGTCTCGCAGTTAGAGGACATTCTGCGACGTGCTTACAACAATGTGCTCATCGATGACATTCAGCTGCTAAGCGATTACTGCGCGAGCAGCCCGGAGTTGCGTCACGGCAATGGTGCCACGCGTGAGCTGGAAAAAATCCGGTTTTTGCCCGAGAGCGCATCACTCACTGAATTTCTTTCACAAACACGAACCGCCTTTGTAACGCTGCGCTGGAAAGAACGTTGGAACGAACTCGAGCGTCTCAGCCGCAACTGGAAAGATCGGGTGGCACCGAAGTTTTCGAAAATCTCTTATTTGCGCTGGGTCCAGGAACTTGTTGGAGCGCCGTCACTGCAGCGCGACGATCTCGGCACGCACCCGTATGCACGCGTGCACCTTCTCACGTACGCCGAAGCACAGGGTCAGCCGTGGTCGCATCTGATTTTTGCCGGATTAAATGACGAAACATGGCCGGCATTTGACACGGAGCTTGCCTTTGTTCGCGATGAACAGATCGATGAGCTCAACCGCCAAAACAAAACACTGAACCGGCGCGCATCGAAGCGAGGCCGGCAAGGCGAAGGACATTGGAGCGTTCGAGAAGGTAAGACGCTGCTTATCGGGCCTAACGAACAACGACAGATCCGCAGGCGGCAAATGCTGAATCTTGTCGAATCTGTCAGTGCCAGCATTGGGGCAACCGCGAGCCTCTATTCCGAAGCGACGCCGAGTCGAATCGCCAGCCCGAGCGAATTTTTTTCCTGGCTTTATTTCACTGCACGTGGGCGTGGTGTTTCGCAGCAAACACTTCACTTACTTGAAGAACAAACTCGCTCCTGGTTGAAAGACTGGTCACCGATCGACGCGCAGAAAGTCGATTCGATCAGCGTTGGCCGGACGCGTTACGCCTTCGGTGCGCGCCGACAGTTGCACCCCGCAGGCGAATATGAATTCGCGCTTCGGAGTTCCCCCAATCAGGAAATTTCGCTGAGCGTCACCGACTGGCAACGAGTGCTGCGCTCGCCGGCGATCGTTTGGATGAAAGTCTTTCTCGGAGTTGAAGCTGACGCTGACGACGGCGATGCCTGGGCACTTGCGACAGGACAATGGGTCCATCGCTGGCTGGCAGACAGTGTCCGCGATGAGGAGGAGCGAAAATTCGTCGAGGTAAACCGCGCCAATGAGATACGTGAACGCATTTGGGCGGAGGCTTGCGAATTTCGGGAAGCGGTCGCTGCGCTTTGCGCCCGCCGCGGCAAAGTTCTTCCAGATTGGTGGCGTTCCGGTTGGAGTAATGCGCTTTACATCGCTGATTGCCTCGCGGCGAAAGTTTCTGATCTCCACGACTGGTCGGAAATGGCAGTCGAATGGTCGCTCGGCGATCCGACTGTAATCCGAGTCAGCCAAAATGCGACACTGCGAGTTCGCGGCCGGATTGATCTGATCCTCGCGCGACAGAGAGCGAAGCAATCACAAATCGGCTACGAAGATCTTTGGGTCGTCGATTACAAGACAGGACGCCAACGCGGTTTTAGCTTGAAAGAACTCCGGAAGAAGGACACGCCGAAGCGAAAATTTCGACGGCAGCTAACTGAAGGCCGGGGCGTGCAGTTGGCACTGTACGCGCTTGCGGTGCACGCGCTCGGCGCGCAGAAGATTCAACTCACGCTGCTTTCTCCGGCCGAAGAGCTCGAACCACAGTTCGATCTGGATGCTGTGCTCGCACAAGCAGATTTTTGGATGGAGCTGCACCGGATGCAGGAAACCGGCGTGTTCGGAATGCTCGGGCCGGTTCATGCCGATTTCGGATTCATTGCGCAATATCCTCTGGGCACGCTGCCGATTGACATCGATCTGCTTGAAGAGAAATGGGCGCTGACGCATCCCGCTTTCATGCTCGAAAAGGAGGAGAAAACGAAGTGACCGCCATCGCTGACGAAGCTGCGCGGCAGCGATTCGCTCATGAGTTAGACCGCAATTTCTCAGGGATCGCTTCCGCCGGCTCGGGCAAGACACGCGCGATCACTGAGCGGATCCTCGAGATCGCGAAACAAGGTCACCGTGCACTCGAATGGCTGCCGCAACTCGTCGTGGTGACCTACACAAATCGCGCCGCGGATGAAATGCAGCAGCGGACACGACAGCGGATTCTCGAAGCCGGACTGCCGCTGGAGATAGTGGAAGCATTTGGTCGCGCGTATTTCGGAACGATCCACGCGTTTTGCATGAAACTGCTCGCGACGTATGGGCATCGTCTCGGTCTGCCCGCGCGACTCGAAACGATCACCGACGATGACGATTTGTGGAACGAATTCGTGCAGCAACAAACCGAGATCGGTCATTCGTTAGGCCACAAAAATCGTCGTCCGTTATTGCGGTTAATGCAAGCGCGGCAATTGATGGAGCTCGCCCGAAACCAGGACCACCATTTCGTCCCGCCGCAATCGCTCGGACAGTGTCCGGAATGCGACTTCAGCAAAGTCGAAGCCGCGGTTGAGAGCGCACAGACGAACATTCCAAAAGCGAAAGCGCAACTCCGTGGATGGCTGCGGCGCTGGCACGACACCGATGAGTTCGCTCCATGGCCGCCATGCGCGACCACTGCGAAAGAATTTACTTCATGCTGGCGCGAAGCGTTTCGGCCGCTGCGCGAATGGGCAAGCGCCTGCGCGTCGTGCGTAGCGGCAGAAGTGCAACGCGATTATCGGGAATTCCGCCTGGCACATGGCGCGATCACGTACTCGGATCAGGTTGCGCTGGCAGTCGAACTGTTGCGTTTGCCGGACGTGGCGATGCAAATCCGTGGTAAGAACTATCGCGTCCTTCTCGACGAAGCTCAGGACACAGATCCGCAGCAATTTTGTGTTTTGCTCGAAACCACGCGGCCGGTCAAAGCGCGCGGTGAGTGGCTTCAAACCAAACGCGATCCTCCTCGCCTAGGGCAGTTCTGCATGGTCGGTGATTTTCAGCAGTCGATCTATCGCGATCCGAATGACCTGAATCATTATCGCACGCTTCATGACGCGCTCGTCGAAACCCGCGCGGCAGAGCAACTGAAATTTTCCGTGACGTTCCGGGTTGACCAGGCACAGCTCGATTTCGTGAACGAAACGTTTGTCAAAAGTTTGAACAACACCGAAGGCCAGGTTGAGTTTGTTAAGCTTAGTCCGCGCCCGGAAATCCTGCCAGGACAAGTGATCCGGTTCGAGCTGGGTGATGACATTGACCTGTCGCTGAGCGAAACGCAGCGCGCGCAAGCCGAAGCTGAGCGGTTGGCGAAATGGATCCGTGATGTGGGTTTGCAGAAGTTGCGCGCGCGGTGTTGGCGTGAAGTTGCTGTTCTGTGCCCGCGTAAAACGTGGTTAGGACCGCTTCGCCGTGCGTTGCTCAAAGAACGAATACCGGTGGAGGTCCAATCAGAAAGTGACCGGCAGGCCGAGCATCCGGCGTATGCGTGGCTTACGGCGCTGCTCGCGATCATGGTCGATCCAAACGCGAGCTACGAAATCGTCGGTGTGCTGAGAGAAGTATTTGGACTGTCCGACGATGAGCTGGCGCGATTTGCTCAAGGAGACGGTTACAAGTTTCAGTTCGAGCATAAAATCCCCGGGCGCGGAGCTGTTGCCGGCACGTTAAATCTGTTGAGGCGAGTTCGTGACGTGTTGCCGCATCAGCCCCTGTTCAGCGCAGTTCGCGAGATTGTGCGAATGACGCAGCTGCGCGAGCGGCTGCGTGATCTACCGCGCGAACAGTTCGGCGACTCGGTGAGCGAGCTGGAAAAATTGCTTAGCGCGGCGGCAGCGGCCGAAGCGCAGCAGGAGTCCCTCGCGGATTTTGCGCTAACACTGCGCCGCAATTTCGACAAGATTCGCGAGACCGAACCGGCGGAAGCCGATGCGGTTCAGCTAATCACCGCACACAAGGCAAAGGGATCGGAGTGGGATGCGGTGATTGTACCATTTCTCGCGCGCGAGGCGCGCCTCGGCGGAAACATTCGTTACCCGCTCGTGATTCCCGGCGAGCAACCGTTCATCGCCTTTGATAGGAGCGATCGCGCGAATTTGGAAGATGAAATGAAAAAGATTCAGCGCCAGGAAATGGAACGCCTGCTTTACGTGGCACTCACGCGGGCGCGCCACACACTCGTGCTCGCACTCGATGCCGAGTTCTTCCGTGGCAAACGTGGCGTCCACAGCGACACGCAACTGAAATGGCTACAAGCCGACGCTAACGAGCCTAACTACATGGTCGTCTCAAGTCTGTCCGATCAGGCGGCAGCTTGCGAGGAAACGGCTGCACGTCATATGGCAGCTGCGCTTGAACCGGTCGCTGACAGTTTAAGCGCGCTTCGCCTTGAGACTGGCTGGGTTGACATCGCCCGCCAGCAAGCCGCCTGCATCATTCAGACAGTCACTCCCAGCCAGCTCGGGCCGGAAGAAGAACCCGGCGAAACACCGGACACGGAGGAATGGATCGAGATCGAACCGGAGCTGCGTCCGGCGCGGATTGCGAACCCCGCGACGCGATACGGCATTTGGTGGCATGAGTTTGCCCAGAAGATCCCGTGGCTTTCGGAGGGAAACGCATGGCAAGCGGCTTTCGAGGCGAACCTTTCTCTTTCTCCCGAGCCAGCGCGCTCAAAACGAGAATGGAAACTGCTAACTAAATATGCGTCCGAGAACCCAGAATTTTTCGCCGGCAATATTTTTGCCGAGATGCCGTTCTTCTGGAGAATGAATGAGCAAAACTGTTTGGAAGGACTCATCGATGTTGCGCTCTTTCAGCCGCACGAAAAGAAATGGTTCGTCCTCGATTGGAAAACGAATCGGATTGAGCGAGATCAGATCGACAAGTTGCGCGTTGCCTACCGCCCGCAAATTGCGGCATATTGGAAAGCCGTCACGGAGATCACGAAGCGGCCGGTCAGCGCCGGAATTTATTCGACCGCAACGGGCGACTTGATCGCCTACAACGAAAAGGAACTCGCAGAGGAATGGGAGCGGCTCAGAGGCTCGCAACGAGATGAATTAACGCGGTGAGGCAGGCGCTGTTTTGGGTCAGCTCTCTCGGTCGCCGCGAATAAATTGTTCGACGCAGCGGTACGCTTCGTCGTCGGTCATTTGCACGGGCGGATGTTTTGAGAAATAGGCGGATGGGGAATGTAGGACACCACCGATGCCGCGGTCGAGCGCAACTTTGCAGCAGCGGATCGCGTCGATTGCTACACCGGCTGAGTTCGGCGAATCTTCCACAGAAAGTTTGAGGTCGATTTCCATCGGCACATCGCCAAACAAACGGCCTTCCACGCGGATGAACGCAATCTTGTTGTCGAGTTGCCATGGCACGTAATCGCTTGGGCCGATGTGGATGTTTTCGTCTACGAGTCGGTCGCCGATCACCGATTGCACTGCTTCCGTCTTCGACGTTTTCTTCGACGCGAGCCGCGTTCGATTGAGCATATTGAGGAAATCGGTGTTGCCGCCGGTATTCAATTGATACGTGCGCACAACTTTCACGCCGCGCTTGCGAAAGAGATCGACTAATGCTCGGTGCACAATGGTGGCGCCCACCTGGGCTTTAATATCATCGCCAATGAGCGGCAGATTTTTATTGGCGAACCGTTTCGCCCACACAGGATCGCTCGCGATAAAGACCGGGATGTTATTGACAAAGCCCAGTCCGGCTTCCAGCGCACAGCCGGCATAAAATCGGGTCGCCTGCTCGGAACCGACGGGAAGGTAATTGACCATCAGCTCAGCCGAGGAATTCTTCAGTTCCGCGATGATCTCTTCGCGAGTCATTTCTTTTTCCAGTGGAAGAAATGTGCGCAGCGGGTCCTGGTCCTGCATATGCGGAGGGTAGCCATCCAGAACGCAGCCCATTTTTACAATTGCGCCGGTGAGCTTGATTTTTTCGCAGAAGACCTTGGTGCAATTCGGCGGCGAAAAAATGGCCCTGCTCACGTCCAAGCCCACCTTGCGCCGGTCAATGTCGAAAGCTGCAACAACTTCAATGTCGCTGGGCCGGTAGCCGCCGATCTGCCGGTGCATCAATCCCACGCCTGCGCCGTTTCGGGATGAGCTGTCATAGAAATTTATTCCTTGAACAAGCGAGCTGGCGCAGTTTCCAACCCCGACAATAGCGATTCTGATTTTTCTCATTTCCAAAAACTAAAACCTATCTGAACTAAATAATTCGGAGCAAGCGATAAATTAGGCTGGTCCGATGCCGCGTCCCGCCTAGTTAGGCCCCTGAAACCGGGCCGCGAATCCTGAATGTGTCCGAAGTCGCGTCAGCTTGCAAGACCTGATATAAAGGCAACAGTCACGGGCATTCCTAGCCATAGGAAGGCCCTCGCAAGGAGATAGACCATATGTGCTCGAAGCTCTCGGCCATCAGCGTGATGATCGCTGCCGTTTTGGCCGTGTGCTCAAAATCGCTTGAGGCGACGTCGATTTATACGATTGAACAAGCAGTCGCCCTGGCGCAGGAACGCAACCCCGATATTCTGATCGCGCGCAGGAAAGTGACGGAGGCACGCGGGGGTTTCATTGAAGCGCGTTCCGGATATCTACCGTCGCTGAGCTCGAGCGGCCTTTACGATAAACGACAGACTCAGAGCGAGACGAATCTTCGACAGGAGGATTACAACGCAATACTGAAGCTTGAACAAAACCTTTATACCGGCGGAGCCGTGACGAGCCAGGTGGCGATCGCCCGGTTAAATATTGCCAAGGCAAATTACGACCTTCAGGAAACGACCAGCCGCGTGATTATGGATGCGCGAATCGCGTTTAACGAACTGCTGTTGAACCGGGCAAAAGTCCGCGTGCACGAGGATTCCGTGGGCGTGTTCGAACAGGAACTGAAAAGCGAGCAGGAAAATTTTAACGCCGGGATCGTTGGCAAATTGAACGTGCAGCGGGCTGAGGTGGCGCTCGCAAACGAGCGACCAGAGCTCTTCAACGCTCAGACCGACTTAAGAAATTCATACTTGCGACTGGCGGAACTTCTCGGGGTCGATGTGCGCCCGGGAGCGCAGTCTCCGCCGTTTGAGATTTCGGGCGAATTGCAGTATCGGCCCAATCACGCCGACCTGAATGATTGCCTGGCACGGGCTGATGCGAACCGTCCGGCCATCAAGGCGCGGGAAAAAGACATCGAGATCGAAGACCGCCAGTACGTTCTGGACCGCAGCGCGACACGTCCACACGTGCGCGCGTTCTCGGGGTACGAAATTTACAGCGAGCGTGATCCCGAGGTCGGTCCGGAATTCAACTACGGCGGAGTCGTCGGGATAAACGCGACGTGGAACATCTTCGATGGCTTCGCGACCAAAGGCCGGATGCAAGCGACGCGCGCCCGGCGCGAGGCAGGAGTGCAAGCTTTGGCGGCAGCGCG
>Ga0066710_100003756_pt1 | contig 13099 bp, 12 predicted proteins | sample GraSoiAngelo_159_FD_79666 | JGI IMG/M metagenome (GOLD analysis project Ga0066710, IMG submission 79666) | Grasslands soil microbial communities from the Angelo Coastal Reserve, California, USA - 14_1009_16_40cm | ecosystem: Environmental > Terrestrial > Soil > Grasslands | place: USA...
CGAAGCCCGTTGTCATCCTCTGCGACCAGGACGCGCATCTCAAATCATCTTGTCATGGCCCGCGACGTGAGCATCCTGGGGCAGGGTTCCTTTCGAGCGGGTGACAGCAGCGTCAAGGTGGCGCGTGACCGTTGCAGGCGGGGGTCGGGCGAGTATTATATGAATCATGGGTATTCGGAACACACAGAACGCTAGGCTCGTCGCGAGGGCGTGCCCGGTCCCCGAGACCGCTTCTGCGCTGCAATCCCTCGATCGGGTCGACTATGCAGACGCCTTCCGTGTCCTGCTTCCCGCTGACGAGGCGCTCGACGCCGAGGCATGGGCCCGCGCGGCCCTCGAGCAGGCGTGGCCCGGGGCGGGCAGTCTACGGCCTGCCCTCCCACGCGACGTCGCGGTCAGGATCTGGTGGGCCCTGGTGGCGTGGAGGCGCCGTCCAGCGGTAAGGCAAGGTCGCGTGGCCGGATGGAAGATCGCGCGGCGGACCGACGCAGCCATCCGCATCGACGCCGCTCCGCGTTGGGGCTCAGTCCAGATCGTGTTTGTCGTGATGCCTGACGCGCAGCGTCGAAAGGCGCTGGTCATGGCGACGTTCGTGCGCTTTGACGGCTGGACCGGGCGGGCCTTCTTTGCGCTGATCCGGCCCGCTCATCGCCGGGTTGCTGCCTTCCTCATTGCTCGGGCAGCCTCGACCCATCGCCGTAATCCTCGAGCTGGATTCGACGTAACGTAGCCGCCATGATCGGCGTGCACCCGTAGAAGCGGCCAACCCGATGGATCAGTTGACGGCGACGTTCGTCGAAGGCATGGGCGCCGCAGCTGCCACGTCAGGGGTGCTCACCAAGTTGGAAGGACGCATCTTCGGTCTCCTCTACATGCGCATGCAGCCGCTCTCCCTGGACGAGATCAGTCTCGAGCTGCAGCAGAGCAAGAGCAATGTTTCTGTTCAGATCCGCGATCTGCTCGAGTGGCAACTGGTGCGGCAGATTCGCCTCCCCGGTTCGCGCAGGGATCATTACGAGGCAGCGACGGACTTCTGGCGAGTGATGCAGGAGGTCATGGAGCGGCGGTTCCGCTGGAACATGCGCCAGGTGCTGGCCACCACCCAAGAGGCACTGCAGGCGCTGGACGGCGAGCGCACTCAGCTCGTCGACCGCCTGACGGCGATGCGCGACTTCTTCGCGGCTCTCGACACAGGTGTCAGCGCCATGAGTCGAGGCGAGGTCTTCGTGCCGGACAGCGTCCGCAAGACGCTTGTACGGGTTCCCATTGAAAGTCCGGCCGCGCCGGCTCGCAGCACAAGGGGACCAAAGCCTCGTCGCTGAGCAGGACGGTTCGAGTAGCACGATTTGGTGGGCGGAGCAGGGATCGAACCCGCGACCTCCTCGGTGTAAGCGAGGCGCTCTGACCAGCTGAGCTATCCGCCCGCGAACAACTCTATCCCGCGTTTCGCCGCCGCGGCGTCAGGCGCTGGACGCTGCCGTCTGCACGTCCAACCACAACCAGGTCAGCCATCCCCAAGAAGAGGCCGTGCCCCACCACGCCAGGGATTGCCTCGATTCTCTGCGCCAACCCCTCGGGATCGTCGATCGGTGCGTACTCGCCATCGGCAATCAGATTCCCATTGTCGGTGAGCATCGGCGCACCGCCGTCGCCGGTGCGCACGATGAACTGTGCGCCGGTGCTCTCAAGCAGTGCGATCGTGTGCGGCGCCCCGAATGTGACCAATTCGACCGGCACGCGACCGCCGAGCCGCGTGCACAACTTGCTGTCGTCGACGATGACCACGAAGCGCCAAGCCGCGGTCGCCACAACCTTCTCGCGCAGCATCGCCGCACCGCGCCCCTTGATCAGGCGCAGGTCCTGGTCGACAGCGTCGGCGCCGTCCACTGCCAGGTCGAGGTCATCGCGACCCAGCTCCATGAGCGGAATACCGTGCGCCTGTGCAAGCGACGCGGTGGCCTGCGACGTCGGCACACCGCGGATGTCGAGACCGTCACGCACGCGCGCGCCGAGATTCTCGATGAACCATCTCGCGGTCGAGCCGGATCCCAGGCCGACGGACATGCCGTCTTCGACGAGCGCCACGGCCGCGTCTGCGGCCGCGCGTTTGGCTACCTCCGGGTCCATGGACCCTATTGTTGGTGCTTCAGGAGGCGAGGCGGCGGCGCAGCTCGGTGAGCGCGTGCAGCTCGGGGGTGACGCCCTCGGGCTGGCGCATGTACTGCTCCTGGACCGTGAAGATCGCTTCGATGAGGTCCGCCGTGGTGACTCGCGAGCGAAGTGCCACACCCCTGCGCCGCAGCGCGACCAGCACGCGCGTCGGTATCACGCCACCGCGCAGGTTGATTTCCTCGAGCTGCGTGAGCAGTCCGTCCAGCTCGCACAACGCCTCGCGACGCGAGGCGCGTGCGGACTCTTCCTCGGAGGTCCACGCCAACTGGTTGAGGACGCGGTTTCGGACGAAGGTGGCCATGGTGCTCCTCTCGGGAGCGCTCACCGGTTTCGGGGGGTGGATGAACGCAAAGAAGACAGCCGAACAGATGAACGTTCCGCCGCGGATGGTAGCGATGCTGGAGCCCGCGGTCTACGGAACGGATGTTCGTGTCAGGGCTGGCCGCATGCTAAGGGCCGCTCCTGGCACTAACTGGGCGGGCTCGGACGGGCCTCCAACCGGCCGAAGCCGCGGGCGAGTGCCGCCGCGAGGATCGGCGCCACCAGCTCCGGACTGAGACCCGCCGCGCCGAGGCTCTGCAGTGAGGTCGCATCCGCATCGGCGATGCCGCAGGCGGTCACCTGGGTGAACCAGCCGAGGTCGGTGCTCACGTTGAGCGCCAGGCCGTGCAGGGTGACGCCCCCGGCCACCTTCACCCCGATCGAGGCCAGCTTGCTGGGGCCGTGCCAGACACCGGTGTGCGGCGGCCGGCGTTCGGCTGCGACGCCGTACGTGGCAGCGGTCTCGATCACCGCCTGTTCCAACGCTCGCAGATAGCGGATGACGTCGCCATGGGCCGGATGTCCGGGAATCGGAAACACGCCGGCCAGCCGCACGATCGGGTAAGCGACCAGCTGCCCGGGGCCATGAAACGTCACGGATCCGCCGCGGTCGACGTCCACGAAGTCGGCGCCCGACGCCACCAGCTGCTCCGGCCCGGCGCCGAGGTGCGCCCGGTCGCCGCGGCGTCCCATCGTGTACACGGGTGGGTGCTCGAGCATGAGCACGACGTCCTCGGCGAGCTCGCCGCTGCGGCGCGCCTCGGCGATCCGCTGCTGCAGCGACCACGCCTCGCGGTAGGGCACCGTACCGAGCCACGTCCAGCGCAGCGGCGCCGCCTCGACCGCGATCACCGGGCTGTTCAGACCGCCTGCGCCGCCACGGCCTGCTCGTGCGCGTGGTAGCTCGAGCGCACCAGCGGACCGCTCTCCACGTGCGCGAAGCCCAAGGACAATCCGTACTGCTTCAACTCGGCGAACTCATCCGGGTGCCAGAAGCGGATGAGCGGGTGGTGCTTGAGGCTCGGCCGCAGGTACTGGCCGATGGTGACCACCTCGATGTCGTGCGCGCGCATGTCACGCAGCAAGTCCTTGACCTCTTCCATCTCCTCGCCGAGCCCGACCATCAGCCCCGACTTGGTGCGGCTGCGCACGGACATGCGCTTCGCCGCGCGCAGCAGGTCGAGGCTGCGCTGCAGGTCGGCCTTGGGCCGGACTCGCCGGTACAGGCGCCTGATGGTTTCCACGTTGTGGTTGAAGATCTCCGGACCTGCGTCCATCACCACTCGCAACGCGTCGTGATCGCCCTGGAAGTCGGGCGTGAGCACCTCGATCGTCGTGTCCGCTGCGCTCGACCGGATGGCGCGGATGGTTGCAGCGAAGACGGCCGCACCGCCGTCCGGCAGGTCGTCGCGGTCGACGGACGTGACCACCGCGTGTGAGAGCTGCATCCGCACCACAGCGTCGGCGACGCGCCGCGGCTCGTCCCAGTCGATGTCGCCGCCACGCTTGCCACTGGTCACCGCGCAGAAGGCACAGGCGCGCGTGCAGACGTCGCCAAGGATCATGAACGTGGCAGTGCCGTGCCCCCAGCACTCGGCGATGTTTGGACACCGGGCCTCCTCGCACACGGTGTTGAGCTCCAGATCGCGCATCACGCCTTTCAGGCGCGCGTAGCCGTCGCCGGCGGGCAGCTTCACGGTCAGCCATGGCGGCCGCCGGTCGACACCTTCGGGCAGCAGACGCTGATGCATCGGCCGCGCGTCGGCCGCCTGGCCGGATCGTCCGGCGGCGATGGGAAGAGGCTTGAGGGGAATCGGTTCCATCGGGTCCTTCGTCTTCACTGTACGCCACAATCGAGCCGTGTCCTCCCCCACTCCACGCAACGAGCCAGTGCGCGCGTATGCCCCGGGATCGGCGGAGCGCGCCAGCCTGCGCGCCGCAATCGATGCGGCCCACGCGCAGGCGCCCCACGCGCTCAGCCAGCACATCGGCGGCGAGGCCGGCGACGGCGGTGGCGCATCACTCGAGCTGCGCGCGCCGCATCGACACGACCTCGTGCTCGGTCAAGCACGCCTCGCCAGCGCCGCCGACGCGGCGCGCGCGGTCGCGGCGGCACTCGATGCCTGGCGATCGTGGTCCACCGCGCCGTGGGAGTCCCGCGCCGCCGTGTTCCTGCGCGCCGCGGACCTGCTGAGCGGGCCGTGGCGAGACCGCCTCAACGCGGCGACCATCCTCGGGCAGAGCAAGAGCGTCCACCAGGCCGAGATCGACTCGGCCTGCGAGCTGATCGATTTCTGGCGCTGGAACGTGCACTTCGCCGAGCGCATCCAGGCGGAGCAGCCGCTCTCCCCGCCCGGGCAGCTGAACCGCCTGGAGTACCGGCCGCTGGAGGGGTTCGTCCTCGCCATCACGCCGTTCAACTTCACGTCGATCGCCGGCAATCTGCCCACGGCGCCCGCGCTCATGGGCAACACCGTCGTCTGGAAACCGGCCACCACGCAACTGCTCGCCGCCGAGGTGATCATGCAGGTGCTCGAAGCCGCGGGGCTCCCCCCGGGTGTGGTCAACCTGGTCGCCGGTCCCGGCGCGGTGATCTCCGAGGCGGTGCTGACCCACCCCCGCCTCGCCGGCGTGCACTTCACCGGCTCGACGGCCACCTTCGAGCAGCTGTGGTCAACGGTTGCTGCCAACCTCGGCCAATACAAAACATACCCGCGGCTGGTGGGCGAGACGGGTGGCAAGGACTTCATCCTCGCGCACCGTTCGGCGTCGCGCGAGGCGCTCCTCGTCGGCCTGCTGCGCGGAGCGTTCGAGTACCAGGGGCAGAAATGCTCCGCCGCGTCGCGGGCGTACGTCCCGCATTCGGTCTGGGCCGAGTTGCGTGCGCCGCTCGCCGCGGCGACCGAGGCCATTCCTGTCGGCGATCCCGCCGACTTCGCGACGTTCATGGGTGCGGTCATCGACGAGCCCAGCTACCGCAAGCACGAGGAGGTGATGAGCCGGGCGCGCGCCGACGCGCACCTCACGCTCGTCGCCGGCGGGGAGTGCGACTCGAGCGCGGGCTGGTTCGTGCGCCCGACGATCTACGAGACCGACGACCCCAGGCACGAGCTGATGCAGCGTGAGCTGTTCGGGCCGATCCTGACCGTGTACCCGTATCCCGACTCCGAATGGGACAGCGTGCTCGGACTGGTGGACTCCACCTCGCCGTACGCGCTCACCGGCGCCGTGTTCGCCGACGATCGCCGTGTCATCGATGAGGCGGCGTCGCGCCTGCGCCACGCCGCCGGCAACTTCTACGTCAACGACAAGCCGACCGGCGCGGTGGTCGGCCAGCAACCCTTCGGCGGCGCGAGGCTGAGCGGCACCAATGACAAGGCGGGCTCAGCTCTCAACCTGGTGCGCTGGGTGTCGGCACGAGCGATCAAGGAGACGTTCGTGCCGGCGACCGACTGGCGGTATCCCCACCAGGACGCCGACTGAGCCGGCCGGTCCAGGGGCTTAGGCGCGCCAGCGCGTGCACGAGCGGCGCGAGCGGCGGCGGCAGGAGCACGCGGCGGTTCGCCGGCTGCGCGGCCGGTGGCCGCTCTCCCCCTCCTCGGCGGCCACCCGGATGAGGGCCTCGAAGCGGTTGGCGTCGATGATCCCCTTCTCCAGGGCCCGCAGCGCCCAGGAAGGCGGGGTTCTGAAGCCCCAGACGTCGAACGTGGTTACCTCACTCATCCCAGCCGATCATAGCCCCAGCTACAGGAGCGCCGCGTTCTCGTCGAAGCTCTCGAGGAGCTGCTTCACCGTCCTGACGAAGGCGGTGGCGGGCAGCCCGTCGTTGATGCGGTGGTCGAAGGAGAGGCCCAGGTTCATCACCGGCCGGATGGCGATCTTGTCGCCGTCCACGACCACGGGGCGCTTGACCACGAGGTCCATGGTCATGATTCCGGCCTGGGGTTGGTTGATGATCGCCTGGGTCATCACCGCGCCCAGCGCGCCGGTGTTGTTGAGCGTGAACGTCCCGCCCTGGATCTCGTCCAGTTTGAGGTGATTGCTCCGAGCCCTCTCGCCGAGATCGGCCATGGTGGTGGCCAGCCCGGCGATGCTGAGCCGGTCGGCGTGACGGACCACGGGCACCACGAGGCTTTCCTGGAGGGCCACGGCAATGCCGAGGTGGATGTCGTGCTTGAGCACGATCCCCTCCGCGCTCCATGACGCGTTCAGCGTGGGATGCCGGCGCAGCGCCTCACACACCACCCGTGCCACGAACGGCAGAAAGGTGAGCTTGACGCCATTGCGACGCTCGAACTCGGCTCGCTCGCGCTCGCGCAGCGCCGAGACCGCCGACATGTCAACCTCGACCATCAGATACGCGTGCGGCGAGGTCTGGCGGCTCCGGACCATGTGCTCGGCGATCGATCGCCGGGCCGGGGTCAGCGGCACGACGGTGTCGCCCTCGCCCCGGGACGGGGCAGGCTGGGCCGGGGCCGGCGGCGCCGCCTGAGCTGTGGCGGCGGGAGCGGGGGCCTCCGGTTGCGCCGCCGGCGCCGCCGTGGTCGCCGCTCTGGCCGCGATCTCCCCCGCGTCGCGCCGCTGCACGTATTCGAGGACGTCCTTTTTGGTTATCCGCCCGCCGATCCCGCTGCCGGTGACCTCGGAGAGCCGCACGCCGTGCTCGCGGACCAGCATCCGCACCGCCGGCGTGAGGTGATAGTCGCCGGCGCCGTTGCCGGTCTCCGGCACCGCCGGCTGGGCGGGCGCGGGCTGGCCGGCAACTGCGGCGGCCGGGATCGGTGTGGCGGCAGGTTCGGGTTCGGGTGGGGCCGGCTGAGCGGCTGGGGCGGGTGCCGGCTGAGCGTCCGCGGCGGGCGCCGGCTGAGCGTCCGCGGCGGGCGCCGGCTGAGCGTCCGCGGCGGGCGCCGGCGCAGCGTCCGCGGGGGCCGACGCTCCGGTCTCGATGCTGCAGATCGGCTCGCCGACCGCGACGACCGCTCCCTCCGGAGCGATGAGCTCGGCCATGGTGCCGTCGGCCGGCGCCGGGATCTCGGCGTTGACCTTGTCGGTCACCACCTCGGCGATCGACTCGTACTTGGCGATGGGGTCACCGGGGTGCTTGAGCCAGCGGGCGATGGTGCCTTCGGTGACACTCTCGCCGAGCTGCGGCATGTTGACGGTGAGCGGCATTGTGCTGTGACCTCGGTGAGTGGATCAGTACGCGGCGAGCTCCCGCAGGGATGTCTCGACCTTGTCGGGAGTGACCAGGTAGAACTGCTCCAGTGGCGGCGAGAAGGGCATGGCCGGTATCTCCGGTCCGCCAAGCCGCATCACGGGTGCGTCGAGGTGCTCGAAACAATCCTGCGCGATGATCGCCGCCACCTCGGAGGAAACGCTCACCGCCAGGTTGGCCTCCTGCACGATGAGCACCTTGCCGCACTTGCGCGCGCTGGCGACGATGGCATCGTGGTCGAGCGGACGCAGCGCGCGCAGGTCGACCACCTCGCACTCGAAGCCGTCGGGCACGAGTCGCTCCGCGGCGTCGAGCACGGTGTGCACCATCATCCCGTACGTGAAGACGGCGATGTCGGCGCCCTCGCGCACGACCGCAGCGCGATCGAGCGGCACGGTGTACTCGCCGTCCGGGACCTCCCCCTTGACCGCGCGGTAGGCGCGCTTGTGCTCGAAGTACATCACCGGATCGGGATCGCGAAGCGCCGCGACGATCATGCCCTTGGCGTCGTACGGAGTGCTCGGCACCACGACGCGCAGGCCTGGAATGTGGCAGAAGATGGCTTCGATCGACTGCGAGTGATACAGCGCCCCGTGAACGCCGCCGCCGAAGGGCGCACGGACCACCATGGGGACGTTCCAGTCGTTGTTGCTGCGGTAGCGGAACTTCGCGGCTTCGCTGACGATCTGGTCAACCGCCGGCAGGATGAAGTCCTGGAACTGGATCTCGGCGATGGGGCGCATGCCGTTCAGCGCGGCGCCGATCGCCACACCGACGATGCACGACTCGGCGAGCGGGCTGTCCAGCACGCGCCACTCGCCGAACTCCTTCTGCAGCCCGTCGGTGACGCCGAAGACGCCGCCCTTGGCGCCGACGTCCTCGCCGAGGATCATGACGCGCTCATCGCGCTGCATCTCCTCGCGGATGCCGTCGCGGATCGCCTCCAGATACGTCTTGGTCGGCATCGCTAGGTGCCGTCTCCGTCGGCGAGCACGTGGCGAAGCGCCGACTCCGGCTCGGGCAGCGCGGCGGCCTCTGCCTCGTCGGTCGCCCTGTCCAGCTCCAGGACGAGCTCAGCACGCATCTCGTCGGCGTCACCGGCGCTGAGCACACCGAGCTCCTCGAGCGTCACGCGAAAACGGCTCAGGCAGTCACGCAGCTTCTCCGCCTCGAGCACCTCGGCGCTGCGATAGCGGCGCTGATCGTCGTCGGAGCTGTGCGACGTGAGGCGCAGAACCTTCGCCTCGACGAGCACCGGACCCTCCCCGCTGCGCGCGCGCGCAATGGTGTCGCGGGCCACGCGGAAACACGCCATGGGATCCTCGCCGTCGACGACGACGCCGGGGATGCCGTAGGCCTGGGCGCGGTCGGCGACGTCGGGCGTGGGCATCTGCTTGTCCCACGGCACGCTGATCGCAAAGCCGTTGTTCTCCACCACGAACACGACGGCGAGCTTGTGGATGGCCGCGAAGTTCAGCGCCTCGTGGAAGTCGCCCTCGCTGGAGCCGCCCTCGCCCATCGACGTGAACGCAACGGAGTCCTCGCCACGCATGCGTGCGGCGAGCGCGGCGCCCGCGGCGTGCAGCAGCTGCGTCCCCACCGGCGAACCCGTGGTGATGATGTTGAGGCGGTGGCAGCCGTAGTGTGCGGGCATCTGACGGCCCCCGCTGTTGGGATCGTCAGCGCGTGCCAGCGCCGACAGGAGGTGGTCCTTCGGGGTCATGCCGAGCACGAGTGTCAGGCCGAGATCGCGGTAGTAGGGAGCCACCCAGTCGTACCCGGGTCGCAGGTTCATGCCAAAGGCGACCTGAACCGCTTCGTGACCCATACCCGAGATCCAGAACGGCGCGCGCCCCTGCCGGTTGAGCGCCCACAGCCGCTCGTCGAGCAGGCGCGAGCGCAGCATGTGCCGGTACAGCGCGCGCAGTGTCTCGGCGTCGAGACCCGCCTGCCCCCGGGTGTCCGTTTCGCTGATCGCCACCGGTCTCCTAGATGTGGATCGCCTCGCCGCTCACCGCCAGGGCAGCCTCTGAGATCGCCTCACTGAGTGTAGGGTGCGGCGCGACCGCGCGACCCATCTCAAACGGGGTCGCCTCGAGGAGCCCGGCCAGGGCCGGACCCCAGATGAGCTCAGTCACCTCGTGGCCGATGATATGGACACCGAGCACGTCGCCACCGGCCGCGTCGGCCACGACCTTGCAGAACCCGTCGGGCTCGCCCCGGATCAGGGCGCGCCCGTTGCCACGGAAGGGGAACACACCGGTGGAAACCTCGCGCCCGGCGGCCCTGGCCTCGGCTTCGCTCCAGCCTACGGACCCGATCTGCGGCGTGCTGTACGTGGTGCGCGTCACCAGGCGCGGGTCGAGTGGGTGCGGGTTGCGACCGGCGATGGCCTCGACGGCGACCACGCCTTCATGCAGCGCCTTGTGGGCCAGCCAGAAGCCGCCCACCACGTCGCCGATCGCGCTCACTCCCGGCTCGCCGGTGCGCAGCAGCTCGTCGACCACGATCGTGCCATTCTTGACTTCAACGCCTGTGCCATCGATGCCGATGTCCTCGACGTTGGCCGACCGTCCCACCGCGACCAGCAGCACCTCTGCCTGCAGGCGCTGCTCATTGCCGTCCGCGTCGCTGACGGTGGCCGCCACACCGCCCTCGTTGCGTTCCACGGAGTCGAGGTCGAGCTTGGTCCCCACCAGGCAGCGGATACCCCTGGCCTCGAAACGCTTGCGCAACTCGGCGCCGACGTCGGCGTCCTCCAGCGGCACCAGCGACGGCAGCATCTCCACCAATGTCACCTCGCCACCGCAGCTCCGATACAGCGACGCGAACTCAACGCCCACGGCGCCCCCGCCGAGGACGATCGCCGAAGCGGGAATGCGGTTCATGCGCACGGCGTCGTCACTGGTGATCACCTGCCGGCCGTCGGCGGGAACGCCGGGCAGCTCCTTCACGCGCGAGCCCGACGCGATGATCAGCGCCGATGCCTCGATCTCCTGGGCATCGCCCGCCGCGGGCGTCACGGTCACGTGGCCGCGGCCGTTGAGCCTGCCGCGTCCGCGCACCACCGCAACCTGGTTCTTCTTGAGCAGGAACTCGACACCGCGGTGCAGCTGCGACACCACCTGGTCGCGCCGGGCGCCGGCGACGTCCATGTCGACGCCCGAGACGGGCGCGTTGATGCCGAAGGCAGACGCATGCTGCAGCTGGTCCAGCAGCGAGGCGGTCTGCAGCAGCGCCTTGGTGGGGATGCAGCCGCGATGGAGACACGTGCCCCCCACCTTGTCCTCCTCGACAAGCGCGGCGCGAAGGCCGAGCTGCGCGGCTCGGATGGCTGCTGGATACCCTCCCATTCCACCGCCGACGATCGCGACGTCGAATCGCTCCGTCACGAGGGCGGAGTATAGAGTGCCCTGCCGCTCAGCCCCGCAGCGAGGCCAGCGCCGTTTGCAACTGCAGGTCGGCCGACGGATCCGGGGACTCCGCGTCGAGCCGGAAGCGGTCGTCGGGGTTCGGCAGCGGCACGACCTGGTCCGGAGTGATGCCCGATGAGTCGATGCTCTCGCCGTTCGGGCCGTACCAGCGCTCCACCGTGAGATGGAGGTCGGAACCGTCCGGCAGCGGAAAGTCCACCTGGACCGACCCCTTGCCGAACGTCTTGACGCCGACCAGCGTGGCTCGGTGATAGTCGCGCAGCGCCGCGGTCACGATCTCCGACGCGCTGGCGCTGTCGCCGTCGACGAGCACGACGAGCGGCTGCCTGTACGCAACGCCGCCGCTGACCAGCCGGTCGTGGAACACGGTCTGCGCGCTGGCGGGCCCGCCGTCGGGCGTCATGCGGCCGCGCCGCACCACCACATCCTGCGTGCCGGGCGCGGGAGCGACGAACTGGCTGGCGAGCTTCTGCGCGTCGCTGACGAAGCCTCCGCCGTTGCCGCGCAGGTCGAGGATCACCGAGGTGGCGCCGGCGGCAAGGCCGTTGCGCAGCATCGTCTGCGCGGCCTCGCCGGTACCGGTGTCGAATCCGGTCACCTGCAGGTACAGCACCGAGCCGAAGGTGCGCGTGAACACCGACGGAATGGACAGGTCGGCTCGGCGCGCGGTGATGTCGATTGTCTGCCCGGCCCGATCGACGGTCAGCGTGACGCTCGTGCCCGGTTGCCCGCGGATGAGCGGGGCCACCTTGTCGAGCTGCTGATCGAGGCTGGACCCCATTGAGCTCAAGCGGCGACCATTCACGGCGAGGAGCACGTCTCCGAACCGCAGTCCGGCGCGTTGAGCGGGCTGGCCGCTCAGCACGTCCTCGATAACCACCAGCGACGGCGCCTGCCCGGGCATGCACACCGCGCCGGCGGTGCAGCGCGGGACCAGCGCGATGCCGATGCTGCCGGCGCGCTGGCCGTTGAGGTTGCCCCGCTGCTCGGCATACTCAGCCTTGGTCAGGAACGCGGTGAACCGGTCGGAGAACATCTGATCGAGCTTCTCCACCATGCCGTTGGCCGCCCCTTCGGTGCCGAGGCTGGTGTCGACGTTGCGGAAGACGTATTCGCGCTGTATCGCGCCCCACTCTGCATTCAGGCTGTTCTGGTCGAGACCCGGCCCGACGCGAGGAAAGATGAACCCGATGAACGAGCCGATGCCGAACGGTGCGCTGCCCAGATTGATCGCCGCGAACGCCGCCAGGTAGCAGAGGGCGGCGACCCCGATGATCCGCCCCACCCGGGTCCGCAGGAACCAGAACCGTGGGCGCGGCGGCCCGTCGCTCACCGCGGTGGCAGGTATGCGAGTGGGTTCACCCACTGATCGTTGCGGTTCACAGCGAAATGCACGTGACAACCGGTCGAGTTGCCGGTGGACCCCTCATATCCGATGAGCTGGCAGCGGTGCACGGCCTGCCCGTAGCTCACCGCGTACGCGGCCAGGTGCCCGTACAGCGTGACGAACCCATTGCCGTGGTTGACGAGGATCCAGTTGCCATAACCGTAGGACATGAACGGCTGCGGGTACGCGATGCCGCCGTCCGCCGCGATGATGTTGGTCCAGCACGGTCCGGCGATGTCGAGCCCGTTGTGGAAGCGATGCGGCCACGGGCAACTGGCGTCGTACGGCTCGAACGAGTACACGGTGCAACCGAACCCCTGCGTGATCGGGCCCGGATCGGGCCAGACGAACTTGCCCTGAGCCAGCGCGTTCCGCTGGTTGATGAAGCTGGCCACCGCTGCGTTCAGCTGATCCTGGGCCGCCTTGGCAGCCCGCTCCTGCGCCTCGTACTGCGCCTGCGCCGCCGCGTACGCGGTGTATGCAGCTTGCTGCGCACTCTTCTGCGCGCTGATGTCGGCAAGCCGCGCGTTGACCTGGTCGCGGGCCGCCTGCTGCTCCAGCTGCTTGGTC
>Ga0066710_100003757_pt1 | contig 13098 bp, 18 predicted proteins | sample GraSoiAngelo_159_FD_79666 | JGI IMG/M metagenome (GOLD analysis project Ga0066710, IMG submission 79666) | Grasslands soil microbial communities from the Angelo Coastal Reserve, California, USA - 14_1009_16_40cm | ecosystem: Environmental > Terrestrial > Soil > Grasslands | place: USA...
ATGCGCACTAGCCTCTGAAATTAATTAAGTCTTACAGTGGATTTTTTTCTACCATTCATCAAGAGTTCCAGCTGTAGTGCCTTCATTATCTTTAGCGTAATCTCCCAAAATATCGGAGTACCTGGTATCTTTGTAGGCTATGAACTTCACGTACTCTCCATATGTCATGTCAAGAGAACAGTGCGAACACTTAACATATGAAAAATCGTCCCCAAGCTCAGCTATCTCCTCGCACCGGGGGCATTTTACTTTCATACGTATATCTTGTACTTCAATCCTAATATCTCTTCTTAAAAGAATAAATTGCTACGCTCTACTTGTCTTGCTATGGCTAGAGCGTGCACAAAATGCAAGAAAGAAATTCCTGATAACATTGATCTTGACCCTATTGCATCCGCATATCCTTGTTGTAATGAATGTTGGTCTGAATGGAAGCAATACAGAATCATGGTTATGAATGAAATGAAACTTGATATGTCAATGCCCGAACACAGAAAGGTGCTAAAGAGATATGAAAAGGTCTTTGTAGGTGTCATGACCCCCGAAGGTGACGTTATAAATTTTGCAGATGAAAATCAGAGAAAACCAGACAAGCCTTTCTAGACTCCTAATTCCTTCCTAGCCCTATCAGGAATGGTTAGACGGATTTTCTTTCTAGAATCTTCGTCAAGTGACATAATTATTCTTCTAATACTTTCTGAAAGTATTGCCTTTTGTTCTTTCGATAATGACATATATATTTCGAATATCCCATCAAGATGAAACAACACTATCTTTTCGGGGTGATCTACAATCTCTGTTATGTAGTTTGAAAACATGATTGTTCGCTGTTCCTCTGACAGGTTACATAAGATCTCAAGCCATGTCTTGAACAACGTTGAGAACTTGTCAAACTGTATTGTGGGTCCAGCTTGTAATGCGTTATTTATGATCTCTCTTCTGTCTTTCTGAGGCATTGAAAAAAATTCTGATAGTCTTTTTAGTAAGATCGGTTTTCTTAGAAATTCGGGCAGACCTGCTAAATTTACTATGATATTTCCTGCGTAATTTGGCTCAGACATACAAAACTTGGAGCAATTCCTCTACACTAAAATTGTATTGTTAAGATTTGGCTTAAATATGTCCACTTACGCTTTCCCTCTATGACTTCTATAGTTATTGTAGGTGGTTTTTATGGTGATGAAGGTAAAGGAAAGATAGTTTCCTATCTTGCAATGAAAGATAATCCTTCAATAGCGGTTCGAGGTGGTGCAGGCCCTAACGCGGGTCATACTATAGAACATAACAACAAAAAATACAAAGTGAGAATGTTGCCAAGCGCATTTCTGAATCCTAGTACAAGATTGCTAATAGGACCAGGCGTCGTAGTCAGTCCTGATATTCTTCTTGGTGAGATACAGGAATTCGGAGTAAAAGATAGGGCTTTTGTTGATTATCAATGTGGTATAATTGAAGAATCTCACAAGACATCTGATTCACAAAGGAGGTTAAAAGAATCCATTGGTAGCACCGGTACAGGAACAGGTCCTGCCAACGCAGATAGAGCAATGAGAACTTTGAAGCTAGCAAAGGACATTGAATCTCTCGCACTGTATCTTGATGATATTCCTAACGCAATTAGTTTTGCACTACAAAGAAAGGAAAAAGTTATTGTGGAGGGAACACAAGGGACTTTCCTCTCACTCTGGCATGGCACATACCCCTACGTGACATCAAAAGATGTTACCGCATCAGGAATATGTGCCGATGTAGGAATTGGACCTAAGAGCGTTGATGATGTTGTGATTGTTTTCAAATCGTACGTTACCAGAGTAGGGAAGGGGCCACTGAAAGATGAGATTAGCCCGGAACAGGCTGTAGCAAAAGGGTGGCAGGAAGTAGGTACTGTTACAGGAAGACAAAGACGTGCAGCGGAATTTGATTTTGAGCTGGCCAAAAGAGCAATCATGCTAAACAGTGCAACTCAAATCGCCCTTACCAAACTAGATGTTATATTTTCTGAATGTGCACATATGCAATCATTCTCTGATCTAAGCTCGCCTGCAAAATATTTCATAAAAACTATTGAGGATCAGCTAAAAGTACCGGTAACTTTGATTGGTACTGGACCCGATGTAAATGACATTATAGATAGAAGAGAGTAATAAGAATAGTAAACGACTACTTTTAATGTGGATGATCTTGGAGGAAATCTATGATAAAGCTTCCATACTACATAGAAATTTACAATACAACCGAGTTTTCCAGACTAGTCTGTGCTCTAGAAAGAATTCCACGCACCTCCTTCTCATTTAATCTTGATGGACGAAATGTTGTTTCTGTGCAGATGGATGTTCTAAAGGAACGACCAGTAAACTATTACGTTCCAACCAATAAAACCGGTCACTATCTTTCATATGGACTTAAAACAGACAAGGAAGATTGTGATATTGTAAATACAATAACAAACCCTACATATCTTTATTCTCCAATTGTAAAGGTAAAATCATTACCAAACACACTCAAACCAGAATCTAACGTGGATCAAGATATAATGTATGAACCGCTTGAACTAGAGGATCTTACCAGTTTGATAAAGCTAAGTTATGGATTTGAAGAATCACCATTCCCACTATTCGCTTTCTCACATACAGGAAAATGGTTTGTAGGATTGTTTATGAACTTTAACGAGTCTGACGATAGTTCTTACTTTTGTCACGTCAAGCTTGACTACGAACCGACGAAACCATTCCTGAAATACTCTAGTAAGGATGGAACTGAACCGACTTTCGTAAATTCCATAAGTGATCATGGTTACTCGTATCTTAAGGTAATAAAGCTAAAAGACAAACATCCTCTAGTCAAACTATGATCGATTTCAGAAAACGGATGAGAGCTTCTTCGTCAGGTAAGAGCTTGATAATTCTGGCAAACGATTTGGACGAAAATAAAGTGGATAAATTGGAAAGTAGAACGTTGACGAACATCAAAACACTGAACAAATATCTTTGTGCCATAAAACTTAATTTTCATGTAATCTTACCGTTGAGTAAAACAAGTCTTACAAAAATAAATCGGGCTGCACATGATGTAGGTTTACAAACAATAGCGGACATAAAACTAAATGATATTGGAAACACAAACAGAGTTGCTATAGAAAGATTATGGGAATGCGGGTTTGACGCAGTAATAGTCAATCCTATAATGGGACCGAAAAACTTGAAAGAATTAGTTGAAACCTCTCACAAGGATAAGCACGGAGTAATCGCTCTTGTTCATATGAGTCATCGTGGAGCAAAACTTGGTTACGGGCTAGGAGTAAGAGATCCTATCACTAGCCAGATGTTGATCCTTCACGAACTATTCCTGAAATGGTCATACTTACTGCATGTAGATGGGGTCATAGTTGGGGCAACTGTTCCGGAATTAATTACGTCATGTAACAAGAAAATAAAAAGTCGTTGTGAAATTTACTCGCCAGGTGTCGGAACTCAGGGTGGCGATCCTAAAAAAACGCTGGATGCGGGGGCTGATTATCTAATTATAGGTAGAACTATTCTTAATTCAAACGATCCCATTTCTGAAGCAAAAAAACTCCAAAAGCTAACTCTCAAATCCTAAATCTCTGACTTTCTTCAGTAAATTTTGAGCAGTTTTGTAAGTTAGCCTCTGCAAGGCATCATTAAATTTGAGCCAAATGAAATTGAGATGTTCGTGCGAAAGCTTCACATGGTTTGTTGTCGTTCTTGCTAAGAAGAAAACGACTTCCTTGTGAACCAATTCACCATCTCGTTGATAATAATATTCTACCGTGTTCTCAAAACCTTCCACAAAGCTAACATCTGATATGCTGGTCTCCTCTTTAATTTCGCGCAGAACTGTTTGTTTTAGCGTCTCTCCCTTCTCGATATTTCCCTTTACAAAATCCCAATGGCCAGAAGGATAATTCAAAAGTAAATAGAGATTTCCTGAAGGTGATTCCTGGTAAAGAATTGCTCCAGCAGATCTTTCTTCTAACATGTTTCCAGAAGAAATTACTTTCTCAAGTATTTCTTTCTTCTATTTACCTAACCTACGGCCTCTTTTTTGATATGTCCTAATAGCTCTCATAAGGTCGATTTTTCTAAATTCAGGCCAATATACATCCATAAAAACAAGCTCACTGTAGGCACTTTGCCACATCAGAAAACCACTAAGCCTTTTCTCACCAGAGGTCCTTAATATCATATCCGGGGACGATTGAGGAAGATGGGAAGTATAAAGACACGACTCTATTACCTCTTTGTCTATGTCGTTTACATCAAGTGAGCCTTCCTTGATTTTATACGCAATTTTCTTTACCGCGTCTACAAGCTCATTCTGACCCCCGTATGCTATTGCTATATTCAGATAATGATCGTCGTAATCTTTTGTCACCGTTTCGAGTTTGTTTAAAATTTCTTTTAGAAAATCTGGCAACAGTTCAACACGTCCGATTGCTTTTATCCTCATACGATTTTTATGTATTCTGGGATCATTGTATAATTTGTATAATCGACTATTTATCAAATCATAAAGATAGTCTAATTCTTCATCATTTCTATTCATGTTTTCCACAGACAGAACATATAGCGTGATTATCTTGATATTTAGCTCTTCACACCAATCCAGAAGCTTTTCTACTGCATCAGCACCGCGAAAATGACCGTTTACTCTTAAAACGAAATTTCTCTTTGCCCATCTTCTGTTTCCATCTAAGATTATTGCAATATGTTTTGGCATGTCTCCACCCCGTATTTCCTTTTCAAGCCTTTTGGAGTAAAGGCTATAAAAACCACCTAACTGAAGAGCTTTTTCTTTTATTCGGATAATACCTCGCCACCCTTCTTCCTTCTGTATTTGTGGAAGAGTAGTGACGCTGATATCAGTATTACTGCAAGACCGCCTATTAGTGGTGGGATGAGAGTGAATGGACTCTCGTCCCTTGTCATCACCGTAGTGAACTGTGAGACTATGGGATAAAGGGTAATGAGTGCTATTATTCTCAATATGTCAGTAATTGATCTCATACTTCCCTTGAACCAACTGCTCAACAATGATCCTCCGAACATGCAACCTATTCCCATCCAAAGAAATGGCAACATTCCTGACACGAATAAGCCGACCGTTTTTTTATCCATAACTAACTTCAATATGTTGTCGGGTTTTGCTGAAGTTATTTCTGGATTCACTGCAGCAAGTCCAGCGGTTAACGAAGCCAATATCAGAAGAATTCCTGCTACTAGAGTGAAGATCCTTATGAATCCGGCAGGTGTAGGTTTTGTCCAATGAGACCAAGCTCTATCAACATCAAAAGCTCTTATCAGAAATGCCCCACCAAGGATACTAACCAAGACCGCAAAAATCTCTCTGGTCATACCAATGACAGTTGCAATTCCGCCTATTAGCAACAGAATACCTGGAACTCCTAGGAAGAACTTTGAATATTTTGAATCAAATGCAATGGCCTTCAGATATCTTCCCAATACTGCATATGAATATTCTACGCTCCTGCTTACTCGCATAACAACTCTTTTAACTGATACGACAGGCAAAACATTCTGAATTATTGGAATTACACTTTCATCATCTTCCCCATCAGATACAATAACTGCTCCGTTTGCAGAAAATTTTTCTATTATATTTTTTACTTGGGAAACAATTTTTTCATCGCCTTGAACTCCTTTATTTTCTGTACCAGATATTATTGCAACCTCTGCCTGGTATCCCTTACTCACTAGATCCTCAAACGTCTTTACAGCGGCAAAAATTGAATTTGAGTCTGCATCTTCTGGATCTTCGAGAGCTAGTCGTTGAGCAGCATCGATACAAGCATTTCTTCCCACAACTGGTGTGGTAACACCAGCTTTGCTTCCAATATCATCATCTCTGTCAACACAAACCACCAATAATCTACTGGTCTTTCCCTCAGTTGATTCTTTCTGTAAATTAGCTTCCTTAGTTGACATGTATATACAAAAATCGTACTTCCTATTAATTAATGTAATTTCTATCTGATCTAACAACAATTAAAGAAGACTTTGACTTGAACCTTAGGAAACTGAAACCTCTCACGGATGCGTCTCATTAGACTTTATAACCAACGAGTCAGACTCTTTCTTTAAAGAGTCGATTTTCGAAATCTCATCGTTCAAATCAGCCGCAGACATTCCACCTTTAATCCTTTTTGCCAATGAGATGGTCTCTGTTAAATATTCGTTATACTTTTCGAGAGATTCATCATAGTTGAGATAACTCTCCCTCCATTCTACCGGTGGGTTACTTTCTATTAGTTCCGTTATGAGAGATGTAATTTGTGTTGATGAGATCTGAGCCTTGCCAATAAAGTCATCAGGAGACATGGTCTTATCTAGCAATTCCTTGAAGTCCGATGCCATCTCTGTTGCAACTAATACATGTCGTTCTTTTATGCTCTCAAGTTCACTTTTATAGTCTGAAACAACAAAGGATGAACCTCTGTTCTGAGGTACGACCCATACGACGAAACTCGCAGCTCCTATGGTAGCTAATATTACGGCAGTAACAAGAATACCCTTTCTAGTTACCATTTAAATGACTCATTTTAGGGCTTTTAAAAGCATAACTCAGTGACAATTTGATGATTCAAAAGGTCAATTTGTTAATTTCTCCAAGTTGGATCACTTCAAAGTAAGAAATATCAACAAATTGTATAATTTTATAAAAATTCTTCATCGAAGACCTGAAAAGGTTAGTGTAAAAATTTAATGGCCTCTAGCGTATAGTGAAATAATTTTTACAGCGCCTTGCTAAATACAACTTCCTTCGTAAAAAGTTGAAATGACTCAAGCATACTGCGTAAAATGCAGGAAAAAAGTCGATATCGCAAATCCAAAAGAAGTTAAGCTAAAGAATGGCCGACCTGCGGTAAAGGGGACATGCCCAAAATGTGGCACTAACGTCTTTCGAATAGGAAAGTCTTAGGGACCACTTTCTCCTTTTTTGGAGTAAATCAATATAGGTAGCGTTGCTCAGACTAGTTGAGTTGGCAAAAAGCGAATACGAAAAATTGCTTAAAAAAATACAAGATAAGGTATCTGAAACAAGAAAAGTCTCCACTTCTAGGTTTGAACTTCCTAAGGTGGACATTATGTGGCAGGGAAACAGGACATTCTTTAGAAACTTTGCTGAGTTTCCCAAGATTCTGCGAAGAGATCCTGAAAAGGTTCTTCAATACTTATCAAAAGAATTTGCTACTCCTGCACAATATACAGGTGATAAGGCTGTCTTTGTAGGTAAGAAAGAACCACATGAATTCACTTCACTATTGGCAATATATCTAAAGGAATATGTGGAATGCCCAACCTGCAAAAGCCCTGATACAAGGATTGAGAAGTTAAACAGGGTGACTTTTCTTATCTGTGAAGCATGCGGAGCCAAATCATCTCTGAAGGGTCAATATGCATAAATGCCATTTGCCGTAAGAATCGTCAACTATCAGCATAGTAGAATGCTTAACATATGTGACTCTAACTTGGTTGGAAAAATACTTAAAGAATCTGAATTAACTTTGAATATCAATAGGAGTTATTTTGCCGAACGTGTCGTTGAAGAAAACGAAGCAGAGGATCTACTACGAAAATCTTCAGTAATTAACATGGTAGGGAAAGAGACAATTGCTCTTTCGCTAAAAATTGGGATAGGATCTTCAAAAGGAGTAAAAAAAATTGATGGGATTCCGTTTCTTTTAGTTTTCAAGTTTTGAAAATACAACAGTTATATACGTATTGGACTGATGGTTCATGAGAATTTTGGGCAAGCGAAAAGTACTAAGTGAAAGTGAATTAAAAGAAATGAAGTTGCCTGAGGAAGGTGAGTTACTTGGAAGAGTAATCAAACTTTTGGGTAGCGATCACGTTCTGGTAAAATGCACTGATGATAAAACAAGAATGGGTCGAATCCGTGGAAAACTAAAACGAAAAATCTGGATTCGTGACAACGATGTTGTAACCATTGCTCCCTGGGATTTTCGAACAGAAGACCGGGGTGATATCACGTGGAGATACACACTTTCCCAAGTAGACTGGCTAAAGGATAACGGATATCTTCCAAAGGACTTCTAACGTAGTAACCGATTTTACCAAGTCGGTTTAATTGATAATGTTGTCTGATGACATTCAAAAAAGATTAGAAAAGAAGATTGAAGACAGGCTTGTTCAAAAAGATCGAGAAAAAAGATCTGAGAAAGATGTCTTTAATAAAAACAAGGTAGTGGACGAGGTCCTTGACAAGTCTACCATCATGACCCTTTCCAAAATGATAAGTGATGGAACCATCTCATACGTAAATGGAGCTATAGGTTCTGGGAAGGAATCTAAAATATATTGGGCAGTGGATCCATCAGGTAAGAACCTTGGCATAAAAATATACCTGGTTACAACATCGAATTTTAAAAAAAGAATGCCATATTTGATAGGAGACCCAAGATTTGCTCGAATGAAGAAGGGTACTAGGTATATGGTTGAACTCTGGGCACAAAGGGAGTTTGAGAACTTGAATCAGTGTTTTAAAGCAGGAATTCCTTGTGTAAGACCAATAACTGTTCAAAAAAATGTCCTCGTAATGGAGTTTGCAGGGGAGGACGGTGTTCCTTCACCAAGATTGGTTGAGACTGAAATTGATTACATGGATTATCAAAACACGGTAAAGATTATTTCAGATCTGTATCAAAAAGCAAAAATAGTTCATGCTGACCTGTCAGAGTATAATATCTTTAAAATGGAGAAAGGACTCATAGTTTTTGATTTTGGTTCTGCGGTAGATATAAGATATCCTAATGCAAAAGAATTTCTTGAAAGAGATATTAGGAATATAACTAAATTCTTCGTCAAGAGGGGTCTTACCGTGGAAAATCCTATTGATGTATTTGGGAGGGTAATTGGATGATTTTTGAAAAAACCATTATGATCCCACTTGACAGGGTTGGAGTTTTAATAGGCAAGTCGGGAAAAGTCAAGATCAAAATAGGAAAAATATGTTCAGTCTCTTTATTGATTGATAGTCAGACAGGTGAGATTATCATAAGAGGTACAAGTGATGTTGAAAGTATGATGCCGTTTAAGGCAGAAGAAATCGTAATGGCTATAGGACGTGGATTTTCAGCAGAAAAAGCGATGCGTCTACTGGAAGGCGAAAACTCTTTACATATAATTGATTTACGCGAATTTGCTGGCAAATCATCATCACAAATTGAAAGAATAAGGGGTAGAATAATAGGAGAAGGTGGCCGAGTTCGGAAAAATGTTGAAGAACTTAGTGGCGCAAGTATATCTGTATACGGACGTACAGTCGCAATAATTGGAGAAGGAAGACAATTACGATCTGCTGTCCATGCAATAACATCGCTTTCAAACGGTAGTACCCATGGTAAAGTTTACAATGAGCTTCAAGACTCAAGAAGGAGACAGAAAATAGAAAAGTTGCAGCTTTGGGAGGGTGAAAATGTCTTCGAGTAAGGAAGTCTTCAGTCAAATTTCTCCAAGTGAGTTCTTTTACAGAAACCGAGACCTAGCTGGCTTCAGTAATCCAACAAGATCCTTGTATACGTCAGTAAGAGAATTCGTCGAAAATGCATTAGACGCATGTGACCAGAAGAGAATCTTACCTGATATTCATCTTTCAATAAAAGCAGTAGATTTCGAACAACCTGATCCTAAACACTATATTTTAACCGTCAAAGACAACGGTCCTGGAATCGATCCTAAGCATATCCCACTCGCATTTGGCACAGTGCTATATGGTTCTAAATTTGGTTTGAAACAAGCTAGAGGAATGTTTGGTCTTGGGGCAACCATGGCTATACTATATGGTCAAATCACGACCAATAAACCTGTGACTGTAAGAAGTTCTGCAGATGGAAAAACTCTTGATGAATTTGTAATGTTGCTTGATATTCAGAAAAATAAACCTGTAATATCGAAACATTCAACAAAGGAAGTCTCTAAAACCGGTCTTTCAGTGAGCATAGTGCTTGAGGGAGATTATTCTAAGGCCGGAACAAAAATCCGAGATTATGTGTCGCAAACTTCGCTCATTACTCCGTATGCTTCCATAACATTTGAAGATCCTACTGGAGAAAAATTCCATTATCCACGAATCGTAAAGGAAATGCCTCCACCTCCCACAGTTATTAAACCTCATCCGCACGGCGTTGATGTTGAGACACTTAGAAGAATGATCGTTGATACTCATTATCAGATTCCTGTCATAGACAATAAAATGATAGAGAAAGTTAGAAAAGAATTAGGCATGCAACGGAAAAACCCTTCTCCTAAGGATATACTTGATAGAGCAGACAAGCGGTGGTCTGACCTATCGCGGCCAGTAAGAACAGTAATAGCAGTAATGTCGTTCCTAAATATTGATTTTGAAGGATTGAGAAAGATTAGGATTGATGACCTAGACGTAGCAAACAAGAAAATCACCTATTGGGATTTTGGCGAGTCGCAGTCTCACATTATAGAACTGAACCCTGAAAGTCCCTACTACAAGCAGCTTGCAAATACAATACAAGGAGAGACACTGCTTACGTTCTTAACAAAAAGATTTCAAAGGGTGGGTCCTACAACGACAGAAAAATTCTGTGAATTCGCTAAATTCAAACCAGAAAAGAGAATAGGTAGCATGACAAATGAGGAATTGGTTAGATTAGCTGACGCATTACAGAAGTTTGATGAATTTCTGGCACCAGACCCTAGCTGTTTGGCACCCTTGGGAGAAGAACCCTTGTCTAAAGGGATAATGAAATTTTTTAATCCTGAATTTGCGACTGTAATACAACGTAGTGCATCAGCCTATTCTGGATTTCCCTTCATTGTTGAGATGGGAATTGCTTATGGAGGAGACATACCACCATCCGGCCTCAAGGTTTATCGATTTGCTAATCGTATCCCACTTCTTTACGACGAAGGAAGTGATGTGGTGTTAAAAGTGGTTAATGAAACCGATTGGAGTAGGTATAAGGTAAAAGGTGACCCCCCTCTAGTAATTGTATCCCATATTTGTTCAACCAGAGTTCCGTATAAAACAGTAGGAAAGGAAAATGTAGCCGACAGACCAGAACTTGAACGCGAATTAAAAAACGCATTACAATATCTGGCAAGAAAACTTGCTGCTCACATGTCAAGGCAGGGCATGGCTGATATGGCCAAAAAGAGATCTAATCTTTATACCAAGTATGTGCCTCTGATTGCACAGTTTTCCATGGAATTAGCTGGAAAGAAAAAAGAACCAAATTATAAGCAGCTCATAAGGATGGGAAGTGAGATTGAAGAACAAATCTAGAACTAAAACAGCCGAGGCAAGGAAACAGAGATTACTCTCGCTCTTGCAAAAACATGGCCTTGGAATATATGAAGATCTAGATCAGGGAAAATTTCCGCAATTTGTGATACCGAGCAGATCTGTGAACAATATTGTTTATGACAAAAAACTCAGACAGTATATTCTTGGTAGTGCAAGTTCAGTAAGAAGTGCTAGAAACATGTCACAGCTACGTTCTTACACCCAGCTGGCATGGCTTGCCTTTTTCGTGAATAGATTAGTAAGGGAAGGCAAGTCATCTACGTTAAGAGATATCTATTATTCGTCTCAAGCATTTAGCATCGATTTTGAAGATCAACCAGAATCAGACAACATTATAGTAGATTTAGAAGCCGTTCTTTCAAGCCCACGCGAAGAATTTCATATCTTTCCTGAGGAAAGAAGCAGCGTTTTCGGAGATTTGACAATAGAATACACAGTACCAGGCTACGAAGGAAAGAGAATGAATCTCTCAGATCATCCAGATGGTTACCTGATAGGACCAAGTCTGAGTAGTGCAGAATTGGTGGATACAAGCGCTGAATTAGTTATCGCAATTGAGAAGGGAGGTCTCTTCACTAGATTCGTAGAAGAAAACGTTCACAAAAAATTCAAAGCCATTATAGTAGACACCGCGGGTCAAGCACCACGTTCGACTAGAAACCTTCTCCGAAGACTAAACACTGAGCTAGGTCTGCCTGTAGTGATTCTGGCTGACGGGGATGTATATGGAGAACACATTGCTATGGTTATCAAATCAGGTTCAGCAAACGCTGCACATTTAAGAGAACTGACCGTACCTGATGCAAAGTGGTTAGGGGTTTGGGCAACCGATATTGAAAAGTATAAGCTTCCCACCATTCCTATGACTGAGGCTGATATTAAAAGAATTTATGATTTACAAAAAGACCCGCGGTATCAGGAAGGAATTTGGAAAAAACAGCTAGAGGTCTTCCTTAAAATCAAAAGAAAAGCAGAACTTGAGGCATTCTCAAAGTATGGTCTGACAAATATTACTGACAAGTATTTGCCTGCAAAACTTGAGGAATCAAAGAGTCTCTAATTTCTTTATTCTTAAGGTTAACACCCCATTTCTGTACTTGAAATCGTGGATTCCCATGTCGGGGGTAGCCTCAATCGGAATTTCTTTTGAAAAGTGTCCCGACCCTCGTATGTAAAGAATACCATCTATTAATCTGACCGTGACTTGATCCTCTGGTCCTGGCACCTCTGCTACAAATACTATCTCCTTATCACCTTTTATGAGATCATAAACCCAGTTCTTTGTATCGACTTCTTTGGCTGTGTATTGCGGCTGGCTTTCTTTTGTCATTTTCTTGATAACACTTACCCAGTAAATCATGATAGCGGCAGTTATTCCTATGAGGATAAAACTAACAAATCCTTGTGATGACCGTAATGACAAAATGTAGACTACTCCCAAAAATAACAATACCATTAAAGGTATTATGAAATCGAATGACTTGTCATTAGAGTATCTACTTTTGTAGCTCGTCAACCTGTTCTGTATACACAACTATTTCTCCAAATATAAACACTCGTAGTAACTTATGAGAATTCAGCAAGTGCTACTATCAATTTAGTTCAGATCTTATTTTATCTAACACATCACAGAACTAGGTGGTTTCCCATCTCTTGAATAGGTCGTGGTCTATACCGAACTGGTCAAGACATTTCCCTATGACATGATCCAGCATATCGTCTACACTTTTCGGCTTGTTATAGAATCCTGGCATGGCA
>Ga0066710_100003759_pt1 | contig 13096 bp, 23 predicted proteins | sample GraSoiAngelo_159_FD_79666 | JGI IMG/M metagenome (GOLD analysis project Ga0066710, IMG submission 79666) | Grasslands soil microbial communities from the Angelo Coastal Reserve, California, USA - 14_1009_16_40cm | ecosystem: Environmental > Terrestrial > Soil > Grasslands | place: USA...
ACCATCTGCACGTGGATCGTCGCGGTGCTCCGCGGGTTTGATGCGGCGCGGCTGGCCGTCATTGGCGTCTCGGTCGGCATCGGCGTCTGGGGGCATCTCCGGCAACTGCCGCCGGCGTAGATGGCGATCCTCGTCCCGACCGGCTACATCACGCCGCACTTCACCTGGCAGGAGGCGCAGTGCAAGGACGGCTGCGTCATGCCCGAGGCCGTCAAGCCGATGGTGCTGGCCCAGGCGCACGTGCTCGAGGCCGTGCGTCACGCGCTCGGCGATCAGGCCCTCGAGGTCGATAGCTGGTACCGCTGCTGGGTCCATCACGTCGCGGTCTACGCGGCGCGCGGGATTCCGGAAGCGCAGGTGCCGAAGGATTCCATGCACCTAGTGGGTGGGGGAACGGACATCAAGCATAGCACGAAGACGCCGGCACAGGTGCAATATGAGTGTGCGGTGCTGCAGCGACTCGGGATCATCGGCGGGCTGGAGTCGGCGCCGGCACACACGCACGTCGACTGCGGCGCCATCCGCTCGTTCACCGGACCCAGCCTATGAAGTGGTCCCCGCTATCGCTCGCGTTCGTCGTCGTGCTCCTGGTGGGTGGCGGGGTGCTCGCTGGCCGCGCATGGTTCCCTCGCATCGTGGTCCAGCCGATCACCCGCGAAGTCGCGACGCTGGTGCCCGGCAAGACGATCGTCGTCCACGACAAGGTCCCCGGACCGATCACGTTCGTCGATCGCACCGTGACGCGGACAGTGGATCACATCGTCTTCGTGAGCACGCCCACCACCCTCACGCCTGAGCAGCTGGCGGAGGCCGAACGTGTGGCGCTGCGGAAGTTCACGCTCGACCTGCGGATCCCGGCCGGCCAGCTTATCCCCTGCGCACACCCGCACTTGGCGCAGTCTGGGATGTCCTGCGCGGAAGATGTCGCCTTCCAGGCGCGGATCCTGGAGCCGGCGGCCGGGATCTTCGTCCCTGTGACCGTGCCGGGGTCGATCGCGGTCCCGGTGCAGGTGACCGTGGAGGCCAGGCTCGAGGCCACGGCCACACCCAGCCGACAGAGCAGTCTGGCGATCTGGCCCGTGAGCCTCGGGACCTGGCCGTCTGCGACCCTGTCCGCCCAGCTCGCCTACCGCAACCAGGCGTCCTGGGGCGGCACCTACGAGATCCGGGTGGGGTATCACTACCTGGGCCAGACCCCCGGTCTGGACGTCACGGCCCTCTGGGGCATCGTGCTGTAGACCCCGCCACGCCCACCAGGATGCGCTAGGACAGATCCGACCCCAGCCAGCAGTCTCCCACGCCAGGCATCCCCATGTTCGGTATTCTAGGGGCTTGACAGAGCATGACGATCACGCGCATGATGTGGCGTGAGGTGATGCACGCATGAAACAACATGCATCACAACGCATCCGCAAGCATCAGCGCAAGAACAAACGCCGCTATGTCGTGAATGTCCGGCGTAAAGCATGGGATGAACTGCGAAGATACGCGCGCGATCGTGGCATGACACTCGGCGTCGCGATTGAGGACTTGCTCAAGTTTCGGAGGAGGACGATGTGGCACGAGGTAACCCAAACACCAACAGTGGCCGAGGTGACAACATGAGTGCAAAGGAAGTGGTGGCCAGCGGCGCCGAGCTCGCGCGCCCTGAGCTGGAGAAGGGCCCCCCGCTCGACGTCGTCGAGCTCACGCCCGAGATCGTCGACCGCATCGTCCGCCAGGCGCAGCTGCGGCAGGACGCGTTCAAGAAGCTCCTCATCGTCGCGCTCGCCGGCACGCGGCCGGACGGCTGGATGGACTTCGGCGGCAATCCGTGGCCGACCACGCCGGAGGCGGAGCGGATCCGACGCGACTTCGGCATCTCCGTCATCGACGTGCAGGATCCCAAGCTCGAGGAAGGCAGCGACGACCGCGGTCCGTGGTTTGCCTACACCGTCAAGGGCACGGTGACCAGCGCGCTGTTCGGGACGATCGAGTGTACCGGGCATGCCGGCAGTCGCGACCTGTTCTTCAGCAAGGCGGGTGACGTGTTCAAGCCGGCCAGCGACGTCGACCGCCCGTCGATCAAGCAGGCGGCGTACTCCAACATGATGCAGAACGGCGTGACCAGGATCCTCGGCCTGCGCGGTCTGACGTGGGATGAACTCGCCCAGATGTCCAACAACCGTGTCACGAAAGCCAAAGGGCAGCACGTGGACTTCAAGGGCAAGCGCGACAAAGAGGCCACCGCCCCAGGTGCGCCGGCGGCACAGAACGGGGTGCCAGGGTACGTCGCGCGTCTGGAAGAACTGCTCAAGCAGCTCGACGTCCCCGACGTGCGGAAGGTGATTCAGGGCCTTACCGCGTTTCCGGGCAAGGACGGCAAGCCGGATTTTCCAGGGTTCAATTCGATCGGCGGGATCAAAGCGAGCAAGAACCCGGAGTATGTGGCCAAGCTCGCGTACGACAAGGCGCGTGAGCTCGTCGACCAGGGCGGCTTCAAACTGAAGCAGGCGGCGGCTAAGGATGAAGCGCCGGCACCCCCAGCACAGCAACCCACTGGGGCACCGCCGGCACCCATCTCCCCACCGCCGCCTGCTCAGGTCTACGACAACAAGGCGGAGCAGATGGCGCTCGGCGCCGAGAAGAAGCCGGAGGCGCCAGATGGCAACTGAGCCGGCACGCGAACTCAGTGCGGACGACCTGGCGGGCCTCATCGCGGAGATCCCGCAGCACATCGACGACTACAAGGCGAGCAAGATCGAACAGTGGCCGGTGCGCAGCAACCGCGCCAGCGAGCTGGGGCATCCCTGCGAACGCTTCCTGACCTACAACCGTGTCGCCTGGCGCCACGCCAAACTGCCCGGTGTCGACGCGCAGTACGTGTTCGACGAAGGCCGGCGTAGTGAAGAGCACGCGCTGGACGACCTGCGCAAGGCCGGCTATACGATCCTGGAAGGCCAGCGCAGTTTCGAGTGGGCCGCCAAACAGATTACCGGCGCGATCGACGGCAAGATCCTGTTGCCCAAAGGCCACCCGCACCCACGCGCCGTGCCGATCGAAATCAAGTCGACCAACCCCTATGACTGGGAGCGGATCACCAGTGTCGCGGACCTGGTCAACAGCCCGCGGCTGTGGCTGCGCAAGATCCCGGCGCAGATCACGACCTACCTGCTGCTCAATGAGAGCGAGGAAATCGGCGCGCTGATGATGCGCAACCGCTCCACGGGCCAGTACAAGACGCTGCCCGTGATGCTGGACTACCAGCTGGCTGAGACGATGGTCGCCAAGGCGGAGCGCGTCAACGCGCACATCGCCCAAATCTACGCGGCTGGCGGCATCCCGGAAAGCGGCATCGTGCCGGAGGCGGTGGACGCGCTGCTGCCCGAGCGGATCCCATTCGACCAGGACATCTGTTTGCGCTGCAACTACTTCGCGCTGTGCCTGCCCGACGTCTTCGCCAAGCAGTCCGCGGAGGTCGTGGACGACACGGAGCTGGCGACCATGCTGGACCGGCGTGCGGAGCTGTCGCCGTTCGCCGATGAGTACGAGTCGGTCGACCGCGCCATCAAGAAGCGTGTGGGCGACCGCGGCCGGGTCATCGTGGGCAACTGGCTGGTGACCAGTGAGATGCGCACGCGCAAAGGGTTCACGACGCAAGACACGACATTCCGGGTATACAAGATTGCCAAGGTGCAGTCTGCAGAGGGGATGCGATGAGGTTCCCGAGCGGCTGGCGGCTCAACGACCGTGCATCGCCAAAGGGACTGATCTGCCCTGAAGCCGGCGAGGGACCCGCGGCGGCGTCTCCTCTGCAGTTCGTTGTGATGCTCCTCATCCTGTTGGCCAGCATGCAGGGTGTCCCTGACCCTGACGCCCCGCCGGTCTGGCTGGGCCCCGGCCTGCCGGGGGATCCACCACACACCGCGGTCTGATGCGCCGGCGCTACGCGTGGTTCATCGTGGGGCTCGTCGTGGGCATGATCGTGGACAGTGCGTTATGGCTGACCTTCATGCAGCGCCATCCGGAGAAGTACCCGTGAGCACGCCGACCCCGGAGTGCGCCTGCCCCTACTGCGCCCGCCGCATCGACGCGGTCTCCTGCCTGTCGGCTCCGACGGAGGTCCCGGAGCCGGGCGACATCACCGTGTGTTTTTACTGCGGTGCAGCTCTCGTCTTCGCGGATGGGCTGACGCTGCGGAAGCCGGAGCCGAGCGACTTTGTCAACCTGACCTTCCAGTTTCTGTGTGAGCTGGTCAAGACACAGACCGCGATCCGGAGGTTTCATGCCAGCAAAAACTAGGATGACGATCGGCGACAAACTGTACGTGCTGCTGCTCACGGTCCCGGCGTTCGTCGCGGTGACCGGGCACCACCATCTCGCGGCCTGGCTGCTGCTGGTGCTGGTCGTGCTGCTGCTCACCATCCCGGATCCGCGATGAGACGTCGCCTGCGGCCGCCCTCAGTCCCACGTGTGCGGCTTACCGTCTCCGAGGGCTTGATGGAGATGGCCTGGCTGCTGGCGATGTACGCGCGGAAAATGGCAGTGAAGGACGCGCGCTTCAAGGTGTTTGTCGGTCGGTTCGCGCGGATCGCGAAGGCGTTTGGGAAGGTGGCGGCGAAGCACAGGGGCAAATAAAGAACCCGGCGCCGTGGACTAGGCGGAACGCCGGGCGGGTGGTCTTGCCGTCTTAGGTCGTACTGCAGATTATACTACCTCCCGCTCGGCGTTTCCTCCTCCACGGTGCCCCAAGGAGGCTTCCCCTGTGAGCGTCCACATCATGGGACTCGTCTGGAAGTACAGCCGGCAAACAGGGACACCACTGCTGATGCTTCTGGCTGTTGCGGATTACGCCGATGACGACGGGTGGGCGTTCCCCAGTGTGAATGAGCTGGCCCGCAAAGCACGGCTCGGGGGGAAACAGGGTCGGCGGATTCTGCACGGCCTACTCGAGTCCGGGGAACTGGAGATCCACATGGGCGAGGGACGTCGCGGCACCGCAGGCGGAACCCAGAAAACCCATCTCTACCGGGTCGTGGTGCCGGACCTGAAGGTACTCCCTCAGGAGACCCCCCCTTTGCCAAGGGTACTCCCTTCGGGGGTCAAGGGTACTCCCTTGCAGGGCCAAGGTACTCCCATAGCTATGGGAGTCGAACCGTCATTAGAACCATCAGTGAGTAGAACCGTCAGTGAGTCCACGGCGCAGCCAATGCGTCGCCGACCCCGGAAGAGCGACCTGGCCCTACAAACAGCGAAGGAGTTTGTCTCTCAAGATGCCCGCGACCTGGCCAGGTACGCGGCCGAGAAGCACGGGTGGCCCCAGGTGCCGTTCAAGCTGCGGGCCGAGTCGCAGGTAGCCCAGCAGTTCCTGGACGTCGGGATCGGCGCCGAGGTGCTGCGCGACGTGATTGACCGGCAGGAGAAGCTGGCGACGCTGCGGTGGCTGGCTGAGCGCATCGACCTGCGCAGCCTCGAGGAGCTGGGGGACGACGCGAAACTGGAGGAATCGAACCGGCGCATCATTGAGCGTTTCTGGCCGAAGGAGCCGAAGGAATCATGACGCCGGCTCCTGAGTCCATCAACGTCTCGCTGGGCAAGATCCTCGAGCGGATGATGCAGCACAGCATCCCCGACGAGGACATGCCCCGCCAGTACCGGTACCGGTGCCTGGCGTGCAAGGACGTCGGCGTCGAGTTCTACCTGCACCCCGACTATCCGGATCGCAGCTACGCGCGGCCGTGCAAGCACTGCACGCTGGGCCGGGTGACCCTCAAGACATGGAGGAAGCCGCCACGGAAGTCGCGCAAGACCGGCGAGCACCTGGATCCGGTCGTGTGGGCGAATCTCAGTGACGAGGACGTCAACGCGATCCTGGCGCTGCCCTGCGCGCATGTGCCGGTCCCAGAGCCCGTGGTGGCGCCGCTGGTGACGCCGGCGACGTCGTCCACCGCGAATGAGCCCATTCCCCCGGATCCCGCGGAATGAGCCCATTGGCCCGCGGCCGCGCGAATGGTACCATTACGGCGAGTCGACCCAATGAGCCCATTGTCCGAGCTCGAGAAAGGACCCATGAAGATGCGGATCCGGATGAGTGACCCCGAACGCCAGCTCATCATGCGCGCACTCGAGGCGCAGCTGCCCAAGACGGTGCGCAAGGCGCTGCGCGAACATCGGTGGTGGCACCTGTCCTGGCGCGTGCAGCGGCCGTGGCAGGCGCACCGACTGCTGCTGCGCCGGCTGGAGACGGTGCGGCGGGGGAGGCCAGCGACGAGGTGAACGTGCGATGGTAACAGTCCACTACAACGACGTCGACGAGTTCCTGGAAGAGCTGACGCAGGATGCCCACGACGCCGAGGTTTTGTCCGAGATCGTGCGCGTGACGAATCTGCACAAGCCGTTCGTGATGGTGGACGACAAAGGCCGCAAGCACGTGCAGCCGTTTATCCAGCACGTGTACCTGCTGGTGACGTACCTGCGGGGTCCAGGCGAAGTTGTGCGGCTGGAGAGGTACGTGGGCGACCAGTGGGATGGCATGACCGACACGAACGAGAAAACCTGGGTCCGGTCGACCGAGCTGCGGAACAAGATCCTCGACGCGTGCGCGAAGCACAACCTGCGGGTGCGCGGCGGGGAAGTGCGCGCGGGAGGAGACAGCGGATGGCCGTAATACGAGACCCGATGTTCTGGCTGACGGTCGTGGTGTCTGTGGTGCTCAGTGTCGTCGTGACCGTGGCGTTTCACTGGTGGCGGAGTGGGACGGTGGGCCGCTATTGAGCGTTCAGGGGAACGGGAAGCGGCGCGGGAGGCCGGCAACGCGATGAAGCGTATCGCACCGGGGGCCTACGACGACGGCGCGGGCGGCCTGCACATCGTGGTCGCGGAGCTGCTCGCCGACGCTGGGTTCCCCGACACACGCGAGAACCGGGAGATGATGTTGCAGGCCCTGGTCGACCTCTTACAACGCGAGCGAGCTCACACGCAGATTGTGGTGAAGGATCCAGACGGGGTCGAGCACGTGGTGAGGGAGGGCGCATGAGCGCGCCGAGCGACTGGGCAGGCAACGGGAAGTGTCGTACGGTGGTCATCAAGCCCTCGGAGCATCCCTGCCCGGCGTGCGGACGCACCGATCGGTGGGAAGCGGCATACGCGACCCCTGGGAGGACGGACCGGATCACGATGTGGTGCGACTGCGGGTTGGGCGAGATCGCGTTCGTGGTGGAGGAGCACACATGAACGTGGTCAAGGCACCAGCACCCTGGGGGGACGCGCTGCGGCCGCTGGTCTTCCTCGCCGGCAGCATCGAGATGGGCGCCGCGGAGCCCTGGCAGGCACGCGTCGAGAACGCGCTGTCCCCGCTGGGCGGCACCCTGCTGAACCCGCGCCGGGACGACTGGGATGCGTCCTGGGTGCAGTCCATCGCGAACCCGCCATTCCGCGAGCAGGTGGAGTGGGAGCTGAGCGGCCTGCGATCCGCCGACATCGTCGGCATCTACTTCGACCCCGCGACGAAGTCGCCGATCACGCTGTTGGAACTTGGGCTCATGGCCACTCGCGCCGGCACCGTGTTGGTCTGTTGCCCCAATGGATTCTGGCGCCGGGGGAACGTCGAGATTGTGTGCGCGACGTACCACCTCGAGCTGTTCGACCACCTCGACCCGTTCGTGGTGGCACTGGCGCGGGAGGTCTTGGATCGCCTATGAGCGACCTGCATCTCGGCTACGGGTTCCATCTGCCCCTCGACGCGGCGACCCAGACCTTCCTGGTCGTCGGCAAGCGCGGTTCCGGCAAATCCAGTACCGCCACGCGGATTGCCGAGCAGCTCATCGACGCACGCATCCCGATCGCGGTCCTCGATCCCGTCGACGTGTGGTGGGGCCTGAAAGCCGGCGCGGACGGATCCCGCGAGGGCGGCAAGGAGGTCTACGTCTTCGGCGGCCGGCATGCCGACCTGCCGCTCGAGCCCACTGTCGCGGCCGGCGAGCTGCTGGCTGACGTCCTGGTCGATCACCGCGTGAACCTCGTCCTGTGTGTCCGCGGCATGACCGAGGGCGAGAAGGCGAAGGTGGCCACCGGCTTTGCGGACCGTCTCTACAAGCGCAACCAGGAGCCGGTCCACATCTTCTGCGAGGAGGCGCACCGGTTCATGCCTCAGACCCGGCGCGAGCGCGGCGCGGAGGAAAACATCATGCTCAACCGCGTGCTGCGTCTCTTCACCGAGGGGCGCAGTAGCGGCATCGGACTCACGGCCGTCACGCAGCGGCCCGCGGCGCTGCACAAGGACGCCACCACCCAGGCGGAGATCCTGGTAGCCCACCGGCTCATTGGGCCCCAGGACGTCGACGCGATCGAAGGCTGGATCCAGCACCATCACCAGGAGAAGCTCAAGCAGCAGGTGCTGTCCACCTTGCCCGAGCTGAAGACGGGCGAGACCTGGGTCTGGGCCCCCGACTTCCCGGAAAACAAGCCGATCGGCCTGCAGCGCGTGCGGATCTTTGCGCCGCTGACGTTCGACAGCCGGCTGACCCCGAAGCCAGGCGAGCGGCGCACTGAGCCCAAGCAGCTGGCGGCCGTCGACCTGGAGAAACTGCGCGCCAAAATGGCCGGCACCATCGAGCGCGCGAAGCAGTCGAACGTCCCAACGCTGCAGGCCGAGCTCGCGCGACTGCGCGCGGAATTGGCCAAGAAAGCGGCGCCGGTGATGCAGCCGGCGCGCCTGGAGCGCGTCGAGGTTCCCGTACTCACCGACAAGCACGTGCGCCAACTCGAGGCGGTGGCGCATGCGCTGGAGAAGGCGGTGCGGCCGGCGGAGCAGCTGGCGAATCGGCTGGTCACCTACTCGCAGAGTGTGACCGAGCAGGTGAGCGCGGTGCGCACAGCCGCGCAGTCGCTGGTGGAGGCGATGCGGGACGCGATCGGTGCGGCGCAGCGGCGCGCGAATGGCTCACGGCACACTACGGCGGCCGCGGTGCAGCCGGCGGTGCGGACCCTGGATGCGCCTGCGCGCGTCGCACCCGCACGCCGGGAGATTGCGGACGGGACGCTGACCACGCAGGCGTATAAGATGCTGCAGGAAGCGGCGCGCCGGCATCCCGTGCATTTGACCGAGGCGCAGCTGGCGACGCTGTCCGGGTACTCCAGACGGAGCTCGACGTGGGGCCCGTCACTGCGCGAGCTGAATGGCGCCGGGTACATCGGACGTGGTGCGGATGGCGCTGAGCTGCTGGTGACCGCGGCGGGGTTGGCAGCAGCCGGCGTCGCGTCGCAGCTGCCGGCCGACCCGGAGACCACGTTGGCGATGTGGCTGGCCAAGCTCCCGCGCCAGGCATCGGTCATGCTCCGTGCCGTGTGGGACTCGCACGAACCCCTGCCGGCACGCGTGCTGGCTGAGCAGACCGGCTACTCGATGAGTAGCAGCACCTTCCGGCCAAGCCTGCAGCTGCTGGCCCGCAACGGGCTCGTCACCATCGGCGACGACTGGGAAGTGTCGATCGGTGAGGCGCTGATGGCGGGTGTGCGATGAGCACGCCGTACCGGATCGACATTAACGGCACGCTGTGGCGGGTGTCCCGTCGTGGTGGTGGACTGGTCCGGCTCGGCCATGTGACGCGCGTCCAGCGCATCACGCGCGCGATCGGATTCGTGGTGTACTATCACCGCGACTACTTCACGCACACCGGCGAACAGCATGTCGCCTTGCACCCGCGAGAGTTGACCGACGATCGTGAGGGCACGGCGTGAAACATCACGCTCGACCAGGAGGCCCGCGGCTGTGTCGTACCAGTCAGGCTACTACGGAGGATCTGACCGAGGTGACGGTGTGAGCATCACGGTCGACTTCTGGGTGCGTGGTCTCCCGCAGACCCAAGGCAGTGTGCGCGCCATCCTCCCGCGCGGCTCCAAGCATCCCGTCGTCATCCATGACCGCAGCAAGGAGCTGGCCCAGTGGCGCGCGGGCATCGCGGCCGCGGCGAGCAGCGTGCTGCAGGCGCGCGGGCACGGCACCTTCTTCGAGGGACCCGTGCGACTCAGCCTGGAGTTCTTCTTACAGACGCCGGCCGGGCATGCCCTGCGCACGCCGCGCCAGCAGTGGCAGTGGTCGGCGCCCTGGCGCCGGCCGGATCTGGACAAACTGCAGCGCGCGGTGCTCGATGCGCTGACCGGGGTGCTGTTCAGTGACGACGGACAGGTTGTGCAGCTCGCGGCTGTGAAACAGTACGGGCAACCGGGAGTGCATATCGTGGCCGAGCAGCTGCAGGTGTCCCCGCCGGCGGTGGCGGTGGATCGGTAGTCCGCAAGGAGCCCTCGCTCTTCGGCAAGGAGCCGTCCGTCCGCAAGGAGCCGCTGCCTGTGATGCGTGTGGCGCGGCGCCGAGCCCAACCCAGCGCCGGGCCTCGTCGTGCAGGACGACGTCGGGCCCAGCGTGCGCGTGCGGCGCGTCGGGCTGACGCCTGGCGCTGTGCCGCACTGAGACGGCGGGCGCGTGCGTGCCCGCCACGGCGTCCCAATGCGACGGCCGCGGGATTCGGGGTGCGTGTGCGTCGTGTGCTCATGGTCCCCAGCGTACCATAGCGGGCCGCGCTTGACAATGCGTGGCGCTGCGCATAGAATGGCTGTGGGGAGGTGGGACGTCATGCGCAGTAAACCGCTGTGTGCGATTCGCTTTCAGCAGGTCCGCGAGCCGTTGCCCTTCGCCATACCCGGCGCCATTCACCGGCCGTCCGATGCGGCCGACGTCGTGCGCGCGTATCTTGGTGACCCGGACCGCGAGCACTTCGTCTGTGTCGCGCTCAATATCCGCCACGAAGTCACCGCGCTGCACACCGTCAGTGTGGGCGGCCTGTCGTCCTCGCCGGTGCACGCGCGCGAGGTGTTCTCCTTCGCGCTCGCCGTCCATGCCGCCGCGATCATCATTGCGCATAATCACCCCAGCGGCGCGGCGGAGCCGTCGGAGGATGACCGCGCCGTGACCGACGTCCTGCGCGCCGGCGGCGTGCTGCTCGGTATCGAGGTGCTCGATCATGTCGTGCTCGGCGCGCCGGAGGCGGCGCGGCCGTGGCTGTCACTCCGGGAGACGGGCGCCTGGGGCCCGCTCACCATGTCACAGGCGAAAGGACGGCGCACGGTGGCACGCGCACGACAGCAGCCCGCGTATGCGGACTGACTCTTCTGGGGAGGTGGGTTGCGATGATTGACCGGTCACAAGCAGGCGCACGGCTCCAGCAGGTGATTGATGAGCACCGGGCTAGTGCGGCCGGTGCGGTGCAGCACGCGCTCGATACGGTCCCGCGCGACAGCGTGGTGCGCGCAAGTGCGCTGCGCTTCAGTGCGCTGATTGAAGACGACGGGCTGCTGATGCAGGCGGGCGCGGAGGGGCAAGACGTCCAGACCTGGGGTCTGCATCGGCACGCGCTCGGCCAGATCGCCGAGTCCGCGTCCGTCCCCATGACCTACGTGGACACGCTGCTGAACGGTGAAGGGTGGCAGCGTGAACTACTCGCCGACGTGCTCACGACCACCTACACGCACTCCACGAAGCGGCACCTGGTGCGCGCCGTCGGTGATGAGGCGCGCGGGTTCCTCTCTGATCGCTACCGGCGCCTGGACACGCGGCCCATTCTCGACGCGTTCTTCCAGGCGACCGCATTCGCCGGCGCCGTGCCATTCTCCGGCGTCGCCACCGACATTCGAACGGCCGTGAAGGTGGTCCTCCCGCACGTCTTCGAACCGATTGCCGGCGAGTTCGTCGCCTACGGCCTGGAGTGGCTCAACAGCGACTTCGGCGCCGCGCGCTACTCGCTGCGCGCCTTCCTGCTGCGGCTGGTCTGCATCAATGGCGCCACGGCCGAGGACCTGCTCTCGCAGGTGCACCTCGGCGGCCGGCTGCCCGATGAGGTGACCTTCACCGAGCAGACTTATGCGGCCGACCAGCGCGCCATGACACTGGCAACGCGCGACGTGGTGCGCGGCGCGCTCAGTGACGGCGGCATCCGGCGCCTGACCGCAACGATTGGCCAGGCGGCCTCCCGCGATCTGGACACGGCGGAATTTCGACGGCGTGTGGCTGCGGCGCTCAGCAAGGACGAGCTGCGGCGCGCGTCGGAATCGTTTGCCGGGCCCGACGTCGTCAACCTCCCGGCCGGGCAGACCGCCTGGCGCGCCAGTAACGCGCTGTCGTGGCTCGCGCGCGCGACCGACGACTCCGAACGGCGCTTAGATCTGGAGCGGCTGGCCGGTACCTTCCTCAAGACGGGCAACGGGAATGGCGACACGACCGGCGCCGGCGCCAATGATGGCGGCCGATGACCGGTCAGCAGCAGGCATCGGATGCGGCGCGCGTGGAGCAAACCGCGCGCCGACTGCTGGGGAGGACTGCCGCGCTGCGCATGCGCGGGCACAGTGTCGAAATTGGCGTGTACTCCTGGCGCGGGCGCGTCGGGGCAGCCTCCGGTGAGGCGCTACCCCAGTTCGTGCCCGTCGTGCAGGCGTGGTCCTGGGCGGACGCTGAGCACCTGCTCCTGTCACTGTCCGCCACCGCGCTGCTCGCCATCATCAACGGACAGCGCCCGGTCGAACGGCCACCTATTACCGGCGGGTGTGGTGATGTGCGGCCGCTGGTCTATGTCACCGTCTCAGGTGGGCTCGCCGCGGTGTGCGCACCATCTGACGGCGTTGACGTCGCCTTCGTGGACTACGACGTGCTCGACTCTGATTACCTTGACCCTGACGAGTTGCGCCAGTGGATTACTGACGCTCGTCAGACTGCCCGCCTGCTGCGTGATGGCCGGACCTTGACCCCGGACGAGCGGCGGGTAGCACGCGATGCCCTGGCGAGCGGCCTGCGCACAGCGCGCGGTTCCCTGCGCCAGTTGCTGGCTCCCGGCCGAGGAGGTGACCGCCGCGCCTAGCTCGACACACGCTTGCCAACCTCCTCGCTGATCGGTGGGACGTCGGGACTGCTTGCGGTGGTCTCGACGTCCTGCTTTTGAGGGATACTCTCCAGTAGTGTGCTCGGTTTCAGGCTCCAAGGGCCGTTGCGCGGGGCTCAAGCAACCGCAGAACACGTCTAACGCGTCAGCACAGGAAGGAATCAGGCAATCCAGGCGGGAAGTACGGCCGC
>Ga0066710_100003760_pt1 | contig 13095 bp, 7 predicted proteins | sample GraSoiAngelo_159_FD_79666 | JGI IMG/M metagenome (GOLD analysis project Ga0066710, IMG submission 79666) | Grasslands soil microbial communities from the Angelo Coastal Reserve, California, USA - 14_1009_16_40cm | ecosystem: Environmental > Terrestrial > Soil > Grasslands | place: USA...
CGCTCCTCTACACGATCCTGTTCGCGAGCACCGTCTGCTTCCTGCTGCAGATGCGGGCCCAGCGGGAGATGTCGAGCGCGCGCGCCGCGCTGATCTTCTGTTTCGAGCCGCTGTTTGCAGCCTTGACGTCGTGGCTCGTCCTCGGGGAGCGGCTCTCAATGGTGCAGTGGGGTGGCGGCGCGTTGATCCTGGCGGGCATGGTGCTGGCAGAATTGCCAGGTGCTAAGAGCCTAAGCGGCTAAGGGGCTAAGCGAGCCAAGGTGCTAAGGGCGCGCGACATAGTGATTCGGGACGCCGAGAATTGGTACCGGGTTTACGCCGAGACGTCCGCACCTTCGTTGCACGGTGCCTGACTATCGGAACCTTCAAGCGTGGCAGCTCGCGCGGGATGTCGCGGTCCAGTCCCGTCCCTGGATCAAGAAGCTCCCTCCCGAAGAGCGGGATGCCCTCGCCGATCAGAGGAGGCGCGCCTCTTACAGCGTTGTGCTGAACATCGCGGAGGGGGCGAGTCGTCGCGGCGCTCGAGAGTTCCGCCGTCATCTGGATATCGCGCGGGGCTCTCTGCACGAAGTAGCTGTTGTTCTCGATCTGGTGGTGGCGCTTGGGTACTTCACGGAGAGGGATCTTGTCCCGATACGGCGGGTGCGAGACGAGTGCGCGCGCACAGTTTGGGGTCTGCTGCGGTCGATCGCCGCCAGAAACGCCCCTAGCTCTTAGCCCCTTAGCCCTTAGCCTCTTAGCCCCTTAGCCACTATATTTCGCCCCCATTCCCGAGTAGCTCAGCTGGTAGAGCAGCCGGCTGTTAACCGGCGGGTCGCAGGTTCGAGTCCTGCCTCGGGAGCTCGGTAGGTCCCCCTGCCCCAACGAGTTCCAGTCCGGCGTCCGCAGCGGCTCCCGGCTCCGGTACGGTCTGGGGACGGTCGGGGAGGTCCCGGTCCATCACTGACGCGCTGAGGCGTCGACGCAACAGCAAGGGGCGCTGCCGCGCCTCAGGCGCGCGATATTGACGGGTGGTGCCCGCGTCCCCTCGCGCGGTGCGCCCCTTGCAGCGCTTGCACATCAGGTAACCAAGAGGAATCGCAGGTGCGATGCACCCGTCCTCATTCGCTGGCCTGTCGCGGCTGCTCGGCGTTGTAGTGCCGGTGCTCGCCTACGGCTGCAGTCACGAGCCCACGGCGCCGGCGCGCGTCGGCCCTCCAAGCGCTCTCCAGATCGTCAGCGGAAACTCTCAAACGGCCCCGCCAGCGGAGATCCTACCAAGTCCCCTGACCGTGCAGGTGCTCGACGCGGCGGGCCGCGGAGTAGCGAACGTTACGGTTGACTGGCGCGTGACGTCGGGTGGCGGGACGCTGCTTGCCCCCGCTTTTCCCACCGTGAGCGACAGCACGGGCCTCGTGCTCGTCCTCTGGCGACTCGGCTCCCAACTCGACGCCCCACAGACCGCCGTGGCGACCTGTTGCGGGGGAATGACCGCGGCATTCAGCGCACAGGCGCAGCTCTCTCTCGCCCAACGCATTCATCTCTTCGGGGACTTCCAAACAGATACCGTCGGCCATACCCTCGCCCAGCCGATCGTCGTCCAGCTCCTCCAAGCCGACGGGAAGCCGGCCGTGGGCATCGTTGTCACTTGGGCGACCCACAGCCCTGGTGGACAGCTCTCTCCTACGTCCGCGCGGACCGATAGCACGGGCCGCGCGTCCACGAACTGGACGTTGGGCACGCTCGCGGGCGAGGAGACGACCTGGGTGAACATTGGTTTCCCCGACGCGTCGGTGATCGAGGGGCCAGTGATCGCTACCGCCCTCGCTGGATCACCTGTGCGGCTCGCGATCACGCCGACGTCGACCACGATGGCCGTGATCATTCTCAGCCGGACGACTGTCCAGGCCCCTGCCTTTGACCGCTACGGCAATCCCGTCGGTTATCCCGCGTCGATCAGCTCAGCAGATACCACCGTCGCGCGGGTAGTTGAGCGTGACGCCGTCGGTCTCAACCATATTGGTGAGGCGCACTTCCAGGCGCGTCGCCACGGCACGACGTGGGTCATCGCCCAGATCGCGGCGCTTCGCGACAGCACGCCGCTCACCGTCCTCGCGTTCAGCGCGGTCAGCCAGGGTGCGAGCGAAATCTGCGGCGTTAGTCTCGCTGGCGACGTCTATTGTTGGGACTACAACCCGTTCGACGGTCCGAGCAGTATCCCACCAATCGCTAAGGCCCTCGGGCTCGGGCCGCCGTCCGCCGAGTGGCACACCTGTGCGCTCACGACGGGCGGTCAAGCGTATTGCTGGGGGCGCAACCTGGACGGCGAGGTGGGCGACGGCTCACCCAACTACGCGACGGACTCCAACACGTCAGACCCGGTGGCAGTCGGGGGGGACACCTCTTTTCGACCATCCGCGCAGGGCATCGCCATACGTGTGCGGTCACGACGAGCGGGGACGCTTACTGCTGGGGCGCTAACTCTGGGGGTCAACTTGGCCGCGACACGCTAACCAGCACCTGCACGTATGCCGCGCTCAATCCTTGCAGTAACTGGCCGATTCCCGTCGCCGGTGGGCTCATATTCACTCAGGTGAGCGCCGGGTGGGAGCATAGTTGCGGGGTCACCACGGGTGGCAGTGCCTATTGCTGGGGCCTCAACGACTCGGGGCAACTCGGGAACGATTCCACGAGCACGATATGTGGGGCGCTCGAAGCCCCCGAGCCACCGAGGCTCCCCTACCCCTGCAGCCGCGCCCCACGACTCGTGGAGGGCGGCCTGACCTTCACATCCGTGCAAGCAGGGGGTCACTTCACGTGCGGACTCGCCGTCACCGGGGACGCCTACTGCTGGGGCTACGGCCTCGACGGCAACCTCGGCGACGGAACGCACGTGTCGAGCATCGTCCCGGTCAAGGTGGCAGGGGGGCTCGCGTTCACAGATGTTCAGGCTGGATACATGAATGCCTGCGGTTTGACCACGAGCGGTCAGCTCTACTGTTGGGGAGCGTTCTTCGGGGCCACACCGGTCCTCCCCATCCCCTACCCTCCGGGTCTGCAGTTTAGCGCGCTCGGCGTCGGGGGGGGCGCCCTGCGCGGCTGCGCGGTCACGACTGCGAACGACCTCTATTGTTTCTAGCGCAACGCCATGGTGCGCCCGTTCGAATCCCCGCCCCGTTGTGCTCATGCGATCGCTTTCGTTACAGCCACCCTGTGCGCGAGCTGCGGCCAATCCCCCACCGCCGCGCCGCGACTTGGGCCCCCCACTGCCCTTCAGGTCGTGACGGGTAACGAGCAGACGGGTGAGGAGGGTGCAGTGCTGCCGGTTCCGCTCACCCTGCAGGTGCTGGATGCGGGCGGCCAAGGCGTGCCGAGCGTTACGGTCAACTGGACGGTTACGGCTGGAGGGGGCACGCTGCTCGCCCGTGCTTTTCCCACCCTGACCGACAGTGTCGGGCTCGCGGTGGTGTTCTGGCAGCTCGGGTCTTCCCTCGACGGCGCCCAGGTGGCGGTCGCGGCGTGCTGCAACATGCCGGGCGTGCATTTCACCGCGCAGGCAGAACTCCCCCTGTCGGCGCGTATCAGCGTGCTCAGCGGCGACGGGCAAGGCGACACTGTAACGCAGACCCTAACCATGCCCCTCGTGGTCGAGGTGCGGCGGGCGAACGGCACGCCCGACGCGGGGACCATCGTCGGGTGGAGGCCGCTGAGCCCGGGCGGCCACTACTCACCGACCTTCGCGCGCACCGACAGCCTGGGCCACGCGGCGACGATGTGGACCCTCGGCACGGTCGCTGGGACAGAGACGACTGCCGTGGTCGTCCGAGGGCTCCCGCCCGTGCTCGCATTCGCCACCGCGCTTCCGGGCCCCCCAACTCACCTGCAGGTCACGCCGGCCACGCTCCCCCTGATGGGAGTCGTCGGGGACACGCTGCTGCTCAAAGCCAACGCCTGGGATCAGTACGGCAACCTGGTGTTCGCTACCATCGCGCTCAGCGCTGGGGACACCAGCGTCGTCGGTCTCCACACTCCGCCATATGCCCAATCCTGGCTCGAGGCCCGACATCACGGCGCGACCTGGATCGACGCGCGCATTGGGCTCCTCCGCGACAGCCTGCCCGTCAGGGTGCTCGGCTTCAGCAGCGTAAGCGACGCCGGCGGCGACACGTGCGGCGTGAGCCTTGCGCGCGATGTCTATTGTTGGGGAGGAAACGCCGACGGCTCGATTGGCGACGGCACGATGATCGACCGCCCTCGCCCGGTGCTCATCGGTCAAGGGATGGGCTTCCAACTTCCCTACAGCGACTGGATGCACACGTGCGCCCTCACCGCCGCCGGCCAGGCGTATTGCTGGGGCCTTGATCAGAGTGGCCAGCTCGGCGATGGATCGGCGACCTACGCCACGGACCTCAACCAAACGGTGCCAGTCCCCGTGGCAGGCGGGCACGTGTTCTCGAGTCTTCGAGCGGGCAACAGCCACACCTGCGCCGTGACGACGAGCGGCGATGCCTACTGCTGGGGGGACAACGGCAGCGGACAACTCGGTCGCGATACATCGACCGCGACGTGCGTCGTGAACGGCGCGATGCGCTGCAGCGATTGGCCGATCCTCGTGGCTGGCGGGCTCACGTTCTCCCAGGTAAGCGCCGGCCCCCAAGACCACAGCTGTGGCGTGACGACGAGCGGTGCAGCCTACTGCTGGGGACAGGACGCTTCGGGTCAGCTCGGCACGGCTGGTCCGGCGGAGACGTGCGTCCTCGGGGCCCTCCCCCCGTTCCCGTGCAGTCACACTCCCCGACTCGTCCAAGGAGGCTTGGCCTTCAAGTCCGTAACGGCAGGCAACAACTTCTCGTGCGGCCTGGCGGCCACGGGGGACGGGTACTGTTGGGGGTTTGGCAACACGGGCGATCTCGGAAACGGAGGGAGGGTTTCGAGCCCCGCACCAGTCAAGATCGCCGGGGGACTCGCCTTCGCGGACGTCCAGGCAGGCGGGTGGAACGCCTGCGGGCTGACGACCGACGGCAAAGTGTATTGCTGGGGCGGGAGCTACGGGACCGTCCCAGCGCCCGTGCTTCCCAATCTCGTCTTCGGCTCCCTCGCAGTGGGTTCCGCCCACGCCTGCGGTCTCTCAACAAGTAACGATCTCTATTGCTGGAGCAGCGGCGCGTATCTCCCGAGCGGTGTCCACCAGGGCGTCGCCGCTTGGAGAGCCCCGCGTCACGGCTCTGGGACCCGATGAGCCCGGCGGGGAGAATGTTAGAATCGCACGTGCGGATACACCGCCCTCAGCACCCGTCACCGGAAACGCTAGACGGGCGGGGGCGAACCGTGTTGCGCACTCACAACCACGAACGATCTATTGCTTCCAAGACCCTCCTTAATTGATATGACACCGGCACCGGCCCCATTCGAGCACGAGATGTGTGAACGTAACGGCGGCTTCGTCCACGAGACTGTTTGGGCGCTAGGCGCCGTGGTGCTTGCAGGCGCTTTCGGCGTAACTACGCTGACGGCTCAAGGCATCCGACCGCAGTTCGGGATCGGCGTGGGCCGCGCCATTGCAACGGGAGCTTTCCGCAGCGATACCAGCGGCGAGGGTTTCAATGACGGGTGGACCGGGATGGTGGAGATGACGCTGCACCGCGCTCGCTCTCCCATGGGGCTTCGCCTGGACCTAGTGTATAGCGCGCATGGTGCGAACGATCAGCTGAAGTCCGACCTCACCACTGCGCTCGGCCAGCCGGCCGACGAATCGATCAAGTTGCTCGGCGCAAACGCAGCCCTCACCGCCGCGCTGGCACGGGGCGCGCGCGTCACCCCGCATCTGTTCGGCGGGGTCGGCGTGTACCATGTCACGATTTCCGTGACTGCGGGGAGCACGAGCACCGAAAACTCCGCGACCAGGCTGGCCTGGCACGTGGGGGGTGACGTCACGTATCGGGCGCTGTTTCTCGATATCCGTTACGTCTCCGTGCCTGGGGCCACGGGCTTCCCGAAGACGACGTTCTTCCCCGTCACGGTCGGGCTGCGTTTCGGCGAGCGCTCCACGCCCTGAGCCAGTTCACCGTCCCGCCCGCGCGTGGATGCGATACCGATGTCCGAGCAGGCCCGCGACGCCGAAGTAGTACGTGCCCGGATTGAGGTTCAGCGTGAGGCGCGAGCAGTAATCGAACCGCGCGGGGTCGATATAGCCTGTAAACGTGAGGAGGGTGCCGGATCCGTCGAACAGACCGATGGCCGTCGCTTCCTCGAGCGCCACACCGCACGCACCCACCCAGCCCGAGGTCTCGAACGTGTAGGGCGCCGCCGCGGGGATTCTCACCTTGTAGAAGTCCGCCGTCGCAGAGTCCACGATGTGCCCCTGTAGGTAGCCACCGATGACCAGCGTATTGGCGGTGGCGATCGCATGATTCGAGAGCGTCCCCGAGGGTAAGCCGATCGTGAAGGACACGGCGTTGGGTGCGGCTCCCAGAACCGTCACCGCCCCCGGGCTCGCGACCCCGCCAAACGCGCCCCACACCCGCCCGGGAGTTCCGATGGTCGCGTCGTTGCTTTCATCCGCGCCGCCGTAGACGAGATAACTGCCGTCTTCTACTCCCATGAACCGGAAGGACCCGTCCGCCTGAGCCGGGACGGTCGGCCCGATCGCCCCGGTGCTGGCGACGTAGAGCCGCGCGTACAACTGCGTCGGAGGGCCGTGCTGCTGGGTGACGCTGTTGTACGCATTCAGGAGACCCGCCCCGTACGCGGTCGCGGTCCCCGTGGCGTAGGTGGTGAGACGCGACCGGAGGTCCGAGGCCGTGAGGGACCCTGTCTGCGACAGTAACAGGGCGGCGACACCCGAGACATGGGGCGTGGCCATGGACGTGCCCTCGGCCCACGCGTATTCGGGCGAGCCCGTCGCGAAGTTCCATATCGTGGACATGACGCCGTCGGTCGCGTCTCCGAACGCGAAGTTCCCGCCCGGCGCCCGGATGCCGACGTAGGAGCCGTAGTTGGAGTACGGAGCCGGCTCCCCGTCGGGGCCGACCGCGGCCACAGCGAGGACGCCCGGGTACGCCGCCGGGTACTCGGGCGTGGACGTGCCGGCGTTTCCCGCCGCGGCCACGACCAGCGCTCCCGCCTGCGTGGCGCTGAGGATGGCCCGCTGCAGCGTCGTATCGCTCTGCGGGCTGCCGAGACTCAGGTTGATGATCCTCGCGCCCACCGGCGGCTGTACGGTGCCGCCCGCTCCGTTGTCCGCGGGCAACCCCGCGGCGTACAGGACCCCCTGGGCGACGTCGTAGCTCGAGCCGAAGCCGCCGACGCCCAGCACGCGGACCGGACGGATTCGCACCGCCCAGTTCACGCCGGCCACGCCGATGCCGTTGTTGCCCACGGCGCCGATCGTGCCGGCGACGTGCAGACCGTGGTTACCAATCGGGTCGGGAAGGAAGCAGGTCCCGGTGGAGTCGGGCGAATAGGTCGCGGGGATGGTAGGATCGGCATCGTAGCCGTCTCCGTCATCGGCGTTGCTGATGGTGCCGCTGGCACATAGGGGGAGCGAGTCGGCGCTGTTCACGAAGTCGTACCCATCGCTCGTGAGGTTCGCGCTGATCGCGGGATGGTCGAAGCGGATGCCGTCGTCGACCACCGCCACGAGCACCCCGGCACTCCCGGTCGTGATCGCCCATGCCCGCGGCAGGTCGACGAGGCCATAATGCCAGGACTGGAATGGGTACAGCGGATTATTCGGAGTCGTGGGGCCGGTCGCGCCGGCGTCGGGGCTGACCCGGCGGTAGAATGGCGTCTCGTCGAGCCAGATGAGCCGGTCGGGGGCGACCCCGGCGATTCCGGGATCCTGGCGTAAGGCCGCCGCAATCGCCTCGCGCTGCGCCGCGTCGGCAACGCGGACCTTCGCGGCGAGGATGGCCGGGGACACACCGGTGACCGCAGCGCCGGCCGGAACGATCGCCGCCAGGCGCGCGCGTATCGCGTGTCCGACGGTGCCCGCCGCGGCAGCGCCCCGCAGCACCTCCGATCCCACAGGCGGGGCGCCAAGGGCCGTATGGCGGAAGGTGACGATCAGCTCGCTCGCGGTGGATCCGCCCCGCAGCGCTCTAGTGAGCCCGGTGCTCCGCGCCCGCGTGAGCCGCCGCGCGGCTCCGAACGTGAAGCGTGAGGGGCCGGGGAACCCGAAAGCAACGGCGCGAGTCTCTGATCCGGCGCCGCCTAACGACAGGCGCGGCGCCGCCAGGGATGGGCTGCTCACCGTGATTACGCCGCCCACGGAGCCATCGCGGGGAATCCATCCGGTGGGCTCCGCGTTGCTACCGCAACGTGCCAGTCCGAGTGCGAGCAGCGTGACACCCGCCGCGGTGATTGCAGTTTTGGAAGGCGTCATGATCCCGACCTCGTCAGATGGTCCGCAGTCACCGCCGGGGATCCTGAAAGACGACTCCGAATCGCTTGCGTAGGAGTCTCTAGCTGGTTAGAAGATTGCCTGATACCAGCAGTACAGGTCGTTATCGGGAGTTACCGCGCACACCCGCGTCGATCCCCCTTCGGTCCCGACCCCTATCGACAAGAACACGTGATCAGATGCCGGCCGCGGCGTCGAGACGAAGGCCCCGCCCCAGCAGTACACCCTGCCGTCCGTAGTGAGGCCGCAGGCGGTGTTCGACGAGGCTTGGACGTCGGTGAACGACAATCCCCCGGATACCTTCACCGGCACGATGCTGCCGGTGAACGTGCCGTTGCCGAGTTGGCCGTAATAGTTATAGCCCCAACAGTAGCCGTCGCCGGACGTGCTCACGCCGCAGGTGAAATAATCGCCCGCCGACACGGACCTGAAAATGATGCCACCCTGCACGCGCAGGGGCGTGAAATTACACGGTGCGGGGGAAGCAGGATCGCATGTGGCTGTGGTGGAGTCGGTCCCGAGCTGGCCTGAGGCGTTCGAGCCCCAGCAATACGCGTCGCCGCTGGTCGTCACACCGCAGGTGTGCTCCCAAATACCGGCCGTGACGTTGGCGAACCGCAGGCCGCCAGCGACGAGGATCGGCCAATCGCTGCAGCGCGCCGTTCCACCCCAGCACGTGTTGGTCACGGTATCGCGACCGAGCTGACCGGCCCAGTTGCCTCCCCAGCAGTACGCATCGCCGTTCACGGCAACCGCGCAGGTGTGCCGGCGGCCGGATTCGACACCGGAGAACAGATGACCACCAGCGACGGCGACCGGCGATAACACCCGCGACTCGGTCGCATAGTCTGGTGACCCATCTCCCAATTGACCCTCCGCTCCGTATCCCCAGCAGAACGCATGCCCGCTCGCGTCGAGCGCGCACGTGTGCCAGTCGGTCGATGGAAGTTTGAGGCCGAGGCCCGCGCCGATCAGCACCGGCCTGGTCCGCTCGGTTCTCGTGCCGTCGCCAACTCCGCCGTCGGAGTTGAGCCCCCAGCAGTAGGCGTCACCGACGACACTCATTCCACAAATGTTGCTGCCACCAACGCTGACGCTGCTGAAGCCAAGCACGGTCAGGGGGACGCTGTCGCGGATCCCATTGAGCTGCGCGGTGATGTACGTGGAGCCGTGGTGACGAGCCTGGAAACCGACGGCATTGTAGGTGATATAGACGAGCTGCGCGATCGTCGTGTCGGCGGCGTTCATGACAGGAAAGGTATTCACCGGATTGTCATAGCGATCCCAGGCTCTGGCCGTCACCCACACGCTGTCGCCGATCACCCCGAGGGTGGGGAAGGCACGCTGCCTGATGGCCACCCGCACTGCCGGCCCTGGATTCACGTAGGCGGTGAAGACCACCGGGCGCAGTCCACGCACGATCACGGCGGTCGACTCGACGCCCGCTGCCGTTCCCAGCGTCCAGCTGGTGCTCGCCTGACCCACTAAGTTCGTCACCGTATCCGCCGGCGAGTACGTACTGCCGCGGCTGATGGCCCGAAACGCGACTGGCACACCTGTGTCGTATGTTCCGTCGGCTTTCAGGACCTGGATGACGATCGGGTATGTCAGGGGCGTTCCGACCGTACCCTGCTGGCCGACGCCACTGTAGATCCCCACGCGCTGTGAGAGCGGCAGTTGCGCCTGCGCGCTGAAGGCCGCGTCAAACCCACAACAGTGCGCGATCACCTGCTGATCGCCGAGCCCGGGACCCAGTTGCCAAACCACCAGCACGAGTCCAGTACTGTCGGTGACGGTCGGAACCGTGCGTGCGAAGATCGAACCCCCACCTGACACGGTCCACGTCACGGTTAGGCCGCGCAGCCCGTGGCCGGCGGCGTCCAGCACCTGGCCCGTCAGTGGCTCCGGCAGCGGCTGGCCCGCGGCCCCGATCTGCGAGCGGCCGGTGACACTCTGGAGTGCAGCAGGCGGGCCAAAATGCGTCGCCGCCGTTGGGGTTTCGCCACAGCCCATGCTGACAGCCACGCCCAGGATTCCCAACGCGGCGACGGAACGCCGATAACGAGAATCGTGCATGCGAGTGCCGGCCTCTAGATTTCCACTGCCGCCTCCTGCAAGATGTGGACTGGCGGCCGCTGGGGTGCGCGTCGACCTTCCGAAGCAACCGTCTGGTTCGCCTCCGTCTCGAACCCGACAGGCTTCCACACGGCTCGCCGGGCTCGCGTCTGGGCCACTATCGCGAGCCCAGTCCGGGGACTACGCACCGGCTCTCATGGCAAACGAGTATCGCCTGTCCGCAACACCACAGACATCGTGCTGTGGCTCGGACGCATCGCTGCTGTAACCGCATTTCTCGGCAGACGGGGCTAACGGAGGCGCACCTGGCGTGCAACACCAAAGACGGGCTCCAAGGGTGTGCCGTAATGTTTGCCGGTCCGTCGCGGACTTGGAGGGATTTGGGCGTCCTGGGGGTCCCTGCGTGAGCACAAGAACGGCGGGCCCGCATGGACCCGCCGTCTTTGGAGACCGGTGCTAGACCAAATTCCCTCGCCGGGTTTTCTTGACTTGAAGAGCTATTGGACAGATACGGCGTGAGCAGTTCCCCCTTCGTCGCGTTTAACCTTTCGTAGCGGCTCGAACGTCCCGGGCGCTCCCGCCATCGGGCTTCTACGCCGCGACGCCCTCGCCGTTTGAGAGGAAGGCTGCCCTCAGCGCCGCCGCGAGCGCCGCTGCTTTGATACGGTGGCTCTGCTTGGGCAGGACCCGCAGCTGCGCGCCAGGGATAGCCTTCGCCGTCGCGGTGGCCCCGGTTCGAAGGGCGGGCGGGCTCTTCTCGCCCGACATGACAACGGTGGGCACGCGGATCCGCGCGAGCCGCTCGGCCGGCAACGTCAATCCTCCCATGACCGCCGCATCGTAGGGCAGTGTGTGGGCCACTGCGCGCATGTCCTTCCAGAACGGGAAGAGGCGCATGAGCACGATGAAGAACTTAGGCACGCCCACGGTCCGCATGAAGTACTTCACCGCGTCGTCCCGCCGCCCTTGGGCGATCAAGGTCCGCACGCGCTCCTCGTAGTCCGGATCGGGACGGCCCGCGACATCGCCGATCATGTAAGGAGGCTCGTACGCGGCCAACTTCGCCATGGGAACGCCCGCCGCGGCCGCTTCGAGGGCAAGGGCGGCACCCGATGAGATGCCCCAGACGAACGGCGCTCCGCCCGCTTCCTTGGCCAGGGCCGCCAGATCATCGATTTCGCGCTGCACGGTGTACGGCTTCGCGTCGCCACTGTCCCCGCGACCACGTCGGTCGTAGTTGTACACGGTGAAGTGCTCGGCCAGGGCCTTCACCCACGGCCGGACGAACGACGACTTTCGCAGCCCCAGCGCGCCGGCGACCACAACCGGAGGCGGCCCGAACCCGAGGCGGTCGTAGGTGATCTGGGTGCCGTCCTTGGAAACAACGCTTGCCGTCGTGCTGTCGGTCATCGCTCCTCGTCCCTGTTGAAGTTGCCCCGGAAGTGGGCTGTCGAGCGCCCCATGCCGCTCCAACATGGCGACGAACAAGACCTGCCTGGATCGACAGCGGGAGGGATTTTCGGGTGCGGGACGGTCGTCCTACGAGACTACCCTTCATTCAGCGGTTACGGCCGCTGCCGCCTCCGGAGCGGAAGGTCCCGCGTTCGAATCGCGGCTGGCGCGTTCGGCGGTTCATACCTCACGCGTCGCGCTCTTTTTCGCCGGGTACGGTATGGGGACGGTCGGTCGGGTGCGATTCGGGCGCGTTTCGGGGTTTTCGTCTGGATTTCCCGGCAGCCAAGCGCTTAGTTTTCTGATCCCGAGCACGCGGCCGTGCCCGTTCCGTGTCAACGGGTCGGGGGTTCGAGTCCCTCCTCGGGAGTTCCGTAGTCCCCCTGTCCCAACGAGTTCCAAACGGCCTCGGAGCCGGACCCGGGCTCCGGTACGTCTGGGCGACGGTTAGGATGACGGCGGGCAGAAAGCCGCGGTGAACATGCAGGCGCTCCAGCGTGTCGCGCGTGGTTCAAAGCTGTGAGGCACTCGTGACTCTCGCGCTCATTGCGGGAACGTTGCGCCGAACATGGCGAGGCCGCTCTTTGATTCGGCTTTCGTCGCCTCGTCTTGCACGACGTCCCAATGCTCCGCGAGACGTCCTCCCTCTATGCGAAGGATGTCGACGACGATCCGGGTCGGCCTCCCACCCCCACTGAAGCGGCCGTGGACCAGGACGTAGTCGCCCTCGGCTACCGCGAGCGCGCTTTCATACCGCCGCGTGAGACCGCGCACCAGCGAGAACAGCCCGTCCCGTCCGGGGGCGATCACCGCGCTGTGCTGGACGTACGTGGGTGAGAAGTACTGCTCGGCGGCCGCAAAGTCTCTCCGGTTGAACAGCGCGTCGAATGCCTCGAGCACCAGCGCCTTGTTTCTCGCTTCCCGATCCAGGTCTCGTACCATCGCTTCCTCCCTCGCGAATTCGGCTGGGTTAGCGCCTGCGCTTGACGAGCGCCATCCCCACACGAATTCCTTTCAACTGCGCAGCATGACCGCGCTCGACGAAGGTCGATCCCCAGATATATGCATCAAGACAGTTGCCTGCCGCCTCGAGCGCGCTAGGCCCTACTTGTTGAGGAACGCCACCAGGGCAGGAATCACCTGATCGGGCGCTTCTTCCATCAGCCAGTGGCCAGACCCCTTCACCA
>Ga0066710_100003762_pt1 | contig 13092 bp, 13 predicted proteins | sample GraSoiAngelo_159_FD_79666 | JGI IMG/M metagenome (GOLD analysis project Ga0066710, IMG submission 79666) | Grasslands soil microbial communities from the Angelo Coastal Reserve, California, USA - 14_1009_16_40cm | ecosystem: Environmental > Terrestrial > Soil > Grasslands | place: USA...
CCGATCGCGTCGGTTGCGAACACGAGTGCCTTCGTCACGGTTCGACGCGCCGCGAACGCAGCGACCTCGCTGAATGGGGGCGCGACGCAATCGGCCGGTCTGGGAATCCCGAAGAGGTCACATACAGTGCTCGTCACCGATGCCACGTCAAGCATGCCTCGCATCATCTCGGATTCCGGCGGAAGGAGCAAGGGGTCCCGGCACCCGGGCCGACGGTCGCCCGTCGCTCCGAAGCGCGCTAACCCATACACACGAGGCATGCTGGGCGCCACTGGCACCTATTGTGGAATATACATCTTTGCTACAGCCGACGAACAGGCTACCTTGTTGGACCAGCCGACCACGCTGTTACCTCAATGGAGGGGCCGATGTCCAGCCTTGTCCGCAGTTCGGTGCCGAAGTTGACATAAGACCCCATGTCGGATACGCCCCGCCCAAAAATGCAGCTGTGAGGTTGGTTCCTCTTTGCCGGCGGCGCGTTTCGGCTCTTAAGGTCGGGTTGGCGGGCGATCGTCGGCGGAATTTTTAGATTCTCGGTGGCGGACCTTGAAAAGCAAATTCCTATCAGTAATTTCTATAAGTTTGAATCGTCTAATCGAAAGGTTGTATGAGAGCTCGATTGTTAACAATCACGGCACTGGTGATATTATCTTTACTCAGCGCGAATTCCGAGGCGGATCAACCGTCAAGCAAAGCTTCAAACGTAGTTCCGGTTTATCAACCCAAGCATTATCCTTTTGACGGGGGCGAGAGATTGGTTTATCACGCCAGTTGGAATGGGCTGTTCTCCGTGGCAACCGCCACGGTTCATACAACGTCGGAATGGGTCGATGGCCAAAAATTTTACAACGTTCGCGTCGAAGCGAGTTCATCAAAGCTCTTGGACTTCATCTGGAAAATGCGGGACACGATCACATCAAAAATAAATGCCAATGGCCTTACGCCGACGCGTTTCACGTTCAGCCAGAGAGAAAATCGCAAAGTCATTGATACCGTCGCGAGTTTTGACCGGACCACGAAAACATGGTCGGTGCATCGAGATGAGCGAGAGAAGGTTAAACGCTATCAGTTCGATCAACCGAACAATACGCTCGACGTTATCACGGCCGTTTACCTTGCCAGAAGCCTAGACTTCAAAGTGGGCGACCATCTTTATTTTCATATCTTCGGCGGAAAGTACCGCTATCTGTTGGATTTACAAGTGGAATGTAAGGAAACTATCCGACTCAAGTCCGGCAATATCGAAGCGTTTAAGTTCGTTCCGAGGATTGAGGATGTTCTGCAAGAGGGATACGCAACAAGATTGAATGAAGCGGCGGTTTGGATATCCGCCGATGAGCGTCGCCTGCCGATCATGCTCAAAGGCAAGATTATTTTCGGCAGCGTCTACATTGAAATCTCGGATGATAACGCTCCGATCCAGACATTTTCGGAAAAGAACTCCCGATCTTCATAACTCTGCCCGTTTCAACACTATTCCCGCCCTTCGCGCTATTAAAATGAATCCGCCTAAAGAAAAATTTAGCGGTCTTCCCCGTCCTGGATTGGATTGCGACTCTCGCCGCGCACATCCCCGACAAAGGCGAGCAACTGCTCCGGTACCATGGCTACTACAGCAATGTGTCGCAGGGAAAAAGAAAAAAGCAAAAGTCCGAAGAGAAAACCGAGATTCGCCCGATCCGCCGGTATCCAGGGAATTAAAAAGCGCTGACCGTATATATCGCGGCCCCATCCATTGCGGCCCCGCAAAGGAGGCCTGCATTGAGGAAATGTGCCCAGCGACCGCCGGCGGAAAATCGGGCAAATCGACGTATCTTGTTCATTGGGAGTTCTCAGACAGTGGGCGAATCACAACAGTGACTTTGACTGAAGCAGTCATGACAGAATATCTACTGGGCACCTGGTGTTTCAGCCCACACGCTGTACTTTACCCCTTTTAGCTCGCGGATATCTCTGGTTGCCGTGAATCATAGCGAACCCAACGACTAAATGCGCTGATTTCTTTGTCAAAGATAAATTTGAGCACGAGTCGCGTATAGGACTGGTAGGCAAATAAGGTCCAGTAAAATTCAGGAGCCATGCGGTAAAGCTGCGGCAGTCTGCTCCACGCGACCATGGGAAAGTCATGATGTTCATTATGAAATCCCATATTGAACATCACCCAATTGAGCGGGCCATAATACGAATAGGTCTCTTGCTGTTTGCCCATAACATCATAGTGCTCTTGAATCCAGCGGCCGCCTAACGGATGCAACCCCAAAGCAAAGAATGTCGAGAGGAGCAAATACATCAGTCCACCCCACCCTACATACAACCACAGCCAGTAACTCACCCCTAACTGCAAGGCGATATTGGTAACCACCCACAGGTCGACAAACGATTGGCCCGGAACCTTTAGTGGCCGCAAGGCTTGCGAGACAGACAACAAAGCGAGCCACAGCGACTTGCGCAGAGGACCATGACCAATCAGCCGGCCTTCAAATTGGCTCACCACGTCCGGATCCATCGTTATTTTATTTAGGTGTTGGTGATGCAAAAGATGATACTTTCTGAAACTCATAGCGCTGGGGACAATTAAGGCAAAATCACAACTGAGGCCGGCAAGCTTGTTTAACACTGGTATTGCGAAAATTAAGTTGTGCGTTGCCTCATGGGTTAACACATACAACCCATGATTGAGAACCGCGCCAGCAAGATAAGCCACAGGCAAAATCACGTACCACGGCTGATCGCAAAGCAGCCAGGCCACTGTCCATTGCAGGGCGACCAGCCCGACAATGAGGAGGGCTGACAGAGGATAAGGGCCAAACAATACCTTCACCTCGGGATAATGTTTAATGATATCTTTACGGCGTTGGGTGTGAACCTGCTCAGACTGTCCGTTGATGGTGAAGGAAGTCATAGGAATAGGAATTTTAAACCCCTTTTTTCTGAGCTGAGATATAGCGCCAGTGCGCCAGCCCGTCAAGCACAGCCGAGAACGCTATAAAAAGGTAAAAAAACACGGTATTTTATCGAAGGTCTTCAGGGAGGTAAACGGAACGCTTCATGATCGGCGTTCTTTAACCTCTTTCAGCTTGAGTCCCGGCTGCACAAAATCAGGAAACATCGGCCGGACATTTTTGCTCGGCGGTCCTTGCGGTGAAAGCCGACACCACTGATCGGGATAGCGCCGCACCATGTCTTCCAAATGACGAGTAAACAGGGCCAGATTTGCAGCAACATCCTCCTGCAGGTCTCCTGTCTTAACGACATCGATTTCAGGGCTGATACGAAGGGTCAGACGATCCTCACCGTCCCGCGTCACGTACATGGGAACAACCGCCGCGCCCGCGCGTAAAGCCAGGGTCACGGGACCACGGCGAACATAGACAGCGGAACCCAAAAACTGCGCGTTTACACGCCCGGATTTAAACACATCCGGAAGGACAAGAACCAATTCGTTCCGCCTTAATGCGTCGAGGATTTGTCGGGCCGCCTGCCTGCGCGGCTTAGCCGATATCGTTTTTACCCCAACCTTCGCTCTGTAGCCGTCAATCAAACGGGTTAATCTTTGGTCTGGCGGATGCTTGACTACAATGCTGAAGGAGTATCCCGCCGCGACAAGACGGGGACCAATCATAGTAAAATTTCCTAAATGAGCGCCGAGCGCGATCACCCCCTTGCCCTTTTCCAAAGCCCGTTTCAAATACTCCTCGCCCTCAATAGCAACGCTGGCACATATCGCGTCCGTGGAGGTATAAAGGGCGCAGGCAGTCTCATAAAGTCCCCAGACAAAATTCCTCCAGGCCATACGAGCCAGAGTCTTTCTCCTCTCCACCGGTAAGAATTGGTCGCTCATAGCCATGGAGACATTCTCTTCCATCAGTTTTCGGTATTTCCATAAAATAACGAAAGTCAGACGGGCGGTCGCCGAAGTCATGAGAACAAGCAGGCGGTGAGGGATCCTCGGAACGAGGAAGATAATTGCCCTCAGGCAATATTCCGCTGTTCGGTACAGTAACCAATAGAGAAATTTCTTGAAGGGAAAACGGTCCTTCATCTCAGCCGGACTATCTGTGAGCCTTTCCACACTTTTTGACACATTTGACGATTGTTCGTCAACGGCATGACGCGTGATTTCTAAACAAATGGCTCTGTCGAATTATCGATGGGGCGAGACATTATGTGCCTGATGAGCGCGAGGATATCTGACGTAAATCTTTTATGACCACTGAGTGGAATTGGGATGCGTCTGTCTCAATATTCCAGCGTCGCCGCCCAAAATTGGGGCCTTACTTGGGTTTATCGTTTACCAGGTTTACTTGAACCCGAATTCCGCAGTGAAATATAAAGTACGAGCCAGGAGCAAACCTTCCGTAGCGAAGACAATACATTCTGCCTCTTAGGCGACGGCAATCATCAGAGCGTTGCGTAACTGCGTCAAGCCAGTGAAACAAAATGCCAAACACCAAAATAGACTTTGAAGGTGAACGCTTGGGTGTCTTCGCTACTCCAGGTTTGCTCCTTCGCTCATTTGAATTGCGGAATTCGGGTTGAATGAAGATGAAGACGATGTTACAAGAAAAAAATTTAGAGGATATGGAGGTTGTAATTTCGCCGATCGGAAGGAGCTGTGGGTTGTAATCCCGGTTGCGTCTCAGCGCTTCCCGGCTTGGGTTCCGGCGAGTAAGTTCCTGCCGTGCGTCCCGCTGACGAATCCGTAAGAATCGTGCCGGTAAGTGACTCGCGCGACATGCGCCGGTTCATTCGCGTGCCTTGGTCGGTGTATGCCGACGACCCAACATGGGTCCCGCATTTGTTGCTAGAGCGACGCGAGCACTTTTCTCCCCGCAACCCATACTTCGCGCACGCGCGCTGCTGTTTTTGGCTTGCCTACCGTGGGACCAGGCCAGTCGGTCGGATCAGCGCCCAGATTGATGAATTGCACGAAGAGCGGTACCGGGATGCCACCGGATTTTTCGGGTTCCTCGAGGCCGAGAATGAGGCGGGGACGTTTCACGAACTGTTGAGTACGGCTGAAGGCTGGCTGCGTGACCAGGGCATGTTGCGAATCCGCGGCCCGTTCAATTTTTCTATAAACCAGGAGTGCGGGCTTCTTGTGGACGGTTACGACACGCCCCCAATGATTATGATGGGCCACTCCCGCCCGTACTATGCCGCTCGGCTAACAGCCGAGGGATACCAGGGCGTAAAGGACTTGTTGGCCTATCGTCTCTCCACCCATTTCACTCCCCCCGAGTTCATGAAGGCCGTTTTGAACAAAGCCGCTGGCCGTGCGCGGGTTAGGCCGCTGCACAAATCACAGTTGAATGAGGACCTCGAAATTATCAAGGACATTTTCGAGGATGCCTGGTCCACAAACTGGGGATTCATTCCATTCAGCAAAGACGAGGTTCGGCATCTAGGCTACAACTTGCGACTGCTAGTCGATGACGATGCCGTGCAAATTGCGGAAGTGGACGGGGTGCCGGCCGCGATGATCGTAGCCTTGCCGAACTTAAATGAGGTGATACGAGACCTGCAGGGACGTTTGCTTCCATTTGGCTGGCTCAAGCTCTTGTGGCGGCTGAAAGTGAAATCTCCGAAAACGGCTCGCGTTGTCCTGATGGGAGTGCGCAAACGTTTTCAACGAGGCCCGCTTGGAGCCGCGCTGGCTTTCCTCCTTATTGATGCCGTGCGCGGCTATGGAATCAGGCGCGGAGTTCAGGAAGTTGAGCTGTCCTGGATTCTGGAAGATAACATGCCGATGCGGAATATACTCACGATGGTCGGAGGCGTGCCGTACAAACGCTACCGTATTTATGAAAAGGCATTCAGATGAGTAGCGGACTGCCGTTGTAAGAAAAAAGAGGCTGAGTTACTCAATTTGTGAATAAAAGAGAACGTAGATGGATACCTCCAAGACAGCCGACGTACGTGTCAACGATAGTTTTTTAGCACCGCTGGAACGACCGGCGCTGCAATGGCTATGTAAACACATGCCTGCCTGGATGACTCCCGACATACTCACTGTGATTGGCTTGATTGGCGGGGTGGTCATGGCGATTGGGTACGGGTTGTGTAACGTGAATAAAAAATTTTTATGGATCGTGGATCTTGGCCTTGTGATCAATTGGTTCGGCGATAGTCTCGATGGCTCTTTGGCACGATACCGCGGAATCGAACGATTCAAGTACGGCTATTTTGTCGATCATACTGTCGATATCATGACTCAAACCATCGTCCTCCTCGGCCTAGGAGTGTCTCCGTTTGTCCACTTCAATTTCGCGCTGGTAGCGCTCGTCGGTTATTTGCACCTTGGGATTTTAACGTATATAGACACCGCCGTATCCGGAGTGTACAAAATTTCTTACGGCAAAATCGGCCCCACAGAAGTTCGCGTGTTCGTCATCGGCCTGAATGCCATATTCTATTTCGCCAGTAATCCGATGATTCATATGGGGAGGGTGAGCATTTTCTTTTTTGATGCTATCGTGTTGTGTGTTGCCATAGCCTTTTTTCTCTATTTCCTGGGCTTTACCTTGCGAAGGATGATGGAACTTAAGGTTCAAGATCCTCCCAAAGGGAACCCCTTGCAGTCGCAATCTTATCAAGCTGGACATCTCAAGAGAAAGAAGTAGTGTGACATGAGCGTTTCGCGGATGGGAGTGGCAGGTATCACAAGGGCGGTTCTTTTGGCTGCGAATACGGCCCCTACCAAGGCAACGTATGATGCTGTGTACGGTGGGGAACCCCTGTTGACCCGCGCTTTGGTTGCTCTGTCAAAGGCAGGGATACGATCCGTATGGATAATTTGTCATGAGGGAGACCGTGAAAAGATTGCTGCGCTAATCGGGAAGGCACGTACCCGCCTTGCGCTGGATTATGATATTTGTCCGATCCGTACCGGTGAGACACTTTCTGAGGTCGTGTCCCGTATCGTCGAACAGTGGGATACGTCTTTTTTGCTCTTCGAAACCAATAAAGTTGTCCATCCGACATTTTTTGCGCAGGTGGCCCAATTTGCCGCATCACCAAAGCCGGTGCTCGTTGTCTATAAACATGTGTGGTTGAATGGGGGGAAGGTCGCTTTCGAGAGTGCATTCCCGGACAAATTCAAAGTGATATTTGCCCACCCGGAGTCCTTTACCAAGATAGCGCTCGATAACAGCGTTTTCCAGAGCAACACCTTCGATGTCGGACCTACTCATCCGGTAGAAGTCTCTCCCACCCTCTCCAATGGCATCTTCAGTACCGATGTGGTTGTTTGTCATCGCGTTCATTTGCAAGGTCTTTCATGCAGCAATGTTGCTGATCTGATCCACCACTGGCACAAGCAGCAACTCCTCAGGCTGGGGTCCGTCGAAAATGCTTGGTGGCTGCGGGTTACTGGAAGAGAATCGCAAGAGGAGCGGACTGAATTTTTTTGGCGTATTGCCTTCAAAGAAATTAGTGGGGAATTTTCCAAACTGGTCAACTCCCACCTCTCCAAACCCTTGACGTTCTTGTTTGTGCGTTTTGGCTTCAGCCCAAACGCCATTAGCATCCTGGAACTCAGCTTATTCCTCGTCTCCTCTGCTTTTCTGCTCATACCGCAGTACTGGGCAATGTTGGTGTTTGCCGTTGTGTGGCAGTTTTCTGCCGGGGTGTTAGACCGGTGTGATGGTGAGGTCGCACGCATCCGCAATTATGAATCGGAAGCCGGAGCACGGTTCGATATACTCATTGACGACCTCCGCTTTGCGCTTCCGTTTGTATTTTTGACCATCGCGTGTTATCGCGAATCGCATCGCAATCTATATCTTGTCGTCGCGGTGGCAACGGCCGCGTGGTATGGCACTGCCGCCGTTTATCACAATCGCTTTTTGCGGCGAGCCGGATACGTGAGCATCCAAACTATGGGCGTCGACTTTTTAAAAACGCAGGCGGAGACCCGTTGGTTCGCTGTGTTTCGGAGAATTCAGCCGTTTACGAAAGGCGACATTCGTACATTTTATATCTTTCTGGCAACCTTCCTGGGCAACAAATCGGTCCTCTTCTGGATGGTGGTTGCCTATGCGTGGCCGTTGGGCGCGTCGTATTTTTTTACCGTTGTAAAATTTCGTCAGGCGTCCACCAGCGCGCCAGCCAGCATCGCCTGAAGCGGCTCTTGTCTGACCGCGACCGTAGACACTATGGCCTTGCTAGACAGACATCGTAGACTGGCACGCCTTCTCCCGCTTGTGGGCAATGTCCCTCCACCGGGCACACGTGCGCAGCCTGAGTGTGTCGTTTTAGGGGTACGGAAGGGTGTCCCCCCGAATCCAAAACCGCCGGTCCGTATCTTTGTCGGTACCGAACCCGCCCAGTATCGCGCCGAGCGGGTCTTCTTCTGGTCGATCGAACAGGTCCGCGACCCAGGCCGGATCTATGAGATCCATCTCATGAAAGGGTTAGTCGGGTTCGACCAGCGAGGGTGGCTCACGGGCTTCACCAATTATCGGTTCGCCATTCCCCATTTTGCTGGGGGTTCCGGGAAAGCCATCTATAACGATGTTGACCAAGTGTATCTTGGCGACCCGGGAGAATTGTTTGATGTTGATGTTGGAGAGCATGGTTTTTTGGCGCTCTCCGATGAAGATACAGCAGTCATGTTGATCGATTGTGCCCGGATGGCTTCTGTATGGAGTCTAGCGGAAGCCCAACGCCAGCGCAGAAGCTTCATGGAGGCGAAGGCACGGACAATCCCTGGCTTGTATGGCCGACTCGACCCAGTGTGGCACGCACGTGATACGGAATACGTCCCTGATCACTCGAAGCTCTTGCATTACACCGCCATCCATATGCAACCCTGGCAACCAACGCCGCAGCGATATGCTTACCAGCACAACCCCGTCGGCCAGGTATGGGTTGCCCTGGAGTGTGCTGCAGATGCCGCGGCGTATCAAATCTTCACTGCCGCGCATCCAAGCCAACAGTACAAAACGTTATGCACGCAGATCCGTCAGGCCTGCGAATCCACGTATGCGCCGGAGGAACTCCCAGCCAAGGAGCATATGTCGTCGCCTGAGCAGCAAATGGTTTCCTGGTATGAGCTTCTTTTGCTGTCGGAGACATGCCGTTCCAAGAAACCGGTTACCGACGTCGTCTCCACCGAGGTCTTAGATTATTTGCCAGACGAGGATGTACCGTGGGTGCTTGATGAGTTGTTCCGCTCTGCTCGCCGCAAGGTGGCGGTAACCGTCACAACGGCTACAAGGGCGAGCGTGTTAGGTCACGGAATACACGTGTCTCATCGCCCGCCTCCCGAGTCCTGGTGGGTGGCACAGCTTGAAGCTGCGAGTTGCCGTTACCCAGAGAGACAGTGGCAGCTAATCGTGCATACGCGCAATGCCTGGGGGCGACAAGTCACTCAGTCATGCGAAGGAGGCCGTCGCTTTAACAGCAATCCCACTGTGTGGGTACTGACTGACGATCACCCGGGAAACACCACACAATCTCTGGGCCTCGCAAAAGCCTTGGGTTGGCCATACGAAGTGAAAGCACTGCGCTTCACGTCGCTTGTTCATCTTCACGACGTGCTGTTGGGAATGTTTGGCGCAACGCGCCTTGGTCTGCAACGAACGCAGTCGGCTGTGCTCACTCGACCCTGGCCTGACCTGGTTATTACCACAGGCTGGCGTACCGCCCACATCGCACGTTGGATCAAAAAACAAAGCCACGGTCATACCCGGCTTGTGCAAATGGGGCGCAAAGGCACTCATGTCGCGCACCTTTACGATCTTGCGATTAGTTGCCGGTACTTTCGCTTGCCGCCTCATTCCCGGCGGATTGAAACGCTCGTCCCACTAACCGCAGTCTCTTCAGAACAACTCAGGCAGGCTGCCGAGCGCTGGCAAGACTTATTGGCGAATACGCGACGCCCGCGTATTGCTCTGCTGGTTGGCGGAACATCGTATGCTTGCCGTTTCGATGAGGAAACGGCGTATCGTCTGGGTATAGAGGTACGCAGCTTCGCCGAGGCTATGGGAGGCACGGTCTTTGCCACCACGAGCCCCCGCACTGGACCACAAGCCACGGTGGCGTTGAAGAAAGGACTTGGCCATTGTTATTATCTGCACGAGTGGCAACCGGACCAGTCAGAGAATCCCTATTTCGCGTATCTGGCGTTAACAGACATCCTGATTGTGACAGGGGAGAGCGAATCGATGCTAGCGGAAGGGGCAGCCACTGGGAAACCAGTCTATATTTACCCCCTTCCCAAACAACAACTCGATCTGTGGACCCAATTGAAAGAATGGATCGTGGCTCGCGGTGAGAAACAGCGCTTGGGACATCGGGGGACTATAAAGCCTCAAAGGGGTGTGCAATATCTGTGCGCGCGACTTGTCGAACGAGGGATCATCCTGCCACAACCAGACTTACGCATCCTGCATGAGACGCTGGTGGGAAGCGGAATCGCCCAGTTCTTCGGCTCGAGCCTGAGCCCAACTAGCAGTGCCGCGTTGCGAGAAGTCGATGATATTGCCCGGCGCGTGCGGATGCTCATGGGAATGGTTCCAGAAGCGAGCGTGGTAACGCGGACTGAGAGAATAGTCAAAGCTGCAAATGCAGGGTTCTCGCCGTGACCGGATTCCCTAAGGTCACTGTCGTAATTCCGGTTTATAATCGGGAAAAGTACGTGGCTGTCGCGATCGACAGCATACTGTCTCAGACATTTTCTGATTTCGAACTGCTCGTTATCGATGACGGATCGATCGACAGAAGCATAGACGTTGTCCTATCCTACAGCGATCCTCGCATTCGCCTGGTGTGTAACAATACCAATCTCGGTGTGGCGACGACCCGCAATAAGGGGATTCAACTCGCGCGCGGTGAGTATCTGGCGCTTTTGGACAGTGACGATTGGGCGTATCCCGAGCGGCTTGCTAAGCAGACCGCCTTTCTTGATAACCATCCAGATTATGCAGCAGTAGGATCTTGGATCGAGTGGATGAGCGAAGCAGGACACCCGTCGGGCAGGATTAAGCGCAAACCTACCTCACCAGAAGAGATCGCCGCGTGGCGGCTCTTCCAACAGGGGATCGAGAATTCCGCCAGTATGGCCCGCACTGATGTGCTACGAGCGTACAGGCATCGAGAAGAATTTGATATCTGTGAGGATTTCGACCTCTGGGCGCGTATCGCTGCCAATCACAAGCTCGCCACTTTACCCGAAGTCCTGGTGCGTCGTCGAATGCATGCTGGTCAGCTTACCCAAGAAAAGGCCGCTCGCACACAAGAGCGACGATTGGCTATCTATGCAGAGCAACTCTACCTGCTCGGTGTTTCGTTTACTGATACTGACCTGAAACGTCACTTGTTATTGCGCAGCATGCGGAAACGGGGGTTCAGACCAGATCTCATCTACCTTGAATGGGCAGAGACCTGGTTGTTGCAGCTGCAAGCGGCGAATCACCGGGCAGGTTGCTATCCTGAGCCGGCATTCTCACAATTGCTTGGTCGCTTCTGGTTGAAAGTATGCTGGTATGCAGCGAGCGATGAAAGATGGACTGTTTGGTGGCGGTTTTGGCGGTCCGCGCTGTGCAGGCAGACCTGTCGCATATCCGCCTTGCCTCGCTCTGGAGGTCTTTAACGGTGACGCTCAAGCCACGTGATTTCAGAAGCGGTACGCGGGTATGGGGACAAGCCAAGCGGCCAGGTGCTTAGGACGACGATCATCCCTCGCGCGCGCGCCGTCACTGACGGCCACCCGCCAGGCCGGTGTCGCGCCGCGCGCTTGCTCCAGCATCGCGGAGCGGCTGAAAGATCGGTGACGCCAGCAGTGCAGCGGCGGCCACCCGGTGCCCGGCCGGGTTCCAATGCGAGTCAATGGGGTAGATGAGCTGTTCGCCGGCCTTGGCGTGCTGATGGAACGGCGGTGAGAGGTCGAGCAGCGCCATGCCTTCGCGGCGCGCGATGTCGTCGACCATCGCGTGGATGCTGCGGACATATGGAAACGGGGCGTCGAGCTCGATCTCGCTGGGTTGCGGAATGTAGACCAGGACGAACCGGGCTCCGTGTTCGCGCGCCAGGCGCTGCATCTCGCCGAGCAGGCGCGCGGTGACCGCGTAGCCCGGCACGTCGTGGAAGTCGACCGCTGGCGCCGTCCGGTACTCGCGTTCATCGTTCGCCTCGCCGGAGAAGCGCCGTTTCAGCAACTCCAACTCAAACTGCGCGAACGCGTATGCGCGGCTGTGCTCCCTGAGGAACTGCCCCACCGGATTGATCACCGGCCGGGCGGGTTGGTTGCGCGGACGCAGGTCGCCTCGAAGTAGGGGCGACGACCTTGCCTGCTGCTGATGTTGTCGGACAGATCGTTCATGTAGAACATCAGCACTACCGCATCGTACACACGCGCGGCCAACTCCCGCTGGAGCAGCAGGTATTCCTGCGCGGTGCCGAAGCCGGGGATACCACGGTTGTACACGGCGACTGTGGCGGGCAGAGCGGCCTGCAGCAGGTCCGTGAACACCTGTCCCTGGCTGACACCCCAGCCCCAGGTGAAGGAGTCCCCTAGAACCAGGATGCGTGAGGTGGGCACAGCCGGCCGCGGCGGCTTCGGCTGGCGCCAGCCCTCCGCATCATGCTCCACCAGCGCGTCGAACTCGGGGCGGCGGAAATGCAGGCGTAGGTTGGGCTTGCCGCTCCAACCGAGATACGCATCGCTCTGGTGGGAGCCGGAGAGGGACTTTCCACCTCGGGCACGGCGTCCGTCAGCCGCAGCGTAACCTCCGTAACGAGCCCGGCCAGCAACACACCCATCAGCACCAATGCCAAATGGGCAATCAGGTTGCGCATCACCTTCCAGCGCTTCACGTGACCCCCGCCGCGCAGCGGCGCTCGGCGGTTGGGATGCGCAGTTCAAGTTGCGCGCCTTTGGGAATCGGGTAGCGGCCCCTCAGAGCGCCGGCAATCTCGCTGGAGCAACGTGAGAGCATGAATTCAAAACTCATGGTTCAAGCGGCAAGGCAAAACTCGAATTTTAAATTAACTCGCGCGAGCGTGGAGCACGCTCAAACTTTGAGCCGAACAGTATTGATCCTGGGCGACTCACGGAACCCACCGGTCAACTCTCGGCGAGCAAACGAG
>Ga0066710_100003763_pt1 | contig 13091 bp, 10 predicted proteins | sample GraSoiAngelo_159_FD_79666 | JGI IMG/M metagenome (GOLD analysis project Ga0066710, IMG submission 79666) | Grasslands soil microbial communities from the Angelo Coastal Reserve, California, USA - 14_1009_16_40cm | ecosystem: Environmental > Terrestrial > Soil > Grasslands | place: USA...
CACCGCGGTGTTCGCGGCCACCATCGGCCTCGTGCAGACCGACATCAAGCGCGTGCTGGCCTACTCCACCATCAGCCAGCTCGGCTACATGTTCGCCGCCGTCGGCGTGGGCGCCTACGTGGCGGGCATCTTCCACCTGGTGACGCACGCCTTCTTCAAGGCACTGCTCTTCCTCGGCGCCGGCAGCGTCATCCACGGCCTGCACGGCGAGCAGGACTTGCGCAAGATGGGCGGCCTCGCCTCCAAGATGCCGATCACGGCCACGACGATGTGGATCGGCGGCCTCGGGCTGGCCGGCGCGCCGCTGCTGGCGGGCTTCTTCTCCAAGGACGAGATCCTGGGCGCGGCGCTCGGCACCGAGCACCTGGGGATCTTCACGCTGTTGCTGGCCGGCGCCTTCATGACGGCCTTTTACACCTTCCGCCTGCTGTTCCTGGCCTTCAGCGGGGCGCCGCGCATGCCCCGGGACGTCCTGCAGCAGGCGCACGAGTCGCCGTGGGTGATGACGGGGCCGTTGCTGATGCTCTCGGTGCTGACGGTGGTGGCGGGCTTCGCGCTCGGGTTGCCGCTGGACGGCAGCCGCTTCGCGCACCTGCTGGCCTCCGTGTTCCATCCGCACGAGGGCGAGCACGCGAGCGTGGTGGTGCTGCTCTCGCTCGTCGTCTTCGGCGCCGGCGGCCTGCTGGCCTTCTACATGTACCGGCAGAGCGCGGTGAAGCCCGAGGCGATCGGGCAGCCGCGCACCTGGGTGCACGCGCTCCTGCTCAACGCCTGGTACGTCGACTGGATCTACGACCGCCTCATCGTGCAGCCGATCTACGTGCTGTCGGTGGCGCTGGCCCAGGTGTTCGACGTCGGCGTGATCGACGGCATCGTCAACGGGCTGGGGCGGGCCGTGAGCGCGTGGGGGGCGGGCCTGCGCCGGCTGCAGACCGGCTACGTCGTCAACTACGCGCTGACGATGCTGGCGGGGGCCGTGGTCGTGGTCGCGTTCTTCCTGGCCCGATGAGCATCGGGCTCCTCACCGCAGTCACGTTCCTGCCGGCGCTCGGCGCGCTCGCGCTGACAGCGGTGCCGCGCCGCCTGGTCGAGGCCCACCGCGCGGCCGGCCTGGGTGTCACGCTGCTCACGCTGGCCGTCTCGCTGCCGCTGTGGTTCCGCTTCGACGGCGACAGCGCCGACATGCAGTTCGAGGAGCTGCACCGCTGGCTGCCCTCGCTGGGCGCCGGCTATCACGTGGGCATCGACGGCATCAGCCTCCTGCTGGTCCTGCTGACGACCTTCCTCACGCCGCTCGCGCTCGCCTCCGCGTGGCACGCCATCGAGGACCGCACGAAGGAGTTCGTCATCACGATGCTGCTGCTGGAGACGGGGATGCTCGGGGTCTTCGTGAGCCTCGACCTCTTCCTCTTCTTCGTCTTCTGGGAGGCGATGCTGATCCCGATGTACCTGGTCATCGGCGTGTGGGGCGGGGGCAACCGCATCTACGCCGCGGTCAAGTTCGTGCTGTACACGATGGTGGGCTCGGCCCTGATGCTGGTGGCCATCCTCGCCCTCTACTATCAGCACGGCGCGGCCACCGGCATCTACACGTTCGACCTCACCACCCTGGTGCGCTGGGTGATGCCGCCCGGCGCGGGCCAGAGCCTGATGTTCCTGGCCTTCGCGCTGGCCTTCGCCATCAAGGTGCCGCTGTTTCCGTTCCACACCTGGCTACCCGACGCGCACGTGGAGGCGCCCACCGCGGGCTCGGTGATCCTGGCCGGCGTGCTGCTGAAGATGGGGACGTACGGCTTCCTGCGCTTCTGCCTGCCGCTGTTCCCCGACGCCAGCGTGGCGTTCGCGCCGCTCGTCTTCGCGCTGGCCGTGATCGGCATCGTCTACGGCGCCTTCGTCTCGACGGTGCAGCCCGACCTCAAGAAGCTGGTGGCCTACTCGAGCGTGAGCCACCTGGGCTTCGTCATGCTCGGCCTCTTCACGCTGAACCAGCAGGGCGTGGTGGGCGGGGTGATCCAGATGATCAACCACGGGCTGTCCACGGGCGCGCTGTTCCTCATGGTCGGCATGATCTACGAGCGCCGCCACACGCGGCTCATCGCCGATTTCGGTGGCCTGTGGAAGGTGGTCCCGGCCTTCTCCGGGATGTTCCTGGTGGTGACCCTGTCCTCGGTGGGCCTGCCCGGGCTCAACGGGTTCGTCGGCGAGTTCCTGGTGCTGGTGGGCGCCTTCCAGGTGAGCGGCGTGCTGGCGGCCGTCGCCACCACCGGCATCATCTTCGCCGCCGTCTATCTCCTCTGGATGTACCAGCGCGTCGCCTTCGGCGAGATCGCGCACGAGGAGAACCGCCGCCTCAGCGATCTCACCCCGCGCGAGTGGGCGGTGCTGGTGCCCGTGCTCGTCTTCATCGTGTGGATCGGCGTGTACCCGAGCGTGTTCACGGGCAAGACCGAAGCCACGATCGCCGCGCTCCTCGCCCAGGTGGAGAGCAAGGCCGCCGTGGCCCTGGTCAGGTGATGAGCCCCGTGGTGCCGCCGCCGGCCGTCGCCCTCGGCGTGCTGCTGCCCGTGCTCGTCGTGCTGGCGGCGGCTGCCGTCGTGCTCGTGCTCGACGTGCTGCCGCCGCGGGACAGCAAGGCCCACCTGGGCGGCGTGGCGCTGGCCGGCATCATCGGCGCCCTGCTGGCGATCGTGATGCGCTGGGGGACCGACGCCCGCGCGTTCCGTGACATGGTCCTGCTCGACACCTACGCGCTCTACTTCGATCTGGTGATCTGCTACGCGGCGGCGCTCATCGTGATGTTCTCGATGGACTACCTCGGGCGCACCGGCAGCGAGTCCGGCGAGTACTACAGCCTGCTGCTCTTCTCCACGGCCGGCATGATGCTGATGGCCTCGGCCGGCGACCTCATCGTCGTGTTCCTCGCGCTCGAGCTCATGTCGCTGTCGCTCTACGTGCTGGCCGGCTTCTTCAAGCAGCGGCTCACCTCGGGCGAGGCGTCGATGAAGTACTTCCTGCTGGGTGCCTTCGCCTCGTCGTTCCTGCTCTACGGCATCGCGCTGATCTACGGCGCCACCGGCTCCACCAACCTCGACCGGATCGCCGCCGCCGCGGCCACCCGCAACGCCGAGCCGATGGTGCTGATCGGCCTCGCCATGATGCTGGTCGGCTTCGGCTTCAAGATCTCCTCGGTGCCGTTCCACATGTGGGCGCCCGACGTCTACGAGGGCGCGCCCACCTCGGTGACCGCGTTCATCGCCACCGGCTCCAAGGCCGCCGCCTTCGCCGCCATGATCCGCGTGCTGGTGGTGGCCCTGCGCGGAGCCCAGCCCGACTGGAGCGCGCTCCTGTGGGCGCTGGCCGCGCTCACCATGACGGTCGGCAACGTCGTCGCGCTGGCCCAGTCGAACCTCAAGCGCTTGCTCGCGTACTCGTCGATCGCCCACGTCGGCTACATGCTGATGGGGCTGGTGGCGGGCGGCGGGCCGGGCCCCGGCGCCGTCCTCTTCTATCTGCTCGCCTACACGTTCACGACGGTGGGCGCCTTCGGCGCCATCGCGCTGTGCGCGCGGGCGGGCGAGGAAGCCGTCGAGGTCAGCGACTACGCGGGTCTGGCGCGGCGGCATCCCGTGCTGGCGGCGGCGCTGGCGCTGTTCTTCCTCTCGCTGATCGGCATCCCGCCGCTGGCCGGCTTCGTCGCCAAGTTCTACCTCTTCGGCGCCGCCGTGCGCGCCGGCTACATCTGGCTGACGGTGATCGCCGTGCTCAACTCCGCGGTGGCCGCGTACTACTACCTGCGCGTCATCGTCTACATGTACATGCGCGAGCCCGACGGCGAGCCCGTGGCCGTCGCCCCCTCGCTGGCCGGTGGCCTCGCGCTGACGCTGGCGGTCGCCGGCATCGTGATCCTGGGCCTCATGCCCGCGCCCTTCGCCGACCTCGCCCAGGTCGCCGTCGCCCCGCTCCTGCGCTGAGGGGCGCCGAGGCGGCCGCGGCGTGAGCGCCATCAGGCTCCCGCAGCGCGGCTGGCTCTTCGATCTCGACGGCACCGTCTATCTCGGGGAGGCGCTCATTCCCGGCGCCGCGGACACGATCGCCGCCCTGCGCGCCGCCGGCCGCCGCGTGGCGTTCCTGTCCAACAAGCCGCTCTACACGCGCGAGGACTACGCCGACAAGCTCACGCGGCTCGGCGTGCCCACGCGGCCCGACGAGGTCGTGAGCTCCTCGATCGTGCTCGCCCGGCACCTGCGGCGGCTTGATGCCGGCGCGCCGGTGTTCGTCATCGGCGAGCCGCCGCTGATCGGCGAGCTGCGCGCGCACGGCTTCGAGGTACGCGCCGACGCCGACGTGCGCTGGGTGGTCATCGCGTTCGACCGCACGTTCGACTACGCCAAGCTCAACACGGCGCTGCAGGCGGTGCGGCGCCACGACGCCCGGCTGATTGCCACCAATCCCGACCGCACGTGCCCGACGGCGGAAGGCGAGATCCCGGACTGCGCCGGTATGATGGCGGCGGTGGAGGCGGTGACCGGCAAGACCGTCGAGGTCGTGGTCGGCAAGCCCTCGCCGATCATCCTGGAGGTCGCCCTGCAGACGCTGGGCGTCGAGGCCCGCGACTGCGTGATGGTGGGCGATCGCATCGAGACGGACATCGTCATGGGCAAGCGGCTGGGGCTGGCCACGGTGCTGGTGCTGAGCGGGATCACGCGCGCGGACGATCCGCGCATCGCCGAGCTCCGCCCCGACCTCGTGGTGGACTCGATCCGGGCGCTGGTGTCGTGACGCGCGCCGCCTGGCTGGGCCTGCTCGTCGTGGCCTCGACCGTCGCCTGCACGCCGCCGCCGCGCGCGGTCGCCATGGCGCCCCGGCTCGCGCTCTCGCCGTGCGAGATTCCGAAGTCCAGCGTCGAGGCCCGCTGCGGCGCGCTCGAGGTCTTCGAGGATCGCGCCGCCCGCTCGGGCTGCGTCATCCCCATCGAGGTTCTCGTGCTGCCGGCGCTCGGCGAGGAGCGGGCGCGCGATCCCATCTTCGTTCTCGCCGGTGGCCCCGGCCTCGGCGCCGCGAGCGCTATGCGTGACGCCGACGCCGGGTTCTTCGAGGGCATGCGGGCCCGGCGTGACGTCGTGTTCATCGACCAGCGCGGCACGGGCGGCTCGCATCGGCTGTCGTGCCGGCTCACCACGGGCTCGGGCGCCCAGGCAACCTTCGGCGACCTGCTGCCGCCCGATCGCATCCGCGCGTGCCGGGAGACGCTGGAGAAGATCGCCGACCTCAGGCTCTACACCACGCCGATCGCCATGGACGACGTCGACGACGTCCGCGCCGCGCTGGGCTACGCCACCATCAATCTCTACGGCGTGTCCTATGCCTCGCTGGCCGCCGCCCGCCGTTCGTCACGAACTAGTCCGGGATTGGCTCTTGGCAACCCCGGCGGCCAGAGACTATGGTGAATGACATGAAGACGCTGACGCCCGAGTGGACGCAGGAGATCGATCGCCGTCGCGAGAGCCTGGTGACGCTGCGCCGCGACTTCCATCGCCACCCCGAGCTGTCGTTCGAGGAGCAGCGCACCGCCGGCATCATCGCCGACCGCTTGCACGCGGCCAAGCTGGACGTGCGCACGGGCGTGGGGCGCACCGGCGTGGTGGGCGTCCTGCGCGGCGACCGGCCGGGGCGCACGATCGCCTGGCGCGCCGACATCGACGCGCTGCCGCTGATCGAGGCGCTGGACGCGCCCTTCACCTCCGGCACGCGCGGCGTGATGCACGCCTGCGGCCACGACGGCCACACGGCCGTCGCGCTCACGCTGGCCGAGATCCTGTCGGCGCGGCGCGCGCAGATGGCGGGCACCGCGGTCTTCATCTTCCAGCCCGCCGAGGAAGTCTTCGGCGGCGCCGAGCCGATGATCGCGGCCGGCGTGCTCGACAACCCGCGCGTCGAGGAGATCTACGGCCTCCATCTCACCACGCAGACGGCCGTCGGCAAGGTGGACGTCAAGGCGGGGCCGTCGATGGCCTCCGCGGACTTCTTCGACGTCGAGGTCAAGGGGCAGGGCGGCCACGGCGCCTATCCGCACCTCTCGATGGATCCGATCACCGCGGCCGCGAACATCCTGCTCGGCATGCAGAACCTGGTCTCGCGCGAGATCTCCGCGCACGCGCCGGCCGTGCTCACCGTCGGCCAGTTCGTGGGCGGCACCAAGCACAACATCATCCCGGCCAGCGCCGTGCTGCGCGGCTCGCTGCGGACCTTCGACGAGAAGGTGCGGGCGCAGATCAAGCAGCGGCTGCGCGACTACGCGGCCCACATGGCCCGCGCCTATCGCACCGAGGCCGCCCTGAGCTTCCAGGCCGACGGCTGTCCGGTGGTGATCAACACCGACAAGGAGTCGGCCTTCGTCCACGCGTGCGCCGCCGGCGAGCTGGGCGCGGCGGCGCTGGCCGACAGCCCGCCGGTGATGGCCAGCGACGACATGAGCCTCTTCCTCAGGGCGCGGCCCGGCTGCTACTTCCGCGTCGGCATCGCACCGGAGGACGACCGCCCGCATCCGCACCACGCCCCCGAGTTCGAGATGCACGAGGGCGGCCTGCCGGTCGGCCTGCGTCTGGGGCTCACCGTCATGCTCAACGCGCTTGGGGCCTGAGATCGCCGGGCGGCCGTGGCCGCTGACCGACGGCGACTACGACGTCGTCGTCGTCGGCGGCGGGATGGCGGGCGCCGGGGTCGTGCGTGACCTCGCGCTGCGGGGGCTGGCGGTCGCGCTCGTGGACAAGGGCGACTTCGCCTCGGCCACCACTGCGCGCTCCTCCAAGCTGATCCACGGCGGGCTGCGCTATCTCGAGCTCTTCGACGTCGGCCTCGTGCGCGAGTCGCTGAGCGAGCGCGAGCGGCTGGGACGGCTGGCCCCGCACCTGGTGCGGCCGCTGCCGTTCCTGGTGCCCATCTACCGCGCCTCCTCGCGCAGCCTCATCAAGGTGCGCATCGGCCTCAAGCTCTACGACTGGCTCACGCCGGGCCGCGACCGCGAGCGTTACCGCGTGCTGCCCGCGGTGGACGCGCTCAGCCTGGAGCCGGCCATCCGTCCCGACGACCTGCGCGGCGCCGGCTACTACTTCGACGACCTGCTGCTCTACCCCGAGCGGTTGTGCCTGGAGAACGTGCTCTCGGCCTGCCGTCACGGCGCCCGCGCGTTCAACTACGCGCAGGTGGAGTCGGTGCAGCGCGACGCCGCCGGCGCGCTCGCCGGCGTGAGCGTGCGCGATCTCCTCACGGGCGGCGTGGCCACGCTGCGCGCGCGCGTGCTGGTGAACGCGACGGGGCCGTGGGTGGACGACTTCCGGGCGCTCGCCTCCGTGCAGGAGCGCGGCAAGCACATCCTGCGCCGCACGAAGGGCATCCACTGCCTGCTGCCGCGCATGACGGACCGCGCGATCTATCACTCGACGCGCGACGACCGGATGATCTTCGTGATCCCGTGGCGCGACTTCTCGCTGGTGGGCACGACCGACACGGACTTCGACGGCGATCTCGATCGCGTGTACGCCACGGGCGACGAGGTGCGCTATCTCCTGGGCGAGGTGCGCCAGGCCGTGCCCGACCCGCGCGTGGCCTTCGACGAGGTGCTCTACACCTACGCGGGCGTGCGGCCGCTGTCCTTCGAGGACGGGAACCGCGCCTCCGACGTGTCGCGCGCGCACAAGATCGTGGAGGAGGCCGACGGTCGGCTGCTCTCGATCACCGGCACCAAGCTCACGTGCTTTCGCAGCCTCGCCGAGCAGCTCGGCGACCGCGTCACGCGCGCGCTCGGCCGCCGCGCCCACGGGCGCACGGCGGCGCTCACGCTGGACGGCGCCGACGAGGAGACGGGGCGGCTGGAGGCGCATACGTGGCTCGACGTCTCCGACGACGTCGCCGCCAGCGGGCTCGCGCGCGAGACGCTGGAGACGCTGGTCGTGCTCTACGGGCGCAACTACCGGCACGTCGTCGAGCTGGCCGGCAAGGTGCCGGGCGGCAGCGAGCGGCTGTGCCCGTCGAATCCCGACATCGTCGCCCAGCTCCATCACGCCGTGCAGGACGAGCTCACCGTGTCGCTGCAGGATTTCCTGCTGCGCCGCACGGGCATCGGCACCAGCCGCTGCCAGGGGCGCGACTGCAGCGAGGCGATCGCGCGCCGCATGGCCCCGCTGGCGGGCTGGAGCGCCCGCCGCGCCGAGGCGGAGCTGGAGGCCTACCAGGCGCAGGTGGCGCGCTCGCACCGCTTCCGCGCGTGAGCCGCCGGCTCCTGCCCGCCCTGGCGCTGCTCCTCCTCGGCGCCGGCGTGCCCGCCGCCGAGGAGATCAAGACGATCCCCACGCGGACCGGCGTGACGCAGTCGTACCTGCTCCTGCGCCGCACCGAGACACCGGTGGCCACGGTGATCCTCTTCTCCGGCGGCAACGGCGCCCTCGACCTGGCTTCCGGCCGGCTGACCGGCCTCGGCGGCAACTTCCTGGTGCGCAACCGCGGGCGCTTTGCCGAGCACGGCTTCATGGTGGCGGTGCCCGACGCGCCGTCCGATCACGCGGACGGGCTCAGCCGCTTCCGCGCCAGCGCCGAGCACGCGGCGGACATCGGGGCCCTCATCGCGACGCTGCGGCAGGCGGCGCCGGCCCCGGTGTGGCTCATCGGGACCAGCATGGGCACGGTGTCCGCCGCGAGCGCCGCCGCGCGCCTGCGAGGGGAGAGCGGCCCGGACGGCGTCGTGCTGACCTCCACGATCACCCGCTGGAACCGGGGCGAGGGCGAGTCGGTGGGCGACGTTCGGCTCGGCGACATCCGGGTGCCGGCGCTCGTCGTCCACCATCGCGAGGACGCGTGCCCGTTCACGCCGTACGCCGACGTCCCCGGCCTCCTGCGCGACCTCTCCAGGACGCCGCGGCGCGAGCTGCTGACCTTCGAGGGCGGCGCCCCGGCGCAGTCCAAGCCCTGCGAGGCGCGCGCGGCCCACGGCTATCTCGGCCTCGACGCCGCCGTCGTGAAAGCCATCGCCGACTGGATCGTCGCCACGCCGCGCCCGTAACCGGGCCGTCGCGAGCCCTGTGTTATAGTCCCGCTCGAATCGCCCCGACTGCGTTCCTCGACACCAGGAGGACACCGATGAAGGTGTTCATGTCGCTCTGCGCCGCGCTCGTCCTGGCGTGGCCCGGCGCCGCGCTCGCCAGGACGGAGATCCACTTCTGGCACGCCATGACGGGCGCGCTGGGCGACGCGCTGGAGACGCAGGTGAAGCAGTTCAACGAGAGCCAGGGCGAGTACGAGGTGAAGCCGCTCCGCAAGGGCACCTACCCGGAGACGCTCACCGCCGCCATCGCGGCCTACCGGCAGAAGAACCCGCCGCACCTGGTGCAGGTGTTCGAGGTCGGCACGCAGACGATGATGCTGTCGGGCGCGGTCTATCCCGTGTACGAGCTGATGCAGCACAACGAGATCAAGATCGACTGGAACGACTTCATCAAGCCCGTGGTCGGCTACTACACGAAGGACGGCAAGCTCTACTCGATGCCGTACAACTCGTCGACGCCGATCTTCTACTACAACAAGGACGCCTTCAAGAAGGCCGGGCTCGATCCCGAGAAGCCGCCCCGGACCTGGCCAGAGGTGGAGGCCTACGCGAAGAAGATCATCGCGGCGGGTGGCGCCAAGTGCGGCTTCTCGACGGGCTGGCCGTCGTGGACGATGGTCGAGAACATGCACGCCACGCACGACCAGCCGTTTGCCAGCAAGCACAACGGCTTCGACGCGGTCGAGGGCGTGGAGCTGCTGATCAACCGCGAGTTCGGCCTCAAGCACGTCGGCGCCCTCAACGGCTGGCAGAAGGACAACGTCTACTCCTACGGCGGACGCCAGGGCACGGCGGACCCCAAGTTCGTCAACGGCGACTGCGCGATGTACATCCAGTCCTCCGCGCTCATCTCCGGCTTCAGCAAGTCGATCAAGTTCGACTGGGGCACGGGCGAGCTGCCGCACTGGGGCGGCCGTTACCCGAAGGCCACCTCGATCATCGGCGGCGCCACGCTGTGGGTGCTCAAGGGCAAGCCGCAGGCGGAGTACCGCGGCGCCGCGAAGTTCCTGGAGTACCTGGCCAAGCCCGAGCAGCAGATGTGGTGGCACGTCAACACGGGCTACCTGGCGATCTCCAACACCGCCGTGCGCAACCTCGAGCAGGGCTACCACTTCGTGAAGAACCCCAAGCAGTACACCGCGTTCGCCCAGCTCACCGGCCTGCCGGCCACGGCGCCGGCGGCGCTGAAGGACGCGAAGAAGGCGGCGCCGCCCAAGCCCGAGCGAGTGGCCACGCCGAACAGCTCGGGGCTGCGGCTGGGCAACTTCGTCCAGATCCGCGACGTCATCGAGAGCGAGCTGGAGAACGTCTTCAACGGCAAGAAGCCCGTGAAGCAGGGGCTCGACGACGCCGTGGCGAAATCGAACGCGCTGCTGAAGGAGTTCGCGGCGACCTACAAGCAGTAGGCCGCCGGCCGGAGGGCTTCGCTTGAAGCGGACGGTCTTCCCGAATCGGTGGCTGCCCTACCTGCTGGTGCTGCCGCAGCTGGCGGTGACGATCGTCTTCTTCTTCTGGCCGGCCGCGAAGTCCCTCTACCTGTCGGTCTTCAAGTCGCCGCCCTTCGGCGGCCGCGACGTGTTCGTGGGGCTCGACAACTTCACGGCGCTCCTGCGCGATCGCGAGTACTACGAGAGCGTGCTGAACTCCTTCGTCTTCGCGCTCGGCGTCACCGGGCTCAGCGTGGTCGGCGGGCTGGTGATCGCGGTGCTGGCCAACCAGAAGATCCGCGGCCTCGCCTTCTACCGCACCGCGCTGCTGTGGCCGTACGGCATCGCGCCGGCGGTGGCCGGCATCATCTTCCTGTTCATCTTCCACCCGGCTTACGGGATCCTGCCGTACTTCCTGTCGTTCGTGACGGCCTACGAGTTCAACTGGCTGCTCAAGGGCTGGGTGGCCATGACGCTGGTCATCCTGGCCACCTCGTGGACGCACCTGGGGTACAACATCGCCTTCTTCCTGGCCGGCCTGCAGGCCATCCCGGCCTCCGTGATGGAGGCGGCCAGCGTCGACGGCGCCCCGCCGCTCAAGAAGTTCACGGCCATCACGGTGCCGCTGATCTCGCCGGTGACGTTCTACCTGGTCGTGGTCAACATGGTCTTCGCGTTCTTCTCGTCGTTCGGCGTGATCCACGCCGTCACCCACGGCGGCCCCGGCAACGCCACCGAGATCATGGTGTTCAAGCTGTGGAAGGACGGCTTCATCGGCCTCAACCTGGGGTCCTCGGCCGCCCAGTCGGTGATCCTGATGGCGGTGGTGATCGGGCTCACCATGCTGCAGTTCCGCGTCGCCGAGAAGAGGGTCACGTATTGAGCGACGCGCGCACGACGACCACGACGGTCATCGACGGCGGCGCCGTCGCCGTGCGGCCGCGGCCGACGGTGACCGTGCTCCAAGCCGAGACGGAGCGCCCGCGCCGGCGCGTGGACTGGAACACGATCCTCGTCCACGCCGCGCTCATCGTGGCGGTGGCGCTGGTGGCGTTCCCGCTCTACTACGCCTTCGTGATCTCCACCCAGGCCCTCGACGAGGTGATCCAGAAGCCGCCCCGGCTGCTGCCCTCCGCGTACGCGCTGGAGAATTACGTGGAGGCGTGGCGGCGCTCGGGAATGGCGCGGCTGCTGCTGAACTCCGCGGTCGTCGCCGTCGGCGTGGCTGTCGGCAAGATCGCCATCTCGATGCTGTCGGCGTTCGCGATCGTCTACTTCCGCTTCCGCGGCGCCTCCGTCGTCTTCTGGCTGATCTTCCTCACGCTGATGCTGCCGATCCCGGTGCGCATCCTGCCGACCTACGAGGTCGTCGGCAACATCGGCTGGCTCGACACCTACGCCGGGCTCACGGTGCCGCTGATGGCCTCGGCCACCGCCACCTTCCTGTTTCGCCAGTTCTACATGACGGTTCCCAACGAGCTGGCCGAGGCGGCCCAGATGGACGGCGCCGGCCCGCTGCGCTTCCTGTGGTCGTTCCTGCTGCCGCTGTCCTGGGCCAACATCGCCGCGCTCTTCGTCGTCCTCTTCATCTACGGCTGGAACGAGTACTTCTGGCCGCTGCTGATCACCAACACGGAGGAGATGCGCACGGTCGTGATCGGGCTCGAGCGCCTCATCCCGCGCTCGGGGACCGAGCTGCCCACGTGGAACCTCATCATGGCCGGCGCCATGATGGCGCTGGTGCCGCCGGTGGCCGTGATCCTGTTCATGCAGCGCTGGTTCGTGAAGGGGCTCATCGAGAGCGAGAAGTAAGCGTGCCCAGCCGCTACGTCGCCCACCGCGGCGGCGCCGCGCAATGGCCGGAGAACAGCCTCACCGCGTTCCGCAACGCCATCGCCGGCGGCGCCCAGATCCTCGAGTGCGACGTCCACCTCACGGCCGACGGCGAGGTGGCCGTCATGCACGATCCCACGCTGGATCGCACCAGCAGCGGCACGGGGCCGCTCGCCCGCTGCACGCTCGCCGATCTCCGGCGCGCGCGCCTCCGTGGTCCCGGCGGTGCGCTGACGGAGGACTGCGTGCCCACGCTGGGCGAGGTGCTGGCGCTGGCGGCGCCGGCGGTCCTCGCGCTCCTCGTCGAGATAAAGACGCCGGGTCCGGCGGTGCGTTACGAACGCCGCGGCGACCGGTTCGTGCCCGTGCCCGGCGCCCGCTACGAGGGCCTGGAGCGCAAGATCCTCGAGCTTCTTCGCGAGGCGGGCATCGCCGAGCGCACGTTCCTCCTCGCGTTCAACCCGGCCGTGCTGGCCGAAGTGCGCGCGCTGTCGCCCAAGCAGCCGCTGGCGCTGCTGGTGGACCGTCACCACGTCGAGGAGGCCGGCGCGCCGGCGGTCGAGACGGTGACCTGGGCGCGCGAGGCCGGCGCCAACTTCCTCGGCGTGCACTACACGCTCTGCGACGCGGCTGTCGCCGAGGCGGCCCACGCCGCCGGGATCGCGCTCGGCGTCTTCACCGTGAACGACGAGGCCACGATGCGCCGCCTGGCCGGCTGGGGCGTGGACGTCATC
>Ga0066710_100003764_pt1 | contig 13091 bp, 8 predicted proteins | sample GraSoiAngelo_159_FD_79666 | JGI IMG/M metagenome (GOLD analysis project Ga0066710, IMG submission 79666) | Grasslands soil microbial communities from the Angelo Coastal Reserve, California, USA - 14_1009_16_40cm | ecosystem: Environmental > Terrestrial > Soil > Grasslands | place: USA...
GCGCCCGCGTCCCAGCATCGTGTCGTTGCGGACGTACTGCGAGTCGATGAGCTTCCGCAGCATCAGATCGCGGTCGTGCTCCTCCCCGACCTCGAGGATGATCACGCGCTCGCGCCACTCTTCCGGCGAGCCGAGCCCGTAGATGCAGGAGACCGACGCGACCACGACGACGTCGCGTCGCGTGAAGAGCGCCGACGTCGCCGCGAGCCGAAGCCGCGCGATGTCGTCGTTCTGGGAGGAGTCCTTCTCGATGTAGAGGTCGGCTTGCGGGACGTAGGCCTCGGGCTGGTAGTAGTCGTAGTACGAGACGAAGTACTCGACGGCGTTCCCTGGGAAGAACTCCCGGAACTCGTTGCAAAGCTGCGCCGCAAGGGTCTTGTTGTGGGCGATCACCAGAGCAGGACGGCCCACCTTCTCGATCGTCCAGGCCATCGTCGCCGTCTTGCCGGTGCCGGTCGCGCCCAGCAGCGTCTGGTACCGCTCGCCGGCCTGGAGCCCCTCAGCGAGGGTCGCGACTGCTGTCGGCTGGTCGCCGGTCGGGCGGTAAGCACTGGTTGTTTCGAACTCCGCCATTCAGGCCAAGCGTAGCCTCGATGGATGTCGTGACCGAGTGACCGCACGCATCCTCCGCACCGCGCCTACGCCCAGGGGAGGCGTCGTTGCGCTGACCGAGAAGGCCAACGCGGGCGAAGGCTAGCGCTAACTCGAATGCAGCCGGCGCTTCGCGACCTGGAGGAGCTCGTCGATGCCGCCGCAGATATCGCAGTGGTAGACCCGAATCGTGCCGTCTTTGCTCGCCGTGATGATCGTCCGGCCGTCACGCCCGCCGAACGCTGCTCCGATCAAAGGCCTGGAATGGCCATGAAGCAGTAGCAGCCGGCGCCCGGTCGACACCGAGCCCACACCTGCGGTGCTCGGGCCTGCGGTCACGACCCAGCGACCGTCACGGCTGAAGGCGGCTCCGCCGAGCGGCCCGAAGTGCCACCGAATGACCTGCTTCGGAGGCCCTCCGTGCACATCCCAGATTCGTGCCTCGTGGTCCGCGCTTGCAGTAAGCAGCAGGCTCGCATTCGGCGAGAACATCACGGCGGTGATCGCGGCCTGGTGAGCCGAGAACGCACGCAGCATCCGTCCTGAGCCCAGTTCCCAGAGCCGGACCGTGCCCTTGCTGTCCCCGCCAGCAAGGAGGGTTCCGTCGGGACTGAAAGCGACTGCGGTCGCGGCGAGACCCTTTCCACCCAGAACCTGCTCGCGGCCGCCGGCTCCCCGAATCGCAACCGAGCCGTCACTCCGTCCGCGCGCGACTCTGTTCGTGCGGTCGGACACGGCAAGGCTAAGCGTGGGCCGCGTCGCGACGATGGGACCTCGCGGTCCGAATGCAACGGCGGTAACGGGTCCCTGGATCCGCATTGATTTGAGCACGCGTCCTCGCCCGACCTCGCGCACTCGTGCGACTCCGCTAGCGTCGCCGGTGATGACGCGCCTGCCGTCGGCGCTCAGGCCGAAGGCGGTGAGCGACGGTTGGCGCGCGGCCATCCGGAGATCTGGCTCCGTCTCGGAAGCCCAGAGACGTGCAGTTCCGTCCTCGCTCGAAGTGAGAACCAAGCGACCGTCGGGGCTGAATGCGACTGAATTGATCGCGCCGTTGTGCCCCAGCAGGATTCTGACGGGCTTACCGCTCGCCAGTCCCGTACGGGCCTTGGTGTCGCGGCTTCCGGTCGCGATCGCCTTGCCCGTGGGATTGAAAGCGATCTTGGTCGTGGGGTTGGAGTGGCCGAACATTATTCCGCTCTGGAATCCCGTCCGCGCTTCCCAGATCCGCGCCGTGCCGTCCGCAACCGCTGCCGCGACCAGGATTCCATTCGGACTGAAGACGGCATCGATAATCGAACTGCCCGGCTCCGGGCCGCGGAGGACCTGGATCTGCCGATCGGTCACCGTCGACCAGACGCGCACGACGCCTTCGTGGCCGCAGGTAAGGAACGACGACCCATTCGGGCTGAAGGACGCACACTGGACCAGACCCTTGTGTTCCAGCCGGCTCACGAGCAGCCCCGTGAGGAGCGAGTACACGCGGGCGAAACGATCCTGCCCGAACGTGACCAACAGGTTCCCCTTCGGACTTACCGCGCCCCCTTTCGCCAGAGCCTTACCCTGGGTTCGGATCGTCCGGAGCAACTTCCCGTCATTCGACCGCCAGAGTCGGATGAGTCCGTTGCGCGCGATCGTCAGCACACGCAGTGAATGACTCACGAAGAACGCAGTCGTGACCGGGCCTCCCGCGTCGAGCCGCTGGAGCGGAGAGTCACCTGCTCCCCAAATTCGAGCTACGCCGTCCCGGCCAGCCGCCAGGATCAGTTGTCCGTCGCCGTTGTAGGTCGCGGCGGTGACCGGGCCGCCGTCATCGAGGATCCGCTCCGGAGTGCTGGAGCCGACGCGGTAAACCCGGACTTTCCCGTCCTTCGAGCCGGTGACGACGTGCCCTCCGGACGGGTCGAACCTCGCGATGCGGACGGGGCCGTCCGCCCGATAGACCGCGCGTTGCTGAGCGGCCAGGAGGGCATCCCGTAGGACGTCTTCCTCGTGTACGCCGCGTTCGAGCTGTGCCGCCTGGATTGCGAGCTCGATGCTTCTCTGGGGATCCACATCGAGGAAGCTGTTCGCGGCAGCGGCGAGCTCGCGTGCGTGCGCGCGCCGGGCCTGGGCGCGAGAGTGGCTCCGCTCGACGAGTGCAAAGACGGCGATGGCCGCCACCAGGACGAGGCCGACCAGTGCTGCCGTCGCGACGCCGAATGCGCGACGGCGACGACGCTCGGCGTCATGAACCGACCGTTCGGCGCGGTAACGGGCCCCCCAATCCGCGACTGCGTCGGCGAGCACATCGTGATAGATCTCGTATCGAGTGCCTGCGCCGTCGTCGGAGCTCGCGCGAACGATCCGCTCGGCGGCAAGTCGCCGCAAGACGTCGGCGGCCTCTTGCTCTTCGATATCGGCGTAGCCGGCGAGATCGCGCGTCCGATGTGCGATCTTTGATCCGGAAGGTGTGACGAGAAAGTTGTACATCGCTGCCGCGGCATCCTTCTGCCGAGGCGAAAGATCGGCCATCGCATGCTCGAGATGGTCCTCGACGATCCGCATGGCGCCCCCGAGCTCGGCCAGAGTCTCCCGCCGAAGCAACCTCGATCCCCGATCCGCCTCCACCTCCCACAGCCTGCTCATCACAAGCTGCAGATACGGCGCCTCGATGCGATCGTCGTTGCTCGGGGCGGTTACGACACCCCGACCGAGCGCGCCGAGTTCGACCCGCCCAGCCGCGACCTCGTCGAGGACAGCCACGACGAGAGCCGGCTCCACCTCGACCCGACGTTCGGAAGGAACGAGCTCGTTGAAGCGCTCCAACGGACCGCGGATCGCTGCTTCCCCGCCCGCACGGTCGAGGTTCTCCAACCTCAGCCGGTTCGACAAAAGGTTGGGAATCGCCGCCTTGAAGGCGTCGAGCAAGGCCAGAGCGTCTTCTCGTATTCCGATCAGCACGTTCACACGCAGGTCCGGACGGCGAAGCACGGCGGCCAGCTCCTCGACGAACGTGCGATCACCCTCGTGGTAGAGAAAGAACTCCTCGAATTGATCGAGCATCAGATAGATGTCGCCCCCCGTCCGTGGTGCCAGACCCGCGAGCGCTTCGACGGGATCTCCGATCCAGGAGGAGTGAATCCGCACGTCGACGCCGGCTTCCTGTCGGAGCTTGTATGCGACGCCCGCTCGAAGCACGGATGTCTTTCCGACACCGGTGGGTCCGAACAGGACGGTCACCCGCGAGGCCATGAGGTTCGCCGCGATCACCTGGCTATCCCGATCGCGCCCGAAGAAGAACAGTGCGTCGACACCGGAATCTTCGAACGCAGCCAGGCCCTTGTAGGGCGAGGAGGGAGCCGGCACTTCGCTCATGCTGTGGTCTCACTGAGCACGATGCCGGCGTACCGCGCCAGAATTCCCGCGTATTGCTCGAGTGGAAGCTCGTGCACCTCGACATCACGCCGCCTCCAGAATTCCCGCTCGAGCGGCATCGGCTGTGGTTGCACTGCCCACGAGCGATAACTCAGAGGCTGATCGCTCCAGAGCCGGTTCAGAATCACGCGGAGATTCCAGTCCGCCATCGTGTAACCGAGAAAGAGAAAATGACTACGCCGTAGCTTGGCTGCCAAGGACACGGGCACGGCGCCGGTGAGATCGGTCTGTGCCAGATAGTCGATGTAGTCGTCCTCGGTGACCACGAAGCTCTCCCATTCACGCTCGGCCCCGCGATCGACTTGGCCGTGAAGCTTGAGGATGACCGTGCGCCGCTCGAGTGAAAGCTCCGTGGCGTAGGTGTTCGGCAGATCGATGAGCCGGCCGCGGCCATCGGGGGTGATGTGGCAGAACTTGCCTCGGGCCGGGCCGGTCGCGATGTAGGAGACGACGTCGAACTCTTCGCCTGCTTCGAGAAAGGCGGCCTCGAGGGCGAGATCGTAGCTCGTCGTCACGATCAGTTGGTGCGGCACCCCTCGTTCCCGCAAGACTGGAGGAATCGACGCGAAGAACCGGTGAACGGCCGTCGGGGGAACGTCCGCGTCGAGGAGGGCATGCAATTCGTCGTAAAGCGGCCCCGAGCCCTTCATCACCGACACGTACTGCGCGACACGTGGAAGCCCGGCTTCGTTCTCCGCATAGTCGAAGCGCTCCGCGAGCATGCCGGCCAGCTCACCAACATCCGCACCGAGAACGGCAACCAGCCGACCGTCGAGCAAGATCCGAAGCACTTCGTCGAAGTGATCCTCAGCGGGCGGCGCGGCGTCCGGCGCCCGCAGCCCTGCATCCTGTCGGAGGATCTGACCGTGCAACTGCTGAAGATCGGGGCCGGGCTCGATCCCGAGTTGCTCGACGAGCGTGCGCCGAGCGTCCTGGTAGGTGTCCAATGCTTCCGCCTGTCGGCCGGAGCGATAGAGCGCAAGCATCAAATGCGCGCGGAGCCGCTCCCGAACCGGATATTGGCGGACCAGGGCCTCTAACTCCCCCGTCAGCTCGCTGTGACGGCCTGCCTCCAGATCGGCGTCGATCCGCTCCTCCAGCACAGCCAGCCGCTCTTCCGCCAACCGTGTGATCTCCGATTGCGCGAAGGCCTCGAACTCGACGTCGGCGAGAGGCGGCCCGCGCCAGAGGTCGAGGGCGCTCTGCAGGATCGAGGCGCGGTCATCGGCCTCAGGCTCGGCGCGAGCCTCTGCGACCAGCTGCCTGAAGCGCTCGAGGTCGAGCTGTTCCGGACGAATCGACAATGCATATCCCGGAGGCTTCGTCACCAGAACGTCGGCGCCGACGGTCTTCCGGAGCTGCGAGATGAAGTTTTGTAGCGAGGTCGCGGCCGTCCGCGGTGGCTGCTCGCCCCAGAGCGCATCGATGAGCCGGTCGGTTGAGACTGGTCTCGGCGCCTCGAGAAGAAGCAAGGCAAGCACGGAGCGCTGCTTCTGGCCGCCCAGCAAGAGCGGACCGGTCTCGTCCGAGACCTCGAGCGGTCCGAGGATCCGAAAGTCAGGCACGTGACCTTTGTAACACGGTGTCTTCCTCCTGGATAGCGGCACGTCTGTGCTGCCGGGCGGCCTGCGCTGAACGATCACGGCCGTTCCTAACCCCCCGCTAATCGCCGCAGTTAGCAGCCCGTGAGTCGGGCGTGAGTGAGCCGTTGCGGCCCCCTTCGACGGTGGCCGCATGGCTACCTCATTCTTCATCTCAACACGCGGCGCGCTCGCGCGCGCCTGCCTCCCGCTCCTGCTCCTCGTTTCGGTCCTTGCTCCGGCCGCCGCGAACGCGACGGGTGCGGCCGTCACGGACATCTCCCTGACGAACGGCGGCCGTCCTTTCTCAGGAGACAACCGCCTGCTCACCACGATCAGTCCCAATGGCGACGGCATTCGGGACCGGGCGACGATCCACTTCCGCCTCAGGGCAACGGCCGTCGTGCACTTCGAGATTGCCACGGTCGACACTCAGACGCCGAAGCAGGTCGAATCGCGGACGATCCGCCTGGGCCCCGGGCGACACTCAATCGTCTGGGCGCCTTCGCCCAAAACCGAGCCCCGCACCTACCTCGCCCTCTTGCGGGTGGGAGGAATCACCTATGGCGCCCGGCGCTACGCGCAGGCCGGCCGACTCATCACACCGGTGATCCGCGTCCGGGGTGTCGACGCGTCGTTTTCCCAGGAGAGCTATGCCCCGAGGAGCACGGCACGGCTGACGGTCTCCACGGACGCCCGGTCACTCAGGCTCGATGTTCTGCAGTCCGGTCCGGGTCACGATCCTCGACTCACGAACTTTGACGTCTTCGGCCCTGTGATGGACGAGCCGATCACTGTGCCCTGGAGCTATCCGAACTCGCCGCACGCGATCAGCCTGTCGATCGGAAACTGGCCGAGCGGTGTCTATTTCGTTCGCCTGACGGCGGACGACGGCCGGGTCGGTTATGCACCTCTGATCGTCCGACCGGCGCACCTCGGCGAGCATCGGGTCGCCGTGGTCATGCCGACGTTCACCTGGCAGGCCTACAACTTCGAGGACGAGAACGGCGACGGGTGGGGAGACACCTGGTACGCCTCTTGGGACGAACGCGCAACCGTACGCCTCGGCCGGCATTACGTCGGCCGTGGCATTCCCCCACACTTCCGTCAGTACGACCTCAACTTTCTTCACTGGCTGACGTGGCGTGACCGCGGCGTTGACTACCTCACCGACAGTGACATCGCCTCAGGTACGAGTGCTGCAAATCTCGCGCACGCATACGACCTGATCATCTTTCCCGGCCATCACGAGTACGTCACACCCCGCGAGTTCCGAGTCATGCGCGGCTATCGCAATCTGGGCGGCAATCTCGCCTACCTCTCCGCAAACAACTTCTACTGGCACACCGTGAGACATGGCGATCGTCTGCTCCGCACCGCGACGTTCCGGTCGCTGGGCAAGCCGGAGGAGGAGCTGACGGGCGCCCAGTATCGCGCTAACAACGGCGGCCAGCACCAGAAGCCGTGGGTCGTCGTCCACGCCGAGGTTGCTCCGTGGCTGTTCGTCGGCACCGGGCTCCACAACGGTTCGAGCTTCGGACGGGGCGGCGTGGAGATCGACGAGATCGGAGCGGCATCGCCCGCCGGCACGAGAATGATCGCAACGATCCCGCATGTGATCGGCAACCTGAGCGCCCAGATGAGCTTCTATGAGAAGAATGGGGCAAAGGTGTTCTCCGCCGGTGCTTTCACCCTCGCCGGACAGGCCACGTCCTCCGAAGTCAGTCCCCTCTTGGACAACCTGTGGCGATACATGACGAAGCCCTGAGACGCCGGCGCGCCATTGGCATCGTCGCGCGGCCCGGCTAACCTTGGCCGGGCCGCCTCCGTCCTACCAGCCGTGCGCTTCCGAATCCTCTTCCTCACCTGTGGTCTGGCTCTGTGCGCAAGCGCTACCGCCTCGGCCTACCCGTGGCCGGTCAAACCGTTCAAGGAGCAACATCCGATCCGCGCGAACTTCGGGGACCCGCGTACGGTCTTCCTCAACACGATGCTCACCGACGGCCTGCAAGGGCCCGGCACCTTCCTCTTCCACAACGGCATCGACATCGCCGCGCCCGGGGGGACGCCCGTCTATCCAGTCATCTCGGGGAAGGTGCGCTACATCGACGAATCAGCCATCTCGGTCAAGACGGAGGGCCGCGGCGTCTTCCAGTACTTCCACCTCGTCGTGAAGGTCCGTGACGGACAGCACGTCGTCGCGGGCAAGACCGTGCTCGGGACGGTCTTGCCTGTCTATGGCCACGTCCACCTGTCCGAGATTCGTGGCGGCCGGGTCTGGAATCCACTTGCACGGGGCGGCATCGCTCCGTACCGCGACCACACCGTCCCGCAGGTCCGTGCGATCAACGTGCGCCCCGCAGGTTCGTTGCTGCCGTTCGACTCCGCGACTGTGTGCGGCACCGTTTCGCTCGTGGCCGCTGCGGACGACGTCGCGCCGATGGCGGTGCCGGGCGTGTTCGCGGGCTTCCCGCTCTCGCCCGCGCTCATCACCTGGTCGCTCGCGAGGGTCTACGGGATCACGTATGTACGCGACGCCACGGCAGCCGACTTCCGCACGACGATGCCAAGCTCGAGGTACTTCTGGAGCGTCTATGCGCGCGGCAGCTACCAGAACGCGCCCAGGTTCTCGAATCGCCAGTACTTCATGCCCGGCCGGTTCCTCTACAACCTCGCCAGCTTCGTCGACACGCGCACGTACCCGAACGGGCTGTACGAGATCACAGTGCGGGTCGCCGACATGCGCGGGAACAGCTCCGACGCCGCCCTGCAGTTCAAGATCGAGAACCGCGCCGGCAGCGAGACCGGCTGTTCGCCTCAGGTTCCGAGCTCGGCCCCGTAAGCGCGGCGGTAGATCCGCTTCAGTTCCTCGACGCGCGTGACGTAGGCGCGCGTCTCCGAGAACTGGATGCCCTCGCCCGCGCGGCGCCAGCGGTCGACGTTGTCCTGGCCCGCGTTGTACGCGGCGAGAGCGTCCTGTTCGTCGCCGTATTTGTCCAGGAGGTGGCGGAGGTACCAGGCGCCATAGCGCACGTTGATCTCGGGGTCGTAGAGATCCTCGACTCGAAACTGCGAGCCGCCGGTATGGATGGCGATTCCCTTGGCCGTGTCGGGAAGGAGCTGCATCAACCCGATGGCGCCCGACCTCGACCGGGCGTCGGCCTTGAACTTCGACTCCTGGTAGATGACCGCGGCGAGGAGAGCCGGATCGAGGTCGTAGTTGCGCGCATGGTCGCGAACGATCTGCTGGTACGAGAGCGGGTACCACAGCCGCTCCCACCAGCCCGGCTTGGACGACTGCAGCGTGGCGAACGTCGCGAGCAGGGCGCCGGCGAGCACGATCATCCCGAGGATCCGTTTCACGTCACGAGGTCTGCCATCACACCGGCGACGAACGCGTCGAGCTCTGCGAGCGTCCCGTCGTTGACGTACGTGTAGTCACCGAGCAGGATCTTCTCGTCCTCTGGGAGGAGCCGCTGCTCTCGTTCGTCGGCGATCGGCCTCCGCTTCGCCCGCACGTCCGGCGGTGCCGTGATCACGACGACGGCGTCGAAGCGCTTCTCGCCGCCGGTCTCGTAGAGGAGCGGCACCTCGGTCACGATCAGCGCGGGCGGATCGGGACCGTCGGCGAGCTCCTGACGCCAGGCGGAGTAGTCCTGCACGACTCTCGGGTGCAGCAGCTCTTCGAGCCAGTCGAGCTGCTCGGGATCGTTGAAGACGATCCGTGCAACCGCGGCCCGGTCCACTCCGTCGCTCCCGATCACCTCCGGGCCGAACCGCTCGACGAGGTCGCGGCGAATCTCCGGATCGCTCCGAAGCAGACGGTGCACTATCTCGTCACTCGACCTCGTCGCCGCACCGTGGCGCGCAAACGCCTCGAGCGCCGCGCTTTTGCCGGCGCCGATTCCACCGGTGATCGCGACTGCGAGTGGGCGCTTCGCGTTAGTGCTCGTCGGACACGGGCTCGGCGTGAGCCGGCGCCTCGTCGGCCGCACCCGGATCGACTTCGTCGCCTGTGCCCACGGCCTCGCGCTCGACCGCCTTGTCGCTGGACGGCGGTGCGTCGAGCTCGGGGGCCAGCGGCGCCGAGGCCGAATCGCTGAAGACGTCCTCGGAAAGGTCGAGGTGCGGTGTCCCTTCGATCGGTCCCTCCGACTCGGCGCGGCGGTCGGCGTCCACACGCTTGAGCGACAACGACAACCGGCGGCGTTCCGCATCGACCTCGAGGATCAGCACCGGCACGGTGTCACCCTGCGACACGACCTCTCGCGGATTCTCGACGTGATGCTGCGCGAGCTCGGAGATGTGTACGAGACCTTCGACGCCGGGGAGAATCTCGACGAACGCGCCGAATGTGACGACCTTCGTCACCTTCCCCTCGACGACGTCACCTTCCTTGTGCTGCTCGAGCACTTGCTGCCACGGGTCGGACTGCGTCTGCTTGAGACCGAGTGAGATGCGCTGGCGCTCGCGGTCGATGTCGAGCACCTTCACCTTCACGGTCTGGCCGATCTCGAGCACCTCGGACGGATGGTTCACGTGCGACCACGACAGCTCCGAGATGTGAATGAGGCCGTCCATCCCGTCGAGATCGACGAACGCGCCGAAGTCGACGATGTTCGAAATCTGGCCTTCGACGACGTCGCCTGGGTTGAGCCGATCGAGGATCGCCTGGCGCATCTCCTTGCGCTCGTCCTCGAGAACGGCGCGACGGGAGAGCACGACGTTGTTGCGGGAACGGTTGAGCTCGATCACCTTGGTGCGCAGCTCCTGGCCCATGAACTCGTCGAGATCCTGGACCCTGCGAATGTCGACCAGCGAGGCTGGGAGGAATCCGCGCACGCCCAGGTCGAGGATCAGTCCGCCCTTCACGACCTCGATCACGCGGCCGTTCACCGGCTCACCTGACTCGGCGGCGCCTTCGATCGCCTTCCATGCGAGCTCGAACCGGGCGCGCTTCTTCGAGAGGATCAGCCTGCCTTCGGCGTCCTCCTTGGTCATCACCAGCGCGTCGATCTCGTCTCCGACCGACACCTCGTCGGCCGGGTTCACGGAACGCCGGATCGAAAGCTCGGCGACCGGGATCACGCCTTCTGACTTGTAACCGATATCCACGAGCACCTCGTCCTTGTCCACCCGAACGACCTGGCCGTGGACGACCTCGCCCTCGTTGATCGTCGGGAAAGTGGACTCGTAATCCGGGATCAGTTCGCCGTCCGGACCTGTGATCCAGACGCCGTCGCCCGCGATTCTCTGCTCGGTTTGCTCGGTCGCCATAAGCGGTCGATCAGTATAGCCAGGGGCCTTCGAGCGCTTCGAAAGCGCCCAGAGACCTCGAAGAGAAGGTCGTTAGAGCCTGGCCGCCAGGAGCGTCAGCTCGGCGGCCTGCGCCGGAGTGAGGCCCTTGTCGGTCTTGGCGCCGACCTGACCGACGAAGGCGGCGAGGAGGCCCTCCCGACCGCCCGCCGTCGGGGCGGTCGCCGCCCGTTCGAGCTTGTCGCAGAGATCGTCGGCGACCTTGGGATCCGTCGAGTAGGCCCGCACGAGGTCGCAGAGGCTCGAGAACGTTACGACGACGACGGAAACACTGCCCCGGTACTCGGAGACCCCGCCGTCCTTGTCACGGATCTTGCCGCCCACCGAAGTCACTCCGACATCCGTCGTGGGGCACGAGGCGCTCGCCGACCCACCGAATGCTCCGTAACCGTCGCCGCAGTCGAAGGCATACTCGAGACCGGCGCTCGTATCCGCGGCAGAGGGATCGTGCGCGCTCGTCAGAGAGAGCGTGAACGGGAAACCGGCTGGGCTGGATGCTGGTGCGTCGAAGGTCGCCACCGGGGCGACGTTCGCAATCGTCACAGTCGCGGTGTCGGTTGCCGTCAGACCGCCGTCGTCCGTGACGCGCACCGCGATCGTGCGGGTCGCGGGGCCATCGATCGCCGTCGCCGAGAACGACGCCGTCTGACCTGGTGTCTCGAACGTGCCGTTGTCATCGAGATCCCAGGCGTACTGAAGCAGGCCGCCCTCCGGATCGTTGGCGCCGGCGGTGACGTTGACAGAGGATCCTTCGTCGACCGAGTAGGGCCCGCCTCCCGAGACGGTCGGCGGCTCGTTTACCGGCGCGGCAGCTGCAGTCGTAAAGCTCCACACGTAATCGCTCGCCATCGCGTCTGGTGGATCGTCAGTGTCCTGATTCGTGACATAGGCTTCGGTGGCGGTGACCGGGGACAAGTCACCGGCCGCAAAGTCCGTACCTGGATCGAGCAGATAGCTCTGTGGTCCTCCGGTGACGGAGGCCGTGTGGTCTCCGCTCGAGGCGCAGGAGAGCGCATACCACGAACCCGTCGCGTCAACGGCCTCGCTGAAGGTGATGGTCACGTTGGCATCCGTCGCGACGTCGGTGGCGTCGGACAGAGGAACCGTGTCGGTCACGCTCGGCCCCACGTCCGTTGCGGCCGGGACCACGTTCACCGAATACGACGTCGAGGCGGAGCGGCTTTCGGCGTCGAAGACGCCGCAATCGCCGAGGCGAGTGCCCGGCTTCGTCCCTGACGGAATCGTGGCCTGAACGGTGAACGTGAGGTCGCCTGCCGTCGGATCGCCGTTCGTCCCGTCGTCGAACAGAGGCGCCGATGGCCCGAGGCCGAGCCAGCTCAGATCGCAGTTCACGTACAGCCCGGTGCTCGTTGGATTCGTTCCGGGCGTGACGGCGACCGAGAAGGTCAGCAACGTGCCGGGACTGGGATCGAGCGGCGCCGTCATGACCACCGCGCTCGGAGGCGCGTCGATCGCCAGGTTCGGGCTCGTCTCGGCTGAAGCCTGCTGGGTCCCTCCGGCGAGAACGGCGACGAGCGCGAGGACCAGGCACGCGCCCGGGCGGAAACGGGCGGCTCTCACTGACTTTGGGCTCAACCGAACATCACGAACCGTACGTTCGCCAACTGCAGTGCCAAGCCTCCTAGCTCTTTGCCTCACTCCAGTCGTCGCCGACGCCTATTTCGACCGCCAGTGGCGGGTCGAGCGGATAGGCGCGGCACATCTCCTCCCGGACCAGCTCTCGCACGGGTCCGATCTCGGCCTCGGGCACCTCGAGCAGGAGCTCGTCGTGGACCTGGAGGACGAGGCGTGCGCCGCGGCCCTCGTCACGGAGGCGGCGATGGATGGCGATCATCGCCTTTTTGATGATGTCGGCGTTCGAGCCCTGCATGACGAAGTTCACGGCGAGCCGCTCACCCAGCGAGCGCGTCGCCCGGTTGGAGGCGCGGATCTCCGGCGTGGGCCGGCGCCGCCCCAGCAGGCTCGTCGCATAGCCGTCGCGCTTCGCCTGCTCGATCGTGCGCTGGATGAAGTCCTGGACGAGGGGGAAGCGCGCAAGGTACGCGTCGATGTACGCCTGTGCCTCCTCGCGAGGGATCTCGAGATTCTCCGAGAGACCGAACGCGGAGATGCCGTAGACGATTCCGAAGTTGATCATCTTCGCGATCGAACGGTCCCCTGACGTCA
>Ga0066710_100003766_pt1 | contig 13087 bp, 14 predicted proteins | sample GraSoiAngelo_159_FD_79666 | JGI IMG/M metagenome (GOLD analysis project Ga0066710, IMG submission 79666) | Grasslands soil microbial communities from the Angelo Coastal Reserve, California, USA - 14_1009_16_40cm | ecosystem: Environmental > Terrestrial > Soil > Grasslands | place: USA...
ACCGAGCTCGAGACACGAGGAAGAGAATCCGAACGGTACAAAAGTCAGAATTCTCCGCTGATAATAACGCTCAATCAAATGTTAGGCTGGTTCAAAGACGAAATATAGGCTGTCACAGTCAGCCGGTCCCTGTTGGGCCGGTAGTCCAGCCTGGTAAGCCTTGAAACACAGAACGGACGTCGCCCTCACACGGCGAAGGTCGTGGGTTCAAATCCCTCCCGGCCCACCACAAAGACAGAACACTAGGCGATGACCTCTGTGGACTCGTTTCTCATCGATATGTTGAGGGCAACTATCGCGTTATTTGTAATCGTGGACCCGTTGGGTCCTGTGCCTATCTTCGCCGGCCTGACAAAGGGTATGAGTTTGCGGGATAAGCGTCGGGTTTTCAGAATCGCAGCACTAGTGGGCGCAGTCTTGCTCGCAGCCTTTGCGCTTGTAGGCCAAGAGCTTCTGTTATTGTTCGGGATCTCTCTCCAGAGCTTTCAGATTGCTGGAGGGCTAGTGTTATTGCTGCTCTCGATTGAGATTATTTTCCGGGGAGAACGCTTCGACAAGCTCGCCCTCGTCTCTCTAGAGGAAACCGCGGTCTTTCCGATCGCGTTTCCATTACTCGTTGGACCGGGAGCAATTACACTGACTATGATCTCTCTTCAGTCGTCCGGATTAGTAGTCGCACTGGTCGCTATTGTGCTGGTTATGTTTGTGAGCTGGGTGGTTCTTCGGATGACTGATAGAATCTACTCACTGCTGGGACGGACTGGCGCGGCCGTCATTGCTAGGATCATGGCGCTTTTCATCGCTGCGATCGCGGTACAGTATGTTTTGGCAGGAATCCAGTTCTACTATCCGCCTCTTCGCTAGACTCTGGCTAGGCCCATCTTCTTCAACTGCTTGTAAGCTATGAAGACAACCAGCGCGATTACTAGGAAGTTTATGATGCTTGAGATGAAGTCGCCATATGCAAAGGTCACCTGTTTCCCAGAGAGTGTAGCGTTCGTGGAATAGCCTAGAGTTGAGAGGTCTCCTGGTAAGACTAGGCCGATTAGCGGGTTGATAAGGTCCTTGACGAGTGAGGAGACGAGGTTTCCCGAGGCGAGACCGATGACGAAACCGATGGCGAGGCCTATGACCCCGAAGGTTTGAAGAAAATCAACGAACTCTTTAAAGAAGCCCTTCCTGGATTCCGACGCTTTCTCTATCTTGTCCGCCATGAGCAGATTGTTCAGAGGCTCGCATAAAAGCCTGAACAGTCTAGCTCATTTTGAAGGTTAACCGGTAGTCGGTATGAGTTGTTGTGCTTCCTGAAGGGAAGATTTGGAGATAGCAACTGATGGTGGAAAGTCCTGAGGCAGACGTGGTGAGCTTTATTGCTAGAAAGCTTGTTGCAGATGATCCGAGAACGTAGCTGGGCCCTGTCTGAACGGTCATAGCTCCACTTATGGCTTGAAGTTGAACGGAGGTGGGCGTGTAGAACCATGCAGTGAAGTTGGTAATTCTGTTGATGTTTGAAGGAGCAAACGATGAGGCGTCGAGTCTGATAGTGTAGGAATTCGCCTGCTGGTTTACTATTTTGAGGACGTAGTCATACGTCGACTGATAGTAGTATTGTCTGAGGAGGTTAACTTGTTGATTCCAATTACCGTTCCTGGTTCCCGTAATCTTCAGCTTTACCTGGTGAGATCCGGATACGTAGAATTGAGGATTGGAGGCAATGGTGAGAGACTGGGTTTCGTCTGTTCCCGCGGTTGACGAGGAAGTGTATGCGAAGTAGCCCTCTCCGCTGTTGGGATACGCGTTTCCCGTGTAGTTGAAGACCTGAATAGTAACCCCTACTCCGGTGGCAGTGTAAGATTCGACAATTGTGAAGTTTAGCTGAGAGGGAAGAGACGAGGCGACGGCAAAGATGAACTCGGTCGCAGTCACCTTCGGATTTACTCCTGTGGCGACTGTTATGAAATAGTTGGAGTCTGTCGCGTTTACGCTTCCCGGTACGGTTCCAGACGAATATGTGCCTGTTACAACGTTGTACGATGTTGGATAGTATTGGGTCGGCTGGGCCTGTGTGGTTACAGCAGCACTGGTGCTGTTTGCATAAATCGTCTCGTTTGCTGTGTTACCCTTTTGAAAGATGACATTCGGCGAACTAACAGTGGCGACTATGCTCTCCGAGAGGAAGTAGAAGGCAGCACCGTTCGCGACGTTGGCACCAATAATCAGATTAAGGAACAGGAACCAAACTGACAATCGAGTAAGCCGCGAAGAATTCATTGCCAACTCATCTTCAACTGACCTAGGTACGACAAACGTTCTGCCAGTGTCTCGCCGTGGCGGATGGGGCGTGTGCTCGGCCGGTCCGGGATTCCTTGCTTCCAACTGCAACGTTTTCTCCGAAACATTCCTGACCACGACATTCCAAACGGAGAGGGAAAAGAAGGGGAAAGAGGAGGGGGTTTTACTGTACGTCGACTGCGATGTAGATTATAGTTGCTACGTTAGTTGCTGCGCCAGCGTCCGCGACTGCTACGATCTGGAGGGTCCATTGCGTGTTAGCTGGTAGGCTCGCGTACGTGGTGCCTGGACATGCACTGCCTGAGCCTGTGAGACATGCTCCGTTACCGGTTGCTGCTGCTGTCCAAGTGCCGCCGCCCGTGTAGACTAGTTTGCCTTGCTGAGTGCCTGCTGGGTTCAATAGGTCGAACTCTAGCTTTGAGCTGGCTGCAGAGTGCGAAGAAGAGCCGCCTGTGATGGTAACGGTTCTAATTCTCACGTTGTGGGCGTTGGAAGCGTCTGTGTTGCTAATGTTTAGGGCTCTCTGGTATGTCACAGTAGCGTTTGGGTAGGTCTTGATTGATAGCGATGCGTAGGTTGCCGCTGCGCTTGGAATTGTGACGCTGCAGTAGCCGTTGCTGGTTGTGGGACAGTCGCTGCCTGCGACGAACTTTACGACAGCGCTGGAAGTACTCGCCACCGTGCTGTACTGGAGCGAGTAATAGACTGCTGCACTGACTCCTCCGATTAGGAGTGTGGACAAGACTAGGATTCCCATCCTCAATGCTTTCCTGTGTCGAAGATCAAAAATTTCCCTGATGCTTTTCATATACTAATTCACCTCCCCTCCTCATCTTCCGGTGATTTTTCCTCCCATTCTCTTTGCCTGGCTGGTAGACGGAACCGTAGGCTGATGCCGGGTCCACCGGGAGGTGGAGTGACCTGGGCTTCTGCCATTCCGGAAAGGCTGGTTGTTGGACTGGTGAACGGTAGGCTTGGTTCTCCATTGAGCTGAGTGCTGACGCGTCTGATGGCTTGGCGTAGGAACGCGAAGATGCTTAGACCGGTGACTGCTATCGAGATGCCGAGTATGCTGATTGTAGCAGGCGTGAACGCGACGTTTCCGCCTGTGTCGATGAACGACGAGACGAAGAAGAGCGATGTCATCACTGTCGGGACTGTTACAGTGCCGGAGAAAGTAGTGGCTAGTGTGACTCTTCGTCGGATGAAGCCGAGATAGATGTTTAGGCCGACTACATTGGAAAGGGCGCTGACGAGGTAGACAACGCTGATCCAGAACCGGGTTGCGTCTGTCGGGTCGCGGGTGAAGATTCCGTTGGTGATGAATCCTTGGCTGACGAATAGTTGTCCAAGGCCTAGTATTGCACCGCCTTGGAAGAGGTATTGGAGGCTCTGGGGGAAGTCCCTGTCGAAGAGGGCTGTTAGGAGGCTCATGGCTAGGAATATGTCTATTCCCAGCATCATGAAGAACTCAGGTAGCAGCCCCATCTTGTTTTCGCCTTGTTTTTTCTAGTTGGCCGTGGAGCTAGTAGTCCGGTCTTGGATACTGTAGATGAGCCGTTGTCCCTTGTCCGAGTCCTCGATTGTCAGATGTAGGACGCTGTGGGCGTCGATTTCGAGTAGTTCTGCTAGGTCCTTGGGTATGAGGAGGTAGTGGCTTCCCTTGATCCTTGTTGGTGTTAGTTCTATTCCCAATTTTTCTACCAACCTTGCGGTTGGCTATTGCTTAGTTCTGGCCTGGGCTTAACCCGGGTGTAACGGTGGGCACTGGTTGAGAGGCACAGGTGCCCGATGTTTTGTGAGAGCGATTATTGACTAGAATCCGGCAATCGAACTGCAGTTCAGATTTGACGATGTGATTTTCTTGCGATGTATTCGTCAAGTATGGAGGGTGTTATCGGGACTCGGCCAAGAAAGGGTCCTGGCCCGCTAAAATGGTAACCTGAGTTTCATGTCTTGAAGAGCCAGTGACATACTCCCCCCGAGGGTTTCAAGACTCGTTCCTGTCTGGCATGGATTTGAGCGATTTTTGGGGTTCAGGGTCAAGATCTTCCCAAGGTCGGGGTGTCGTACCCTATGTTTCTAGTAATTTTTCCTTCATAGCCTCTATTGTTTCTGAAGACATGTTCCGTGATCGGTAAAGCGGGTTGAGTATGGGCGAGTTTCTTAGAACATTCTAGGAATCTAGGTTGGATTCGTTACAGGGGGTACTCAGGAAGAGGCCACTTGAACGCTCGGAAAAGTGGGACGTGCCCTAGTAACTAGGCTTAGACTTAATTTGCTGGCATGAAAACACTGTTCCTGCTCTGTACTGCTCAAAGTGCGGGACACAACTGTCCGATAATGCGACATTCTGTTCCAAGTGTGGTTCGAGGCTCGGTCAGTCAAGCCAAGCCGATAGCAGTTCTTCACGGTCTGACCAGGTCCTTGCTCCCTCCAACGCGACATCATTGAAGTGTCCCAGTTGTGGAGCTCCGATAGCTCCCAAGTTCGGAGAGATGATAATTACCTGCGAGTATTGCGGTAGCAGTATCACTCTAGAGAATACGGGCTGGGCGAATATTCAGCGTCAGACTATGCTTCCTCTGAGGATTCCTTCTTCGGACCAGATCAATTCCCTTGTCAAATCCATGATGGACAGGGGACTGCTTCACCGGCACTTGCAGGAAAGTTCATCTCTGGAAGAGATGAGCCTGTCAATAGTGCCTTACTGGCTAGTAGGAGTATCAGCGAGAACCTCCATCATAGCTACTGACATGGTTGCTGAGGGAGCACAAGTGGCCACGACTGCGGCGTTGATCGGGGTGCTAGGCGGGGTGGGTGGGGGACGAAGAGGAGGGTTTGGAGGACCCTTGCTGGAGGGAGCATTGCTCGGCTCGATGATGGGCGGTGGAATGGGAGGTGGAGGTAAGAAGAGAGCGATTCAGATGGACAACAACTACAACTTTCCAATTATCGCCTTGAAAGCACTCACGGCGTACCAGCCCCACGACTACCAGTTCGTCCTGCAGGACAGAACACTGTTCGATATCTCAAAGTTTCCAAAAGGAATCAAGATACTGAACGGAGACATCAGCGAAGACGCTGCGAGATATCAGGCAAAAACGTTGGTGGATGAGCTGCAGTCCCAGAAGGCGCACGCTCAGTATCACATGATTCAACAGATATCTTCCGAGGAGGACGTGTCGGACGCGGAGCTGTTGCACGTCCCAATATGGTTTGTACGATATGACCACAAAGGGAACAAGATCATCTTGGTAGTCGATGGAAATTCGGGAAACGTAATCAACAGCATGGGCCTTTAGCTTAGACTAGCTCTTCTAGAGGAAAGAACAACCCGATATTTGGTATTCGTTCACCTCTCAATTCTTATGAGCCGACCCTACGCGCGGCCCATCGATGCAGCGTTTAGAGACAATCCGACGCAACCGCCTAGCCTCTCGTAAGGCCGCTATGGCCTTCATCTACATCACCGTCACCCTCGACGTATTCGCACTCGGCATCACCATACCAGTATTCCCCACGCTCATAACAGGCTTCACAGGCGACCCAGCGCGCGGTACGGAAGTGTACGGCTTCTTCGTGACAATATGGGGACTCATGCAATTTCTATTCTCACCATTGCTAGGAACAATATCCGACCGCTCAGGCCGACGACCCGTCCTGATTCTCTCTGGTTTCGGGCTCGGCCTAGACTACATACTCATGGCCGTGGCGCCAAATCTCTCATGGCTACTCCTAGGCCGCGTCATATCAGGAATAACCTCCTCCAGTTACCCCACAGCAGCCGCCTACGTTGCAGATGTGACTCCGCCTGAAAGTCGCTCGGCCGCCTTCGGAAAAGTGGGAGCTGCCTGGGGAGTAGGCTTCATACTCGGCCCCGCACTCGGCGGCTTCCTAGGCGGAGTCAACCCTAGACTTCCATTCTGGTTCGCTGCAGCATTATCCCTCATCAGCGCAAGCTATGGCCTAATAGTGCTACCCGAATCGCTGAGCAATGAGGTCCGGAAGACATTTTCCTGGCGGCGAGCTAACCCATTGGGCTCGCTCAAACTCTTACGCTCGCGCTCGGGGCTGCTCGGACTAGCCAGCGTAACATTCCTACAATTTCTAGCATTCCAAGTTCTTCCCACGGTCTTCGTCATCTATGCACGGTATAGATACGGGTGGGACTTCTTCACAACCGGGCTAGCATTGACCCTAGTAGGATTCTGCAACATCATCATACAAGGATTACTAGTTCGTCCTTTCATCTCAAGGTTCGGCGAGCGAAACGCTCTATACACAGGGTTACTCTTTGGAGCCGTCGGGTTCCTAGCGTGGGGCCTCGCCGCCAACAGTATCGCCTTCATCATCGCGATCCCGGTGTTTGCACGCATAGGCTTCGCAGGCCCGGCATTGCAGAGCCTCATGACACGTGAGGTGGACGCTTCGGATCAGGGTCAGCTTCAAGGGGCGAACAACAGCATTTCAGGACTAACAAGCATCGTCGGCCCGCTCATGTTCGCTTTCGTATTTGCAGAATTCATCAGACCCACAGTATCTGCTAACCTGGCCGGAGCCCCATTCTTCCTGGCTACGAGCCTGATGCTGGCCGCGGCAGCCCTCGCAGTCTTTGTTGCGCGAAGAAATGTGGAGAAACCTCCTAGCGTCCGGTAGATTCAATCCAGCAGATAACGTGTCGCATAACGTGTCAGGTCGGGCCTAGTTCTTTGGTCCAAGTTACTTGCTCCGGCTCAATTCCACGAAACTGTCAATTCTACTGACAAGATTGGACTTGACATCGGGCCATTCGCTGGCAATTATTGAGTAGAGCAGTGAGTCGCGAGCTTTGCCGTCGGGCATTACCCCGTAATTCCTCAATCTGCCTTCGAATGTCGCGCCGAGCCTCAAAATGGCTCTTTGAGAATGCACGTTTTTTACATGCGTGCCCAGTTGGACCCTTAACGCGCCCCAATCTTCGAATGCATGTTTCAACAATAGGAATTTGCATTCAGGATTCACAGCTGTCCCCTGCATTTCTTGAACATACCATGTGGAGCCTATCTCAAGCCTCTTGTGACGTGAAACCACCATCATGTAGGATGTGCTTCCGACAATCTGTCCATTTCTCTTTAGAACGACCGCGAACGCGTACTCCTCGCCCTCTTCCTCGGCCTTGAGACCATTATCGATCCGTTTCTCTACGTCTTCTCTCGTTAGGAGCGGATACAGCATCAAAGCCCAATCCAACTTGGCAGCGGCCTCCGCTAGAGCGTCAGCATGATTCATTCGGAGAGGCTCTAATCTGACGTATTTGCCCTCCAGTGTGCAGGGACCAAGGGTCTGATTGTTCAACTTCGCTTCTCTTTCTTGATCGAGCGGAGTAGTGTAACTTGCTTTGTTTTGGAGGTTTTGAACGGCCGCGCACTGTCAAGTCCTGAGTTGATGGGGGCAGTAGTTTTTGTCATCTCTAGCCGATATGGTCCAGATCGAGAGCCTTGTTGTGCGGGATCGTCGTATGAGCCCGTCACTGCTACGGGGTGCCCATCGGGCTGTAGCCGGATCATAATAGGGATTAGCCGGTTGGTTGGCCACTGTAAAGTCGCTGCCTGGCGTACTGGCCAAGCTCTGAGTGTCTTGCTCCTGACGGGTGGTTGAGGTTCGACCCTTCCCTGCCGAGAAGAGGCCATGCGCCTCCATGGCGCAAGGGCTCTCAGGTGAAGCTTTGAAGGGGAACGCGACGACTAAGGTAATCCCTGGAGTCGACGAGACCAAGTCCAAACCCAGGACAGCTATGAGACCCGGCAAAGCAGCAGAACCAACGGCGTTTAAATATGACGTAGGTCATACGCTCTCGTTTCCCAGAAACGAGAGACAATCAAGCATAGAGAAAAAGCCCGGAATATAGCCCAAAGAAAGGAAAATAGACGAGAAATGAGCCAGTTAGAGGTAAAAGACCTTCACGCATCAATCGAAGGCAAAGAGATACTGAAAGGTGTGAACATCGCCGTCAGACAGGGTGAGATACATGCTGTAATGGGACCTAATGGTTCGGGCAAGAGCACTCTCGCCTCGACCATTATGGGACATCCAAGGTTTAAAGTCACGAAGGGAGATATTCAGTTCGATTCCGACAGCCTCATTCCCTTGGCCCCTGATGCCCGAGCCCGTAAAGGCGTCTTTCTCGCCTTCCAGTATCCATACGAGGTCCCCGGCGTATCTCTCGCCACCTTCCTCAGAACCGCTTACAACGCGGTTCACCAGGGCGGGAAGAAGGGTGACCTTGGGCAAGAGATGATGTCCGTCATCGAATTTCGTAAATTGTTAAAGGAGAAGCTCAAGATCCTTGACATGGACGAGTCCTTCGCTACTCGCTACCTAAACGATGGTTTCTCGGGCGGGGAGAAGAAAAGGTGCGAAATACTCCAACTTGCGATTTTACAGCCGAAAATAGCCGTTTTAGACGAAACAGACTCTGGACTGGACATCGACTCGGTCAAGATTGTTGCTGAGGGTGTCAACAAGCTCGTCGGACCCCACATGGGAGTCATGATAATCACCCACTACCAGAGAATACTACGCTACATCAAACCCGACCACGTCCACATTCTCTTAGACGGAAGGGTCGTCAAGTCAGGCAGAGCTGAGCTCGCTTTGACCTTGGAGGAAAAAGGTTACGATTGGGTTAAAAAGGAAGTAGTGAACTAGAGAAAGGTGGAAGGAACATGGCAATTAGCATCACCGATAAGGCAGCGGTCAAAGTTCAAGACTATCTGAAATCAGTCAGCGATCCAGCCCTCAGCCTTCGAGTGTTCGTTAAGGCGGGAGGCTGCGCAGGCTACCAGTTCGGACTCAAACTAGACAAGTCTGCTGAGAGCGATATTGTTGAGCACAAGAACGGTGTCACCATAGTGGCAGATCAGAAGAGCGCAGACTTACTGGGTGACGCGGAAATCGACTATGTTGAGACAGAGATGGGCGGAGGTTTCAAGTTCAACTTTCCAGGCGACTACCTAACCTGTGGCTGTGGACACAGCTTCATACCCAAAGGCAAGGAACAGGCCACGGGCGCGCGCAGTCCAGAAGAGCATCATACTCACGTCTAGCCGCTTCCAGCTTTTTCTTCTGACAGTTTCCAACACGAACTGTCAGAGGCCAGTCTATGCAGAAAACTATCGCCTACAATGTTGGTAAGATCAGAGAAGACTTTCCAATTCTCAGACGAGTCATCAACGGGAAACCCCTGGTCTATCTTGACAACGCGGCCACAACCCAGAAACCAGAACAGGTGATCGAGACACTAGACCGCTATTATCGGGAGTATAATGCGAACATTCACCGTGGAATTTACAAGATAAGCGAGGAAGCCACCGCGGCCCATGAGGAAGCTCGGGCCAAAGTGGCTCGTTTCATTAACGCCGGATCCCCGGACGAAATCGTTTTCGTACGCGGTACGACTGAAGCCATCAACCTGGTGGCGCAGACCTGGGGACGAAGCAACATCGGCCTCGGAGACGGGATAATGCTCACAGAGATGGAGCATCACAGTAACATCGTACCCTGGCAATTATTGGCGAAAGAGAAGACTGCTTGCCTAAAATATGTTGGAATCTCTGATGATGGTATTCTGTTGAAGAACGAGTTTCAGCAACACTTGGAGAATGATGGTGTCAAACTGTTCAGCGTGACCCAGGTCTCAAACGTCCTAGGGACGATTAACCCGGTCCGAGAGCTCGTCCGGGAAGCCCACAAGCATCACTGTCACGTCCTCGTGGACGCGGCCCAATCTGTACCTCACATGCCTGTTGATGTTCAGGATTTGGATTGTGATTTTCTAGCATTCTCCGGCCATAAGATGTGTGGTCCGACCGGAATCGGCGTACTCTATGCGAAAAAGAAGCTTCTAGTTGAAATGCCACCGTTTCACGGGGGAGGAGAGATGATCCGAGAGGTTCACCAGTACGAAGCGTCATGGAAAGAGCCTCCGTACAAGTTCGAAGCCGGGACAGTGAATATTGAGGGCGGAATCGGCCTCGGCTCTGCCGTCGACTATCTGACGGAGATTGGGACGAGAAACATTCGATCGCACGAGAAAGAAGTCACCGCCTATGCTCTCGAACAACTAGGGAAAGTCAAGGGTACGACTGTCTATGGACCCCCAGACCCACAGGCCAGGGGAGGAGTCATAAGCTTCAATCTGGGCGACATACATTCTCACGACATGGCGTCGCTACTGGACGAGGACAATATTGCTGTTAGGTCTGGACAACACTGCGCCCAACCATTGCACGAACGGTTCGGTATTCCATCTTCCACTAGAGCCAGTTTCTATCTTTACAATACGGAAGGAGAGGTTGACCAATTGGTCACTGCTCTGAGGAGGGCGGGAGAGATTTTCAAGATATGAGCAGCATCTACTCGGAAATAATTCTGGACTACTACCGCCATCCCCGAAACAAGGGCAAGCTTGAGAACCCGCAGATTCATGCTAGGGATTCTAACCCGTTATGCGGAGACGTGATAGAGATTCAGATGGTGCTTGACGGGATTAGTAAGGTGAAGGAGGTCAAGTACAACGGACAAGGATGCGCTATCAGCCAGGCCTCCGCGTCCATGCTCACGGAGATGATTCAGGGAAAGACCTTGGAGGAGATCAGGAAAATCTCCAAAGACGACATCCTATCACTAATCGGTGGGCAGCTGAGCGCTGTTCGACTAAAATGCGCGCTCCTCTCTCTGAAAGTAATGAAGACCGGATTATACTCCTACCTGGGCTCCATGGAAACCGGCAAGGAAGAAATCTCAGGCCTCTAGGCACGCCGGACGTAACAGTCCGTTCCAAGGGTCTCACCGTATCGAGCTTGCTGTCTGCACCTGCTTCTACCTTTCAACGAGGAACAAGACTTTCGCAACTTTGTAAACCCGCAAGTTGAAATAAGCTGGACACTAAAACTATCTTCATGAGTCAGCCTCAACCCGACCCGCCTCAGGACACTCCTATCTTCGGATCCACAAAACGCGAGATCCTCCTTATTCCAAGATGAATTCACATTCGGGACATTTCGTTCATCCCTAGCCACTGCGTTTGTCGAGCGCTAGTATTCGAGTTAGACTTTCCTGAGTCGAAAGAATTTCAAGGCTTACAGACCAGGTTCTAACGCATATTAAGATCAGCTCACACGAAGGTCATGGAGAAGTACCGAATCGCTAAGGCATTCTTAGGTAGTGAAGGGTTCGCCCTCGCTTCCAGACCTGAGTCGGGCGACCGGGTGCGAAGACAACCTCTTTCCAAAGGTCAATTTGTTCCAGCCGTCATCTATCTCTTGAGGCCTTGCCCAGCAAGGGCGTGATCCTACTCCGAACGATTCTTCTACCAGTAGACCACCAGGCAAGGCTGGTCTTAATTGACAGTCAAGGCGAAGGATGAGCAGGAACGGGTCGAGAAGATTTTCGCAGCGTTCAACGAATCCTGGCTAATCTACTGGGATGCGTACGTGGAGCTGCAAAACCAGCTCTACCAGAGTATGAAGGCTGCCCGCGAAGTTTCATGGCTGGCTGCTACGGACACTGACAAGGTGAGCAGAATCAACATGGCGCAACGTGAACTGTTCGCAAGCATGCCCCGCAGAATGGACTATTCACCTCTTGGAGACATCACGCGCAACCTTGACAATGCAATGAGGAGACTACAGGACCTGGAAGATGCGATGGTCGCTGAGAAGGCAAAGTGTCTGAGGATGATCGACGCGATTGAAGTTATCCGAGGGAAGATAGCAACGACTAGGCAAGGGCTAGAAGCTCGTTCCTAGAAAAAGGACCCTTCGTTTTCTCGAAAAATCGGCTCCCACTATCATAGTCTACCAGTCTGGCCAATAGTTGACCGAGCCTTCGTCAATGGGTTAGCGAGAATTTTCCGCGTCCTACGGGATGTTGCCCGGTCATTCTATCTCACCAGCCAGAACGTTCGGAGCACAGCTGCATGGCTCTTTCCGTCCCTGCGATGTTAATCAGAAAATCAAGTGAAAAAGGAATCGACCCCGAAAACCTCTCTTAATCCAATCTGCACAGGCGGCCCAAAAAAGACGAAAGACTATTTGTTATTGGGTGAACAGTGGTGCCGGCGAATACTGGCAAACCTAGACAGCCTTCCCGCAACAGCGGGAGCAGACGCAAACGTAGAGAGAGAAGGGTCAAAGCCGAGAAACATAATCGGTAGAGACGACCAGTAACACCACTCGCCTGGCGCGTCCTCCCAAGTATTCCGAAAAAAGTCCTTGTGGGATCGCGCCTTCTCTCGAATCCAACCGAGGTGAACTCGATGTCGCTTTCAGAGTAATCGTTAGACTGCGTATACTACATCGATTTGCTATCAGGCGTTTTCGGATACTGTCCCAAAAAAAGGGGGGAGGTCGACGGAGCTATGTTCGGATGATTACGCTTTGAAGAACGGCGCATAAGCGAGAAGTGTCTCGCTCTTGAAGATACCTGTGAGGTTAGTAACTCTCTCAACGGAAGTCTTCATGATTTCTTCAGAGGTTCTTGCTTGCCAGAGTGCGACTATGTCGAACTGTCCGGGTACTGTGGATGCTTCTACGAAGCCTGGGATGTTGCTTAGCTGCTTTATGACGTTCTCGCTCGTGGTGTGCTCACAGTTTAACAGAGAAACGCCGAGGGCCATTTGGTTCTCGAGTTTCTTGGTGGGCTGAATACCGTCGAAGCCCGTGTGAGTGTCGGTTGTGCGGATATCGTTGATCTCGCGGATTTCTTTGACTGTCTGGTATACGTTGTGTGGTGTGTTTGGTTTCAGGCGTAG